>Ga0164313_10001545_pt1 | contig 20323 bp, 12 predicted proteins | sample GuaBasSedimGuay4_FD_113735 | JGI IMG/M metagenome (GOLD analysis project Ga0164313, IMG submission 113735) | Subseafloor sediment microbial communities from Guaymas Basin, Gulf of California, Mexico - Guay4, Core 4569-4, 0-3 cm | ecosystem: Environmental > Aquatic > Marine > Hydrothermal vents... | reverse complement strand
GGCGTTTCGTGGGGCGGCGCCTCCTTTTCGTTGTCGCTCCATCACTGGATCAACGACGGGCTGATGGTCGTGTTCTTCTTTGTCGTCGGTCTCGAGATCAAACGCGAGCTGGTGGTCGGCGAGCTCTCGTCCTTCGGCAAGGCAGCCCTGCCGGTGATGGCGGCCATCGGCGGCATGGTGGTGCCGGCGGTGCTCTTCATTGCCGTCGCCAGCGGCGGCGAGGGAGCGCGTGGTTGGGGCATCCCAATGGCCACCGACATCGCCTTCGCGCTTGGCGTGCTCGCGATCTTCGGCACGCGGGCGCCACTCGGTCTCAAGGTTTTCCTGACCGCGCTGGCCATCGCCGACGACCTCGGCGCAGTGGCGGTGATCGCCATCTTCTATACGGAAAAGATCAATGTTCAGTGTCTCGTGGTGGCGGCGGTGCTGCTGGCGCTGCTGTTTTTCGCGATCCGGGCTCGTCTGCGGCGGGGGATCCTCTATCTGCTGATCATCGGCGTGTGGCTTGCCGTGTTCTCCTCGGGCGTGCACGCGACCGTGGCCGGAATCCTCGTCGCCCTGCTCATTCCGGTCCGGCCCCGAGTTGATCCCGAGGTGTTCATCGATGGAACCGAGGTGCGACTCGAGCGCATTAAGCAGATGGAGGTCTCGACCGACAGTCTGCTCAGCGACCGCGAGCAGCTCAACATCGTCGAGGGCGTCCACAGGTGCGCCAAGGACGCGCTGCCGACGGGGCTCGTGCTGGAGCACTTCCTCCACCCGATTCAGGTGTGGTTGATCCTGCCCCTCTTCGCGTTGGCCAATGCCGGCGTCGCCATCGGCGGCGATCTCATGTCGGTGCTCGCCAACCCGCTCGCCCTCGGGATCATCGTCGGGCTGGTGATCGGCAAGCCGCTCGGTATCGGCTTGTTCAGCTGGCTGGCGGTGAAGAGCGGACACGGCGCGTTGCCGGAGGGCGTGACCTGGGGTCAGGTCGCGGGCGCCGGCTGTCTCGCCGGCATCGGTTTCACCATGTCGCTCTTCATCACCGACCTCGCCTTCGACAACGAGATGCTCATCGCCACCGCCAAGGTCGGAATTCTCGCGGCGTCGCTGGTGTCGGGGATCATCGGATTTGTCATATTGTCGAGGACGCTGCCCAAAGGGATAGGCTCGGAGAATTAGGAATTAGGAATTAGGAATTAGGAATTAGGAATTTCGGATTTCGGATTTCGGATTTTCCACCCAACCCCCCACCGAAAGGTGCGGCGGAGGTGCCATTTTTGATATTGTTTGAGCATTGATCCTTCATGGTGGCAAGATTTTGCGGGCAGACAATGTCAAGGGTGGCACCTCACGGGGAGAACGTAGAATGAGCGTGATGAAACACAAGCAGTCAGTCTTGTGGCGCGTGGTGTTAATAGCCGCGCTGGTGGTGGTTGGTCTGGCCCCGGCCATTGGGGTCCTGGCGCAAGATACGCAGGAACAGGCCGTAACCCCAGCGCCGACACCGGTGCCGGAACCGACACCGATTCCGGCGGCAGAGATCCCCGGGCGCGCGGCGGCCATCGGGAAGATCCTCAGGGACGCGACGTCGAGGACGGAGTTCGACGATGAGCTGACGTTGATCGGGGAAGACTTCGAGAAGGAGAAGGAGCACCTCTCCGAGCTCGAGGAAGAGACCGGCCGCCGGCTTGAGATCGAGGGCCCCGCGTCGGTCATCGAGGAGATCGAGAAGGCATGGGTGCGGTCCGGGGCGCGGCTCGACGGATGGCTCAAGACCCTGTCGTCAGGGGTGGCCTCCATCGATAAGGAGCTGGCCAAGCTCGGCGAGGAGGCCGCGCTGTGGGAGCTGACGCGGTCGGCTGAGGGAGAGACCGAGCTTCCCCCCGCGGTGCTGCAGCAGATCGACGAGACCCTTGATGCCATCGCGACGTCCAAGAAGGGGATGCACACGACGCGAGACGCGATGCTCACCCTCCAGTCGGAGATCGCAAAAGAAAAGGCGCATGTCGACGAGATGGTGGCGACCCAACGCGAGGAGATCACGAAACGGCGTCGCGGAATTATGGGCATTGACAGCCCGCCGATCTGGAAGATGTTGAGCGTGCCGGGGGTCGACGGCGGACCCTCCGAGCAACTGACCGCCGTGTGGAGCAAGAACTTCGCCTCGGTGCGCGACTACGTGGTCGAGCAGCAGGCGAGCGTGTGGCGCCACGTGGTGCTCCTCATAGGGACCATCGTCGGGCTGATTTTTCTTCGCCGCAAGGCCGCTCTCTGGGCGCAGCAGGACAAGTCGTTAAAGACGACGGTCCGTGTTCTCGATCGGCCGGTCGCGGCGGCTTTCGTCATAACCCTCGTGCTCGGTGGCTTGATCCACCCCCATGCACCGTCGGCGTGGAACGATTTTCTCGGTCTCATTCTCCTTTTCGCACTCATGCGCATCTTGCCGCAGATGCTGCCGCGGACCCTGCTGCCGGGCGCCTATCTGCTCGCCCTCCTGTACTTCCTGGACCGGGTGGTCAAGCTCGCCCCCGACGGCAATTTGGTCAACCGCCTCGCACTGCTCCTGCTGTCGATAACCGCGGCCGGCGCCTGCGTGTGGTTTCTTCGCACGATCGATCGCCTTGGCTCAATGGTGCCGGAGGGGTGGCGGCGCACCATCGTTTTCTTCACCTGGCTCGCGTTTCTCAGCTTTGCGATCGGCACCCTGGCCAACATCTTCGGCAGCGTCGGCTTCGCGACCCTCATCACTCTCGGGGTGCTCGGCAGTGTCTTCCTGGCGGTTCTCTTCTGGGTGGCCGTGGTGCTGGTGCGGGCGGTGGTTCGGGTCGTGCTGTTGACCAGGATCGCCCGCAAGGCCGGTGTCGTCCGGCTTTACGCCGACACCGTGAGGCGCGTGCTCTTCCGGGTGATCACTGCGGCGGGCGTGGTCGCGTGGGTGATTTTCTTGTTGCAGGATTTCGGTATCCTTGACGCCACGATCGCGCGGATTTCGAAGGTCTTCGAAACCGAACTCTCGGTTGGAGATTTCTCGATCGTCGTAGGCGATATCCTGATCTTCTTCCTCGTCATCTGGCTCTCGTTCAAGATCTCCCAGCTGCTCCGCTTCGTTCTCGACACCGATGTTCTGCCGCGGATGGATCTGCCCCGCGGCGTCCCCGGCGCGATCACGCGGCTGACCCACTACGCCATCATGGTCGCGGGTGCGGTGATCGCCGCCACCGCCGCCGGTCTCGACTTCTCGAAACTCACCCTGGTCGTCGGCGCTCTCGGAGTCGGCATCGGCTTTGGGCTGCAGAACGTGGTCAACAACTTCGTGTCGGGTCTGATCCTGCTCTTCGAACGGCCGATCCGGGTTGGAGACAAGGTCCAGGTCAGCCAGCTGTCCGGAACGGTCAAGAATATCGGCATGCGAGCGAGCATTATCGCGACGTGGGAGGGGGCCGAGGTCATTGTCCCCAACGCCAATTTTATCTCGTCCGAGGTCATCAACTGGACCCTCAGCGACAACCGGCGGCGGATGGAAGTCCCTGTCGGCGTCGCCTACGGAACCGATCCCACACAGGTGATCGAGCTCTTCGTCCGATTGGCGAAGGACCACCCGGATGTTTTGGATGACCCCGAACCGAAGACGATCTTCACCGGGTTCGGCGCCAGCTCGCTCGACTTCGAGCTGCGGGCGTGGACGAGGGGCGATTTCGTCGCGGTGGCGAGCGATCTCCGTGTGGGCATCAACCGGACGCTTGCCGAAGCCGGCATCGAGATTCCCTTCCCGCAGCAGGATCTCCATCTGCGTACGGTGGATGACGAGGCCCGCGAAACCCTGGCTCACAGTGAGCGCGAGCAACACCCAGCTGACAGTGGGGAGCAACCCGCTGTTTCCGGTCTGGACGAGGCGGATGACGACGAAGTAACATAATCGGTGGATTTTGGAACCGGTTGTGCGATAATGTCTCGAAATATCTCAACTCGGCACGGGCCGGCCCGTTGCGCGAGCCCCGGGGAGGCGGACATGGAACTCAACAAGCGCAAGGTCGGCGACGTGACGATTTTCGATCTCGACGGTAAGCTCACCATCGGCAGGGGGGACGTGATCCTTCGCGAAGCCCTCCGCGAGGAGTTTGAGAGCGGCGGCAAGAGCGTCCTCATCAACCTCGACGACGTGAAGACGATCGACTCCTCAGGGCTCGGCGAGCTCATTAGCTGCAAGGTAACGGCGAGCTCGAACGAGGCCCAAATCAAGCTCCTCAACGTCAACCTCAAGGCGCGCAAACTGCTGACCATGGCGCAACTGATGGGCGTCTTCGAAATGTTCGACGACGAGGAGTTGGCAGTAGCGTCATTCACTGCCTAAAAGCTGAGCCGCATGCAAAATTCGAATTCGCACAACGGTTCTCGTTGTAGGGGAGGGGTTTATCCCCTCCCATCTAGTGCAGCTACCACGCGAATCTGGTCGCGATCTGGTTTTTGCAGAGGCCTCAGCTAACAGCTACTTTTTCGCCAGCGGAACGTCCTTGGCGATCTCCATCGACATCATGGTCTCGAGCTTGTTCTCGGCTTGGAAGAGGCGAACCACCTTGGCGGGCGGCAGCACGTCGTCGAAGCGATCGGCGTAGGCCCTTTCCAGCGCCACCATCTTGGAGTCGATCTCGAAGCTCGCACCGAGTAGGCCGCGTGCGACCTCGGCCCCCATGGTGTCATAGCCGGTGAGGAACATCTTGATCACGTCGATACGCTCATTCCAGAGCGCACCTTTGACGGTCGAATACTCCTCGTAGATCGGCCAGAACCCCTCGGCCTCTGCTTCGGTCAGATCGAGAACCCCGGCGATGAGGTCGTGCCACTCCTCGGAGAGCACCTTGTAAGTGAGAATCGTCTCGTCACGGACCTGTGCGTCGGCTGGTCCTGCGAGGATCATGGCAATCAGGGCAAATGACAACATCACTATCGTGGCTTTCATATGAACTCCTCGCGACCTTCGCGGTCGATACATTCTAGCCTGCATATCTCACCACGTCACGTCGCGGGGCTGTGATATGGTGCCGCTTTCCACAAGGCATCGCCATCGCCTCCCGACCTTTTTGGTGATTGCCGAGGAGGCAAAATGACCCGCAGACTAGTGCTCAGTATATTGATCGCGGCTGCAACGATCGCCGCAACGTCGACAGTCATCGCCGCGGACGCCAAAATGTGGCCGAAGGTCATGGAGGGTGAGAACTACACCGTGACCATGTACGAGCCGCAGATCGATTCGTGGAAGGAGAACACCTTCGAAGCACGAGCGGCGGTTTCGGTTACCGGTGGCGATGCCGCCCCGATTTTTGGGGCGGTATGGATCAGCGGCCGTTTCGACGTCGACCGCGACACCCGGATGGTGGATTTCTATGACATCACAATCCCGACGGTTGCCTTCCCTGAAGCTTCCGACGAGCAGCAGCAGGCGCTGGTCGCCTTTTTGGAAGGGAAAATCCCGACGTGGGACCTCGAAATCGAGCTTGATCGACTCGTGCCTCTGCTCGACACCGCCGAGGTCGCGCAGCGCGATTCCGACGAGCTCAAGCACACACCGCCCGAGATCATCATCAAGTACATGCCGGCGGTGCTGATCCTCGTGGATGGCGAGCCGAAGCTCGAAGAAATCGAGGGCTCCAAGCTTGAACGAGTCGTCAATACTCCATACGTGATCATCAAGGAAAAGAACACCTACTTTCTGGCGTCGGACTCCATGTGGTTCGATGCCCCGGCCGTGAAGGGCCCGTGGTCGGAGGCTCGCAGCCTTTCCAAGGATCTCCAGCAGATCGACGAGCAGCTCAAGAAGCAGCGTGCAGAGCAAGGGGTGGAGGAGCCGGAGACCACGGATGAAATCCGCGTTCCGCAGATCGTCGTCTCCACTGTGCCGGCCGAGCTCATCTTCATCGACGGCAAGCCCGAGTTCGAGCCGCTCCAGGGCAACAACATCCTGGCCGTGTCCAACACCGATTCCGATGTCATTTTCGACATCGACACCCAGGACTACTACGTGCTGCTCTCCGGCCGCTGGTACCGGACCAAGGACCTCGACCGGGGCCCGTGGTCGTGGGTGGCCAACGACCAGGTCCCCGTGACCTTCGCAGATATCCCCGCGGACTCGGATGTTGGTTATCTGCGGGCCTCGGTCGCCGGCACCGACGAGGCGCGCGAGGCCCTCCTCGAACAGGCGGTGCCGCAGACCGCGGCCGTTAAACACTCGGCTGGCGCCTCCTTCACGGTGGAGTACGACGGCAGTCCGAAGTTTCAGCCGATCGACGGCACGGGCATGACCTACGCGGTCAATACCTCGGCGTCGGTGATCTTCTCCAGCGGTCGATACTACTGCTGCGACCAGGGCGTGTGGTACGAGTCCGCCTCGGCGACCGGGTCGTGGCAGGTCTGCAAGAAGGTGCCGGACGAGATCTACACCATTCCGCCGTCGAACCCGCTGTACAACGTGACCTATGTCAAGGTCTACGACTCGACGCCGGAGGTGGTCTACGTCGGTTACACCCCCGGCTACACCTCGAGCTACGTCTCGCACGGCTGCGTGGTCTACGGCACCGGTTGGTATTACCCGCCCTACTGGGGCCCGCGATACTACTACCCCCGCCACTCAACCTGGGGCTTCCACGTTCGCTGGAACCCCTGGTACGGTTGGGGCTTTGGTCTCAGCTACTCGACCGGCCCCTTCCACTTCTCGATCGGCTTTGGCAGGGGCGGTTACTGGGGCCCGGGCCGGTACCGGCCCTACCCGCGCTACGGTTACGGAGCCGGCTACCGGGCGGGCTACCGCCACGGCTATGCCCACGGGCGGCATGCGGGAGGCGGGCGGCCGGCGCATTACGGCAACACCAACATCAACAACAACATCTATGGGCGGCCCGGGAACTCTGATCGGGTGGCGCGAACGCAGGATCGAGCAGGGACCCGTCAGCAGCCGGCGGTGGCGCGCGACCGCGCCAACAACGTCTACACCGACAAGAGCGGCAATGTTTACCGCCGCAATGATAACGGCAGCTGGGACAAGCGCGACAAGGGCGGCTGGACGGGAACCGATGGTGTTCCATCGACCGGGGACCGGTCCCGACCCTCGACCCAACCGTCGACGCGACCGTCCACCGGTGCTCAGCCCTCGACACGACCCTCGACCCAGCCCTCCACGAGACCTTCAACTCAGCCGTCGACGCGACCCTCCACCGGCGCTCAGCCCTCCACGCGGCCGTCGACCACAAGCAGCCGGCCGTCCTCGAGCTCGATGAGCCGCGACTACAATGCGCGGCAACGCGGCAGCACGCGTTCGCAGCAGTACAACAGCGGAGGACGCACCTCCAGCCGCCCATCGGGCGGTGCAAGGGGCGGCGGCCGTAGAAGATAATTTGGGATAGGCATCTCAGACAAGAAGAAGGGGCGCGGTGATCCGCGCCCTTTTTTTTGGTTGAGTTGCGTTACCTGAGGTCGAGCTCGCTCGGTTCGCCCTCACGGACAGTTACCTGGCCTTGACGCTGTCCGGCCTCGGTGCCGATCACGACGATGTAGTTGTCGGCCTGCAGCGGTCCGATCCGAAGGCCGCCCGAGGTCGGCTGGGGAGGGCTGGCCATGAAGAGCAGGCTCGACAGATCAACCCCGTCCGTGGTCATGACGCGGACCGACGGCACCCGCTTGGCGGTACCCTGCACCAGGCCTTTTGCGGCGCTCAAATACACGTCCACGTAGCCGCCGCGACCGAGGTCGAGCGCGGCCTGCACCTCGTCGCCATTGTCCACCAGGAGATCCGTACCGCAGCCGGTGGCGCCGCCATAGGCGAAGCCGCACGGTCTGTAGGAGCCCGCCATGACGCCCACAAAGGTCGCCAGGCCAGCTCCATCGGTGAACCCGGTCGTGGTCTCAGGCCCCACCAGGTAGACCGGCGCACCACCGGTGGAGCCGGCAAGTGCGTTAACGGCGAGCATGATACTGGCGCCGTCCGGGGGCAGCAGCTCGAGGACGATCGGCCCCTCGGAGGAGCCCGCCCGGAGATCGAACTCCGACGGCGCCGAGGGCGCGAAGTCCGTGTGGCTGGCGGTCAGGACCAATCGGCCGGCCTCGAGGCCGCGTACCGAGAATCGCCCATCGGCATCGGTGAACGCGGTGGCATCCTGGACGCCGTCTCCCGCGCTGGCATAGACCGATGCCCCGATGACCGGTTGACCCTCGGTATCGACCACGAATCCCTCCACTGCGGCGTCCGCGTACTGGATGACGCACCGATACGTTTCGACCCTGGGAACATCGAGGAGCTTGGTGATCGGTGCCGAACCGGAGCCCGGCGGAGTGTAAGAGGCGTAGTAACGGCCCGCGACGAGACCAGCGCCCATGAACAGACCATCCGGACTGACCATGAATTGCATGGGTTGCTGGTCGATGCCGAAGAACTGACGGTCTGCGGTAACCCTTTGCATCATCACCACCACGCCCGGGGCCTGGGCGCCCTCGGTCGTGAGGACGAGGATTCCGCCCGAGGCACGGTCATCGCCAAGCCAGACTTCACCTTCGATGTGAACGCCGCCGAGCATCAGATCGGCCTCCACCGTCTCGCGGGCGCGGCCTTCGACCTTCTCACTTGCCGTTTCCTGTCCGTGGCGGGCCGTCAGCTTCCACCGCCCAACCGGCAGCCGTTCCGCTCGGAAGTAGCCGTCGTGATCGGTTCGCGCCGTTGTCTCGGCGAAGTATGCGTAGGTGGCGTCCTCGGTGATCTCGACCGCAACCCCGGTGATCGGCCGGTCGTTTCGATCGTAGACCCGGCCGACAATGGTCATGCCGGTGTCCATCTCCACATCGCCGATGTCGAACCCCACCTCATCGGGCTCCACACCGTCGAGCCGCCAGGTGGCAAACCCCGGAGCGAGGACGATGGCGCGGCAGGTGCCGGTGTCGAGCCCCTCGAGGAGGAAGACCCCGTCAACATCGGTCGAGACGCCGGGCACGTCCTCGACATCGTGCGGCGCACGGAAGATCGAAGGCGACCCCGGTTCGCAGCTCACCCGTGCGCCGGGAATCGGCTGCAGGGTGTCGGCGTCGAGGACGCGACCCGAAATGGCGAGACCCCTGTCGGGTACCACCGGCGTGAGCACGACCTCCTCACCGACGGCCACATCGATCCGCTCACTGACAAGGGTTGCCGATCCGGGAAGCCGAACCTTGAGCGCATAGGTACCGGCCTCCAGGCCGGAAGCGCGGGCGATGCCGCTTTCTGTGTCCCAGTCGCCCTTCCCCGATTTGGCTTCACGTCCGTTGCTCTGGTAGGCCTGCCAGCGCACCATCACCTCGGTTTCGGAGAATCGGCGAGCCGACAAAACCTGCTGTTCGATGATCGCTCCGCCGGGAACGGTGACCACGACTCGCTCGCGGTCGGCGGTGAAACTGCCTTCCCACATGCCGAAGCCCGGGCCGAAGATTTTGACCGGGATTGTCTCCCTGCTGGTTATCCCCTGGAGGCTGAGCCGGCCCTTGTCGTCGGTGTAATGGGTGCGGTCGTTGAAGTAAACCAACGCCTTGGCGATACGGTCGCCGACCTGGTTCTGCACCACCAGCATGATGTCGCGGCCCGGTGCGAGATCGAGGACCACAGGTTCGAAAACCGCTTCCGCATGAACCTCGACCTCCACCTCGGCACAGGCGCGGCCGGCGGCGCAGGCACGAACCCGGATGGTGCCTGGGAGGAGCCCAGTCAGTCGAAATGAACCTTCGTCGGACGTTGCTCCGGCCTGGGTGTAACGAAATCCATCGATCTCGGCTATCTCACCCAGGACCTCGACCCGCGCCCCGGCGAGGGGGTTGCCCTCCTCGTCACGAACCAGGCCGCTGACCGCGAGCCCGTCATCGAGCTGCAACTCGAGGTGTTGGGGGAGTTTTTGGGAGTAAATCTGCAACGGAACCTTTCCCTGTGCGAGAACAACGCCCACATAGGGGGTATTCAGATCCAGGTTCTTGATCTCGAGCAACCCGTCGGCACCGACGTGGTGCTTTTCGGCCATGCTGAAGAAAAAATTCGTGACGTTGATGCGCTCCTCACGGGCCAACCACATACGCGCTTCGAGCGGGGGTTGGAGCTCGACGGTCAGTTCTCCCTGCGGCTGCAGGAGCAACGTGTGGCGGCGTCCATCTACGGTGATCTGCTCAGCGGTAGGAGCATAGCCGGGAGCGGAAACGATGACCCGCTCATTGCCGCGGCACGGAAGGTCGAGGTGCCCATCGATCGCCCTCCACGATCCGGACGCGAGATCGGTCGGGGCTCCAGGTACCTGCCATTGCAATGAACCGGCGGTAACCTCGTCTCCGGTGACGGCATCCAGGATTGCATAGCTGGCGACCGCGAGGCTCGGCAGATGGAGGTTTCCCTCCTCATCAACTTTGGCCTCGAGAGGTGCGCCGAGACCGACGCGGACCCAGGTTGAATGATCGCCGGCCTGCGCGATGAGGGCATTATCGACCACCCCACCATCCTGAGCGATCACCGTCTGCCCGGCCCCTGCAACGCCTGCACCCAGCGCCAGCACTGCCAAGACGACGAGCGTGATTCGTCTCATGGTTGACTCAAGCCTTCCATCTCCGGCAATTCAACTTGCCAGACGGTGGTTGGAGCCGAGGGTTCCCAGGTCTTCTGACCCACCAGAACGAGGCGACGGTTGTCGGCGTCCGCGGTCACAAGGCGACCGGCCGTGACGCCCGGAATCGGCAAACCGATCGCCACCGGCTCACCGCTCAACCGATAGATGTCGAGCTCGTGCCGTTGCTTGAGTGTGCCGTCGGGAAGTCCGACAACAAATGCCAGGAGGTCGTCTCCGAGCACCACCGGGCGCTTGACGAGCGACTGCGAAAGCTGCCAGCGCGAGTAGGCCTCGCGCCCGGAGGGGTCGTGAACCGCTGGCGAGGCCGCCCAGTTCGGTGCACGAAAACGGGGATTCGTGCCGCGCCACGCCTTGGTGAGACGGTCGCGGTTATCAAAGACATACACGGAGTAGCTGCGCGGGTCGACAAAGACCCATCCTCCATCTGGGAGGGCCGCCAACCCGCCGGTGATGATGCCCTGGAAGTGAATGCGCTTGATGGTCTCCGCCATCGGCATGGATGCCGGGTACTCCTGAAGGGGCAAGATCTCGCCATCGTCGTACTGGATGAAGAGATACGGCGTGCCGCCTCCGAGGCCTGCATCCTGGCTGGCAACGCCATAGACCACCAGGCGATCGGCGAAGACGAGGGGTTGGCCGCTGGCGGTACTCCTCATCCCCGGGTACTCGAGCAAGAATCGCCATTTCGAGTCGAAGAAGACCCAAAAGTAGCGGTCACCAAAAACAACGCAGCGGTCTGAACCGCAGCCCAGGTGCTGCGGACCGGTGACCTCACCTCGTTGGGTACCCATGGGAAGGATCGATCGTAGATCCTTGCCCGTGCGGAGGTCCACCTCGCGTAATCCACTGGTGTAATCGGGGAGAAGCAGGCGGTCGCCGCGGACCACCGCGTCGACCACCATGTATGCGGGTTTTTCAAGATTGAGAGCCTGTGCGCGGCAGGAGTTCTCTAGCTTATCAGCCGGCGAAGCCAAGACTCCGGCGCACAGCAGCACTGCGCCGACACAATGCACCATCATTCTCAATGTGTGCCGCATGGACTCCACCTGATTGGACGATCAGAGTCGTTCTGAGGCGTCCCGATCAGGGAGATTGCGGCCATACGAATATGACGTAGCAGTCGTACGGCAGCGGCGCGCACCCATTGGGATGATTCGGCGTGTAGACCATCCACCCGTAGGGGATGGACTCCGCCTCGGCCAGGCTTGGAGCAAGCAAGGCCGGTACGAGAGCACCAATTATCATAATCGCAAGGACAAAGACACCCAACTTACGCTTCGACATGATCCACCCTCCATCATGTAGTCACAATCAAGGTAGGCACAGAAATCTCGAATGTCAAGGGCATTTCTCGATTTCGCTCCCGAATTGGGAAAACAACAGTCTCTCTCAGAAGGGAAAGCCGAAATTGAGGCGAACGCCCTTGATGTTCTGGCCCCAGCGATAGCCGAGGCCGATCCGCGGCAGCTTGAAAAACCACAGCTTCACTTTCGGTGTCGTGTCGAAGGCGAAGCCGAGCTCGTTCGAATACTGGATCTCGAGGGGGTCTCCCTCGTCACGGGCAATGAACGCGTCCACGTACTGGCGGCGAATGAAGTAGAGACTGAGATTGCCCTGGTTGCCACCGATCGTGAACGGGAGCGGGTGGCTCGCGTTCAGGCCAAGCCGGACCTCGCCGAAATCGTCCGCCAGACCGAGATCCGAGGTGAAGGTGGAAAAATATTGCACCTTGGTGCCGAAGCTGAGGTCGATCTTGCCTATCGGCCATGTGACAAGCGTTCGCATCCCGACCGACCACACTCCAAAGCCAAGCCCATCGTCAAAATCGTACGCGTACCCGATCTCGGTGAACGGTTTGAGCATCCAGCCTTTGCCTGCAGGGACCAGGAACTCGACTCCCGGGGTCGCGGCCAGAGACTGGAAGCGGAGATTGAGGTCGATGGCTTCATCGACTGTGAACTTGTAGACGCCGGCAAAGGCCGTCACCTTCAGGCGCAGTCCCCATGGGCGATCCTCCACCGGAATGAGCGTGAAGTACATCGGTATTCGAAGGTCGTACACCTTGGTCTCCGACGCTGCCGAGTCTCCCGAACCCAGGGCGAAAGCGAACGGATGGACGGCGGGAGTGGACGACCCGTCGCCCCCGTCCTGGGCGTGGATCTGGCCGACGAGGAGGAGGCAGATCGCGAACGCCGACGCGGCGGCGGTTCTTCGTTGTCTTTTTGCGGATCTCACCCGGCCAGGGTACCTGATCCCGAGATGAGTGATTCTCGCCGGCGATCTACACCAAGCTCTTACGCTCTGTTCGCTCGCGACGAAAGCTGGTGAGATGTGCGGGCGAGCTCGGCACCTCTCGTCCGGGAAAATCGCTCATCTTCCAATGACATTAGGTAGGGATGTCAATCTGAGGAGGACCAATCCCGCCAGCTCGCAATCGGTATCGCTATCGGTATCGCTATCGAATGGCCGGATTGGCACGGGGCGCATCGATAGCGATAGCGATTTCGATAGCGATCACGGGTCGGCCACCCGTTGTCATTTTTTTGTTGTTGGCCCGAACGGGCCCTGGTGAGCTCAGGATGAAAAAACACGACCCGGCGCGAAGGCCGGGTCGTGCATACGTCGGATTCGTCCGGTTTTACCGCATCGTCGGCCTGAAGTCGACGCGACGATTCTTGGCTCGGCCCTCGGCCGTGTTGTTGGGCGCAATCGGTTCGTTCGGACCGAATGCCTTGGTGGTCAACCTCTCGTCGGCTACGCCGTTCGAGACCAGGTACTTCTTGACCGCGTCAGCCCTCATCTTCGAAAGCTGCATATTCCAGGCCATTTGCCCGGTGTTGTCGGTGTTGCCCTGGATCTCGACCACGTACTGCGGGTTCTTCTTGAGGAAATTGGCCACCTTGAGCAGCACCTCGGCCGCCTCGGGTCTGATGGTGGCCTTGTTGAGGGCGAAGAGCACCTTGCCCCTGACCATCCACTCATCGCCCATGACCTCGATGCCCTCGATCGGACAACCGGTCTTGTCTACGGGAACTCCCCTGGGAGTACCGGGGCACTTGTCGAGGTAGTCGGGCACGCCGTCGCCGTCGGAATCGATCGGACAGCCCTTGGCGTCGACCTTCGCGCCTCTCGGGGTGCCGGGGCACTTGTCAAGGTAGTCGGGCACGCCATCACCATCGGAATCGATCGGGCAGCCGGCGGCATCGACCGCGACGCCCTTGGGCGTTCCGGGGCACTTGTCGAGATAATCGGGCACGCCGTCACCGTCGGAGTCCAGAGGACAGCCTGCAGCGTCGACCTTGACGCCGCTGGGCGTGTTGGGACACTTGTCGAGGTGGTTCGGCACGCCGTCGCCATCGTCGTCCGGCCACAGGAAGACATCGACCACGAAGCGGGCCATCGCGGCAGCCATGATCATCTCGTCCGCCTGAATGACGTATCCGTCACCGCCGGCAGCCACGACCTGCTCGAGGATTTCGCGTCCCCTCTGCTCGCTACCAATCTGGATCGCGTAGATGTTGATGTTGTCCCCAAACGCTGATTTCAGCGCCTCGGCCGCAGCGACTTCTTTCTTCCCCATGTGGAGCCCGTCGCTGACGATCACTACAGCGGACGGCACGCTGTGGTTGCTCATATCGGCGCCCGAAGCCTCAAGCGCAAGGTCAAGTGGGCTTTTGCCATTGGCGCATTGGTAACGCGCGACCCCGTCACCGTAGGTCGACTCGATGTAGTCGCCAAGCTCTATGATGGAAACGGTCTTGCCCTTACTCTTGCACAATCCGCGTCCAAAGGTCCGAAGCCCGCCCTCGTATCCAAAGGATGGAATGGTCTGGTTGAGGCTGACCAACAGTTCCTCAGAGATTCCGAGCTTTCGTTGTCCGTGCGTCCGGTCCGCCATCGAAAGAGAACCGTCGGCAATGACCACGAATTGGTCCACCTTCCGGACGTACTTGCCGGTGTCGATGGATCCAGGCTCGAAGGTCAGGGTCTGGTGGGACGAGGCGCAAGCTTGCGCCAGCGCTGCCACAGCGAAGATCATCACCCAATACGACACTATTCTTCTCATCACTCCCCCTCTCGGTTGAACTTCCTGCCGAACTTTCAGCCGGCTGTGAGCTTGCGAGATCGGACTCGGCATACTTTCTCCATGTCCATCCACACAGGCTGATTGGCGAGTAGTCTGTCACAACTGCCTTTGCTTCGCAACAAATCCCACCAGGATCGTATTTCATGTTAGACCGCCTATCTTCGGCCTCGACAACAAATCGCTGCCGGCGTCGAGTTGAGTCGCACGATTTGAGACAAGCACGGCGGGACGCCGCGATTTACCGTCCGCAGTAGATGCCCGGTGAGAAAAGCGGGCCAGATGGGATTGCGGCCATGGGCGATGTTGGATAGTGTGATCGGCACGAACCGGTGATGGCGCCCACAGGATTGACCGCGGGGGACAGGGGCAGCTTTCGGATTCGGAGGTGTGAAATGGGCCGGATGTCTTGTGGAGCGGTATTGATCATTCTGGCTGCGGTCGGCGTTCCGACTGCGGAAAGCGCCGACGACGCAGACCTGAGAATCCTCACCTACCCCATTGGGCTCGTGACGGGCGAGCATGCCGTCGAGGTGGCGCTTGGCGCCGGTGGCGGGCCTACAGAGCTTTACCTCGATGGAAAGCCGGCGTGCACGGTGTCGGCTTCGGAGCCACGTTGTCTCATCGACCTCGGCGATGCACCCCACGTCCATCTTCTCGAGCTCATTCGCTTCGACCCGAACGGTCGCGTGGCGGCGAGAGCGGTCCGTTGGGTCAACAGGCCGGGGCAGGAGGCAGAGCTCGCGATCCAACTCACTGCTCGCAGCCCCCAGGGGATTTGCGGCGGCAAGGCGCTGTGGTCTCACCCCCTCAAAAAGGACCCGGTGCTGATCGAAGTCCGACAGGATGGGAGGATCCTCCGCATCCACGATGACAGGCGGTCTTTCCGGTTCCCGTGTCCGGATCCTGACGAACCCCATGTTCTCACCGCCTCGGCTATCTTCTCGGACGGTCGCCGGGCCGAAGCGGTGGCCGTGTCTGGAGGGTTCGGGGGGTCCACCGAGACGGGGTTGACCGCGGTGGCGCTGGTTGGCGGCAGCGAAAACCGGGAGTCCTGTGCGGCAGTGGCGACCGAGCTCGGTGATCAGGTCATCCGGGCCAAAAACAGTGGATTCGAAGTGGTCTTCATCCTCGATCCGACCGCCGGCTACAGGACCCTGGCGGCCAGTGGCTGGACAAAGGGAATGATGCCGACAAACCTGAACTCCACAAAACAATTCGATACTCTCGTCCAGCAAGGATCGAAGGGATCAGACGCAAGGGCGAAAAACTCCTGGAAAAAGGCAGAGAGCGCCTTTATCGATGCCGACAAGCTGTGGTTCGTGTTGCCCGACGAAAATCTCCAGAGAGCCAACGGATTCGGCCAGGGCAAGATGAATTGGCTGCCAATGCTCTTCAATTTCGGCTCCGTCAAGCTGGACGAGAAACCGCGAATTGCCGATGCGGTGGCGGCCTCCGGTCTGGTGGCTGCGGCCGGTCCGCGAAAACGAGCGGTCCTGTTGATTCTCGGCAACAAGGCTGATCGCGACGGCAGCGGTTTCACCGCCGATGAGGCGCGGACCTACCTCGCCGAGGTCGGTGTGCCGCTGTATGTGATGCGAAATGGAAAGCTCCGCGACGACGGTTGGCCGCAAGGGGTACCGATGCGCAACATGGAGGCCATGGCGGACGCTTTGGAGATGGTCAAGAATGATCTGGACCGGCAGTGCGTGACCTGGTTTCCCGGCAGCATGCACCCCAACAGGATTGCCGCCTCCCTGCCGGAGGGCGTCGAAATCGCGGGCCGGCAGGGCGAGACGGCGGCGGTAGGCGAGATGTGGCAGCGGGCAAGGGTTGATGAGATCGAGGGCGAGGCGACGGCGGACGCAGCCGTTCTCGCATCGGGCGAACCGGTGGCACGCGCACGGGTCGAGGTGACCGCCGTTACGGTGTTCGTCGCCGCCCGGGACACAAACGGCGACCCGATCAAGGATCTCGGTGCCGGCGAGGTGGAGGTTCGGGAGGACGGAAACCCGGTGGCCGTGCTGGGTCTTTCTCCGATGCCCCAGGTGAGTCGGGCGGTTGCCGACGGTGATTCGCCGGATGCCGCACCCGCGCTGACCGAAACGGCTTCGACCCTCGCGCCAATGCCGGTATCGATATTCGTGGATCGCAGGCTGTCGGGCTCGAAGGAGATCTCGAGCGCCATTGACGCCCTGGCAGAGCGCTCCGAATGGTTGGCTTCGCTCGGCCCGATCGACCTGGTGGTGGCGGAGACGGGCGTGTCCACGGTGTTCGAGGGCGCTACCGACCCGGAGGAGATTCGCGGCGCTCTCGCTCTCCTGGCCGAGGAACCAGGAGGGCAACATGCCATTGAACAGATCCGTACCCGGTTCCTGCGTGACATCCGAAAGACCCCAAACCGGTTGACGCGGGGGAACATGGGTGCCGGCGGAGACACCCCAGCGGGAGACCCTGCCAGCACCGGAGGACTCGCGGGGGGCCAGGAGGACACGCGGTTCGAACGTTCGATGGTACTGACGGCGGCTCGCGGCGCGATATTCGAGGAGGACAACCTGTTGCGTCAATCGATGGAAAGGGTGGGCGACTGGGCCCTGACCTGGCCGACGGGCAAGCCCCGACTGCTCCTGGTTGTCGGTGCGGGCTTTGACGAGGATCCGGTGGACTTCTATCTCCCGTTTATCGAGCGAATGGAAACCCAGAGCGCTGCCAGCGCCCGCGAGGAGTTCAAACGGTTCCGGCAAGAGGAGAGAGTTGATCGGGTGGGGCAGGATCTGGCGGCGGCCGGCTGGCTGGTGGTGCCCGTGGCCACCCAGACGACCGGCTCTCAGACCGGCGCGGCCGAGATCGGCGGCGGCGACCGCTTCCAAATGTTCATGAGCGCTCAACCCGATGCCATTCGGACGTCCTATGCCCAGTTCCTGCTCCTGGATCCGCTGGGTGCGCAACGCCGCCTGGCGGCACCCAGCGGCGGCGAGGTAGTGATGGGTGATGAGGGCCTGGACCGGCTCATCGATTCGAGCGCCGGCTGGTACCGACTCAGCTATCAGATCGACCGGCCCCCCGACGGGGCCAACCACCGGCTCACCATCACCTCGACCCGTCCCGGTGTCGACATCAGATCGACCTCGGTGATCGCCTCTGAAACGCTCGAGGGTGAGGCGGCTGCACGGGTCCGCCGTCTCCTCCGCGGCCCGGCCGAGGGTGGTGAGCTGACCGTCGAGGTCGAGCTGTCGACCGCGGAACGGATCGAAGGTCAGATGTCGGCGGAAGCGACCATCACCACCGGTCTCGACGCCATCGCGCCGCTGCTGACCGAAGGCGGACGGCGCAATTTCCGTGTGTCGGTTGGCGTGCTCGCGGGGGGGGGAGGATCCTTCATCCTGCATCGTACGGAGACCATCGATGGAGGCTTCCGGAGTTGGCGCTATACGGTGCCCCTGCGGTGGCCCCCCGGAGATGCGCGGCTCGCAGTCGTGGTTGAGGACCTCGGATCAGGTGCCTGGGGCGGAGCTGTCCGCGCGCTGCGGTGATCGTGTTGAGATCTCGACGACTCAGAAGCCCAGGTGTTGAAGCTCTCACCGCACCTCTATGCTTGGACCCATGAACGACTCCCCATATCAATCCGTACCGCTTTCCTTCGAACGCCTCGAGGAGGAGGAAATGAATGCCCGCGGCCACGCCTTGCTCGACCGTCTCGCGAGGCGCCGCTCGGTGCGTGACTTTGCCCCGGACCCGGTGCCGCGCGAGCTCATCGAGATCGCCATCGCCGCCGCCAACACCGCGCCGTCCGGCGCCAACCGTCAACCGTGGCACTTCGTGGCGGTGTCGGACCCGGCCGTCAAGGCGGAGATCCGTCGCGGAGCCGAGGCCGAAGAGCGGGAGTTCTACGAAGGCGGGCGAGCCTCAGAGGCGTGGCTGGCCTCGCTCGCGCCGCTCGGCACCGGGTGGGAAAAGCCGTTCCTCGAAACAGCACCGTGGCTGGTCGCTGTCTTCAAGCAGGTCTACGGGCTCGATGCAGACGGCGCCAGGAACGCCAACTACTACGTCAGCGAAAGCGTCGGCATCGCCTGCGGGCTCTTTATCACCGCCGTTCACGAGATGGGGCTCGCCACCCTTACCCACACCCCTCAGCCGATGCGATTCCTGAGCCGCATCCTAGAGCGCCCCGTGAATGAACGTCCCTATATCCTGTTTCCGGTCGGTTATCCGGCGCCCGGATGCCGGGTCCCGGCGATCTCGAAGAAGACCCTGGGGGACATCAGTACGTGGCTCGAAAACGGATGAGCGCACCCCGCCTGCGAGGATGCGGAATGGCGCTCAGTCCTTGTCGACGAAACTGCCCACGAACGACGAGATGATGCTGACGCCCAGAGCGCCGAGCACCGCCCACCAGTAGCTCGAGACGCCGAAGCCGGGCACCACCTTCGTCGCCAATAAGAATGTGAAACCGTTGACCAGAAAATAGAAGAGGCCAAGGGTGAGGATCGTGATGGGCAGCGTGAGGAGGGTCAGGATTGGACGGACAAGGGCATTGACCAGACCCAGCACGATGGCGGCGATGGCGAGAGCCTGCGCCGACTCGATGTGGACGCCGGGCAGGATGTAGGCGGTCACCCACAGGGCGAGGGCGATGACCAGCCAGTGGATCAGAAAACGCTTCATGAGAACCTCCGTGGTGGTTGAGCTGGTTCATTCTACACGGCCCCCGGCTCTACCCTGCGAACCGTCGGGATCCGATCGAAGCCGCAGTCGTAGCTGCAAAGGGCGTCAAGATCGTGGATCGCGACCACTGCCGCGTGGAGGGCGTCGCGCGCGCTGATTCCGTCAACCGCTCGAACCGGGAACTCCCGACGAGACCTCCCGCGGTGTGAAGATCAGAGCGATCGGGCCGTCGTCGGTGTCGCAGCTGAGCACCAGCCGGCCACCGAGGAAGCTGTACCTCGAGGCGCCGGAGAGGGTCTTGAGGTAGTTCCGCTCAAGACCCATCGTGGACTCCGGACACGCCATCCGCGTGGTGCCCATCCCGGCAAAGGCCAACTGCCCGGGCGTGTCGCCTGCCACAGCAGCGAAGTAGCGATTGCAGCCGCCCGAGCCGGTCACCTTGTCGTCGTCAAAAGAGATCGTGATCTCGGCGGTGTCCGAAACGGGCTTGCCCCAGCCGAGCTCGGAGAGAACCCACTCTGGGCCTCCAAGGCTGTCGAGCGACAGGGTTCCGGTAATCGTCGTCTCGCCCTCGACGAGGCCGTCCTCACCCAGGGTCCAGCCGCGGGTGGCCAGTTGCGAGGGACAGCACATGGCGTCGCCGGGGCCCGCCTGGACCACCTCGAGCTCGATGCGGCCATCGGCGATTCGGCCGCTGTAGACCTGCACCCGGTCGCCCACCAGAGCCGTGCCAAGATCTTCGAGATCGTCGTGGCTGCGCCCCATGGCTGCCAGGTAGAGACGGGTGCCCGAACCGCCCGAGCTCTCCCACAGCAGCACCGTCGTCTCCTCACGGCCGTCTCCATCGAGGTCCCCGATCAGGGCGAAGTGATCGACAAGGCCGGCGCTCGGTCTCGAGGCGCCGCCCTCGACGAAGGGTTCGCCCTCCCATCGGCCCTCGACGAGGGTGACGGCCTCGTCGTAGATTCCGGTG
>Ga0164313_10001544_pt1 | contig 20325 bp, 19 predicted proteins | sample GuaBasSedimGuay4_FD_113735 | JGI IMG/M metagenome (GOLD analysis project Ga0164313, IMG submission 113735) | Subseafloor sediment microbial communities from Guaymas Basin, Gulf of California, Mexico - Guay4, Core 4569-4, 0-3 cm | ecosystem: Environmental > Aquatic > Marine > Hydrothermal vents... | reverse complement strand
TGTGTTTTCCTCTGTGTCCTCTCTGTGCCTCTGTGGTTCTTCGGGTGCGTGGCCGGCAAATCCGAAATCCGAAATCCGAAATCCCAGGGGTGGGAGGGATGGGAACTAAAAACTAAAAACTCAAAACTCAGAACTAAGCGAAGCGCGACTCCGGTAGAATCGTCGCCGCGATGAAAAAGCTCCCCGACGACCGCGGCTACTTCGGCGACTACGGGGGGCGTTTTGTGCCCGAGACCTTGATGGCGTCGCTGGCGGAGCTCGAGCGAGCCTACCGGAAGGCCGGTCACGATCGCGCCTTCCAATCACGATTTGACGAGCTGCTACAGCATTACGTCGGTCGCCCCACGCCCCTTTTCTCGGCCCGCCGGCTGTCAGCGCGGCTCGGCGGTGCGCGCATCTGGCTCAAGAGAGAAGATCTGTGCCACACCGGGGCGCACAAGATCAATAACGCCATCGGTCAGGCTCTGTTGGCGTGTGACATGGGGAAGGGGCGCGTGATTGCCGAAACCGGCGCCGGCCAGCACGGTGTGGCGGTCGCGACCGCTGCCGCACTTCTTGGCCTCGAGTGCCGGGTCTACATGGGCTCTGAAGACATGCGCCGGCAGGAGCTCAATGTCGTTCGCATGCGCCTCATGAACGCCGAGGTGGTGGCGGTGGATGCGGGCTCGAAAACGCTCAAGGATGCAATCAACGAGGCCCTGCGCGACTGGGTTACGAACGTGCGCACCACCAACTACATCCTCGGCTCGGTGCTCGGCCCCCATCCGTATCCCATGATGGTGCGCGATTTCCAGACGGTGATCGGGCGCGAGGCGTTGGCACAGTTCAAGAGCGCCGTCCGCACCCTGCCCGACATTGTTGTGGCCTGCGTCGGCGGCGGCTCCAACGCCGCCGGGATTTTCACCGCGTTCGTCCCGCACGAGGCCGTCGCCTTGGTGGGGGTGGAAGCCGGGGGTCGCGGGATCACGCCCGGCGATCATGCCGCCAGGTTCTCCGAGGCGGGCGCGCCGGGTGTCCTCCACGGCACCCGCACCATGGTGCTGCAGGACGACGACGGCCAGATCATGGGCACCCACTCGGTGTCGGCGGGGCTCGACTACCCGGCGGTTGGCCCGGAGCATGTTCTATGGCGGGAATCAGGGCGTGCGACCTACACCCACGTAGATGACGACGAGGCCGTTGCCGCCTTTCACTTGCTCGCCGAGTGCGAGGGGATCATCCCTGCGCTGGAGTCAGCACACGCCATCGCCTACGCGTCGAAGATTGCGCCGTCGATGCCGCTCAACACCAACATCCTCGTCAACCTCTCGGGCCGTGGCGACAAGGACCTCAGCGAGGTCCGCAGGGTGGAGGTCGAAGCACCGTGAGCCGCCTCAACGACGCTTTCAGGGATGCGAAGCGCGAGAAGCGAGCCGCCTTCGTGCCATATGTCACCGCTGGGGATCCGTCTCTCGAGCGCAGTGTCGAAATCGTCCGCGCCCTGGCGCGCGCGGGCGCAGACGTGATCGAACTCGGGGTGCCGTTCTCCGACCCCATAGCCGATGGCCCCACCAACCAGCGCGCCGCCGAGCGCGCCCTCGCTGCCGGGACCACCCTGTCCGGGGTGCTGGCGGCGGTTGAGGTCGTTCGTCAAGATCTCGAGGTTCCGATTGTTTTGTTCACCTACGCCAACCCGGTGCTGCGGTACGGCATCGAGGCCTTCGCCGAGGACGCCTCGACCGCCGGGGTTGACGGCGTGCTCTTCACCGATGTCCCGGCCGAGGAGATGGCGCCGTTCGAGAATCACATCGGCGCAGCCGGCCTCGACCTGATCATGTTGGTAACCCCGACCTCGACTCGGCAGCGGATGAAGGCCGCGGCACGCTTTGGGGGCGGGTTCCTCTATCTGGTATCGCGCTCCGGAGTGACGGGCGTCCGTCAGGACCTCGACGCCGGGCTCGCGGACAATATCCGTATGGCGCGAAAGGTCTCGCGTCTGCCGGTGGCGGTCGGATTCGGCATCTCCACCCCGGAACAGGTGGCGAGGGTGGCCGAGAAAGCGGACGGCGTGGTCGTGGGCTCAGCCCTCGTCAGCCGCATCGGCGCGATGGGCGACTGCGACGAGCTGATCGACGAAGTCGAGAGTTTCGCGTCAGAATTGGCGACGGCATGCCAAAGGTAGGCCCTGTCGATGTTCTTCTTTTTGCTCTGGAAGCTCGGAGCTTCCAGAGCAAAAAGAAGAAGTTGAGGAAGGTTTGAAAAGGTCGCGGCGATCCCGGTTGGGTCAGAACTTCCTGGTCGACCGGGACGTTGCGGAGCGCATCGCCGCACTGCTGGCTGATGATCCGCCGCGGGTGCTCGAGATCGGTCCGGGCCGCGGAGCGCTCACCGAACCGCTCCTGGATCGCTTCGAACGCGTGCTGGCCCTCGAGCTCGATGAAAACCTGGTTCCGCCCCTCGTCGAGCGATTCGGCGGCCGCGGTTTGGACGTGCGGCTGGCCGATGCCCTCAGCGCGGAGCTTGATCCCGTATTGGCGGCTGAATCACCGTGGCAGGTGGCCTCGAATCTCCCGTACTCCGTTGGCACCGCGATTCTTCGCCGGTTGTTGCCGCGCCATGACCTCTTCACCCGCCTCGTTGTGATGCTCCAGCGGGAGGTTGCGGCGCGGGTGGTGGCCGAACCGGGGGGACGCGGTCACGGTCTGCTCGCCCTCGAACGTGCAGCCTGGGCCGATGCGCGGCACCTCTTCGACGTCCCTCCGCGGGCATTTCGGCCGTCACCGAAGGTGGTGTCGAGCGTGGTCGTGCTCGACCTCAAGGCCCCCGAGCACGACCGGGCCCTGTTGGATCGGGCGTTGAAGCTAGCGGCGCCGGCGCTCACCATGCCGCGGAAAGTGCTGAGCAACGCTGTCCGAGTGACCGATGCCGAGCGAATTGCCGCCGCCGGCCTCGATCCCTCGGCCCGGCCGGGCACCGTCCCACTCGCCGGGTGGGTGCGGCTCGCACAGGAGCTGGAAGACGAGGCATAACCGCTTGTCTTCGGCATAAGTGTGGGTTTGGCAACAGTTTGCCCGGTAGTGGTACCATTCAGTGAGTATGATTTGGTCGTCTGATCATCGTCGGGACATCCACCTTTCAGCGCGGCCGTTTCGGCCGGGCGGTGAACCAGGATGACGCTGTGGCAGGGGGTGCTGTTGGGCATCCTGCAAGGAGTGACGGAATTTCTTCCCGTGTCTTCCTCAGGCCATCTGGCATTGGCGCAGATGCTGATCCCGGGCTTCGAGCAACCGGGAGTGGTCTTTGACACGCTGCTCCACGCCGGCACCGCCTTCGCGGTCGTGTGGTACGAGCGTCACCAGATTTCCGAGTGGGTTCAGAGCGCCAGCGGCCGTCGGCTCATCGGCTTGTTGTTCGTGGGTACAGCCGCCACCGCGATCGTCGCCCTCCCCTTGCGAAGGGTGGCTGTGCAGGCATTTGACCGTCCCGTGTGGGTCGGGATGGCTCTGATCGTGACTGGTCTGATTGTCGCCGCCACCAAGTTTCTTCCGGGTGGAACGGCGAGTGAGGGCGGGACCACCTGGAGGCAGAGCGCGCTGGTGGGCCTTGCGCAGGGGATGGCTATTTTTCCGGGTCTGTCCCGCTCGGGCATGACCATTGCCGTTGGCCTCGGTGGAGGCTTGGAGCGGTCTTGGGCGGCGCGGTTCTCGTTCCTTCTGAGCGTTCCAGCCATAGCTGCGGTGACCGTTGTCGAGATGGTAGAGACGCGGTCGGTAATGGCTGCTGTCGGCAACGGCCTCGGGCTTGCGAGCATCGCAGGGGGATTGGCTGCTGGGATCACCGGCTACTTCGTGCTCCAGGTGGTGATCAAAACGGTGTCGAGCAACATCTTCCACCGTTTCGCCTGGTACTGTGTCCCACTCGGGATTCTGGTGGTGGTGTTGGTTTCGGGAGGCCGGTGATGCGCGATCGAGTCGTGCGTGAGGCGGCAGCAGTGGCCCTGCTCCTGGGAGCATTACTGGTGGCAGTGGCCCTCCTGTCCCACTCGCCCCTCGACCCGAGTCCCTTCCACGCCTCCACTCTGCGTGACGCGCCGAACAACCTCGCCGGCTGGCTCGGCGCAACGCTGTCAGCCGCTTTGTTCAGCTTCTTCGGTCTGACGGCATTCGTGCTGCCGGTGGCAGCCGCGGTGCTCGGATGGCGGCTCCTGCGCCAGTCGCCGGTGGCCAACCCGCGGCTCGCCGCGGCCGGATGGGGATTGCTGTTGCTCGCGCTCCCTGGTTTTGCCAGCCTCCTCGGCACCGATCTGCCGTACCGCGACGGTCGTATCTCGACCGGTGGTTTTGTGGGTCTTGCCGAAACCGAACTCCTGCGGGGATTCGCCGGGCCGGTAGGGGGCATCGTCGTGCTGGTGTTCCTGCTCATTCTCGGTGTCCTCTTGCTGTCGGGTGCGTCGGCGGGTGCCCTCGCCGATCGCCTCACGGAAAGGGTGCGAAGTTTTTGGTTCGAGCGACGGCGGGAGAGATCCGAACGGCGGCGGGCGAAGGAGGAGGCGCGCGCCCGGCATAAGGTGATCGACCGCCAGATCCGTCGCATCGAAGGCAGCGACGACTACAAGGGATCGTTGACGGTCAAACAGGTGGAAGGGCGGGGGCGTTTCCGGATCGTGCGCAGGCAGGCCGAGGAGCGGATAGTCGAAGAACCGGCCGACGAGCCGGCTGCCAAGCGGGCGAGCACGGGTCGCCGCGGAAAAGTGGAAAAACCGGCAACCGTGGCGAAGAAGGCTGCTGCTGCCAAGCGCCCGGAGGTCCAGGAAGAGTTCGATTTTGTTGACGACCTCGAGTCCTACGACCTTCCGAAAGAGGCTTTCCTCGACCTGGCGGAGGAGGCCCCAGAGCGCGACTCGGCGGCCCTCATCGAGATGTCGAAGCTCATTACGCTGAAATGCCAGGAGTTCAAGGTTCGCGGCGAGGTGGTCAATATCCGCACCGGGCCGGTGATCACGACCTACGAGTTTCGGCTCGACTCCGGGGTCAAGATCTCAGCGGTTCAGGGCCTTTCCGAGGATCTCGCCCTCGCGCTGCGGACCGACTCGGTGCGGATCGAGCGAATCCCAGGCCGCGCGACCGTGGGTATCGAGGTACCCTGTCCGGATCCCGAAGTCATCCGATTGCGACAGCTGATAGAGGCCCCCGAGTATCAGCGCGGTCAGTCGTTGCTGACCCTCAGCCTCGGGGTCGACATCCGCGGCAAACCTTTTTTCGCCGACCTTGCACGGATGCCGCACCTCTTGATGGGCGGATTCACCGGTTCTGGGAAATCGGTGGGTCTCAACGCGATGATCATGTCGATCCTGTACAAGGCGCGGCCGGACGAGGTGAAGTTCATCCTCGTCGATCCCAAGATGGTGGAGCTCGGGGTCTATGGCGACATCCCCCACCTGTTGACACCGATCATCTCCAACCCGAAGAAGGCGGCCAACGCGCTTGGGTGGGCGGTGGCGGAGATGGATGATAGGTACCGTGTTCTCGCCGCGCTCGGGGTCCGCAATCTGCAGCAGTACAACCAGCTCCTTCACGACCCGGTTCAGCTGCGCCGTGCGCGGAAGAGACTGGCCGACGAGGGAAATGGTGATGCCCCCGACCTCGAGCCCATGCCCTTCATCGTTATTATCATCGATGAGTTGGCGGATCTCATGATCACGTCCTCGCGGGCGGTGGAGGAGTCGATCACCCGTTTGGCCCAGAAGGCCCGCGCGGTGGGCGTGCACCTCGTGTGTGCAACCCAACGACCCTCGGTCGACATTCTCACCGGTATCATCAAGGCCAACTTCCCGTGCAGAATCGCGTACAAGGTGCGTTCGCGATTCGACTCGAGGGTCATTCTCGACTCGATGGGAGCCGAGCATCTCCTGGGTCGTGGCGACATGCTCTTCCTGCCGCCGGGCAGCGCCAATTTGATTCGCTTGCACGGGCCGCTGGTCACGGAAAAGGAGATTGCGAGTGTCGTCCGATATATCAAGCGGTTCGGCAAGCCCGAGTACCAACGCGATATCCTGTCCCACGCTCCCCTCGGCCCTCCCGAGCGTGGCGGTCGACGGACCGTCATGGAGGATGGCGAGGAGCTTTCGGACCCCATGTACGATCAGGCAGCTCGTCTCGTCGTGGAGACCCGCAAGGCCTCGGCGTCGTACATCCAGCGCCGATTGCGTCTCGGTTACACCCGCTCGGCACGACTCTTAGATATGATGGAAACGGAGGGCCTGGTGGGACCGCCGGCCGGGTCCAAGGGACGCGAGTTGCTGGTATCGAAAGACTTCTTCGGTGAGGTCGATGAGACGCATGCGCTCAACGGCAATGAGCCGGAGAATGACGGAAGGTGAATTCGAGCATGGGATTTCTTGATCTCGATCCGGTCGCAACGTTTCAGCTCGGTGCGGTCGCAGCGATTGCGGTCCTGCTCTTCCTGCTCATCATGTCCTTTGTCTACCGTTCCAAGGTCTTCTGCCAGTACCTCCAACATATGACCGGGATCAGCCTGAAACCCGAGACCGTTCGCAGCCTCTACAAGAAACGGGGGCGCGGCGGGGTGCGTGATCACCTCATCGACCTGCTGATTCGCGAGGATCTCGCCGACCCGGATCGTGTTGTGACACCGGACTCGAAACCGGACATCTCCATCTTCGAGCACCACTGAGTCAATCAACGTTCAAACGTTCAACGTTGAAACGTTCAAACGTTCGGTATGATATCCCTCGTGCCTTGTATTCAGGTTCTCCCCGACGAGCTCGTGAACCGTATCGCTGCCGGTGAGGTCGTGGAGCGTCCGGCGTCGGTGGTCAAGGAGCTGGTCGAGAACAGTCTCGATGCCGGCGCCACCCGGATCGAGGTGGATCTGAAGAACGGCGGTCGCAGCCTCATCCGGGTGACCGACGACGGCTGTGGGATGGATCCCGACGACGCTCTTCTCGCGCTCGAGCGGCATGCAACGTCCAAGATCCGCTCGGCCGACCAGCTAGATCACATCGCCACCCTCGGTTTTCGCGGCGAGGCCCTGCCATCGATTGCGGCGGTTTCGCGGTTCGAGCTGCTGACTTCGGCGGATCCTGAGGTGGGCGGGGTCAGGGTGACCGTTGATGGCGGCCGCATTCTGGGGGCGGACGCCGCTGCCCGGGCGCGCGGGACCACGGTCGAGGTGCGGGATCTCTTTTTCAACGTGCCGGCGCGACGTAAGTTCCTGAGGGCGCCGGAGACCGAGTTGCGGCATGCCCAGGAAGGTCTGTGGGGCGCGGCCCTGGCGCGGCCCGATGTCGCTTTCACTCTCCGCCACGGTACGAGGGTGCTGATTGATGCCCCCCTCGCTTCCGACCCCTCGCGCCGACTCACGGATCTGTGGCGCAACACCGACCAGGTCATCCGGTTTCATGCCGGCGGTGGCGGCGAGGTCGAGGGCCTCCTCGCCCTTGGCAGCGGCAGGGGACGTCCGATGCTGATCTTCCTCGTCAACGGCCGAGTCGTGCGCGATCGGTTGCTGGTGGGCGCCGTGATGAGGGTGCTGCGTGCCGCGGGGAGCGGTTTCGGCGGCTCTCGCATCGTCCTCGATCTCCGGCTGCCTCCGGACGAGGTTGATGTCAACGTCCATCCCGCGAAGGCGGAGGTTCGCTTCGCCAGATCGGGATCGGTATTCGCCTTGGTCGAGCGGGCCGTGCGCGAGGGAGTGGCGGCCTCCCAGGGACGGGTAGCGGTGGGAAAACTCGAGGACGGAGATGCGTGGGGCGGGGTCGCGGCGCCTCAGGCCGGAGGATACGGCGAGCTGATTCGCCAACGGCACGAAGCGGGCGGACCGCCGCTCTTCGAACACCCGGCCTACGGTGGGGGATTCGAGACGGTGGTGGATGACGCGTCGCGGCCGACGATCTCCGCCGCGAGGGATGCCCTGCGGTCAGGAGCGAAATCCGGTCCGGCGGACACCCCCTTTGGCCGCCTCATCGGCCAGTACCGAGACTCCTTTCTGCTCCTCGAAGACGACCACGGTCTGGTGATCGTCGATCAGCACGTGGCCCATGAACGGGTGCTCTACGACCGCATCCTTCGTCGTCTGGCGGGCGAGGAAACACCCTCGCAGGGACTCCTGACGCCACGTCTGATTGAGGTCGGAGAGGCGCGCGCGGCCGCGTTCGAGTCGGTGGCCGAGCTGTTGCGCCGGGTCGGTATCGAGGCCGAGATCTTCGGCCACGGCACGATCCGTCTGTCGTCGGTGCCGCCTGAACTGGAGGAGGAGGAGGTGGACCGCGTCGTGGAAGAGATCCTCGATCGCGCCACCGCTCTCGATGGCGTCCCCGAGCGCGCGGCCGACGAGCTCGAGGAGGAGGTTGCAGCCTCGCTATCCTGCCGGGCCGCGATCAAGATCAACCACAGTTTGTCGGGCGACGAGCAGCGGGCGTTGCTCTCGGATCTGGTGGCGACCGACAATCCGTATCGCTGCCCGCACGGGCGGCCCATCATCCTGCGCCTGAGCCAGGAGGAGATGGAACGACGTCTGGGGAGACGCTGATGCAGCGAGAACAGTGGCATCTGACCGAAGGGCTGATTTTCGCCCACTTCGCGGTCTTTATTCTCGGCTCGATGATGGAAGGGGGGCGGCAAGCTCTGGCCCTCATTCCAGGCTATGTCATCGCGCGGCCGTGGACCCTCGTGACCTACCAGTTCGTCCACGGCACCGGTATGTTCTGGTTCTTCATCTCGATGCTCGTGCTGTGGATCATGGCGCGCCCTCTCGAGGAGAGCTGGGGCTCGCCGAGGTTTCTCGTCTTCTGGTTGGTTGCCACATTCGGCGCGTCCTTGACCGCGGTTGCCGTCGGTCGGCTGCTCTACGGCGACATTGGTTTCGGCACCTGTCTGTTGTTCACCTTTGCGACCCTCTACCCTGAGGTCGAGTTCCGGCTCTTCTTCATCATCCCGGTCAAGGTCAAGTACCTCGCGATCGTCGCCGCGGCGATTCTCGTCTACTCGAGCCTCTCCTACGGGTTGGTGGCGGGGCTCGCCAACGTCGCGGGCACCTCGGCCGGCTATCTCTTCTTCCTTGCCACCCGCCGCATGCCGACCCGCCGCAAGCTCATGTTCCAGCTCAACAAGCGAAAGGCCGATGTCTCGTTGCGCGCCGAGAACGAGCAGGCCGAGGACCGCAATCGTGGCTGGGACGCGGCGGTGCGTGCGGCCGATGCCCGTGCCGGGGAGACCGGCGCCATCGGTGAAGAGGATGAGACGCTGCTCGCCGAGCTCGACGCCGCCAGGGACCCCTCGATCACCGTCTGCGCACCGTCGGAGTTCGCTTTCATCGACGACGATGTCTGCCGGCGATGCACCGGGTATGCCGAGTGCGCCGCCCGCCGCATTCGAATGTCGGCGGAGGAGCGGGAGCGTTGAACGTTGTGACGTTAAACGTTTGAACGTTCCACCCGCTTCCGACTTCGTGCTTCGCGTTACGCCGCTGCATGTCGCGGCTGGGTTGATTCAGCAGACGGATCCCCGCAAGTTGCTTGAGGATGTGCGCAAAAATCGTCACGCTACCATCTGTAACTGCGTCTCAGTAAGCAATTTGCATTAGTGAAGAGGTTCACTTAGATTTAACGGGGCATTGGCCTCGAGACCGAGCGTCGGTGCGAGAACCCACACAACAGGAGTGTGAATGTACCAACGGCGGGTGACAATTTTCGTCGGCCACTTCGGCAGCGGCAAGACCGAGATCGCGCTCAACGGCGCGCTCGAGCTGGCCGCCGCCGGGTCGAGGGTGACCCTTGCCGATCTCGACGTCGTCAAACCCTACTTCCGCTCCCGCTCGGCACGCGCCATTCTCTCTGACGCGGGGGTCAACCTTCTGGCGCCCACCGGCGCCAACGTGCATGCCGACCTGCCGATCATCGTTCCGCAGATTCGCAGCCACCTGCGCGACGATCACAGCCGGTTGATCATGGACGTCGGCGGTGATGACGTGGGAGCGCGGGTTCTGGGCTCGCTGTCGGATGTGATTCCCTTCGATGACACCGACTGTTTGCTGGTGCTCAACTTCCGTCGCCCATCGACCCCGGATCCGGAACGCGCGGCGGCGATGGTGCGCGAGATCGAGGCGGTCGGGCGGGTGCCGGTGAGCGGGCTCATCTCCAACACCCATCTCATGGACGAGACCACCCCGGAGGTGGTGCTCGACGGCTACCGCCTGGCACTCGAGACCGCGAGGCTCGCCGAGGCGCCCCTGGTTGCGGTGACGGTGTCCGAGGACCTGGCGGAAGTGCTGGCTGCAGAGGAGCTCGAGTGTCCGGTCGTCGCTCTGCGGCGCATTGTCAAACCGCCCTTCGCGCAATCTCCGGAGCTGCGGACGACCGGTCCGCTCTTCGTCGTGAACTGAGAAAGGAGCGTCCATGTCGCGGATCGTGATCAGCCCTGACCGCTGCAAGGGATGCGAGCTGTGCGTGCACGCCTGCCCCCAGCAGATCCTCGGGATGGGCAAAAAGATCAACAGCAAGGGCTATATCTATGCCGAGGTGGTGGAGCAAATGCGCTGCATCGGCTGCCGGCTATGCTGTATCACCTGTCCCGACATGGCCATCGAGATGCAGGTCAACGGGACGATGTACCACTACTTCAGTTACTGATGGGAGCCACGATGACGAAAAGGCTCATGAAAGGCTCGGAGGCCATCGGCGAGGCAGCGGTGCAGGCGGGCTGCAAGCTCTTTTTCGGCTACCCGATCACGCCGCAGAACGAGATACCGGAGTACATGTCGATGCGGCTGCCGCAGATCGGCGGCACCTTCGTGCAGGCGGAGTCCGAGGTCGCGGCGTCGCACATGATCTACGGCGCGGCCGGGGCCGGCGAACGGGTCATGACCTCGTCGTCGTCGCCCGGTGTGTCGCTGATGGCTGAGGGCATCTCCTACCTTGCCGGCGCCGAGCTGCCGGTGGTGATCGTCAACATCATGCGCGCGGGACCGGGTCTCGGCGGGATTCTGCCCAGCCAGGGAGATTACTTCCAGGCCACAAAGGGCCTCGCCCACGGTGATTTCCGGGTCCTCGTGCTGGCGCCATGGTCGATTCAGGAGGCGGCCGATCTGGTGCAGGACGCCTTCGACCTCGCCGACTACTACCGCAACCCGGTGATGGTTCTCGGTGACGGCCTCATCGGCCAGATGATGGAACCGGTCGAGTTTTCTGAAGGCCGCAAGCCGGTCAAGGAGCTCGCGCCCAAGACCTGGGCGACCACCGGTTGTGATGGCAGCCGGCCGACCAATGTCATCAACTCGCTCTTCCTCGATCCCAACGAGCTCGAGCAGCACAACTACAAGCTCGCCGAGAAGTTCGACACCATGGTCCAGGACGAGGTTCGATTCGCGACCTACGGCGCAGAGGAGGACTACGACGTTCTCATTGTCGCCTACGGCACCGTCGCGCGGGTCTGCTCCACCGCCATCGACGAGCTCGTCGAGGAGGGGATCGCCGTCGCGATGGTACGTCCCATCACGCTTTTCCCATACCCCTACGAGGGAGTACGGGAGGGTGCGCTGAAGGCGAACTCGGTGCTGGTGGTCGAGCTCTCGTCCGGACAGATGATCGAAGATGTCGCCCTTGGCCTCGCCCGCAGCCGCCCCATCCATTTTCTCAACCGAATGGGGGGAATTCTGGTATCGCCCGACGAGGTGGTAACCAAGATCAAGGCGATCCTCGATGGCAGCTCGGAGGAGGTGCACATTGGCTGAGACTGTCTTTGCCCGTCCGTTGGCCCAGGCCGATGTCAGCACCCACTACTGTCCCGGTTGTACCCACGGCTTGATCCATCGTCTGGTGGCTGAGGTGATCGACGAGCTCGGGGTCCAAGAACGCACCGTGGGCATCGCCCCGGTCGGCTGCGCGGTGCTCGCCTACGATTATTTCAACGTCGACTTCCACGAGGCCTCGCACGGACGTGCTCCGGCGGTGGCGACAGGCATCAAGCGTGCGCGCCCGGATCTCATTGTCTTTTCCTATCAGGGAGACGGCGACCTCGCCTCCATCGGCATGGCCGAGATCGTTCACTGCGCCAACCGCGGCGAGAAGGTCACGGTGGTCTTCGTCAACAACGCGATCTACGGCATGACTGGCGGTCAGATGGCGCCGACCACGATGCCCGGCCAGGTGGCCACGACCTGCCAGCTGGGGAGGGACGTGGAGCTGGCAGGCTACCCGATCCGTGTCGCCGAGCTCATCTCGACCCTACGCACGCCGGCCTTTGTCGCCCGCGCCACGGTTCACAATCCGTTAGTGGCGGTGCACGCCAAGGAGATGCTTCGGCGCGCCTTTCAGTATCAGGTTGCGGGGACGTGCTTCTCGCTCGTGGAGATCCTCTCCACCTGCCCGACCAACTGGGGCATCCCGCCGCAGGAGTCGATGTCGTGGCTGGAGACGAACATGCTCCCGTATTACCCGGTTGGAGTATTCAAAAACCCGGACGGCGGCAGCCGCGAACCGAAACCGCTCGCCGATTGAATGGAGGGTCCATGCAGCGCGACGTGATCATGGCGGGCTTTGGGGGGCAGGGGATCCTCCTGATCGGCAAGATGCTTGCCTACGCCGGCATGCATGAGGGCAAAGAGGTGTCGTGGTTGCCCTCCTACGGTCCCGAAATGCGTGGCGGGACCTGCAACTGCACGGTGGTGGTGTCGGACAAGCCGGTGGGGTCACCGGTGATCCGCTCGCCGCGGGCAGTGGTGGCCATGAACCTGCCGTCGCTCGAGAAGTTCGAGCCCGACATTCGTTCGGGAGGGTTGTTGCTGATCAACTCCTCGCTGATCGACCGCGGCACGGAAAGAGATGATCTGACGGTCATCGAAGTGCCGGCCAACGAGATGGCCACCGAGCTCGGCAACCCGCGCGGCGCCAACATGGTCGCGCTCGGCGCCTATCTTGGTGCGACCGACGCGGTGTCGCTCGAGGAGATCGAAAACGTGATTCGGGAGACCTTCGCCGCCAAGCCGGCGGTGATCGAGGTCAACATCGAGGCGCTGCACAAGGGCTACGAGCTCGGCGCGGCCGCCAAGGACACGATGGCGGAGGCTTGATGGCAGAGATTCCGCGTTCCGACCTCAGCGTGGCCGAGGAAATTCTCGGCGGGTATCCGGCCGAGGAGCCGGCGCTGATCCAGATCCTGCAGGACGTGCATCGCGCATACAACTACCTGCCCTGCGATGTGCTCGAACGGGTGGCTGAAGCCCTCGATGTGCCCCTGGCAAAAGTCTTTTCCGTCTCCACATTCTACAAGTCCTTCTCACTCGAACCGCAGGGCGACACCATCGTCAAGGTGTGCACGGGCACCGCCTGCCACATCCGCGGTGCCGGCCTGCTGGTCGAGGAGCTCGAACGGCAGCTCGGTGTCGGCCCCGGAGAGACCACCGAGGACCTCAGCTTCACGATCAAGACGGTGAACTGCGTCGGCGCCTGCGCCATGGCGCCGGTGATGATCGTCGCGGACAAGTACTGGGGCAGCGCAAAACCCACCCGCGTCAAGAAGTACCTGGCCAAGGGGGGCGACGATGAGAATTGAGTCCAAGGACCGATTCGAGACGTTGCGCGCCCAGGCCAGGGAAAGCAACGCGAGCCGGATGCAGCAGGTACTGGTCTGTTGCGGGACCGGTTGCCTCGCCTGGGGCTCGAAGAAGGTCGCTGAGGCCTTCGCCTCTGAGATCGCCAAACGTAGTGTCGATGCCACCGTGGATCTCTTCGTCAAGTCGACCGGCTGCCACGGATTCTGCGAACGGGGGCCGCTGGTGGCGCTGCAGCCGTCCGGGATCCTCTACACCAAGGTCAAGCCGAACCGGGTTGAAGAGATCGTGGAGACGACCCTGATCGGCGGCGAGGTCATTCAAAACCTTCTCTACAAGGAGCCGGTCAGCGGCGAGCGGATCGCCCAGTACGACGAGATCCCGTTTTACAAGAACCAGGTGCGGGTGGCGATGCGCAACATTGGCCGTATCGACCCCACCAGCATCCTCGACGCCATTGCCGAGGGAGCGTACTCGGGGCTGGCCAGGGCCCTTTTTGAGATGACCCCCGACGAGGTGCTCGACGAGGTCGAGATCTCCGGCCAGCGCGGTCGCGGCGGTGCGGGGTTTGCGACCGCACGCAAGTGGCGCTCGTGCAAGGCGGCGCCCGGAGACCGGCGCTTCGTGCTCTGTAACGGCGACGAGGGCGACCCGGGCGCCTTCAAGGACCGCTCGATCATGGAGGGCGACCCGCACTCGGTGATCGAGGGCATCATCATCGGCGCCTATGCGCTCGGCGCCCACGAGGGCTGGATTTATGTCCGCGACGAGTACCCGCTGGCGGTGGTCAATCTCGGGATCGCCATCGCCGAGGCCCGCAAGTACGGCCTCCTCGGTCAGAACATCATGGGCTCGGGCTTCGACTTCGACATCAAGATCTCGCGCGGCGGCGGCGCCTTTGTGTGCGGCGAGTCGTCGGCGCTGATGCGGTCGCTCGAGGGCAAGACCGGCGAGCCCCGCGCCAAGTACGTGCACTCGACCGAGAAGGGGCTCTTCGATCTGCCGACGGTGCTCAACAACGTCGAGACCTGGGCCGGAATCGGGGCCATCATCGACCGCGGCGGCGAGTGGTTCGCCTCGATGGGGACCGAGAGGTCGAAGGGAACCAAGGCCTTCTCGCTTGTCGGTAAGGTCAAGAACACCGGGCTCATCGAGCTGCCGATGGGCACGACGCTGCGCCACATCATCTACGACATCGGTGGCGGAATCCTCAACGACCGCCCCTTCAAGGCGGTGCAGACCGGCGGGCCTTCGGGCGGCTGTGTTCCTGCCGAGCTCTTGGACCTGCCGGTTGATTTCGAGGAGCTCACCAAGGCCGGCTCGATGATGGGTTCGGGCGGCATGATCGTGATGGACGACCGCACCTGCATGGTGGACGTGTCGCGCTTCTTTCTCGCCTTCCTCGAAGAAGAGAGCTGCGGCAAGTGCACCCCGTGCCGCGAGGGCCTCCATCAGATGGTCCAGATTTACGACCGGTTGATCGCGGGCGATGGCGTCGAGGGCGACATCGAGCTCATCGAACGGCTCGCTGCCGGCATGCAGCTCGGCAGCCTGTGCGAGCTCGGAAAGTCGGCCCCCAACCCTGTGCTCTCGACCCTCAGGTACTTCCGCTCGGAGTACGAGGCCCACATCAGGGACAAGGCGTGCCCGGCGGGGATCTGCCGCGAGCTCACCGCCTACGAAATCATCGAGGAGGGGTGCGACGGCTGCCACGTCTGTTTCAAGGCGTGTCCGGTGGATGCCATCGAAGGAGTGGTGAAGGAGCTGCACATCATTCACCAGGACGCGTGCATTTCCTGCGGCGCCTGCTTCGACGTCTGTCCGACGAACACCATTCGGACCTTTCCCAAGATCGAGCTGAAGAAGGCGGAGGTGGTGTGATGCCGACGCTGAAGATCAACGGGCGCCGAGTGACGGTGGATGCTGACGCCACCATCCTCGACGCCGTGCGCGCTGCCGGGGTCGAGGTGCCGACCCTGTGCCACTTCGACGGCCTCGAGCCGTGGGGCGGCTGCCGCCTGTGCGTGGTCGACATGTCGCAAGCGGGCTGGGAGGACGACTGGTTCAAGGTGGTCACCGCCTGCAATCACCCGGTGGACGAGGGGATGACGGTGGTGACCGACTCGGAGCGGATCATAGAGACCCGCCGGGTGGTCCTCGATCTCCTGCTCGCGCGCTGCCCGGAGGCGCCGCTGATCCAGGAGTTGGCGAGGGATTACGGCATCGAGGAGACCTCCTACACGCCCAACCCCGAACCCGACGACTGTATCCTGTGCGGTCTGTGCACCCGGGTCTGCGACCACATCGGGGTGTCGGCGATCTCCAGCGCCGACCGTGGTTGGGGGCGCGAGATCGCGCCGCCCTTCCACAAACCGCCGCCCGACTGCATCGGTTGCCTGGCTTGTGCCGAGATCTGCCCCACCGACTGCATCCCATACGAGACCTCGAACATTCGCCGCACGATCTGGGGGAAGGAGTTCGAGATGCTGCGAGACCCCAAGACCGGGGAGGCGGTGATCACCAAGGAGCAGGCTGAGCACTTCGCCGAGCGAAGCGGAGTACCGATCACGTACTTCGAGACCTCGGATACCAGCAAGCGGCGGCAGATGGCGAGCACGTTTCAGAAACTGCAGGTGGTGAAGTGATGAAGATGATCTACAAGGTCTCGGTGGAGCGCTGCATCGCCTGCGGCAAGTGCGAGCTGGCCTGCGCTTTCGCCCACGGCTCGGAGGGACGGCCGGCTGCGACCCGCATCAACATCCACCGCCGCGGGCCCGAGCTCGGCACGCAAGTGGTCTGCTTCCAGTGCGACGACGCGGCCTGCGTCGCGGTGTGCCCGACCGAGGCGTTGGTTCGGAACGCCGAAACCGGCGCCATCGACATGGTGCGATCGCGTTGCATCTCATGCCGGATGTGCGTCGCCGCCTGCCCCTTCGGCAACATGCTGTGGGATGAGACCTACCACTGCGTCCAGAAGTGCGATCTTTGCGGTGGCGACCCGCGCTGCGTGCCCTTCTGCCCCACCGGCGCCATCGCCTGGGTGCCGGTTGAAGAGGCCGCGATCCGGCCGGAGCCGTTAGACCGGGAGGCGCTAGTTGTTGAGGGAGGCGCGTGATTCGGAGAACCACAGAGGCACAGAGGGCACGGAGAGGAACACAGAGGATTTCATTTGAGTTTGGATCAACCGACTTCGACGTGATTCCGAAGATCTGCCGCTCGCCGTCGAGGGAGGCGCGTGACTGAATGAACCACAGAGACACAGAGATCACAGAGTGTTCCACAGAAAGTTCTTCGATCCCATCGCGAATCGCGTCGATTGGATTCCGGTCAGTGAAAGACCTGCGATTCATGTTTGAAAAACTCTGTGCTCCTCCGTGCCCTCTGTGCCTCTGTGGTGAACCGATCTGCCCCAAGGAGGCGTAAATGGCAGCCGATGACATCCGCGAGATTCTGCGCAAGGCGTACCAGATCGAGGTTGACGGCTACACCTTCTACTCGATGGCCGCCGACCGGGCGTCCAAGCCCCCGGTGCAGGAGCTCTTCGACAAGCTCGCCCGCGACGAGGTTCAGCACAAGGCCTACCTGCAGACCGTGATCGGCTCGTACGAGGAGAAGGGCATCGCCGCCTTCAACGTCCACCTCCGTGACCCCGATCTCAAGGCCTTCACATCGACCATCTTCACCGACAGCTTCAAGCAGCAGGCCGAGGGCGCCGACTTCGAGCTCGGGGTGCTGTCGATCGGCATGACGCTGGAGACCAACGCCATCAAGTACTTTTCGGGTGCGGCCGAGAACACCACCGAGCGGGAGGTGCGGGAGTTTTACGAGTTCCTCGCCGATTGGGAGCGCCAACACCTCGAGACCTTGCAGGCGCTGTACAACGGCGTGCGGCAGGACTTCTGGGCCGACGGCGGGTTCTCGCCGTTCTAGTTTCAGATTCCAGATCCCGGATCCCAGATTCCGGATAGTTGAACTCGGCAGATGCGACGGGTGAGTGGACGGACGGAGCTGGTATCTGGCATCCAATGCTGTGGAATTGCCTACCGTGGGCGACTGCGACTCACCCACCGGTTACAATGCGTCACTATTGGAGGAACGACCATGGATTTGAAAGACCAGTTCGAGGCCACCATCGAGAAGGCGAAGTCGTTGTCCTCGCAGTCCAACGAGACGCTTCTCGAGCTTTACAGCCTCTACAAGCAGGCTACCGAGGGGGATGTACTGGGGGAGGCGCCGTCGGGCTTCGATTTCCGCGGCGCCGCCAAGTATGCCGCGTGGGAGAAGCGGCGCGGGATGTCGGCCGACGAGGCCATGCAGAGCTACATCGACCTCGTCGATGGGCTGGAGTGAAGGTGCCAAGAGGCCGGTGGAGGGAAACGTTCAAACGTTAAACGTTTAATGTTTGAACGTTTACGAGCAACCGGTCGTTCCTCCACAAGAATCACACTTCAGGCACGTCCCGTTCCGCACGAGGGTGAGCGCGCCGCACTCCGGGCAGGGGTCGCCCTCGTAGCCCATGTAGCGGGCCTTCTGCGAGGCGGCCTGGCTCTGGCTGAGTGCGGCGCGGCCGGTGTTGACCGGCGCAGACTCGGTGATCGGTTCGGCTCCGCTCTGGCCGACCGCGATCGGGTGGACCTCGGCCATATCCTTCTCTTCCGGTGGCAGCTTGTGCTGGTCCGAACCGGTGCCGACGGCGTCGTGACGAAGGTCCTCGAGCGACACCTGGGCGAGATCGTCACGATCAAGATACGTAATGGCGAGCTCGCGGAAGATGTAGTCGATGACCGAGGTTGCCATCTTGATGCGGTCGTGGCCGCCGACCATCCCTGACGGCTCGAAGCGGGTGAAGACGAAGGCGTCGACATACTCCTCCAGCGGTACGCCGTACTGGAGGCCGAGTGAAACCGCGATCGCGAAGCAGTTCATGAGCGACCGGAAAGCCGCACCCTCACGATGCATGTCAAGGAAGATCTCGCCCACCGAGCCGTTAACATACTCACCGGTGCGGATGTAGACCTTGTGGCCACCAACCGAGGCCTTCTGGGTGAAGCCGCCGCGGCGTCCTGGGAGGCGATTTCGGCGGGCCTGGTAGCGGATCACGACCCGCTCGGCCATCGACTCGGCGACCTTGGCCGGGTCACCGGAGGCCACCGCCTCGGCCAGCGCCTCCTCCTCGGCTTCCATGGCGATTCCCAGGGGCTGGCTGAGCTTGGAGCCGTCGCGGTACAGCGCCACCGCCTTGAGCATCTTCTGCCAGGCCAGGTAATTGGCTCGCTTGATGTCGTCGAGGGTGGCCTCGGCCGGCATGTTGATGGTCTTGGAGATGGCGCCCGAGATGAACGGCTGCGCCGCGGCCATCATCAGGATGTGGCCCTCATAACGGATGCAGCGCGTACCGAGTTTGCCGCAGCGGTTGGCGCAGTCGAAGACCGCCAGATGCTTGTCATCCAGGTTAGGCGCACCCTCCATCGTCATCGTGCCGCAGGCCCATGTGTTGGCGGCCTCGATCTCCTCGGCGGTGAAGCCGAGTCGTGCGAGGACGTCGAGGCTCCAGTCGGCCAGCTCCTCGTCGGTGAACTCCAACCGGCGAAGGAAGTCCTCACCGAGATTGTGCGGCGCAAAGGCGTTGCCGATCTCGAATGACATTGGCAGCGCCCGCTCCATTTTCTCGATGATCTCTTCGGTGAAGCCTTTTTCGCGAAGCGCTTCGGAGTTGATGGTCGGGCAATCGTCGAGGGTACCGTGGCCGATCGTGTGGGTGACGATGTCCTCAATCTGCTCAGCTGAATAGCCGAGAGTCTTGAGTGCTGCCGGGATACCCTGGTTGATGATTTTGAAGTAACCGCCGCCGGCCAGCTTCTTGAACTTGACCAGGGCGAAGTCCGGCTCGATGCCGGTGGTGTCGCAGTCCATCACCAGGCCGATCGTCCCGGTTGGCGCGATACAGGTAGTCTGCGCGTTGCGGAATCCGTGCTCGGTGCCGAGCTCGATGGCCCGGTTCCACACGTCGCGGGCGGCGGCGATGAGGTCCGGCGGGGTGGTGCCGGCCGTCAGGCCGTCGGGCTTGATCGTCAGACCCTCGTACATCTCTGCGGGTGCGTCGTAGGCTGCGCGCCGGTGGTTGCCGATGACCCGCAGCATGCTCTCGCGGTTTTCTTCGAAGCCGGGGAATGGGCCGAGCTCGGCCGCCATTTCGGCGGAGGTGGTGTAGGCCTCGCCGGTCATGATCGAGGTGATAGCCCCGCATATCGAGCGGCCCTCGTCCGAGTCGTAGGGGATCCCCAGCCGCATCAGCAGCGAGCCGATGTTGGCATAGCCGAGGCCGAGCGTGCGGTAGCGGTAGCTGAGCTCGGCGATGCGGCGGCTTGGGAAGGAGGCCATCAGCACCGAGATCTCGAGCACGATCGTCCACAGACGTGCGGCATGACGGAAGAGCTCGATGTCGAAGTGGCCGTCGTCCCCGAGGAACCGCACCAGGTTCAGCGACGCCAGATTACACGCGGTGTCGTCCAGGAACATATACTCCGAGCACGGGTTGGAGGCGTTGATGCGGCCGCTCGCCGGGCAGGTGTGCCACTCGTTGATGGTGTCGTCGTACTGCAGGCCCGGGTCGGCGCACTCCCATGCGGCCATGGTGATGTCGCTCCACAGCTTGGCGGCGGGAACCTTCTTCGCCACCTCGCCGTCAGTGCGGCTGAGAAGGGTCCAATCGCGGTTGACCTCGAGGGCGCTAAAGAAGGCGTTCGGTACCCGCACGCTGTTGTTGGCGTTCTGACCCGA
>Ga0164313_10001542_pt1 | contig 20349 bp, 15 predicted proteins | sample GuaBasSedimGuay4_FD_113735 | JGI IMG/M metagenome (GOLD analysis project Ga0164313, IMG submission 113735) | Subseafloor sediment microbial communities from Guaymas Basin, Gulf of California, Mexico - Guay4, Core 4569-4, 0-3 cm | ecosystem: Environmental > Aquatic > Marine > Hydrothermal vents... | reverse complement strand
GCTCGTATCGGATTTGCAACGATGTATCGGGCAGTCTCGAGCATATCCTCCTCCTTGCGTAGAGCGTGATCATGAAATCCGGGGCACCAGAAACGGCCAGACCTGCCAATTTCATGATTCAAGATACGGGCGCTCCGGGATTTCAATCGGTTAAGTACTTGCTGGAGTGGTGTTTCACCAAGCCGCAAAAGTAGGTGTATGTGATCTGGCATGACAACCCAGCAAAGATTTTCTGCATCAGATAATCCGGCTGGAGTTCCAATGATATTGCAAATAATTCGGGCGAATGAAAAATCCTGAAACCATGGAATTCTTTTATCAGTTACGGCAGTGACAAAATAAATACCATTTTTCTGGGAGTATCGTCCCCGCCGTAAAGCCTGTGTGCCTGGATCACGTGGATGGTTCATGATCGAAGACTGGCATTTTCCCGGTGTTTTATATGTAGGAGAAGACAGGGAGTTTTTGTAGGGGCAGTTGTTGGAGCGGGCCATGCCCGCGATGTTTTTAGGTTTTGTAAACGATAAAACATCGCGGGCATGGCCCGCTCCAACAGGAACAAAAAAGGCCACCCCGTGATGGGGTGGCCTTTGATTTATTTGGCGCGCCCGGAGAGATTCGAACTCCCGACCGCTCGGTTCGTAGCCGAGTACTCTATCCAGCTGAGCTACGGGCGCATATAAGAGGCAGCGCATTATCCGTTTGGCAATAATAATTGTCAACCATGAAAGACATAAAGCAGGCATTGACGTACCCCCCCGAATTCCGTGATAATGCCCGGCTGTACACCGTGTCGGGGTGTAGCGCAGCCTGGTAGCGCAACTGCTTTGGGAGCAGTGGGTCGGGAGTTCGAATCTCTCCACCCCGACCATCCGCATAGCGCCCGTAGCTCAACCGGATAGAGCACCGGCCTTCTAAGCCGGGGGTTGCAGGTTCGAGTCCTGCCGGGCGCGCCATTTATTTACCGGCCCATGGGCCGGTAAATAAATGGTGACTCCGGTAGGCGAGAACCGAAGCAGATCCGAGACATGACCGAAGGGAATGCGAGGATCTCATAAATGAATGCGGAGTGGTGCGGTTTTCAAGCGCAGCTTGAAATAAGCGCCGCGGAGTAGCAATTGAATCGAGTCCTGCCGGGCGCGCCATTTATTTGGCGGCCCACGGTCGCGGGCATGGCCCGCTCCTACAGGCGAGACCGAAGCAGATCCGAGACATGACCGAAGGGAATGCGAGGATCTCATAAAAACAGGGTAAAATACGCACCCTGAACAATGGTGGGCGTAGCTCAGTTGGTAGAGCTCCGGATTGTGATTCCGGCGGTCGTGGGTTCGAGCCCCATCGTCCACCCCAAATTTATGTAAGAATCGCGGGCATGGCCCGCTCTTACGAAGGGCCATTAGCTCAATTGGCAGAGCAGTAGACTCTTAATCTATTGGTTCTAGGTTCGAGTCCTAGATGGCCCACCATTTTTTCCGACATGTGCGAAAGTGGCGGAATTGGTAGACGCGCTGGGTTTAGGACCCAGTGGGGCAACCCGTGGGAGTTCGAGTCTCCTCTTTCGCACCACAACAAAACATCATAGGTCTGATCATCACTATGCAAGTCTCTGTAGAAAACACCAGCGCCCTCGAGCGCCGTTTGACGGTGACCGTCCCCGGACAGGAAATCCAGGGTAAAGTCGAAGCCAAGTTGCGCGAACTGTGTAAGGAGGTCCGGATCAAGGGCTTTCGCCCCGGCCGCGTGCCCATGAGTGTTGTGAAGCAACGCTATGGTGAGCAAGTTCGCCAGGACATCCTGAATGAGACCATTCAGACGAGCCTGCAGCAGGCGATCCAGGACGAGAATTTGCGACCGGCTTCCAGGCCCAGCCTGGAAGCGGAGCCGAAGAATGAAGACGGTAGCGATTTCGAGTTCAGCGCACTGGTCGAAGTTTATCCGGAGATCGGGGAACTGGATGCGGGCGCAATGGAAATCGAGCGCCCGGACAGTAAAGTCAAAGATGAAGACATTGACGAGATGCTGCAAACCCTGCGCAAACAACGCAAGGCCTGGAATGCGGTGGAACGCACCGCGCAAGCAGACGACCAGATCCTGCTTGATTACGTGGCCGAGACGGAAGAGGGCCGGGTGCCGGCCGCGGGCAATCAACGCTTTGCGATCATCATGGGCGAGTCCGGCTTCGACGAACTGGAAGAAGCCGTCGTCAGCATCCCTGCTGGTGAGGAAAAGAATGTTGAACTGACGTTCCCGGAAGACTTCCGCGAACCGGCCCTGGCGGGTAAGAAAGCCAGTGTGGATCTCACGGTCGTTTCCGTTTCCGAGGGAAGCCTGCCCGAACTGGATGAAGAATTTGTCCAGGGTTTTGGTATTGAGGACGGCGACCTGGATACATTCAGGGTGGAAATCCAGAACAACCTGGAACGCGAACTCAAGCAGGCCACCAGTACAGTGCTCAAAGCCAGGCTGATCGAAGCGCTGCTCAAGGCGTCGCCTGATCTGGAAGTGCCGGCGAGTATCGTGCGCCAGGAAGCGGCCGGTATGGTGGCGCAGATTCTGCAAGCACAGGGCCAGCAGGTCGAGCCTGAACAGATGGAGTCATTGGTGGAGCCGTTTATGGAGCGGGCTGAAGGACGCGTACGTGCTGGCTTGTTGATCGGTGAACTGGCCCAGCAAAACAACATCCAGATCGACCCGGAAAAGGTTCGCGCAGCGATTGATACTGCGGCCAGCACCTACGAGGAACCTGCCGAAGTCGTGCAGCTTTACTACAACAGCCAGCAGCTTATGCAGCAGGTAGAAAGTTCGGTTTTGGAAGAACAAGTAGTTGACTGGGTGTTGGAAAACGCTAAAGTGACTCCCAGGGAAATGAATTTCCAGGATGTCATGGATGCTGCAACTTCCCGCTGAGAGGTAACATGGACAGAAATACCAGGGAATTTGACCCGCAGGCGCTCAACCTCGTTCCGATGGTGGTGGAGCAGACTTCCCGCGGAGAACGCGCTTACGATATCTACTCGCGGTTGCTCAAGGACCGGGTGATTTTTATTGTCGGTCCGATTGAAGACCAGATGGCAAACCTGGTGGTAGCCCAGTTGCTGTTCCTGGAGTCGGAAAACCCGGACAAGGACATCAACCTGTACATCAACAGTCCCGGTGGTTCAGTCAGCGCCGGGCTGGCCATCTACGACACCATGCAATTTATCCGCTGTGAAGTCAGCACGATGTGTGTTGGCCAGGCCGCCAGCATGGGTGCTATTTTGCTGGCAGCAGGCGCCCCGGAAAAGCGATTTTGCCTGCCGCATTCACGGGTGATGATTCACCAGCCGCTGGGCGGATACCAGGGTCAGGCCACCGATATAGATATCCACGCCCGTGAAATTCTCAAAGTCCGGACGCAATTAAATGAAATATTTGCGGAACATACGGGGCAATCGGTTGACCAAATAGCCAAGGACACCGAACGTGATAATTTCATGGATCCGCAGCAGGCGATGGACTACGGCCTGATTGACCAGGTGTTTGAAACTAGAAAAGTCGACGTGAAAGACTAGAAAAGGTAGTGTTTTCACTGTTATAGTGTGCAAACTGGCAAAAGTAAATTAAGTTGATGCGATGAGTGATCGAGACCTTCAAGGCGCTGACGGAAAGATTCTTTACTGTTCTTTCTGCGGCAAGAGCCAGCACGAAGTCCGCAAGCTGATAGCCGGACCGAGCGTCTATATCTGCGACGAATGCGTTGAACTATGCAACGACATCATTCGTGAAGAGCTGGAAGAGCACGGCGCCATGGATCGTGAAAACCTGCCCAAGCCGCAGGAAATTCATGGCTTTCTGAATGAATTCGTAATCGGCCAGGAGCACGCGAAGAAGGTGCTTTCCGTGGCTGTTTACAACCACTACAAGCGGCTGGAAAACAGTGGACGCGAAGACGAAGTCGAACTGGCCAAGAGCAACATCCTGCTGATCGGCCCGACCGGTTCGGGCAAGACCCTGCTGGCGGAAACGCTGGCGCGGATGCTGAACGTACCGTTTACCATCGCCGATGCAACCACGCTGACCGAGGCCGGTTACGTGGGCGAAGATGTCGAAAACATCATCCAGAAACTGTTGCAGAAGTGCGATTACGACGTGGATAAGGCCCAGACGGGTATTGTCTACATCGATGAAATCGACAAGGTTTCCCGCAAGGCCGAAAACCCGTCCATTACCCGCGACGTTTCCGGCGAGGGCGTGCAGCAGGCATTGCTGAAACTGATCGAGGGCACCATTGCCTCGGTACCGCCGCAGGGCGGGCGCAAACATCCGCAGCAGGAATTCCTGCAGGTGGACACCAGCCAGATACTGTTTATTTGCGGCGGCGCTTTCTCCGGGCTGGAGAAGGTCATCCAGGACCGCTCATCATCGGTTGGCATCGGCTTCTCTGCAGAAATAAAGAGCAAGGAAAACCAGGCCAATATCGGTGAGTTGTTGATGGATGTGGAGCCTGAGGATCTCGTTAAATACGGTTTGATCCCGGAATTCGTCGGCCGATTGCCGGTGGTTGCCACGCTGGAAGAACTGGACGAAGAAGCGCTGGTCAAGATCCTGGTCGAACCCAAGAACGCGCTGGCCAAGCAATACAAGGCATTGTTCGCGATGGAAGGCGCTGAGCTGGAAATCCGTGAAGACGCGCTGGCCGCCATTGCCCGCAAGGCGATGGCGCGCAAGACTGGCGCCCGCGGGCTGCGGACGATTCTGGAAGGGGTGCTGCTCAACAGCATGTACGAACTGCCGTCGATGGAAAACGTCTCCAAGGTGGTGCTTGATGAATCGGTTATCGAGGGTGATTCTGAGCCGTTTATTTTGTATGAGAACACCAAGCAGGCGGTTGGGGACGCGTAAAAAATCGCGGGCATGGCCCGCTCCTACAATAATTATGATCCGGTCAGGGCTTTGAAAGCCGGCAGGGCCCGCACTGCATCCAGGTTGGAGTCATTGTTCAACCACTCTCTATCCAGACTTCCGTAATTCTTGCAATTTCGCAGGCACACCAGGCTGCGGTCAAAATCTCCCGATAGTGCATAGAAGCAGGCCGCGTTGTATTCGATGATGGCGTCCTGTGGCGCATTTTGAAGCGATCGGCTCATCCATTGCTGCGCGAGTTCGCGCTCGCCCAGTTGCAGGTAGGCGAGCGCCCCGATATTCAGCGCCCGGTAGTCATTCGGCCGCTGCGCCAGACTGGCGCTGGCCCTGGCAATTCCTGTCTTCAAGACATGTTTCGATCCCGCTTCATCGCCCAGGGAAACATAGAGCTGCGATTGGAGCAGGACGCTCTGGTAGTCATCCTGGTCACAGCCGGCAGCCCGCTCAAACAGGCGAATGGCCCGTTTCCATTCCCCTTTCCGGGTCCAGTTGCAGGCGTTGAAGTACCAGGCTTCGAAGTTTTCCGGTTCGATCGCCACCGCAGTGTCAAAGGCTGCGTTTGCGTCGTTTGTTTTGTTTTGCGTGATCTTGACGATCCCTCGCGCTACATGGGCTTCCGGTGAACCGGAATTGAGCTTCATGGCTTTTTTGCTGGCGCGAAGCGCTTTTCTGCGGATATTTCCCGCGCGGTTGAAGTGCAGGTATTCAAACCCGTAGGTATAGGCCAGGCCGGCCCAGGCCCTGCCGTAGCATGATTGCTGCTCGATGGCCCGCTCGAACATTTCACGGGCGTATTCGGTATTTCTTGCGCTGCGCCTGCGGAAGAAACGCATACCCTTGAGAAAATGGTCGTATGCGACCGGGTCCCAGTCAATGTGCCCGCTTTGCGGGCGCTGGACCAGGGAGACCTTGATCGATTCAGTAATGCGCTGTGCAATTTCCTGCTGGATATCAAAGTCGCCGTCTTGATGGAAATCAAATGATTGAGACCACAGGTCGATTCCGGACCTGGCATCCACCAGTTGTACCGAGATCCTGATATCGCCTTTGCAGCGGCGGACAGATCCTTCCACGGCAGCGCAGACGTGGAGTTCCCGTGCCACTTTGTTGATGTCGATTTCCTCGCCACAAAATTGCACAGAATGTGCACGCGAAATGACGTTGAGTTTTTCGATCTTGCATAGCGCAGTCTGAATTTCTTCGGCCAGCCCCTCGCAAAAGTAGCTTTGATCCTGTTCTGGAGTCATATCCCGGAATGGGAGAATGGCAATGCAGGGCGTGTCTTGCGCCAGGGAAGAGGGCGCAAGGCCGGCGGATGAATTCCTGGTCATTTTGTGGTCGGCTAAATCCGAGACGACGTCGCGCCGTACTCCATCAGGCGTTATTTCGTAGGCCCAGGCGAGAACCAGGGCCATCGGAAACCCCAGCAACACGAGTATCACCAGCAATGAATAGGAGCCAGGCGGCAACTGGAGCGCATCGAACAGCAGTTCGCCCACCTGCATCACGCCCCAGGCCATTAAAGCGTAAACGACAGCGACCTTGAGAACCTTGCGTTCCCTGAATTCTTTCCAGATCACTCTCAAATGGTTGTAGCTGCTCATGATCATGCATTTGTATACACGAACATAAACACAGAAATTTCGGAAAAATGGAAATTGGTCCGTCTACATCCATGCGCTATGCGTCCGTGCCTGTTAATTTCGTAGAACTGTTTGTATAAGTCTAGGACACTTTTGGAGTATTGCTTGTGTGAGCTTCAGGAATTCTCGTAGGAGCGGGCCATGCCCGCGATCTTTTGAAGGTTGTTAAATAAAAGATCGCGGGCATGGCCCGCTCCTACAACCGTACCTTGAATTTTCTTTCTGTGCGCCAATATCTCGGTTAACTGACCTGAGGTGGTAACCCCGGGCCGCACAGACTGATATGATAAAACCGGATAACCCCAAACGGCCCGGAGAGGAACTTCCATGGCAGAAAAAATAAAAACAACCATTCCAGTAATGTCCATGCAGCCCACGCCGGTATTGTCGCTGCGCGACGTGGTGGTTTATCCGCACATGGTGATTCCGCTGTTTGTTGGCCGTGAGCGCTCGATCATGGCGCTCGACAAAGCGATGGACCGCGACAAGCGTATCGTGCTGGTTACTCAGCGCGGCGCCGATATCGATGAGCCAGCTGAGGCCGACCTGTTTAATGTGGGCACGCTGGCCACCGTGTTGCAGTTGCTGAAGCTTCCCGACGGCACCACCAAGGTACTGGTGGAAGGTGGCGAGCGCGTGCAGATCAGTGAGTTCACCGAAGAGAGCGGTTTTTTTGAAGCGAGTTGGAGTCTCGTGCCGGTCGCCGATGAGGGCACCGAAAAAGAACTCGAGGTCACGATGCGTTCGCTGGTCTCGTTGTTCGAACAATACGTGAAACTCAACCGCAAGATCCCGCCTGAACTGTTGACCACGCTGGCCGGTATCGAAGACCCCAGCCGGCTGGCCGACACGGTGTCGGCGCACCTGGCGATTCGGCTCGAGGAAAAGCAGGTATTGCTGGAAATGGGCAGCCCGAGACGACGCATGGAGCACCTGATGGCGCTGGTCGAAGGTGAAATCGATGTACTGCAACTGGAAAAACGCATCCGTGGCCGGGTCAAGACCCAGATGGAAAAAAGCCAGCGTGAGTACTACCTGAACGAACAGATGAAGGCCATCCAGAAAGAGCTGGGTGAAATGGACGATGTGCCCAATGACATGGATGAGCTGGCCAAGCGCATCGGCGAAAGCGGCATGTCGAAGGAAGCCGGTGAGAAGGCGACTTCGGAGCTGAACAAGCTGAAGATGATGTCGCCGATGTCGGCCGAAGCTACGGTGGTGCGCAACTACATCGACTGGATGCTGAACGTACCGTGGAAAAAACGCAGCCGCATCCGCAAGCAGTTGGACAAGGCCGAGGAAATCCTCGAGGCGGATCACTACGGTCTGGAAAAAGTAAAAGAACGCATCCTGGAGTACCTGGCGGTGCAACTGCGCGTGCGTCAGATGAAAGGACCGATCCTGTGCCTGGTGGGACCGCCGGGTGTCGGCAAAACCAGCCTGGGCCGTTCGATCGCCCGCGCCACCGGGCGCAAGTTTGTGCGCATGTCGCTGGGCGGCGTACGCGATGAGGCCGAGATCCGCGGCCACCGCAGAACCTACATCGGCTCGATGCCGGGGCGCATTCTGCAGAACATGGCCAAGGTGAGCACCCGCAACCCACTGTTCATGCTCGATGAGCTGGACAAGATGTCGATGGATTTCAGGGGTGACCCGTCATCGGCCCTGCTCGAAGTGCTCGATCCGGAACAAAACCACACGTTCAATGATCACTACCTGGAGGTCGATTTCGACCTGTCCGAGGTAATGTTCGTGGCGACCGCGAATTCACTGAATATTCCTCCGGCCCTGCTGGACCGGCTGGAGGTTATTCGCATCCCCGGTTACACCGAGGATGAGAAGCTGAATATTGGCATACGTTATCTGCAGCCCAAGCAGATGGAACAGCATGGCTTGAAAGAAGATGAGATCCAGATCAGTCCGGCCGTGTTAACAGATATCATCCGCTACTACACCCGCGAATCCGGGGTGCGTAACCTGGAGCGCGAAATCGCCAAGATCTGCCGCAAGACGGTGAAACAACTGGCGCTGAATAAAGATAAACAAAAGGTGACGGTTACAACGCGCAACCTCGAATCGTTCCTCGGCGTGCGCAGCTTCCGCTACGGCGTGATGGACGAAAAGGATGAGATTGGGCAGGTGACCGGCCTGGCCTGGACGGAAGTGGGTGGTGAACTGTTAAAGATCGAAGCCACACTGGTTCCGGGCAAGGGCAACCTGACCCTGACCGGGCACCTGGGCGATGTGATGAAGGAATCCATCCAGGCTGCGATGACGGTAGTTCGCAGCCGTGCAGAGCACCTCGGCATCGAGGCTGGTTTCTACCAGAAGTTCGATACCCATGTGCATGTGCCCGAGGGCGCCACACCAAAAGACGGGCCTTCAGCCGGTATCGCGATGTGCACGGCGCTGGTTTCCTCACTCACTCGAATTCCGGTGCGGGCAAATGTCGCCATGACCGGGGAAATCACCCTGCGCGGGAAGGTGCTTCCGATTGGTGGGCTCAAGGAAAAATTGCTCGCCGCTCACCGCGGGGGAATCGAGATGGTGATCATTCCGGAAGAAAATGAGAAAGACCTGGTGGATATACCAAAGGTGATTCTCAAGAAGCTGGATATCCACCCGGTTTCCACCATCGACGAAGTCCTGGAGCTGGCCCTGACGGAGACGCCCGAGCCGTTGCCGGCGGCGATTGAGTCGAAGAAGGACAAGGCATCGAAGGCCTCTGACGCTATTACGACACACTAAATTGGCTGGTAGGAGCGGGCTATGCCCGCGATTTTTTCATGACAAATTTAAAGATCGCGGGCATGGCCCGCTCCTACGACCGCTCCTGCAAAAGCCGGATTCCCCACACAATGAATCACTTGGCGTAACCAGTTCAGAAAAAACCTTGGAAATCGCGTGAAAACGTGTTGCGCCAAGGGCTTTGAGGCATTAGTATTCACGGGCGGCTGGCAGCCCTTGACAGACAAGGCTTTCGGGAGGTTCTCGCACCTTTCGGAGCAAATATAAGAAGCCGACAGGGTCTGGATGTCAAAGGTCTGCAGAAGCTGAAAGAACACATCGCTTATTCATCTTAATTTGGAGTGCTTAAATGAACAAATCTGATCTTGTTGACGCCATTGCTGATTCTGCTGGACTGTCCAAAGCTGACGCTGGCCGTGCTTTAGACGCCGTGGTGGGTACCATAACCGCTGCTCTGCAATCCGGTGATTCTGTCTCATTGGTAGGTTTTGGTACCTTCACAGTACGTGACCGTGCTGCCCGTACCGGACGTAATCCCCGCACCGGTGAAACTATCCAAATCAAAGCTTCTAAGAATCCTGCATTCAAGGCTGGTAAAGCTCTTAAAGACGCTGTAAACTAGCGCGCCTTCTGCAGGGTGCTTAGCTCAGTTGGGAGAGCATCGCCCTTACAAGGCGAGGGTCGGCGGTTCGAGCCCGTCAGCACCCACCAGAAATCGCGGAGTGGTAGTTCAGTCGGTTAGAATACCGGCCTGTCACGCCGGGGGTCGCGGGTTCGAGTCCCGTCCACTCCGCCATTTTTTCGAAAAGGGCGCCCTCTCGGCGCCCTTTTTTCGTTATATGCAACACGAGTGAGTAAACATGGTTCTGCAGTCTATACGCGACAGGTTGACCGGCATTATTGCCATCTTCATTTTCGCCATCTTGATTATTCCGTTCGCTTTCGTCGGGGTGAGTTCCTATTTCACCTCTGATGCGGTCAACGCCGTAGCGGTTGTCAATGACCAGGAAATCACCCTCAACCAGTTCAATTCTGGCTTCCAGAACTATCGGCGCCGCATGCAGGCGCAACTGGGTGCGGCTTTTGATCCGGAATTATTCGACCAGGCCATCGTGCGCCGCCAGTTCCTCGAGCAGATGATCAATGAAGAACTTTTGGTGCAGGTATCTTCCGAGGCAGGCCTGGCGGTAGATGACCAGTGCCTGGCGCTGGCGATCAGGGACATCGAGGGCTTCCAGGTGGATGGCGAATTCAATGCTGATGTCTACCAGGCCCGGCTGGCTGCACAGGGCCGGACTCCGGCGCAGTTTGAAATCGATCTGCGCGCATCGATGGTGTTGAATCAGTTTCCCGCTTCGATTGCCTCCAGCGCGATCACGACCAACTGGGAAGTGAACGACTATGTGCGCCTGGCTGACCAGACCCGTGCTTACAAGGCGCTGCTGGTGCCGGCATTCCCGCAGGAGCCTGAAGAGGCGGTAGAAGAAGCAGACGCGGACGCGGACGTCGACGCGGAAGTAGTAGAAGAAGCGGCAGCAGAGGAAGAAATCCTGGATGAAGGCGCGGTTCTGGCCTGGTACGAAGATCATCTGGGTGAGTACATGTCCCGGGAAATGGTGAGCATTGAATACCTGGAACTTGACGCAGCGACCATGGGTGGCGCGGTTGAGGTGGAAGAGGATGTTCTGCACGCGCGTTTTGAAGAACAGGAGTCCCGCTTCATCACTCCGGAATCCAGGCTGGCGTCGCATATTCTGATCGAGGTTGAATCGGCGGCGCCCGAGGTTGATATTGAAACCGCGCGTGAACTGGCTGAGGAACTCTCTGAGCGGGCGCGTGCTGGCGAGGATTTCGCCACCTTGGCGATTGAGAATTCGCAGGATATCGGGTCGGCATCAGGGGGCGGCGACCTGGGCTGGGTCGAACCGGGTTTCATGGTCCAGGCCTTTGAAGACGGCCTGTACGAGCTATCCCTGGAGAATCCCGTATCCGAGCCAATTCAGACCGGCTTCGGCTGGCACGTTATTCTGCTGCGCGAAATTCGCCCCGTCGAAGGAATGACCTTCACCGAGGCGCGTGACATCCTCCTTGCGGAGTATAAAACCGAAGCCGATGAGCGCCGGTTCCTGGAGCAGGCTGACCGGATGGTGGATATTATTTACGAGGATCCCACCACGCTGGATGCCGCCGCTGAAGAACTGGGCCTGGAAATTTTGGAAGCAGGTCCGTTCGGCCGGGAAGGTGGCGAGTTGGGCGTCAGCGCCAACGCGAACTTTATTGCTGCAGCGTTCTCGGACCTGGTATTGGCGCAGGGCGTGATCAGCGACCCGGTTGACCTGGGCCTTAATCACATCGTCGTGATCCGTTTGCAAGAGCACCTGCCCGAAGCACAGCTTCCGTTGGAAGAGGTGCGTGACCAGGTCGTAGAGAGTGTCAGGCGTGAACGCGCCATGGAGGCTGCGTCACAGGTTGCTGACGAGTTGCTTGCCAGTCTGGAAGAGGGCGCCGATATTGTGACCCTGGCCGTAGACTCAGCCCTGGTGCTGGTGGAAGCAGAGGCCGCGACCCGTACCGGTCAGCAGGCCAACACGCAACTGCGGGACCAGGTTTTCCTGCTACAGGGGCCGGGTGAAGAAGGTCCTGCAAGAGCCGTGGTCGAGTTGGATGATGGATATGCTGTGATTCAACTGGACAGCGTCACGCCGGGTGAACTTGTCGAAGAAGACGCGCTGCGTAAGCAGATGTACAACCGGCGGATCTCGAACGCAAGCGCCAGCACCGAGACCCTGGGTTTCATGGCGATGTTGCGCGAGCAGTCTGAGATCAAGATTTACGAAGACCGCTTTTAATTGTAGGAGCGGGCCATGCCCGCGATCTTTTGTTTGTTAAGCCAAAGAGAAAAGATCGCGGGCATGGCCCGCTCCCACAGCATAGCTCACTCCTACGCCAACCCAGTCATTCCCAGGATGTTATAGCCTGAATCCACGAAGGTTATTTCACCCGTTATTCCAGAAGCCAGGTCGGAGCACAGGAAGGCGGCCACGTTGCCCACTTCCCTGGGCGTAATGGTGCGCCGCATCGGCGCCGCCTCGGCCACGTGGTTCAGCATTTTCCGGAAATCAGCGATGCCGGCAGCGGCCAGGGTTTTGACGGGTCCGGCTGAAATGGCGTTGACCCGGATGCCTTTCGGGCCCAGGTTCGCGGCCAGGTAACGCATATTGGCTTCCAGGCTGGCCTTGGCCAGGCCCATCACGTTGTAACCCTGCAACACTTTTTCAGAGCCCACGTAGGTGAGGGTCAGCATGGCGCCGTCGCGACCTTCCATCATCGGCAGTGCGGCTTTGGCCAGCGCTGCAAAGCTGTAGGAACTGATGTCGTGCGCGATCTGGAATCCTTCGCGGGTCACGGCGTCGATATAGTCGCCATTGAGTTGTTCCCGCGGAGCGAAGCCGACCGAGTGAACCAGGATGTCGAATCCGTCCCAGTGCTTGGCCAGTTCGCCAAATGCGTTGTCTATCTCCTCGTCCAGGGCCACGTCGCAGGGAATGACGATGCTGGAACCGGTCGCCTCGGCGATTTTCTCAACCCGCGTTCTCAACCTTTCGGTCTGGTAGGTATAAGCCAGTTCAGCGCCTTGTTCGCGCATGGCTTCAGCAATACCCCAGGCAATAGAGCGGGGGCTGGCGACGCCGACGATCAGGGCGCGTTTTCCTTCGAGAAATCCCATGGTGTGTTCCTGTGTTTGTTTGGTTGAAGAATGAAAAATGGGGTCAGAGTAAAAATTATAACCCCAATTTTTACTCTGACCCCATTTTTACTGTAGGAGCGGGCCATGCCCGCGATGTTTTATTGTCTACAGGGGCTCAAGAGATCGCGGGCATGGCCCGCTCCTACAGCATGGCCCGCTCCTACAGGCGTTGCGCGCTGAACTGGAGCCTGGTTGCGGCGCCGCTCTCCACGATCCGGCCGTCGTGCCACACGGGCTGGCCGTTGACCAGGGTGCTGACGATGGCGGAGCGGAAGGTCTCACCTGCAAACGGGCTCCAGCCGCACTTGGACAGTATCCGTTCGCCAGTGACTTCGGTGCTGTGGCTGGTATCGACAATCACCAGGTCGGCCCAGTAGCCCTCCCGCAGGTAGCCGCGCTCGATCACGCCGAACCGTTTCGCCACGTTGTGCGAGGTTCGCGTAACGATCTCCTCCAGGCTGAGCACACCATCGTGATACAACTCCATCACCGCCAGCAGCGCATCCTGCACCAGCGGCAGGCCGGAGGGCGCCTCCAGGTAGTCGCTGCTGGCTTTTTCTTCGCTGGTGTGCGGTGCATGGTCGGTGGCGATTATATCCAGCCTGCCGTCCTGTAGCGCCTTGATCAAGGCCTGTTGGTCCTGCTCGGTCTTGATCGCCGGGTTGCACTTGATCAGGTTGCCCAGGCGCGGGTAATCGCCGGCGTTGAAGTGCAGGAAATGAACGCAGACTTCGGCGGTAATCAGTTTGCCGTCGATCGGTCCTGGTTCGAACAATTCCATCTCCCTGGCTGTGGACAGGTGCAGAACGTGCAGGGGCGCGTTAAATTCCCGCGCCAGCGAAATCGCCAGTTGGGTGGACTGGTAACAGGCCTCGGCGCTGCGGATGTTGGGGTGTTCGGTGACCGGAATCTCACGGCCGTATTTTTTCATCGCCGCCTCCAGGTTCTGTTGGATAAGCGGGCTAGTTTCGCAGTGGGTTGCGATCAGCGCGGGTGCGTCCCTGAAGATGCCGGCCAGGGTTTCCTGGTTGTCGACCAGCATGTTGCCGGTGGATGCGCCCATGAATATCTTGATGCCGGCCGCGGCACCGGGTTGCAGCGAGCGGATCACATCCAGGTTGTCGTTGGTGGCGCCCAGGTAAAAAGAGTAATTGACCAGGGATTTTTCCGCGCCGATCGCGTATTTATCCTCCAGCGCTTCGAGCGTGACGGTGGCGGGTTTGGTGTTGGGCATCTCCATGAAACTGGTAATGCCCCCGGCCGCCGCAGCCCGTGACTCTGACCAGATACCGGCCTTGTAGGTCAGGCCGGGTTCACGGAAATGCACCTGGTCGTCGATCATTCCCGGCAGCAGCCAGGCGCCGTTGGCGTCAATGACCCTGGTGGCCCCGTCCGCGGCGATCGAATCATCAATTCGCTCGATCCGGCCGTTGCTGATCAACAGGTCGCCGCTGCGGATGGCGCCTTCGTTTACCATTTGGGCGTTTTTGATTAGTAAATTGGAATTTTTCATGGGTTTTTATCGGCCGCATGGCGGCCTCCTACAGTTTTAAGGGACGGGGTCGTGTCCGCCGTCACAGAACGGGTGGCAGCGTCCTATTCGCTTGAGCGCCAGCCAGGTGCCACGCAAAGCGCCATGTTTGGCAATGGCCTCAGAAGCGTATTGTGAGCAAGTTGGCGTGAACCGGCAATGGTTGCCCAAAAAAGGGCTGAGCAGCAGTTGGTAGGCCCGAATCAGTAGTTGTAACAGCTTTGCCATGCGATCTTTTTGCCCATAAAACTTGCCGTCAGCCTCAAGTTCAGCTATAACACTGCAATTTCGTTTTCGGGCGAATTGTACGCTTTATATAATTGCTATAAAAAACAGACAGATAGAAAATGCCTGAAAATTGCACCAGCAAGGAGTAGCTTAGCACGATGGAATCAGAGCGCGTTGAATTGAAGAAAGGCTACAAGCCTAAAAAGAGTGAAAAATACATGGGCCCGCAGCAGCAGGAATATTTCCGCCAGAAGCTGTCGAACTGGAGGGACGATCTGGTGGAGGAATCTCGTGAAACCATCAGTCACCTGCAACACGAGGTTCGGGATGTCGGTGATGAGGCCGAGCGTGCGACCCGGGAGACGGAAAACAGCCTGGAGTTGAGAACGCGGGATCGTTACCGCAAATTGATTCGCAAAATCGACAAGGCGCTGATTCGCCTGGATGAGGGCGAATACGGTTACTGCGAAGAAACCGGAGAGGAAATCGGCCTGGACCGCCTGGAAGCACGCCCGATCGCGACGCTGTGCCTTGACGCCCAGGAACGATGGGAACTTCGGCAAAAACAGCAGGGAGATGCCCGCTAGGGCGTCTCGCAATTACGGGGTGTTGGCCCGTTCGAATTGATCTGGGTGCCCGGTGGGACTTTTTTTTCCGCTTTTCATTAATGTTTTGTTAACAATTGGCCAGTAATCTCGTATGATATTCACTGATATTCATGCCCTGCCTGTTCGTTGGCAGTAAATCAGCACTGTGATGCTTAGTAGGAGTAGCGTTACATGAAAACAAGAAAACTCGTTTTAGCCCTCGTTACAGCCAGCCTGGCACTGGGTACCACCCACGTGGCGGCCGATGGTGACCAGCCCTGGCACGTCACTGGCCAGTTCGGCACCATGAACCTCGATAACGACCGCAACACCCGCAATAACGATGTCTGGTGGTCGGTTGGATTCGGCCGATTTTTCGGCAACAACTTCAGCCTGGACTTGGAATTCGATCAGTTCGAAGGCACCGTTAAGGATGGTCAGGCCAGCATTCCGGAAGCGCCATACGGTAAGTGGCGGCTGAGAAACATCGGCGTGATGGGCCGTTATTTCATCGGCCAGTCAAAAGTTCGCCCGTACCTGGCCGCTGGCCTGGGATCGCTCAAACATCGCAACTCGGTGGATGAAAGTTCAAACGTCTCTGCCAGCCTTGGCGCTGGCCTGCATGGACAATTTTCCAAGCACCTGAGCGGTAACATGCAGGTGTTGTGGCGCACCGATGGCGACAACGACACCCTCAGTCACACGAAAAGTTACCAGGATTGGATCTGGAGTGTTGGCTTGAGCTTTGATTTTGGTGGCAAAGCAGCGCCACCGCCGCCTCCACCGCCACCACCACCGCCGCCACCACCCCCACCGAATCCGGACCTGGATGGCGATGGCGTGCTGAATGAGCATGACAAGTGCCCGAACACCCGGCCCGGCGCGGTAGTCGATCTGGATGGGTGTGAAGTGGAAGCAGTCATCGAACTCGATGGCGTAAACTTCGACTTTGACAAGGCTACGCTGAAACCGGAAGCCAAGGTTGTTCTGAACGAAGCCGCCGCTCTGCTGGCCAAGCACGATCGCGTGGTCGTTCAAATCGCCGGCCATACCGACAGCATGGGCTCTGAAGTCTATAACCAGGGCTTGTCAGAACGTCGCGCCAACGCGGTTCAGGCTTACCTGGTCGACAATGGCGTCAAGGCCAGCCGGCTGAGCGCCAAAGGCTACGGCGAGTCCCGCCCGGTGGCCAGCAATGATACAGAAGAAGGACGTGCAGAAAATCGCCGCGTTGAGATGATTATTCTCGATCGTTAAGGCGAGTCCCTCCTGGGAAGAGAAAGCCCCGCTCCGGCGGGGCTTTTTTTGTTGGAGCGGGCCATGCCCGCGATGGTTAAGGGGTTAGCAAATAATTAGACATCGCGGGCATGGCCCGCTCCAACAGCATGGCCCGCTCCTACAGCATAGGATTTGATGGCATTGAGCATGGCGTGGAGGCCGTTGGAGCGGGTCGGGGACAGGTGGCTGCTGAGGCCGATTTCGCGGATGAAGTAGGGCTCGGTGTCCGTGATCTGCTGCGCGCTGCAGCCGGAATACACGCTGATCAGCAAGGCGATCAGCCCGGAAACGATCGCGGCATCGCTGTTGGCCCTGATTATGACTTTGTCGGCATCCCCTTCGAGGTACAGCCAGACCTGCGACTGGCAACCGGCCAGCAGTCTGTCATCGGTCTTTTCCCCGTCAGCCAGCGGCGGGAGCTTACGTCCCAGGTCGATCAGGTACTGGTAGCGGTCCAGCCATTCAGGGAACATGCTGAAGGAACTGATGATCTCGTCCTGGACGGCGACCGGGTCATGTGGGCTGATGTGGTTCATGGCTGAATTCAAGTGTCCTTACGGCGCCAGCGGGTCACGCCGCCGGCGTCTTCTAACACCACGCCCATGGCGGTGAGTTCGTCCCGCAGGGCATCGGCGGTGGCAAAATCACGATCTGTGCGCGCCTGGTTGCGTTTTTCGATCAGTGCTTCGATGGCCGCGCTATCAGCGTCTCCTGCATCAGCGCCGAACCATACATCGGGCGTGGACTGCAGCAAGCCAATCAAATCCGCGGCCGCGAGCAGTTCACCGGCGGCAGTCTGCGCGGCCTCACGCGTCTCCGCCCGGGCCAGTTCCCTTGCAATGCGGTTGAATTCAGCCAGCGCCTCGGGCGTGTTCAGGTCGTCGCTCAAGGCCGCCAGGAAGCCCTCACTCGGGCGTTCGTTGGCCTGGAAAGGTCCGTATTTGCCGCTGGCGGTGCGCAGCACTCCGTAGAGGCGGTCCAGGGTCCGGCGCGCCCGTTCGAGTTCCTGCCCGGACCAGTCAAGCGGCTGGCGGTAATGGGCGCTGAGCAACAGGTAGCGCAGCGCTTCACCGGGGTGGTTTTGCAACAGTTCATGCACCACCAGGGTATTGCCCAGTGACTTGGACATTTTGCGTTTTTCAACGGTGACGAAGCCGTTGTGCATCCAGTACCGGGCAAACACTCGACCGCCGTGGGAGCACATGCTCTGCGCTCTTTCGTTTTCGTGGTGGGGAAACACCAGGTCCTGACCGCCGCCGTGGATGTCGATGGTCTCTCCCAGGTGGGTTTCGGCCATCACCGAGCATTCCAGGTGCCAACCGGGGCGGCCCCATCCCCACGGGCTGTCCCAGCCCGGTTGCGGTTCAACCGAGGGTTTCCACAGCACGAAATCGCCGGGGTTTCGTTTAAATGGCGCCACTTCGACCCGGGACCCGGCCTGCATTTCCCGGATGTCGCGGCCGGACAGGGCGCCGTACTGGTCAAATGACTCCACATTGAATAACACATGGCCTTCCGCCTCGTAGGCGTGACCGGCGTCCACCAGGCGCTCAATCATGCTGATCATCTGCCCGATGTGATCCGTGGCCCTGGGCTCCATGTCCGGCAGGTTCACGCCGAGCGCAGCCATGTCCGTGTGGTATGCGTCGGCGTATTTCGAGGATATTTCCGAAATCGGCACCCCCAGTTCGGCGGCTGCCGCGTTGATCTTGTCATCCACGTCGGTGATGTTGCGGGCGTAGATGACTTCCGCGTAATACTGCTTCAGCAGGCGTTGCAGCAAGTCAAAAATGACCGCGGGGCGGGCGTTGCCGATGTGGGCGTAGTTGTACACAGTGGGTCCGCAGACGTACATCGTCACCCGGCTGGGGTCCAGTGGTTCAAATACCTGTTTTTCACGCCGCAGCGTGTTGTATAAACGTATCGTCACAATTTTGCTCGTTGCGATTATGGGTTAAGCGGTCTACAGTTTGCCAAAGCTGGTTATTTTAACAATTTTAAGGGCAGAAAATGGAAGCAAATTACCAATCACATTACGCAGCGCATGTCGCCGAGATGCAAACCCGCTGGGAACGGGCCCTGGAAGCTGAAAGCTTTATGGCCGCGCTGGTACATTCGGGTACCCCGATGTACAGTTTTCTCGACGATTATGAATACGCATTTCGTCCCAACCCACATTTCCTGGCCTGGCTGCCGTTGACGCACCACGCCGATTGCGCACTGCTGATCGTGCCTGGCCAGCGGCCAACGCTGTTCTATTACCAGCCCGATGACTACTGGTACCTGCCGCCGTCCGATCCGGAGTCGTACTGGGCGGATCATTTCGATATTGAAATCGTCCGCGATGCCGACGCCTGGCGCCAGGGCCTCCAAAGCCGTCTGCCGGATGCTGCCCTGGAACTGGGTGACGTAGCGGCCATTGGTGATTCGCCGGCGCTGACCGAGGTGTTCGCGGATGAATGGATCAATCCAACAGGGCTGGTGCACCGGTTGCACATCGCCCGCACCCGCAAAACCACTTATGAAGTGGCCTGCATTGAGGAGTCGGCCCGGTTGGCGGCCAGGGCCCATGTGGAAGCCGAGCGGGCCTTTCACGAGGGCGAATCAGAATACGGTATCCACATGCGTTACCTGGTGGCCTGCGGGCACACCGACACGCAATTACCCTATAACAACATCGTGGCCCTGAATTCACACGGCTCGGTCCTGCATTACCAGGCCCGGGAACAGATCGCTCCGCCTCACGCGAAATCATTCCTGATCGATGGTGGCTGCGCGGTCAACGCTTATGCTTCCGACATCACACGCACCTATGCCAGGGAGCCGGGTGAGTTTGCCGACCTGGTCGCGGCGATGGACACCTTGCAACAGGGGCTGACCGCACAGATCCGGTCCGGACTGGATTACAAGGACCTGCACCTGGTGGCGTACCGCGAGATCGCAGGCTTGCTCGAGTCCTTTGGAATTATCAATGTCAGTGCCCAGGAGGCCGTTGAGACTGGCTTGTGCAGCGTCTTTTACCCGCATGGCCTGGGTCATTTCCTGGGCTTACAGGTGCACGATGTCGCCGGCCTGGTCGATAACGAAGGAAACGAGATTCCGCGGCCGGAAGGTCACCCCTTCCTGCGCCTGACCCGTGTGCTTGAAACCGGCAATGTGTTGACGATTGAGCCGGGGCTATATTTCATCGAGCCGTTGCTGCGTGGTTGGCGCGAGAATAACGATGCGTCGGTGATCAACTGGGACAAGGTAGAGGAACTGGCGCCTTACGGGGGCGTGCGGATCGAGGACAATGTGCTGGTGTTGGAGGATGGTTGCGATAATTTGACGCGGCGGGCTTTTGCTGAGCTGTAGGAGCACCCGAGGGCATAAACGGGCCATGCCCGCGATCTCTTAAAAGGTCAGCAAAAAGATAAAGATCGCGGGCATGGCCCGCTCCAACGGTTTTTTTTACAAAAGCCCGAGCTTTTCGAGGTCGGCCAGATCCAGTTCGCCGGCCGGGCCGTGGCTCCAAATGGTGCTGTTGGCTTCAAAGTTGAGCCGCTTTTCTCCGCTGGCCAGTGTTTTTACCGCTTCGATCAGGCCGGTCTCCCGCATGGTTTTGATCACGATGCGGTCGAGTTCGGAGGCGTAGGGTTCACCGATGATTTTGCGCATCGCCTTGTTGGCCGCACTCAGGTCCGT
>Ga0164313_10001541_pt1 | contig 20361 bp, 14 predicted proteins | sample GuaBasSedimGuay4_FD_113735 | JGI IMG/M metagenome (GOLD analysis project Ga0164313, IMG submission 113735) | Subseafloor sediment microbial communities from Guaymas Basin, Gulf of California, Mexico - Guay4, Core 4569-4, 0-3 cm | ecosystem: Environmental > Aquatic > Marine > Hydrothermal vents... | reverse complement strand
TTTGAATATTATAATCACCACCAACTGTAACATCAAAATTAGCTGCTGTAAGGACACCCGATGTTAAATTGAGGTCATTCAGAACTACTAAAGGATATGTATTTAGCTCTACTGTAGAGGCACTACTTGCCCTGTTAACAGTCATGTTATAAAAAGGAGCATTAGAGCGGATATAATGAATTGCGGCATCACCACCGGTGCCGGTTGTGGGAATAAACTCTACGGTACCGCCAGTAACATTCATATTCTTGTCAGAAGAATGAACATCGAATACCCATCCGGCAGCGCCACAAGCATCATAAACCTGTATAGTACCACCAGACATATTAAATACATTTTCTGGTTCATTAAGATTAAAGGTACCTACGCCTCCATCTAAACCCCCAGTTTGCCGGGTGGTATTTATAGGGGCATTAACCAGGTCAGCAATTACAGAATATGCTGAAGGAATTCGTTGAAACCTTCCCCTCAATTCAAAAGCTCCACCATTCTGGGTAAATGATACAAGGCCCCCGCCACCTCCGGCGGACCTAAACTGTTTAGTATCAATAGTACCACCATTAAGAACAATTTGTCCTGAAGCTACACTCCATGTAATAAGTCCCCCGGACTCACGGGTTGAGAAATAACCATTATCAACCTGAAACCTACCATAAATAGAAAACGATTGTGTGCCACCGGAAGCTAAAATCCCCATAGCTGCATTTGAGCCGGCAGTCAAACTATATGCCAGATTAACTTCCTGATAATCATCGGCCGTCGATAAAACTATAACCTCAGAACCACTCAGTTGTAAGGCACCATTTACCGGAATATAGAAATCGCCATTTGGCGATCCTCCCGAATTAGCTTCGGAAAGCGATGGAATAACAGTTAGCCCTATTAACTCCAACGTACCGGTTCTTATCCATAGTGCTTTACGCAAATTGGGGTTTCCGCCACCGTTTTCGCCACCCAGATTATTCCTGCCAAACAATCTAAAGTTCTGATAATCCGATGAATATATTGATAATTTATAAGTTTGATCAATCCCTTTATCCAGAACCAGATTATAAAAATCGGTTATACTATTACAAGTCAGGGTATTGTTAGTTGCACCCATAAAATACATGGTAGCCATTCCGTTAGCCGGGAAAGCATTGAAAACAGGATAGCTCTGATTGGTAAACCGGACAGTACCATTGTTAGTAAAATCACCGTTAACAACAATTCGGTGCGAATTCCTGTCGTAGTAATCGATAAAAGGAGCTGTTCCTCCAGAAATATCGCCACCATCGGTATTACCAGTTCCTATAGTAAATGAGGCTCCATTATCAACAGTAACATCACCACTAATGCTTAACTGCCTGCGGTTCGCAGAGGCGTCGTTTATCTGGTATGTTCCTTGCTTGATATGTAAATCTCCATTTAGAGTAATATTACTCAATTGTGTTGCTGTAACACCAGGAGCATTTATCCTAAGGTGACAATAAGTTGTCTGAGCCGCAGGTAGTATAAAGTTACCTGCATTATTATATTCCGTGGTACCACCACCAGTATTTACAAAATCATTTACTGTTACTGTTGGATAATTTACTGAAGCCAGCCTAAAAGTGCCCTGCCCTCTTAAAGCACCAATATTACTATTAAAGGTATAGGTTGATAAATCAATTACAGCTCCTTCATTGATGGCAATATCCAGATTGGCAGTATCACAATTAGCAGTCAGGCTAACAGTACGTCCACTTAAAAAAATTACCCTGTCATTTGAATGAGGGATATCAGTTGCGGTTTGGGTTGTCCCTCCAGGATCGTGTGTCCAGGTACTGAAATCTTCCCAATTACCAGACTGATAAGAATAATAGGTATTGGCAGCTATTGGTACTGCAGCACCTGCTGTCCATTCTCCAGCTAAAGTCGTTGTACTGGTTGAACCGAATGGAATAACTCCGACTGCTGTAGGATTTGGAGGTGTCTGCCAAGTACCGGCAGGTTTAAACCATGGCAGGTAGCTGGCTTGTGAGGCATCGGCCTCTGCCATATCGTAAATAAACAGTGGATATACATCCGTTATAGAAGATATATTAGCAGTTGTAACTTCCCAATATTTCTGCAACATGCCTGTTCCCAAGGAACCCGGTACTGCCCTAACACCTATGCTTCCAGTTCCTGAATAGGTTGCATTTACTCCATTCGTTAAATCCATTGGAGTATAATAGCCTCCCGAACCTATCGGATAAACAATAGACAGGCCTGCATTTGTTCCGTGCTTAATAAGCATACCTGTTCCATTGGTTTCAATCATATTGGCTGCACTAAATGTACCTGTAATTGCACCAGCAGCTGTGTTCGATACAGTAAGATCGGAATTCGCCAGACCTACAATCCCTGTATTCAAACTAAGTGTTGACGACACTAAAACATCACCACATAAGTCAAAGGTACTGCCACCTGTAACAGTAAGGTTGTTATATAATCCGGCCAGAATATGTGTTGCCGTAGCACTATAAGCAACAGTTCCTCCAGTAGCATTGAAGCTTCCGCCGCAAGAACTTGTTCCATTTAATGTTACATCGTTACTTGTATTTACCTGACCTGAGGCAGTAAAATCTGCATTTACTGTAATTGCTCCCGATAAGGTAAAAGGACCTGAACCGCTTAGACTAATATTATAATAGGTATAGGCTCCAACACTCTGTGCTGCAGTTCCATTATAATTAACAGTACCTGAAGTTGGCGCACTTGCACCACCTCCGTTTGCACTGGTAATACCACCCCCACTCATATTACCACCAACATTGAGCGTGCCTGCTCCTGTAAATTGAATATATGAACGGCGATTTGAACTATTAAGAGTTACATCACTGGTTACATTAACAGTACCATTTGAAATCCTAATAAGGGCATCCCGGGTATCCCCATTTCCTCCTCTTAGGTTAAGCGAACCAGTTGTTAATGTACCAGCATCGACATAAATAGCTTTTACTGTATTATTCCTAGTCGACCTAATTGTAGTAAGACCTATTACAACCAAGGAATTCGATCCTTGAAAATAGAGACGGGCACGCCTGTTTCCAATTGTAATATCAACAGAAAGAGAACCAATACTATTTGCAGGACTAACATTCAGAGTAACATCATCACGCTGATCAATTAAAACATTACCTGGAGAAGCATTTTGCCCCGGGTAACCTTGTCCTGCGGTTGGTGTTTGCCATGCAGCACCATTATAACGCTGCCAGATATTTCTATTATTCCAATTCCCATCATCAACAGATCTGTAATCACCAACTGTTTGCGCATTTACCAAACCATAAAAACCCGACAACAATATTACTGCGAGTAGGAATAATCCCCTCACCAAGAGTCTTCGATTTGTTGAGAAATGAGGCCATAGAATCCCCGACTTGAAGATATTTTCAAGCAATCCCATTACACGGGGAATCCTGCTATGACAATGCCCTGAGTTCAAAAATTAGGTGTACGGATCAGTTTGTTAAAAGTTGCCTCTTATTTGTTAAATTTTAATTACTTGAAAATAGCTTGAAAAGCCTATCACTTTTAAATAAGTAATTAACACCTTGATAAAACCACAATAACCAACAACAAGCATGGAATTTGTCATGATTAAGAGGGATTTATGACAGGGATTTATACCTATAATATGTAGCTTAAACAGGAGGACAAAAAAAAGGGCTGTAACGTTGCAACGTTACAGCCCTGATTGAGTAGGAGAATTATTTCTTATAAAGCCTTAATCTCGGTCACAAGTTTTTGAAGTGAATCCTTAGCGCTTCCGAAGAACATCCTGGTATTCTCGTTATAGAACAAGTAGTTCTCAATGGCGGCATATCCTTTGCCCATTCCTCGCTTCATAACAATCACATTTTTGGCTTCATGAACTTTAATAATAGGCATTCCGTAAATCGGACTGGAGGGATCGTCCAGTGCAGCCGGATTTACCACATCGTTGGCTCCGATCACAACCACTACATCGGTCTTTGGCATATCTGGATTGATCTCATCCATCTCCACCAGCTTCTCATAGGGAACATCAGCCTCAGCAAGCAATACATTCATATGTCCGGGCATCCGTCCAGCTACCGGGTGAATAGCATATTTCACCTCCACCCCATTGGCCTCAAGCAATTCGTCCATTTCGCTACAAATATGCTGGGCCTGTGCCACTGCCAGTCCGTAGCCAGGTACAATCACTACTTTGCTGCTATAATTAAGCATCACTGCTGCATCGGTAGCAGAAACCTCTTTGACTGTACCTTTTTCACGGTCAATTCCAGCACCCCCTCCGCCAAAGGATCCGATAATCACATTGATTAGTGAACGGTTCATGGCCTTGCACATCAGAAGCGTAAGGATCATTCCTGCAGCACCTACAAAGATTCCACCCAGAATCATGGCCTGATTTTGATATATAAAACCGGCCATGGCTGCTGCAATCCCGGTGAAGCTATTAAGAAGGGAAATTACTACAGGCATATCAGCACCACCAATGGGCATTACAAAACTAACTCCATAGACCAGAGCTACAGCAAGCAGAATATAGACCAGAAGTTGCTTGCTCTCCACCGGAGTCCCAGGAAGCATTAACAGGACTACCAGTACAACTACACCTGCCAGAATAAGAAGGTTGATGTAGGTCATCCATTTTGAAAAAATATCCTTGATATTGCCATTAAGTTTGCCATATGCAATCATACTTCCACTGAAGGCAATACTACCAATGACCAGTCCAAGTAATGTAACCAGTGTCGATTCATTATCGGGATTAGAAAATTCGATCAGTGCCACAAGAGCAGAGGCTGCACCTCCTGAAGCGTTGAAAAACGAGACCAGCTGAGGCATGGCCGTCATCTTGATTCTCCTGGCAACAATAGCGCCAACCAATCCTCCTGCCGCTATGGCACCAAGGATAATGACCAGATTAGCACCCTTAATAGTATTCCCAACCCCATCTCTGTGAAGTACGAGGGTGCCAATCATGGCAAGGATCATCCCTGCAAAAGCCCAGAGGTTTCCACGACGGGCTGAATCGGGGCTGCTTAAGAGCTTTAGTCCCACTACAAATAAGAGCGCTGAAACCAAGTAAATAAATTCCAGAATAATATCTCCGTTGGTTATATTAAGTACATCCATGATCCAGCTCTATTTTTTCTTCTTCTTAAACATTTCAAGCATTCGGTCGGTGACCACAAATCCACCCATCACATTGAGTGTTCCAAAAAGTAAGGCGAAAATACCCAGTACCAGATTTAGCAAGTTGGATCCTTCAGTAAGATTCTCAAGATCGGCATGGCCCACCAGGATAATCCCCCCGATAATAATCACACCACTGATGGCATTGGCTCCCGACATAAGCGGTGTATGAAGCACCGATGGTACATTGGAGATCACTTCCAGTCCCAGAAAAATGGTAAGGGCGATGATAAAGATGGCCTCCTTGTTGGCATAGAAAAACTGTAATATGCTTTCCATATTTTAATGATTAATTGATTAACAAACTTTAAGCTCCTTTTACTCTTTCATTCACTACCTCCCCATTCCGGGTAATACAGGTAAGCTGCACGATCTCATCGTCCACATCCAGATTCAGGTTTCCATCCTCTCCAACCATCAGGCCAAAGAAATTAAGGAAATTGTTTCCCAGCATTTTACTTGCATCAGAGGGCATTGTAGAAGCAAGGTTTGAATTCCCAATAATTGTGACGCCGTGCTCAATCACTGTCTCATTATTTTTGGTCAGTTCACAATTTCCTCCGGTTGAAGCTGCCAGGTCGATAATCACCGATCCCGGTTTCATGGCTTCCACTGTCTCTTTCTTGATCAATACCGGTGCGGTTCTTCCTGGGATCTGGGCCGTGGTAATAACCACATTGGCTCCGGCAGCACGCTCCTGAATCAGTTCTCCCTGCTTCAATTTATACTCTTCCGACTGCTCTACCGCATAACCACCAGCTGCTGAATCATCGGTAGCACCTTCCACCTCAACAAATTTACCTCCAAGACTCTTTACTTCCTCTTTCACAGCAGTTCGCACATCAAAAACCTCAACCACCGCACCAAGCTTACGGGCAGTTGCCAGGGCCTGTAAACCTGCCACACCAGCGCCCAGAATCAATACCCTGGAAGGTCTGATCGTACCTGATGAAGACATGAACATGGGGAAAAAATTTGGAAGCGTGGAAGCAGCAACAAGTACAGCCTTATAACCAGCTACGGTAGCCATCGACGATAGTACATCCACAGCCTGAGCCCGGGTTGAACGTGGGATCATATCCAGACTGTAAGAGGTGACTCCGGATTTAGCCAGATGCGCTACCATGGACTTGTTGCTAAGCGGACCAAGTACCGAAATAAGAACTTTTTCTTTAGGAATTTTGTCTTCTGGTCCATGAATCGAGAAGATCACATCCGAACCCTTAATCACATCAGCCCTGCTGCCTACCTTGGCTCCGGCATCTGTATACTCCTGGTCGCTGGCAAAGGATAGAACTCCTGCATCCTTCTCCACCATCACCGCAATACTTTTTTTAGCCAGGGATGTAACGTGTTCAGGTAGCAATACAACCCTGTTTTCACCTTCGCCTTCCCTGAGAACTCCAATTGTCATAAATCAATGCTTTTTATAAAGATATTCAGTTGGTCAATTCATCCAACACCGAACTCAAGTAGTTGTTCATTGATTCGGCAGCTTTTCTTCCATCACCCATGGCAAGGATCACTGTAGCTCCTCCTCTCACTATATCCCCTCCGGCAAATACGCCTTCCACGGAGCTATGCATGGTGTCAGGGTCCACCTTGATGGTTCCCCATTTTGAAACGTCCAACTCTTTCATGCTTTGAGGGATAAGAGGATTGGGTGAGACACCCACACTGACCACCACCGTATCCACTTCCATGGTAAATTCAGATCCTTCAATGGGAATGGGTCTGCGGCGGCCCGAGGCATCGGGTTCACCGAGCTTCATTTTCTGAACCTTCATTTTGCACACCCTTCCGTTTTCATCGGCATAATACTCCAGAGGGTTATGGAGATTCATAAATTCTATTCCTTCCTCCTTGGCATGCTTGATCTCCTCATTCCTTGCAGGCATCTCCTCAATGGACCGGCGGTAGATAATCATCGAGCGTTCTGCCCCCAGCCTTTTAGAAATTCTTACCGCATCCATAGCTGTATTTCCTCCACCAATAACTGCCACTTTTTTCCCACTTATCACCGGAGTGTCATATGCGGGATCAGCTGCATTCATCAGATTAACCCGTGTAAGATATTCATTGGATGAGTAAATCCCTATATAATTCTCTCCGGGAATATGCATAAAATTAGGCAGCCCTGCTCCGCTTCCCACCATAAAGGCCTTGAAGCCCTCCTTCTTCAGATCTTCGATGGAGGCTGTGGCACCGACAATAAAGTTTTTCTCAAACTTCACCCCCATCTTTTTTAATATATCGATCTCCATATCAACAATCCGGTTGGGAAGCCTGAACTCGGGAATTCCATATTTAAGTACACCGCCAATTTCATGCAGTGCCTCGAAAACGGTGACATCATAACCCATCTTGATCATATCCCCTGCAAAGGCCAGTCCCGCAGGACCGGAACCAATGGATGCCACCTTAACGCCATTGCGACTGGTAATTTCAGGAACCGACATCTGACCGCTATTCTGCTCATAATCTGCCACAAAACGCTCCAGGTGTCCTATGGCCACAGGAGCCTTTTTTAATTTTGTTGTATAGAAACAGGCCTCTTCGCATTGTACCTCCTGGGGACATACCCGTCCGCAAACCGCAGGCAGCGTATTGGTTTCTTTCAAAATCCTTGCCGATTCGAGAATATCACCCTCCTCAATCATCTTTATAAATTTTGGAATATTGATATTCACCGGACACCCGGTAATACAGGTTGGGTTAACACAATCGAGACAGCGCCTTGCTTCTTTCCTGGCCTGCTCCTCCGTGAGGCCACTATTGACTTCTGTGAAATTTTTATTTCTCTCATGAGCGGCCTGTTCAGGCATGGATACCCGCACTAGTTGTGTACGCTCTTTATTCTTCATGTTCCCACGAAGATTCACTCTCCAATCCTGCTCCCTCTCTTGCTTTAAGTATTCTGAAACTCCTTCCATCTGCCAATTATGATTTGAGATTACTATTCAGAAAGCTTTCATAGGCCTCTGCCTCAGACGGCTTATAGGATTCCAGTCTTAACATCATCTCATCAAAGTCCACCTGGTGTGCATCAAATTCAGGCCCATCCACACACACAAATTTGGTCTTGCCCCCCACAGTAACCCTGCAGGCTCCACACATTCCTGTCCCATCCACCATCAGGGTATTCAGACTGGCCTCGGTGGGAATTCCATATTTTTCAGTGAGAAGTGCCACATATTTCATCATTATAGCCGGACCCACTGTCACCGCAAAATCAACCTTTTCCCTTTCAATCACCTCTTCCAGTCCATGGGTTACCAGTCCTTTTTTTCCATAAGAACCATCATCGGTCATGATGATAACTTCATCGGAATGCTGATGTATCTGTTCCTCCAGTATGATTAACTCCTTTGTTCTGGCAGCTAGCACAGTAATTACACGGTTTCCAGCCTCTTTGAATGCCTCAACGATGGGAAGCAATGGGGCCACACCCACTCCACCACCTGAGGCGAGCACTGTACCAACTTTTTTAATATGCGTTGGCTTGCCAAGAGGCCCAACCACATCGGTAATCTCATCACCCACTTCCAGGTCACAAAGTTTGGTTGAAGTTACCCCCACCTTCTGAATAATCAGGGTAATGGTTCCCTTTTCAAGGTCAGATCCGGCAATGGTAAGGGGAATTCTCTCTCCTTTTTCGCCACTCTTTACAATGACGAAATGGCCTGCCTTTTTGCTTTTGGCAATGGCTGGAGCCTCCAACACCAGCTTTACCACAGCATCGGAGAAATACTCTTTTTCAATGATCTTATTCATAAACAAATTGTCAGGGTCAAAACAGAGTTCAATATTACATGAAAAAAATGATTATTTCATCTGAAAAATGGCACTTACATGTTGTACAAAACAACCCTCTATGCACAATTTGTCATATATCTAAAGATAAATAGGTGGACTAACTCCAGATTTTAATATTTTTAACAACGAAACATTTAATGACATCCTATGAAAGACCTCTCGACCGAATACCTGGGATTGAAACTGAAAAACCCCGTGTTGGCTGCCAGCTCCGGACTCACCGGAAACCTGGACGGAATCAAAACCCTGGAAAAAGGCGGTGTGGCTGCAGTTGTGCTTAAGTCGATCTTTGAAGAGGAAATCCTGCTTGAAACCAGCCGGCACCTATCAGAAGCAGAAAAGGACCCGATGATATACTCCAGCCTTTCAGAAACTCTTGACTATATCGACAGGCATATCCGGGAAGACAATCTGGGAAAGTACCTGGAGTTAATCTCTGAAGCAAAAAAATCGGTACAGATCCCCATTATCGGTAGCATCAACTGTGTTTCAAATGAGGACTGGATGCATTTTGCAAAAAAGATGGAAGATGCCGGAGCCGATGCACTGGAGCTGAATCTGTTTCTTCATCCAGCTGATTTCCAGAACAAAGATTTTGAAAAAGCCTATTTCAGAATTATAGAAAAAGTACTGGAAAAAGTAAGTATCCCGGTGGCAATCAAAATCAGCAAATACTTTACCCGACTGGGGCTGACGGTAAAAGCCCTTTCAGAATCGGGAGTATCTGGAATGGTATTGTTCAACCGGTTTTTCACCCCTGATATAGATATCGAGGAGATCACACTAACCGGAGGAAATATATTAAGCACTCCGCAAGAACAATCGGAAACCCTGAGGTGGATTGCTATCATGTCCAATAAAGTGAGCTGTGACCTGGCAGCTTCCACAGGGATTCATACTGGAAAGGATGTAATAAAAATGCTGTTGGCAGGTGCGACGGTTACCCAGGTAGCATCCACTCTCTATAAAAATGGTCCTGACCAGGTCAAACGGATTCTCACTAAAATGGAGCGATGGATGACTGAGAAAGGATTTGATTCGGTCAGTCAATTCAGAGGACTGGTTAGCAATTCCTATGAAGGCAATCCAGCCACATTTGACCGGATGCAGTTTATGAAACAGTTTAGTGAAATTGGTTAAAGAGACCTGTTTTTTCAACAAAACAGATCCCCGGTTGTTACTTTTAAAATCCTGACAAGTTGCATATGGACGAGCTTTCGTTTTTGCAGAATCTCGATACTGAGGCTATCGAGGAGTTGTATCAAAAATACAGGAAAGATCCCGGGTCAGTCGATTCCAGCTGGCATCACTTTTTCCAGGGATTTGACCTGGCCAGGCGTAATTTCAGTCATCCCGAATCAGAGTCCCTTACTTTTGATGAAGAGTTCAAGGTGATCAACCTGATCAATGGTTACAGGAAACGGGGCCATCTTTTCACACAAACCAATCCCGTACGCACTCGAAGAAAATATTTCCCCACCCTTGATCTGGAGAATTATGGGCTCTCCGAGGAGAACCTCGACACCTCTTATTATGCAGGCAGAGAGATCGGATATGAAAAAGCCACTCTGCGCGAAATTGTGGAGCATCTGAAAAAAACATATTGCGGTCACATTGGATCCGAGTACATGTTTAAGCGGAATCCGGTACAGGTCAAATGGCTTTCGGATCGCATTGAGCAGGGACAGAACAGACACAATTTTACCGGGGAAGAAAAGAAGCGGATCTATAACCACCTGGTGCAAGCCGTTGGATTTGAAAAATTCATCCATAACAAATTTGTGGGACAGAAACGATTCTCACTTGAGGGTGCGGAGATCCTGATTCCTGCCCTGAATGATCTGATTGAACAGGGGGCTGCCCTTGGCGTGGAAGAATTTAATATTGGTATGGCACACCGTGGAAGGTTAAATGTGCTTGCCAACGTACTAAGAAAGCCTGCGGAACACATCTTCAAAGAGTTCGAAGGAGAATTCTACGAAGATAACATCAGTCTGGGTGATGTAAAATACCATCTGGGTTACGGAAGTACCATCCGGACGGAAACAGGGAAAGATGTACACCTGAACCTGGTTCCCAATCCCTCTCACCTGGAGTCTTCGGCCCCCATCATTGAAGGAGTATCCAGGGCCCGGATCGACCACATTTACGGAGGTGATATGAGTAAACTTGTCCCTGTGATTATTCATGGAGATGCTGCCATCTCAGGACAGGGAGTGGTGTATGAAGTGGTGCAAATGTCTGAGCTTACAGGATACAAAACAGGTGGAACCATACACCTGGTGATCAATAACCAGGTTGGTTTTACAACCAGCTATCTGGATGGGCGTTCCAGCACCTACTGCACCGACGTAGGAAAAGTCATAAAGGCCCCCATCTGGCATGTGAATGGGGATGATGTGGAGGGCCTGGTGCATGTGATTCGCATGGCCTTTGAGTACCGGCAGTTTTTTCATAGCGATGTTTTCATCGACATCCTTGCCTATCGGAAATACGGCCATAACGAAGGAGATGAGCCCAGGTTCACACAGCCTACACTCTATAAAGCCATTGCCCGCCACCCTAATACAAGAGATATCTATAGCAAAGAACTGCAGAGCCAGGAAGTCCTGACTCAGCAAGATATCAGTGCATATGAAAATAAATATGACAGCCATCTGGAATTGCAACTGGAGGCCGCCAGGAAGAATGCAAAAGTTACCATACAGCAGTTTATGGAAGACCAGTGGGAGGGATTGACCTATGCCACCCCCCGCGAATTTGAAGATTCCATCCACACCGGGGTCTCTGTAGAAATACTACATCGGATTGCCGAACAGATAACCAAATTGCCTTCAGATCTTGATTTTTTTAAGAAATCAGTAAAACTGATGGAAGAGCGTGAAAAGATGATCAGGGAGAACAGGGTCGACTGGGCCATGGGAGAGCTTCTTGCATACGGATCGCTATTGTTGGAAAACCATCCCGTCCGCATCAGTGGTCAGGACTCCATTCGCGGAACATTTTCCCACCGGCACGCCGGCATGGTGTTGGAAAAGACCACAGAAGTCTACCTCCCTCTTAAATACCTGGATAAGGAACAGGCACCGTTTCAAATCTATAACTCTCCCCTGAATGAATATGGTGTGTTGGGTTTTGAATACGGGTACTCCATGGCCCATCCAAAAAGTCTCACCATATGGGAAGCCCAGTTTGGAGACTTTACTAATGTGGCCCAGGTGATCATTGATCAATACATTTCCAGTGCTGAAGAGAAGTGGGGAGTGATGAGTGGGCTGGTGCTGTACCTGCCCCATGGATTTGAAGGCCAGGGTCCGGAACACTCCAGTGCCCGTATTGAAAGGTTCCTCAGTCTGGCAGCCAAATGCAACATGCACATCATCAATCCTACTACTCCTGCCAACCTTTTCCACGCATTAAGGAACCACATGAAAAAGAAGTCACGGGTTCCTCTGATCGTATTCACACCCAAAAGCCTGCTTCGTCATCCCCTTTGTATTTCGACACTTGGAGACCTTGAGAAGGGACATTTCATGCCTGTTTATGATGACGAAGACAACGATGTGGAGGAGGTTCGCCGCGTGGTGCTCTGCAGTGGCAAAATCTATTACGACCTGCTGGCCAGGAAACAAAAACTGGGAGTAAAAGACATTGCCCTCGTAAGGCTTGACCAGATTTTTCCATTCCCGGAAAAAGAGGTGAAGCGGCTCCTGAAAAAATACCACAACAACATGCTTACACTCTGGGTTCAGGAGGAGCCCGAAAACATGGGTGCCTGGTATTACATCAGGAACGCCATGAAGAAAACCGAAATCATCCCGGTCACCCGTCAACCCTCAGGCAGTCCGGCTACAGGCCTTTTCAAGCTGCATGAAATTAGTCAGACAGAAATCATCGACAAGGTATTCAGAGAGTGTACCTGCGAATTGCTTAATGTATATTGTGGACTGCAGTGTATGATCGGAAGTTCCCGCAAGGAGATTCTGAACCAGCACTATTACTTTGATAAAGAAAAACCCAAAACAAAATAAGATGGCCCTGGAAATTAAAATACCCAGTCCTGGCGAGTCCATCTCCGAAGTGGAGCTGGCTTCCTGGTTTGTGGAGGATGGTGCACTGGTAACCAAAAACCAGGAGGTGGGTGAGATCGAATCGGAGAAAGCCACACTCCCCCTGATAGCAGAGCAACCAGGAAAATTTAAAATTATGGTGGAAGAAGGCACCACGGTCAAAGTGGGCGATATAGTAGCCACCATCGACACAAGCGTTGAAGTTCCGGATGCACCTGCAGATGCAGCAGCAAATGCGACCGAAGAGCCCGTGGCTGCTCCGGTAGCTGCTCCAGTGGCCACTCCGGCGGAAGCACCTTTATCTCTGAGTAATGTGAAGGTCACACCGGTGGCCCGCCATATGATGGAAAAGGAGGGTCTATCAGTGGATGATATCTTACAGGGGTTAAGGAAAATTACTGCAGGAGATGTGAAGAAGGTGATGCAACAGCCGGCAGTCTCCGCGCTTTCTCCCCAGGAAGCCACCCGCGATGAGGATCGGACCAAGGTAAGTCAGCTGCGCAAGAAAATCAGTGAAAGACTTGTGGCTGTCAAGAATGAGACTGCCATGCTCACCACTTTTAATGAAGCTGACATGAGTGGCATCATGGCTATCCGGAAAAAACACCAGGAGAAGTTTGTGGAACACCATGGCATTAAGATTGGATTTATGTCCTTTTTCACCAAGGCGGTAACTGAAGCACTGAAGCAGTTTCCTGCGGTGAACTCATTCCTGGATGGAGGAGAAGTGGTTTCTCCCCGATACTGCGATATTGGGATTGCCGTGCAGACCGATAAAGGATTGATGGTACCAGTGGTAAAAAATGCCGAGGTATTGGGTCTGGCCGAAATCGAAATAAAGATTGCTGACCTGGCTGCCAGGGCCCGCAAAGCGAGGTTAAGCATTGAAGAGATGAGCGGAGGCACCTTTACAATTTCCAATGGAGGCATTTACGGATCCATGCTCTCTACTCCTATATTGAATCCACCTCAATCGGGAATTCTGGGCATGCATAACATCATTGACAGACCTGTGGCCATTAACGGAAAAGTGGAGATCAGACCTATGATGTACATTGCACTGAGTTACGACCATCGGGTTGTTGATGGAAAGGATTCGGTGGGGTTCCTGAAAACCGTGAAAGCCTATATTGAAGATCCTGCAAAGATGATTTTCGGAACTCAATCTCCTGAACAGTACCTGCTGGAGATTTAGTTAGTAGTATTCTAGTTTTCGGGTGACTGCCAATTCAGGGGAGATCTTCTCCTCTCCCACATAGATCAACTTTACGGTCCAGTTATCCTGATCGTCAAATTCCACATAGTCGTATAGCTGGGTAGCAGACCTGGTTCCATCAAGCTCCACCTGGTAGTTCTCCACCAACAGGTCCTTCTTATACACACGATGAACCATCACCTCCCGGTTCTTAATTACCTGCACCTGCTTCTCGATACGTCCTTTGGAATCGTAATAGGTAGCTCCTTCAAACACAAGGGCATCACTCTGCCAGACTTCAAAATTGACCTGGTCGGCAGATACGCGTTCCATCACCGTTCTGGAACCCGGAACCAGTTTTGAATGTTTGGGAGTTAAAGGCATCCTTTGATAATAAGTCTCCTCCACCATCTCCCCCGCCACATACTTTATTTTTGCCATTCCCATGGTATCGTTGCGATTGTCGAACGTCAGAATATTCTCATAAAGCCCCTCGGGATCGAAATTTATTACCCGGTATCCACCCGAGCAATTGTCGGCAGCCACCCACATATCATCTTCATACGTAGCATCGCATTGCACCTCTTTAATCGATTTCACCTGGCCTTTAAGTCCCTGCCTGTCCAATTCATTGTTTACTCCCGAGCAGGAGAATAAGATAGAGAGCAATACCAGCAATGTTAACAGTGAGATGGGTCTCATATTGAATCAGTTTAGTTGTAAGTGACCCAAAAATAACTGTTCCATATAAATTAAACAACAAACAGTGGATTATTGACTCTTAAAAAAATTCATCACCTGAGCAATCATCTCCTTTTGTTCGTCGGTGGACGCCATCGATTCGGCTTTCAAAAATGAAATCCGGGCCTCATCCTGTCTCTGCAGGAATAAGATTACCATGCCATGGTAGAAATAGTAATCGAAGTGCTCTTCCATTTCCAGGCACTTGCCGAACCATTTCACCTCCTTGTTGAGCAAGGCTTCAGTCCTATATTGCTGGTCCATGTCTGTGATCTGGGAAGCAGCCCCATATAGCCAGCGATGATCGTCCTTTTTGTCCGATGCAAATCGCTGATCCACATAGACGATCAACTCATCCACCTGGTTAGTATAGTAATAGTACTGTAAAAAAGGCAGGGAACGGAGGTCCCATGATGTGGTCTCTGCCTCCACCAGTGGAGCCAATTCGTTGGCCATATTACTTATAATCAAAATATCATCTTCTTCAATGGCCTTTACCAGTGAGGCATTGTAAATCTTCTCCATGGCCAACATATAATCATCACCCAGTACCTCTCTGAGCCGGTCGGGATCAGATGAAAATTCGGCCCACCACACATCTTCAATGTCCATGTGGTATGCCACCACACTGATATCGTTGTCAGAAAGTTTCTCTCCGATTACCTGCTCCATATATTCATCACCCAGCTTATCGGCCTCCTTCTGGTTTCCCATGGAACGAACAGCAGCAATATAAGCAGCAAACTCGACCTCCTCCAGGGTACCTCTCTGGTACTTAGCCTGATAAATCCTTATCTCTTTATACCCATCCACAGTTGCCTTTAAGGTAGGAACCAGTTGCTCGGCTGGGGTAAAACCAACCACTTTACTGATGGGTTCCCCATTCATGGTGAAAATAAACATGCTGGGATATCCTTCAAGCTCCTGAGCAGCAGCATACACCCTTCCATAATCGGTCTCCCCATCCATTCGTACGCTGATGAAATTTGCATTCATATAATCTGCCACAGCCGGATCGGTATAAACGTCCCGGTCCATCATTTTGCAGGGGCCGCACCAGGTAGCATATACATCCACAAATAACATCAGCTGCTGATCCGATGCTTTTTTTTGCACAGCCTCCATTTCCTGAAGGGTGGTTACTTCCACAAAAGTAACCTGCGCTTTCACCACCAGTGGCAAAGACATCATTAACATTACGAGGGCATATAATCTTTGGATCTTCATCATTCTTCTTTATGTAATACACGATTAAAACGAAAGCAAAGGGCTTTTGTTTCAGTCCTCATTACAGAACTCCGCTTTCGTGCAGCAGGTCGAGGTATACCTGGGATTCATTTTCCCAGCACAATTGATCCGCTGCCAGGTCCAGGGCATCCTTCCATGCCCCTGAATTCCATTCCTCAAGCATGTACCGGATAATTCCTGAGAGTCTCTCCGGATCTTTTTCATCTGTGGCAATGCCAATCCCATACGTTCTTACAATCCTTGACATTTCGGGAAGATCAGAGCATAGCACCGGTATACGGCTCTGAATATAGTCGAAAAGCTTATTGGGAAGTGCATAACGGTAATTTAGTCCAAGGTCTTCTTCCAGGGAAATCCCAAGGTCGGCCGACATTGTGAGCTGGCTCAATTCTCCCGGAAGAAGCCTGCCTTTAAATATGATCCGGTCGGCCAGCCCTTCTTCCTCAACCATGGTATGTAGCTCCATCGCAATATCACCCGTACCAACAATTACGAAAACTGAATCTTTAATAAATTGCATGGCGCGAATCATAAGTTCCAACCCTCTGCCCACGTTTAGCGCTCCCTGGTAAATTATAATAGATTTCCCTTCATACTCCTTCCTGACCCACATATTGCGCTCCGGACTCCTCATTTCAGGCATATTTCTCACCACCTTAAACCTGGTTTTATAAAGCCGGCGGTAGATCTCAGCAATGGGATAGCTCACAGTAATTGCATACCTTACCCGGGGCACATAAAAGCTCTCTATCCGTTTCCAGATGGACTGCACCCTTTTTCTTTCAATTAATTCGGGGACCTGTGTAAAGAGCTCATGACTGTCATAGATCAGGGGGACTCTTCTGATCCTGGATGCAGTAAAAGCTGCAGGAAGGGTATCCAGGTCATTGGAAATAATCAATCCGGGTTTACGTACAAACAGGAGGGTGAGAAATAGCCGGAGGTTAAAACAGGCATAAAAAAAAGGGCCTTTAGTAAACAGCATCCTGAAACGGCGGTACTTAAACCTCACATGCTCCAGTTCCGGACTATCCTTCAACTTTCTACCTATGCAGGTTACATCCATCTCCTGATCAAGAAGAAGATGTGCCACCCGACGCACCCGCTGGTCGGTGGCCAGATCATTGATTACTGCTATGTAAATCCTTTTCAAATGGATGAGATCACAGGTTTTAAAGATATGAAAAACCGGTAATGGCTTTGGAACAAATCATTGTTATATTTGACCAATACAAAAATGATGTTCACCAATGGCTATTGTGCATAATGACTTTTCACTTCAGAGGATGAACACATTTGGGTTAAATGCCCGTGCATCTCTCTTCTCTTCACCTGAAAACATCGACGCACTCTCCTCTATTCTGGAAGGATATGACTACAATCAGCAGCCATTACTGGTTATGGGAGAAGGCAGCAATATACTTTTCAAAACCGATTTTGAAGGATTGATCGTTCGTCCGGGAATGAAAGGGATTGAATTATTTGAGGAGGATGAACAAGAGGTGTGGGTGAAAGTGGGTGCATCTGAGAATTGGGACAACTGGATTGCCGTTGCAACTGAAAATGGATGGCATGGCCTGGAGAACCTCTCACTGATTCCCGGATCGGTGGGTTCAGCTCCCGTGCAGAACATCGGAGCCTATGGAGTAGAGCTAAAGGACCATTTCGCCTGGCTCGATGCATGGGATCTTCAACAACAGAAACTGGTGCGATTTGACCGCAAAGAGTGCCGCTTTGGATACCGCAGCAGCACCTTCAAAAATGAATCCAGGGGCAGGTACATCATTACTCATATTACATTCCGACTGGACAAAGAACCTCACCTCCAACTGGATTATGGTCCGGTAAAAGAAGCTTTCTTAAAGGCCGGAGGGACCACTCCCATGGAACTGAGAGCTGCGATTATCTCCATTCGAGAACAGAAACTCCCCGATCCCACGATCAATGGAAATGCAGGTAGCTTTTATAAGAACCCCCTGGTTGACAGGGCCATATTTAAATGCATCCGTGTGGATTTCCCCCTTATCCCTAGCTATCCCGAATCCGAAAACCAGGTAAAGATCCCTGCAGCATGGCTCATTGAAAAGGCTGGCTGGAAAGGAAAAAAAGTGGGTAATGTAGGAACCTGGCCCACCCAACCTCTGGTGATTGTTAACTATGGCGGTGCCACAGGCCAGGAGATTCTTGAGTTTTCAGAACAACTCCGTAACGATGTGGACAAGCAATTCGGAATCTGGCTGGAGCGGGAAGTGAATGTTATATAACAAAGTTAGCAGGTTGGTAAGGTAGTGAGTTAATTACTAACATACTACCCTATTAACTTACTAACTTATTTCACTTATATATTCTTCTTTTATTCAATGCTCTCTGATACTCCCGTGCATTCTTCTTATGCTGGGAATAGTTGCGTGCAAATGCATGGTGCCCACTGAAATCGGCTTTGGCGCACATGTAGAGATAGTTGTGACTCTCGTAGTTAAGAACTCCATCAATGGCTGAAACCGAAGGGATAGCGATGGGGCCGGGGGGCAGTCCTTTAAATTTATAGGTGTTGTATGGAGAATCGATCTCCTTGTCCACATTTAAAATTCGTTGCCTGGAGAAATCTCCCAGTGCAAACTTCAGGGTGGGATCTGCCTGCAGGGCAATTCCTCTCTCCAACCGGTTCACATAAAGCCCCGCCACGCGCGCATTTTCATCATTATAAAGGGTTTCCTCATCCACTATGGAGGCCAGGGTAACCACCTCACTCCTGCTCATCTCCATACTCTGTGCCTTGCGATCTCGTTCTCCCTTCCAAAACTTATCATACTCTTTTTGCATCCGTTCTGTAAATACCTCAGGCGAGGTGTTCCAGAAGAATTCGTAAGTCTCGGGAACAAACATGGAGGTGAAATCAGAAGCTTTAAAACCATACCCGGCAGGTAACTCAGGATTCGAAAAATAGGTAGCGAAATCAGCTGAATCTTTCTCCAGGTACTTGGAAACTTTACCAGCTACATGATTCAGTGTTCGAACATTGTTAAAAACAACCATTACCGGGTCCTGTTTCCCAGAGCGAAGCATATTGACCAGATCATTATTGCTCTGGTCGTTGCGAATCTTATATCGTCCGGCTTTCACACTTTTGTCATAGCCTTTCTTAATGGCCACCCAACGGAACGACTTTCGGTTTTCAATGATCCCCTGTTTCTCAAGGCGATCAATCACATATTCAAAATCAGAACCGGTAGGCACATAAAACAGCTCTGCTTCGGCATTCAGTGTTACATTGGGGACATAAACCCTTTCATACAGTTTATACACCACAATCACCATGATCACCAATCCCAGAAATACGAGCAGCATAGATAACTTCACTGCTTTCCCCATTCGCTTTGTTCTCCGTCTTTCAATCATTACCAGGAATAAATAATTTCTTTATACGCAAAAGTAACAGATTTGGTTTAAGGGAAAACAAAATCGAAGTTTCAGGGTTATTATTATCAGTGTTTTGACAGATAATCTGTTACATATAATTGATTTTAACTACCAATAGCTTCAGATTCTGGAAATAGAGTGAATATTAAAAAGTACATAGCTGAATTAAAAAAGCGACATGTTTTTAAGGCCGGGCTGGCATATCTTATTGGTGCCTGGGTTTTTACTGAGGTAGCATCACTGGTGCTGGATTCCTTTGATGCACCACCCCACATCATCAGAATCATCCTGATTATTCTGGTCATTGGATTTCCCATTTGGCTGGTTTTTTCATGGGTGTATGATCTAACCCCGGATGGCATTACAAAAACCAGCTATTCGGATCAAATAGTTTCACAATCCCCCAAAATCAACCAACGCCTCAACAGGGCAATTATAGCTATGCTATCGATCGCAATTATCCTGTTGGTGGTAAATCAAGCCCGAAACGCTCCCCATAATAGAACACAAAATGTAGAAAGAGCCTCCAAAGGTGAAGCGAAACTTGTAGCTGAAAATTCAATGGATTTAATTGCAGTACTCCCATTTATTAATACAAAGTCTGATCCGGAGACAGACTATTTGGGCTTTGCCATGGCCGATCAGATCATAGGAGGCCTGGTATATCTCAAAAACATC
>Ga0164313_10001540_pt1 | contig 20375 bp, 15 predicted proteins | sample GuaBasSedimGuay4_FD_113735 | JGI IMG/M metagenome (GOLD analysis project Ga0164313, IMG submission 113735) | Subseafloor sediment microbial communities from Guaymas Basin, Gulf of California, Mexico - Guay4, Core 4569-4, 0-3 cm | ecosystem: Environmental > Aquatic > Marine > Hydrothermal vents... | reverse complement strand
CGGGGACCGGTGAGCATGCGCGCCGCGTCCATGACCGGCGCGAGGTTCGCGCGGAACTCGTCGTAGTCAGCATAGGAGGTACCGACGACGCCGAGGACCTGCGTCCAGACAGCCTCGACAGCTTGGCGCCGCGGGTCGGTCTCGGGGACCTGGTCCATGGCCATCGACTCGAGCAGTCCCGGCTTCATCTGCGTGAGCACGGCGGCCTGAATCGGCGCTACGCCCTCGCCCATGACGTCACGGGGGATGTGGGTGGCCATAAAGCTCTCGACGATGTCCGCCATGGTCATCGGCTGGAAGGCGATCTGACGGGCAGCGGGGTTGCCCACGGGGGCGTAGTCCGCGACGGGCATGAGGTCTGCGGGGGCCAGGGTGCCTTCGACCATCATCGCCTGGTCATTGCTGTTCAGGTCGGTGAAGGCGCTGGCCTCGCCGGCCTGGTGCTTTTCGAGCTCGGCCACGAACGCGTCCCAGGTCGGCTGGCCGACGAGGGGCACGAAGGTGTCGGCGTTGAGCGGCATGATGAGGCCGGCACTGAACGAAACGTGGGCGAGTTCGGCGCAGTAGACCTGGTGGGCGGGGTCCCGGAACCAGGCCCGGGCATCCTCGTCGCCGGAGATGGCGCGGACCATCTGGGCCGAGTGCTCCCGGACCTTCTCCGGGCTGTTGGCGGCGAGGGGGTCACCGCCGTTGTAGTCGCCGGGGAAGTTACTGACCGCGTTGAAGCCGAGGAGCATGGTGCGCACGTTGTCGCGGAAGGAGACCTGCTGCTCGGCGTTCAAGAACGCCGGGTAGGCCGGACGCAGGAACATCATCGAGTAGTTGGCGTTGCCGAAGCGACCCTGCTGATAGTCCTGGGGGTTGTTCATCGTGACGGCGCCGGGCTGGCCGTTGCGCATCACACCCACCACGATCTCGATGTGAGTATCCTGGAGCTTGAAGTCCTCCTTCATGTCGTCGGCGCTGCTGCCTTCGAGGGAGAGGCTCCGATGCTCGGGGCGGTGGTGCTTGACGGCGATGCCGACCTCGCCGGGGGGGAAGTACCGCGCGATCACCGCGTCTCCGGCGCCGATCATGTTTCCGTCCACGTCTACCGCTGAGTCGCCGTCGTCGTAGGGGATCACGTTGACGTCGCTGCCGAAGAGGTGGGTGTCGGCGACGAGCACCTGGTCTCCGAGTTGCACCCGGACGCGGTAGGCGTCTTCGACAGTCTCCATCGGAACGACGCCGGACCAGTTCCGGTTCAAGGCCGCCATGTCCGCCTCGTAGCGCGGGATGGCCTCACCATCGTCGCAAGGGCCGTTGCACTTGACGGTGGCCGGGCCGTCGGCCGGGGCGGCCTCGGTGCACGAGGCGGAGAGGGTGAGTGCGGGCGCCAGGGCGAGCAGTACGGCCAAGCGGGCGGTGAGCGGTAAAGCAGTATTCATGGTGTGATGGTATGGACTACGAGGGCATTCGTCCAACCTCCCCCAGAGCGTTCAAGATTTGTGGGGGATCGCACGGAACACCGGGAATTCCGCTAGAGTCGTCCGCCTTGGACTATCGAGACCGGATCAAGACCCTCGGGGCGGCCCTCGAACGACCGCTTTCCGCTGGGGCCGCTGAGTCCCTCGCGCGTTTTGCCGAAGAGGTCGCGCTCTGGAACCGCAAGATGAACCTCACGGCGGCGCGTAAGCCCACCGCCCTGGTCGAGGTGCTCTTCGCAGATGCCGTGGTGCTCGCGGACGAAGAGGTGGTGCCCCGAGATGCCCAGGTCCTCGACGTCGGCAGCGGGGCTGGGGCCCCGGCCATCCCCCTCGCTCTCTTACGAGAGGACGTCTCCCTCACCCTGGTCGAGCCCCTCCACAAGCGTGTGGCCTTCATGCGCCACGCGATCGGGAAGCTCGGTCTCGGGGGGCGGGTTCGAGTTCTCGAGCGAAAGCTCGCCCCGGGCGACGCCGCCCTCGAAGGGGCGCCGTTTTCCCTCGCGATGTCCCGGGCGACCCTGGCGCCGGCTGACTGGCTGGCCTTGGGTCTCGAGCACGCGCCCCGGGTGCTGGTCCTGACGGCTGCCCAAGAGGCGCCGGAGGCGGTGAACGCCACCGCGTCCCACGCGGTGAGCTACGCGCTCCCGTCGACGTCCGCGACGCGGACCATCACGGCCTACGAGCGCGGCTAACGCGCGGCCGGTCGGCTCGTCGGCGCGCGCTCAGCTCGACTTTTTCTTGCTGAACTTCTCGCTGATGTTCATGACGATCATGAAGAGTACCGGCGCGGTGATGACGCCGACGAGGGTGACGAAGAGCATGCCCCCGAAGACCGTCGTGCCGACGGCCTGGCGGCTCACGGCGCCGGCGCCGGTGCCGATGACCAAGGGGACGACGCCGAGGATGAACGCGAGGGAGGTCATCACGATGGGCCGGAAACGAAGCTTCGCCGACTCGAGGGCCGCTTCCTTCGGAGTCATGCCTTCGTCCATTTTGGCCCGGGCAAACTCGACGATCAGGATCGCGTTCTTTGCGGCGAGGCCCACTAAGAGCACCAGCCCCGCTTGCACGAAGATGTTGTTGTCCATGCCGCGCAGGTTGACTGCGACCATGGCGCCCAAGAGCGCCATCGGGATGGTCAGAATTACGGCGATGGGCAATGACCAACTCTCGTACTGGGCCGCGAGGACCAGGAAGACCATCAGGATGGCGAGGCCGAAGATCGCCCCGGCGCCGCCGCCGGTGGCCTTCTCGAAGTACGAAACCGCGGCCCAGCCGTAGCGCATGCCTTCGGGAAGCTCCTGGTCGGTGAGTTCCTCCATCAAGTTGATGGCGTCCCCGGTGCTCACCCCGGGGGCGCCCTGGCCCGTCAGCTGGGCATTCGGGTACATGTTGAAGCGCTGCACGCGGTTGGGGAATACGGTGTCCTCGGTCCGCGTGAAGGCCCCGAGGGGAACCATCTCGCCGTCGATGTTGCGGACCGAGAAGTTCATCAGGTCGTGGGTGTTCACCCGAGCTTCGGGGCGCGCCTGGACTCGAACCTGAAACGACCTGCCGAAGAGAGTGAAGTCGTTGACGTAGGTCGAACCGAGGGTCGCCGAGAGCGTGCGGAAGACGTCGCCCATCGCGACGCCGCGGCGGATCGCCTGATCTCGGTCGATGTCGAGGCGTAGCTGCGGCGACGCGGCCCGGAAGGTCGAGTTCACCCCGGCGATTCGAGACTGACCGTTCGCCGCTTCGACCACGCCCTCCGCAACCTGCTCGAGGACATCGGGGCCGTAGCCCCGGGCGTCCTGGATGCGCAGGTCGAAGCCGGCGCCGGTTCCCAGGCCCGGAATCGGAGGTAGTTCGAACGAGTACGCGGCGGCTTCCTGCTTTGATCTGAGGAGCGCGTTGACCTCGTCCTGGATCGTGTGGATGTCCCGGCCCGAATCGACGCGATCATCCCAGGGCTCGAGGCTGAGGACCAGGAGCCCGTTGTTCGAACCGTTGGATGTCACCATTCCGTAGCCGGCGATCGCCGTGATGTGCGCGATGCCCTCGACGTCCTCGAGGGCTTCGGCGAGACCTTGGGTGACCTCTTCGGTGCGCTGGAGCGATGCCCCGGCGGGCAGGACGGTCTCCGCGAGGAGGATGCCCTGGTCCTCGTTCGGCACGAACCCCGTCGGGGTGTGAGCCAGTCGCTCCCCCGCCAAGCCGAGCAACGCGACGACGAGGACAACGGTGATCATGACCTTGCGCAAGGTGACTGAGACCAGGGCACCAAAACGCTCGGTGATGGCGTCGAAGGTCTTGTTGAAGACCGCGTTGAACTTGCTCGGCTTCTTGTTCGGGTCGTGGGGTTTCAGCAAGACGCCACAGAGCGCCGGGCTCAGGGTGAGGGCGTTGATCGAACTGAAGAGTGTGCTGACGGCGATGGTCAGGGCGAACTGCTGGTAAATCGACCCCGAGATGCCGGGCATCGCGGAGACCGGGATGAAGACCGCCATCAAGACGAAGGTCGTCGCGACGATGGGCCCGGTGACCTCCTTCATCGCCTCGATGGTCGCGTCTTTGGGCGAGAGGTGTCGGGTCGCCATCAAGCGCTCGACGTTCTCTACGACGACGATGGCATCATCGACGACGATGCCGATCGCTAAGACCAAGCCCAATAGCGTGACCAGGTTCAGGCTGAAGCCGAGCAGCGCCATCACGAAGAACGTCCCGATGAGCGAGACCGGGATGGCGATGATGGGGATGATCGTCGTCCGCCAGCTTCCCAGGAAGATGAAGACGACGAGGCCGACGAGGAGAAAAGCCTCGCCGAGGGTGTGGTAGACCTCGCCGATCGCGGCATTGATGAAGCCCGAGACGTCGAAGTCGATCTGAACGTCGACGCCCTCAGGGAAGTTCGGTCGTTCGCGTTCGATGATCTCGCGGATGGCCTCGGCGACCTCGATGGCGTTCGAGCCCGGGGCTTGGTAGATGAAGGCCGTCGCGTTGGTGACGCCGTCTCGGACTGATGAGGCGGTGTAGTTCTTGCCGCCGAGCTCGATCCGGGCGACGTCCCGGACGCGGACCACGCCGCCGTCGCGTTGGGCGACGATGATGTTTGCGAACTCTTCTTCGTCGGCGAGGCGGCCCTGGACGGTCACGCCGAGGTCGAAGGCCGTCCCCCGGGGTGCCGGCTCTTCCCCGATGCGCCCAGCCGCGACCTGGACATTCTGCGCGCGGATGGCGTCGACGACGTCAATGGCGGTGATGTCCCGGACCCGGAGTGCTTCCGGGTCGAGCCAGACGCGCATCCCGTAGTCCTTCTCGGGGAAGACGTTGACCGAGCCGACCCCGTGAACGCGGAGGATCTCGTCCTTGAGGTTGAGGGTGAAGTAGTTCGATAGGAACGTATCGTCGTGGGTCTCGGAGAAGGTGCTGATGATCGCGATGAGCGCGCTGGTGCGCTTCTCGGTCTTGACGCCGTTTCGGGTCACCTCTTCGGGGAGCGAAGACATCGCCGTGCCCACTCGGTTCTGGACGAGCACCGTCGACATGTCGACGTCGGACCCGGGTTCGAAGGTCACGTCGAGGGTGTAGGTCCCGTCGGAGGTCGACGAACTCTCCATGTAGACCATGTTGTCGACACCGTTGACCTCGACCTCGATGGGTTGGGCCACGGTGTCGGCGATGTCCTGGGGCGTCGCGCCGGGGAACGACGCCGAAACCCGGACGACCGGAGGCGTGATGTCCGGGTACTGGGTGACCGGCAGGACGAAAAAGGACACCAACCCGAGCAGGGTAATGATGATGGCGACGACGCCCGCGAAGATGGGGCGCTCGATGAAAAACCGACTCATAGTCAGTCGCCGTCCGCTGTGGGGGCTTCGCTGGGCTCTTCGCCAGGAGGCTCTGGCTCGGCCCCATCGTCGGTTACGACGCTAGGGGATGGATTGTCCTCGCCGCGCCTCGTCGGGCCGGGCGCCCCGTCCGCGAACGGGCGATCCGGGGGCTCGAGGGTCTCTTCGGTCGCCGTGACGTGGGACCCCACGCGGATGCGCACCATGCCGTTGATCACGACCTTCTCGTCGCCGGCGAGGCCCTCCTCGATGCGCACGTAGGTGCCTTCGTGCTGGGCGCCAACGGTTACGTTCTGGCGCTCGACCTCGTTCTCCTCGTTGACGGTGAACACGAAGCGACCGACCTGGTCGAGGCCAACGGCGACCTCCGGGACCAGGATGCCCTGGCTGCGGCCGAGGGGGACTTGGACGCGTGCGAAGAGGCCCGGGATGAGCGTCGCATCGGCGTTGGGCATCAGTGCCCGCATCGAGAGGGTGCCGGTCGACGAGTTCATCGTATTTTCCACGGAATCGAGGTGACCGTGGTGGGGGTAGCCCTCCTCGTTGGCTAGGGCGACGAGGACTGGGATCTCGATCTCGGAGACCTCGAGGCCGTTTTCTTCGACAGACTCGCGGACCTTGGTGCGCACCGTCAGCACTTCGTTTTGGCTCAGGGTGAAGTCCGCGTAGACCCGCGTGCTGTTCACCACCGTTGCCATGCGCGTGGCGTCCCCGGCGGCGCCGACCAACGCTCCGCGGTCGACGAAGCGTCGGCTCATGCGCCCGGGGATGGGCGCGACGACGTTCGTATAGTCGAGGTTGATTTCGGCGTTTTGCACGGCGGCCTGGGTCTGAGCGACTCTGGCAATGGCGCCGACGTTGGTCTGCCTTGCCTGGTCGAACTGCTGGTCCGACATGGCTCCGGTCCGGTGCAGGTCTTCCGCTCGGGAGAGCGTGGTCCGGGCGAAATCCGCGGCCGCTCGCACCGTGCGCAGCTCGGCGCGGGCTTGTTGCAAGGCGGCGGAGTAGGGCCGCGGGTCGATGGTGAAGAGCGCGTCGCCCTCTTCGACGATCTGGCCGTTCTCGAAGTGAATCTCGGTGATCGTGCCCTGGACCTGGGCGCGGATCTCGACTTCTTCGAGGCCGGCGATCACGCCGTCGGTTTCGATTACATCCATGACCTCGCCGGTGATCGGCGTGGCCACGGTGACTTCGACGGGGGGGGGCGGCTGATAGGTGTTTGCTTCTTCACAGGCCGTTGCCGGCCAGAGGAGAAAGACAAAGAAGGGGGCCCAGAGGCGGGGGGTAGCGCGCATCGCGCGCGAACCTTACACCATGGCGGGGTCCGTGACGACCTCCGCCCCACCAACACCGCGGATCCCGTAGCCAAGAACGCTCAGTCGCGGCGGCGCCGACGACGCCGGCCACCACCACCGCCATCGCGGCCACCATCATCGCGGCCCCGACTCCTGCCGGCGCTCACGCCGGCAGGGATGATGCGAATGCGCCGGGAGAGCCCGTCGCCGTCGCTCTTGGTGGAGATGCCCGAGACCTTCGCCAGGGACATGTGGACGACGCGGCGGTCGCGGGCGCTCATCGGCTCGAGGGTGACGACCTTGCCCTGGTCCACGGCGCGCTCGGCCTGGCGCTCGGCCATGGAGATGAGGCCGTCGTCGTGGCGCTCGCGGTAGTCGCCGCTGTCCACGATGACGTGGCGCCGGCCCCCGGGGAAGCGGTTGACGATCTTGTTCACCAGGAACTGGAGCGCGTCGAGGGTCTGGCCCTTGCGGCCGATGGCTCGCCCTGCGTCTTCTCCGGTGACGTCGAGGACGATGCGCTCGTCGTCTTCGCGAATGTCGACGTCGGTGTCGAGGTCCATGCGGTCGAGGAGGCCCTCGAGCATGTCCTGGGCTTCCTCGGCCTTCCCGTCTCCGGGTTCTCCGCGGTCCTCTCGGTCATCCCGATCGTCGCGATCGCGGCTCTGGCCGCTGTCACGATCATCTCGGTCCCGGTCCCGGTCGTCCCGGTCACGGTCATTACGGTTACGGTCGGCGACCATCAAGGCGCCATCCATCAAGGGTTTGTCATCACGATCGGTCACGTCGGGTCCTCCGCTTTGCGGACTTCTTCTTTTTGTCTTTGGGGCGGGTACGGCTCAAGACGCTGCTCGGCCCCGCGTCGGTTGCCGCAGCTTCGGCGCTGGCACGCGCTTCGGCTTCGACTTCGGCCTCTTCGGCGGCGCTCTCGTCGGAGGCAGCTTTCGCCACCTCTTCCTTGGTGGTGAGCCGCCGTTGAATGTAGAGCTGCTGGCTCATGCCAAGCACGCTGTTCGTCACCATGTAGAGGCAGAGCCCCGCAGGCAAGAAGAGCAGGAACGAGGTGATCATGATGGGCATCACCCACATCATGATCTTCGCCTGGGTGGCGTCGGTCGCTGCGGGGCTCAGGCGCTGCTGGAAGTGCATCAGCACGCCTACGCCGAGGGGCAGGATGAAATACGGGTCCGGTGCCGAGAGGTCCGTGTACCAGCCCACGAAGCTCGCGTGGTACAGCTCGACGTTGGTCGAGAGCGACGCGTAGAACGCGAACCAGACCGGCATCTGGAGCAGCGACGGAAGGCATCCACCGAAGGGGCTCACGCCCCGTTGTCGGTAGAGCTCCATCATCGCAGCGCCCTTTTGCTGCTGGTCGTCCTTGTACATCTCCGAGAGCTTGTCGATCTCGGGCTTGAGCATCCGCATCTGCGCCATCGACTGGAAGCTCTTCCAGGTCAGCGGCAGCATCAGCAGGCGGACCATGAAGGTCATCAAGATGATGGCGAGGCCCCAGTTGCCGGCGAGGCCATTGATGTAGCGGAGCAGAGCGACGAAGTAGCGTGCGACGATCGAGAACCAGCCGAGGTCGACGACCTCGGTGAGGTTGTGCCCCGCCGCGACGAGGGCGTCGTTGTCCTTCGGGCCCACGTAGGCGAGGACGGCCACCGTCGTGGTCTCTCCGGCGCCGAGGGTGACCCGGGGGTAGATCAGATTGGCTTCGAAGAGGCTGCCGTGGGGCTCATCCAGGGAGCCGCCGCGGTCGGTCGCGCGGATGCGGCACCGGGCGGCGGGCTCGCCGCTGGCGGCGAGGACCGACGCGAAGTAGCTGTTTTCGGTGCCCGCAAAGAGCACGTTGCCGCCGAATCCGTGGCCTCCCGGTTGGCCGGCCGGGGGCATGCCCTTTTCGCGGTCGAGGCGTGTGACTTCTTCTTCGCCCCAGGCGCAGATGCCGTGGCTGATGTTCGGGGACCGGGACGCGAAAGAGAGCAGCCCGGTGGCGCTCTCGTCGTCGCGGCTCACGTAGTGGTAGCTGCCGAGTTCGACGCGGACCGGCCGCTCTTCTTGGCCGAGGTTCTCGATAGAGATGGTCGAGATGATTTGATACGGGCCGTCGCCGGCGACGAGGTTCCGGAGGACCCGAAAGCCGTTGCCCTCCCAGGTGAGGTTCAGCTCTCGCGGCGAGACCTGCTCGACCTCGTAGACCGCGTCCGGCGGGATGGATACGCCGTGGAGGGTCGCGCTGAGCGGGTAGAACTGCTCGTTATCCGTCGTCACCATCTGGTGCGGTACGCCGCCCTCGTCGAGGTAGCGCTCCCGAACCAGGCGCATGCTCGTCAGGCCGCCGTTGAGGTTGGAGACCTTCGCTGCGAAGTCGTCGGTGACGAGATCGTAAGTGCGCTCCTGGGCGCTACGCTCCGCCGGATCGACGTGCTGAGCTGGGCCCGTGCCGCCTTCGGCACTTTGTCCGTCGGCGTCCGCATCGGTCCCGGCGCGCGCCGCTTGTGCGGCTCGTGCGGCTTGGGCTTCTTGTGCGGCGAGCTCCTCCTGCGAGGGGCCCATGTAGTACGTGTACCCGAGGTACGCGCCTGCAAAGAGGAAGGAGACGACCATGAGGGTCGTCATCGACCGGCGATCGTCATCCATCGCCGTTCTCCAAAGCCGGGGGCGGGTCGAAGCCGCCGGGGTGGAAGGGCTGGCACCGGCCGACTCGCTTGACGCCCAGCCAGCCGCCCTTGAAGGGCCCGAAGCGCTCGATGCAGGCCGCCGTGTAGCGGGAGCACGAGGGCTCGAAGCGGCAAACGTTGCCGATCAGGGGCGAGAGGGTCCACCAGTAGAGGCGGATCGCCATCAGCATCAGCCAGCGGATCACTTGGCCCCTCCGAGGCGTCCCGCCTTGGAAGAGGCGCCCCGTGCCATGGCGCGCTGGGCGTTGCGCATTTCTCCGAGGACCTCGCCGTAGCCTAGGCTGGGCGCTCCGCGCCGCGCGATCACGACCACGTCACAGCTCTCCGGGAAGATCTCCCGGTTCTTCCGGAAAACCTCCCGGACCACTCGTTTGACGCGGTTCCGCTGCACGGCCGAAGGACTCACCTTTTTGGTCACCGTGACGCCGAGACGGGAGCGTTTCCCGGGGGCGGTGGTGGAAGTAGAAGAAGAAGCGTCCTCCAGCGCTAGCGTTGCGCGCGGGAGGACGAGGATGAGAAAGTGTGCAGTGAAGGCCTTCTGCCCGTGTCCCTGTACCTTGCGGAACTCCCAGGTTTTCCGAAGTCGGTCCTCTGGGCAGAAGCGGAGCTGAAGCGCCTTCGGCGCCATGGAGAGCTACTTCTTGTAGCAGGAAACCGCGAGGCGCTTGCGCCCCTTGCGGCGGCGCCGATTGATCACCTGCCGACCGTTTTTGGTCGACATGCGGGCGCGGAACCCATGGGTACGAAGCCGCCGGGTTCGGTGGGGCTGATAAGTGCGCTTCACGACTGATCCTCCTGAGAAGGGCGGGGAATCAAGCATGCGCCCCCAGGTGTGTCAAGGGACGGGCCGGTGGGCGCTGGAAGGGTCGAATTCCATGGCCTCGCCCGGCCGACCGAGGCTCCGGACCCCGAGGGCCTCATGCGGCCCGGCGCTCGGGGATGAGTCCGGCATCGAGGAAGCTGAAATATTCGGGCTCTCCGATGATGACGTGGTCGATGACCCGGACCCCGAGGAGCTCTCCCGCTGCACTCAAGCGCTCGGTGAGGGCAACGTCGTCGGGGCTCGGGGTGGGTTCGCCGCTCGGGTGGTTGTGCACGAAGATCACTCCGGCGGCCGCCTGGCGCAGGAGGGGCCGGAAGACATCTGCTGGGGCGACGGGGCATGCCGACAAGCCGCCGACGGCGATGGTGAGCTCGGCGAGGGGGCGATTCTTCGCGTCGAGGGGCAGGGCGACGAAGTGTTCGCGCTCGGCCGGGGCGAGGCGTGGCCGGAGGGCGGCGTCGACGTCGCGGCTCGTGGTGATCCGTGACCCACGACGGAGGGGGACCGTCGCCATGCGCCGGCCGAGCTCCCCGGCGGCGACGAGGCGCGAGGCTTTGGTCGCACCGATCCCGCGGATCGTCGCGAGCTCTCCCACCCCGGCCCGGCCCAGGGCCGCGAGACTGCCGGTATGGCGAAGGATTCGGGCTGCGAAGACGGCGAGCCCCTCACCGCCGGGGCCCGTGCCGAGGAGCAGGGCGAGGAGCTCTTCATCACTCAACGAGGCCGCCCCCACTTGGGTGAGACGCTCTCGTGGTCCGTGTTCGATCGTCATGTCTTCCGCCGGAGCAACCGGCGGGCCAGGGGGGGGCGCCCTGGAATTGCTGGTGATTCGGCGGCTGGCGGTGGCGGACCGCCGGCGGACCGCCGGCGGCCGCCGCTCGCCCGGAAGCCTTGACCGCCCTAGGCGGTTTGGGCCAAGACGGCCCCCGAGAGATGCGCGGTAGGCAAAAGGTTCTTTTCGTCGCGATGTGGGGCGGCGCCATCGCGGCGGCGCTGCTCATCTGGTTCGCCCAGCCCGAGGGCGACGAGGTCGTACGTCTACCCGCGGGAGACGACGTCCGTCGCCCCGACGACGAGGTCTCCCAGGCCCCCCCCGAGGAGCGAGTCGGGCTGCCCGTCGCTGCCCTCGAGCCCGGGCCCCCGCGCATGTTCCGGAACGATAGGCGCCACACGGGGCGCAGCCCCTACCGAGGCCCGGCGGCGGCGGAGCGCGCGTGGGTCTTCGAGACCGGGGGCCGCATCAACGGCCAGGCGGTGGTCGCCGAGGACGGGACGATCTACATCGGCTCCCACGACCATTTCCTCTACGCCGTGTCGCCCCACGGGGTCCTACGGTGGAAGAAAGACCTCGGCGACGCCATCTACGCGTCGCCCCTCGTCGACTCCGCGGGCAACGTCTACGTGGGCTCCGACGCCAACAGCTTCTTCTCGTATTCACCCGAGGGTGAGCTTCGGTTCCGCCTCGCCACCGAGGGCGACGCCGACACGGGCGCGGTCCAGGCCGCCGACGGGACGATTCATTTTGCCGCCGGGCCTCACCTTTACGCCCTCGACACCGACGGGACCGTGAAGTGGCGCTTCGAGGCGCGCGAGAAGATCTTCTGCACTCCGGCCATCGACGACGACGGGACCGTCTACGTCGGATCGCAGGACGACTACTTCTACGCCCTCGACACCGAGGGGCGCGTGCGCTGGTCCTATCAGACGCGCGGAGACAACGACGCGAGCCCGATCATCGGCGATGATGGGAACATCTACTTCGGCTCCGATGACCACCACGTCTACGCCCTCAACCGCGATGGCCAACTCCTTTGGTCCACAGATCTCGAGGGATACGTTCGCGGTCCCCTCGCCCTCGGGGCCGGTGGGGTGATCCTCGCGGGCACCTACGGTCCTCGCCCGCGCCTCGTCAACCTCGACAGCGGCGACGGGCGCATCTCGTGGTTCTTCCCCGTGACCGTCACGGACTCGTCGGAGATCGGGGTGCACTCCGGGCCCCTCGTCGACAGCGCGGGCGATATCTACTTCGGGGCCCACGACGACTACCTCTATGCGCTCACGGCGAGCGGAGAGATTCGCTGGATCTACGGGACCCAGGGCGATGTCGACGGGTCTCCCGTCCTCGCCCCCGACGGGACCCTGCTCTTTGGCTCGGACGACGGCAATCTCTACGCCCTGCGCTCCGCGGCCCGGTGAGCCCTCAGCGCTTTTTGCCTTTGCCTTTGCCCTTGGTATCGCTGCCGAAGAGCTTCGACAGGAAGCCTCCATCGTTCTGCTTTTTGCTCTCGCCGCCGCGCATCTTGGCGACCCGCACCTGACGCATCGCCTCGGTGTGCCGGGGGTTGATGGCGATCACTCGCTCGAACTCCTCCATGGCGCGTTGGTCGTCGCCTTTTCGTTGGAGGACCATGCCGCGGTAGAAGTGAGCCTTCTGGCTGTTCTTGTTGAGCTCGATGGACCGTTTGAGCAGATCGAGGATGGCGTCGTAGGGGGCCTTGCCGTGTTGCAGCTGAAAGTGACACCAAGCTTCGATGGCGAGGGACTCTCCGTTGTCGGGGCTCAGGTCTTGGGCCTCTTCTGCTAGGGCGAGGGCGCCCGGCCAGTCGCTCTGCTTCAGTAGGACCTCGGCCCGCTGAACCGCCATCGCGGACTCGATGATCGCAGATACCTGTCTCTCGGATTCGGGAGTCCCTCCGCCTTCGGCCACGTTGCGCTGGTAGACGCCCCGATCATCTTCGTCGGTCAGAGTGTCTTTGGCTTTGGTGAGGTGGTGGAAGATCAAATCCGCGAACGGCTTGAGGGCCGCGAGCTCCTTGGGGAGCCGGTCCGGATGCCACTTCTTGACCATCGTGAAGTAGGCGTCCGTGACGGCCGACGCCTTGATCGTGGTTTTCACTTCGAGCATCTCGAAGTAGTTCATCGTGTCGAGGTTGTCGGCGAAGGCGCCGACTTCCTTCCACCGCGCCGTGAGCTCGGGGGAGAGGCCCTTCGGCGGCGGAGGAGCCTTGTCCGGCGCTGCGGGCCTCTTGGAGGCGCGAGGTGGCTGCGAGGAGTTGGGCCTCACCGAACCACCACCGCTGGGGGGCAGGGACCCGGAATCTCCACCCGGGCGATTGCTCAGGCGCACATTGGGGGGAGGGTTCGTGAGCCCCCGGCCCCCCCCGGGGGCGGGGATCGAAGCGAAGGGCGGCGGGTCCGACGCGCCCATGGCGCCGGGCGGCACCGAGACCGGGCCGAACTTGCTCTTCCCGTCTGCTCCCCCGTCGTCCTTCTTGAAGGACTCGATGCATCGGGTGATCGTCAGGAGGTAGATCAAGCGGCGGGCGCTGCGCTCGTCGCCGGAGATCTGCACCAGCTGGGTTGCGGTGGTCGCGTCGGCGCGGATCAACTCGACGAAGTTCTTTTCCCGGGCATTCAGGCCGAGGGACTCGAGGTCGGCGTCCTTACGGATGCGCACGAACATCTGTCCGAGACGCCGCAGCACCGCGTCGATGGCGTCTTCCCGGGCGGCGCCTCGGAGTGAGGCCGCGATCAGAGCGCCGGGTTCGATGTTGGAGGTGAGCACTGAGGCGCCGGTCCCGACGAGGTCCCGGTCGTAAAACGCGTAGGGCGCGTGCACGCGAGTGAAGAGGGGCAGCATCGAGCGCTCGAAGGTCGAGCCGCCGTGTACGAAGCGACCGGCGACGGCCTTGCCGTTTTCGAAGCGTAGGCGGTCCTGCCCCTTCTTGTCGGGGTGGGAGCCCTGCTCGGCCCAGATTACCAGCGTACCGTTCAGCTCTCGCTGCTGAACGTAGAGGAGTAGATGGGCAAAGGGCCGTGAGGCCAAACTGCCCTCGGCGATGGGCTCTGGAAGCTCTGCGCCCGGCATGGGCCAGAAAGAGTCGCACAGGTAGGATCGTGATCAAATGTGAACTTTGAGCCCGGCGTCCGAAGGGGGACTAGGCCCCTCGGTTGGCCAGGGCGGAAAATTCGGAGTACGAAGGACTTCGTGGCTCGGTCTGGCATCGGCGTGATCGTCAATCCGCTCTCTCGGAAACACCGTGAGGCGCCGGCCCTCGGAGGCCGTCTCCGAGAGGTGCTGAACGGTGCCGGGGTGGTCGCCGAAGCCGGTACCCCCGGGGCCCTCGAGGCTGCGGCCCGGGATTTCCAGCGGGCAGGCATCGACGTCCTGGCCGTCAGCGGGGGGGATGGGACTGCCAGCTTCGTGCTGACGGCCTTCGAGAGGGCCTACGGGGACGAGCCCTTGCCCAAGGTTGCGCTCCTCCGTGGTGGCACCATGAACACCGTGGCCAATGGCCTCGGCGTGCCCCGCGGTGCACCGGAGAAGCTGCTCACGCGTCTGGTTCAGCGTCACAGTCGCGGTGAGGGCCTCGACTCCTCCGCCCGGGTCACCCTCCGGGTCCGGGCATCGACGCCGGTGCCGGTCGACCCACCGGCGACACCTTCGCCGAACGGGTCTCGCGACGAATCGCGCCTCGGGTTCCTCTTTGGTCTCGGCCTCGGCTACGGATTTCTCGAGGAGTACTACCGCCGCGGCGACCCCCACCCGACCCCGGCGGATGCGGCCAAGACCCTCGCCCACCTGTCGGCGAGCATCGTGACCCGCGGTCGAACGGCCAAACGCGTGGCGGCGAAGGTCCCGATCTCGATCGTCGCCGACGGTCGGCCGTGGACTACCCGCGACTACATGACCATCCTCGCCGGCACGGTGCCGGAGGTAGGCTTGGGCTTCCGGCCTTTCTTTCGCATGGAAGAGGGCGTCGACGCTTTTCACCTCGTCGGAGTTCACGGGCCGGCACCCAAGATCGTGGCCCGGTTGCCGAACGTGCGTGCCGGCAAGCCCCTCGGAGCGGACTGCGCCGAGGAGGCGCTCCTCGAACGAGCCACCTTGTCGTGCCCGAAGGGCGGCGTCGTTCGGTACTTCCTCGACGGCGACCTCTTTCAGGCCGAGGGTGACCTCGAGGTCGAGGTGGGCCCCCGCATCCGCTTCGTCGCTGGCTAGTGCGCGATTCACGGTCACGGAAGGTTCCTCGCTTGTTTCGTGGCCCCCTCGCGGCGTCAGGAAGCCTCGGAAATGCGGTGCATTTACTTCGGCTTCCTTCCTTGCGAGGAAACCACGGTCCGTCGCGATCCTCCCTCCCATGACCATGAATCACACACTAGAACCCGCTGCGGGCGTCAGCTGTCTTTGGCGATCCGCTCGATCCCGTCCGGCCGCACCACGATCCGGCGGGCCTTGTAGAGGCCTCCGAGGGCACGCTTGAACGCCTTCTTGCTGAGCGCCAGTTTGGCCCGGATCTCGGCGGGGGAGCTCTTGTCGTGCAGAGGCAAGAAGCCGCCTGCGCCCTCGAGGGCGTCGAGGATGACCTGCTGGGCGTCGTGGCGAGCGGAGCGGCCGGTGCGCTGCAAGCGAACGTCGAGCTTGTTGTCGGGGCGTACTCGTTGGACGTAGCCGGTGAGGCGATCCCCCACGAGCAATTGGCGGTAGGCCTCGTCGAAATAGACGAGGCCCGGGTGCCGCCCGTCGACGACCACCTGGGCGCCGATGTCGCTGTGGCCGTAGACCAGCAGGCCCACTTCGGCGCCCTCGTCTACCGCCTGCACTTCGTAGTCCAGGTAAGGGCCCAGTTGGCTGGAGGCTTTGACCCGCTGAGTCCGCTCATCGAGGGAGACTGCGAAGACATGACGGTCGCCGACCTGGAGCCTCTGGTGTTGCTCGTTCGAGGGCGCGAAGAGGTCCTTGTCGAGGCCCCAGTCGAGGAAGGCGCCGTGGGGGCTCTGGTCGATGACCTCGAGAAACGCGAAGTCGCCGACGACTGCCTTGGGCTCGAGGGTGGTCGCGATGGGGCGGTCTTCGGAGTCGGTGTATACGAAGACCCGTAGACGGTCGCCGATGTGTGTGCCCTCGGGAACGTAGCGGCCGGGCAAGAGAAGCTGCTCCGACTTCGGCCCCCGCTGCTCGGCGCTGAGGTAGAGCCCCGCCGCCTCCTCGCGAACGACCTCGAGGGTATTGTAGCGCCCGATCTGAATGTGCTCTGCCGTCGGCCCGGGGGGTGCCGAGGTCACGGCGTCTCCGGCGTGCTCGCAGTGTTTTGCGGGTCGGCGGCGCTGCGTTCGATGAAGTCGGCGCTGTTGTCGTCGGTGTCGTGGCCATTGCCGCGGGCCTGGTCGGCGCCGGTCTCCATCGAGGCCGCGGTCGACGTCGAGACCGCCTTGCGTTCGTAGGTATTGGTGGCCGCCGCGGTGAGCTCCGGCATCGGAGCCGTCTCGGCGTTCATCGCCGTGCCCCAGCCGAGGCGGTCGAGCTCGTCGGTGCCGGTCCACAGGCGGACGTGTCCGCCCAGGCGGTTCATGCCCGAGGTCCAGCCGCCGCCCGGGTCCGGGGTGACCGTCCGCGTGTAACCGCCGCTGCCGACGAGGTAGAAACCGCGGGCGGGGATCATCGCTCCGACGGGCAGGACGGCGCGGTTGCCCCAGGTCGTGCCGGCGGACGATTGGTATTCGACCTCGAGGGCGCTGACGTCGATGTCGGTGTCCCGCGTGTTGTAGATTTCGATGAACTCGTCGGTGCCGCCGGCAGGACCGTCGGTCGCCAACTCCGAGATGACCAGGGTCCCAGGGCACGGCAGCCCTTCGTCGATCTCACCGTCGCAGTCTTCGTCGCCGCCGCCGCAGACCTCGGGGCCGGTGCTCATGCATGCATCGGTGCCGGTATCCATCGGCATGCCCGAGTCCATCGGCATGCCCGAGTCCATGGGTGTGCCCGAGTCCATGGGTGTGCCCGAGTCCATGGGCGTGCCCGAGTCCATGGGCGTGCCCGAGTCCATGGGCGTGCCCGAGTCCACCGGCGTGCCCGAGTCCACGCCTGCGTCCGGGGGGACGACCACGTCGGTGCACATGCCGGCGACGCAGTCGATGCCCGGATCGCATTCGACGCCGAGGCATGCGCGGGTGAGCTGGAGCACGACCCGGTGGGTGCCCCCGGCTGAGAAGCGGGTTCGTGCCGTGCGTCGAACGGCGAAGTCACCGGCAGTCAATCCCGTCACACTCACCAGAACCTCCGATGACGTGTCCGCGGGCCCCGGGAGGATCGCCAAAGAGTGAGGCCAGGGGCCTTCGATGGGGATCGTCTCGGATACCCGCCAGCCGTCGGGAGTGCTCGCCTCGAAGACGAGGGTGTCGACGTCGGTTGGCACCGTGAGATCCGGTGACACGACCTCCACCATGAGAGAGGTCTTGTCGGTGCAAGCGGCCGTGAGCAGCAGCAGCGCGATCAGGGGCCCGGCGTTCGTCCGCATCGCTCGCAGCGTGACGCCGATCCCACTTCGTCGCAATGTCTACTCGGAGGGGTTGTCGGAGGGGTTGTTGGACAAGTCGAAGAAGACACGCGTCACGTCGTCTTCACCGACTCGGACCGTGCGTTGGTGGTTGGTCCCGTCACGGTCTTCGAGGCGCAGGCGCACCGTACCGGCAGGCACGGTGGCCCGGAGCGGCGTCGTGCCGAGCAAGCGGCCGCCGGCGTAGACCTTCGACCAGGGGCGCGTGTTGATCGCCAGGGTGCCTCGGCCCGCGGGTACGGCCTCTGCGGCCGGGGCCATGCTCGTCTCGGCGCCGGCCGGGTCTCTGGTGCCCTGGGCTGGGCCGGCCGCTCCTCGCCGCACCAGGCGCCGGTCGACGGTGGTCTCGAGCTCCGAGAGGATCACCACCTCTCCCCGATAGCTTCGCCGGCCTGCGAGCTCGATGACGATTGCGTGGGGCCCCTCGGAGAGCTCGGGAACCTCGAGGGGAGTCGCCCCGGGGAGCGTCTCTCCGTCGATGGTGACCGAGGCCCCTTCGGGTCGAGTCGTGACCCGGAGCGACCCGGGGAGGACCTCCGAAGCGGCCTGGCTGGGGAGATTCACTGGCGCGCTCGGCGTCGGGGTGTCCGGCGGCGATGGAGCGGGCGTCGGCACCGGTATTTGCACCAACTCGGGTATCGGCTCGGGCTGGGTGAAGACCCACACGCCACCAGCCGCCAGAGCGAGGGAGAGCAGGACCACCAGGGCTCCGAGGAACGCGATGGGGAAGACGCTCCGGTCCGGCGGTGGGGCCGCGGTCATCACCTCGTCGTCTTCCAGCGACCCTCCGCCGAAGGGCACCGCCTCGACGCTGGGGCCGGTCTTGATGTCGTCGGCGAAGAGCAGCCCCATGAGCTGCGAGGTCGTCGACGCATTGACCACCTGTCGGGTCTCGGCGAGCCAACCCTCGAGGGCCCGCTGGAGAGAACCTGCGGTCGGGAAGCGGTCGTCTGGATTCTTCGCGAGGGCGGTTTGGACGATCCGGTCGAGGGCCTCTGGGACGTCGGGGTTCTTCGCGCGCGCCGAGGGTACGGGTAGCTCGATGATGGCCTGGAAGGTCTCGTATTCGGTGCTGCGTTTGTAGAGGTTGCGCGCCGTGAGGGCCTCGTAGAGGCAGATGCCGAGGCCAAAGACGTCGGAGCGACCGTCGATCACCTCGCCGCGGCATTGCTCCGGGCTCATGTAGGCGAACTTGCCCTTCACCTGTCCGTCGGAGGTCTTCGTGAGGTGGCTCTCGGCCTTGGCGATACCGAAGTCGAGCAACTTCACGTTGCCGTCGTAGCTCACCATGATGTTTTGCGGGCTCACGTCCCGATGGATCACGTTGAGGCGGTTGCCGTTGTCGTCGAGGGCTCGGTGGGCGTAGTCGAGGGCCTCGGCGGTGGTGGCGATGATGCGCGAGCTGATCCCCGGAGGAACCGCGCCGTATTGCTTGCGCGCTTGCTTGATGAGCTTGCCGAGGGGCACGCCGTCGATCCACTCCATCGCGATGAAGTAGTTTCCCCCGTGTTGGCCGAACTCGTAGAGGTGGCAGATGTTCGGGTGGGACAGGTTCATCGCGAGGCGGGCCTCGTCGAGGAACATCTGCACGAAGCGCTCGTCGTCGGCGACGTGGGGGAGCACACGCTTGATCACGACGGTCCGGGACGTGCCGGCGGCCGAGCGTTTTCGGGCGAGGAAGATCTCTGCCATGCCGCCGAGGGCGATGCGTCCGAGGATCTGATAACCGGCAAAGGACCCGACCGGCGCGATGCGCAGGAGGCCGGACCGGTCCGACGACGGAGGCCCGTCGCGGAGGTTCGGTTGCGATTCGCCGTTGGGCGGCGGTGATTCGCCATCGGGGCGTGCGGTCATGGGGCCCGCGCAGTATAACAGGGCGCTCATGGCCCGGACGCCCAGCATCGCCGTCTTTTTCGCCCTTTTGCTGACCGCGGTACCGGTGATGGCGCAGGAAGGCCCTCTCGCGGGCTCCCCAGGTGGTTCTCAGGGAGACACCGAGGAGAGCCTGGCGGAGGTCCGGGAGATGATCCTCTACGCCCGCTACGACGAGGCGATCGCTGCGGCCAGCGCCCTCGCCGGCGCCGACGGGCTCACGGCTCGGCAGATCAACGCGGCCCTCGAGCTCCTCGCCACGGCGCGCATCGCGACCGGGGCCGATGCCGCGGCCCAGGAGGCCCTCACCCGGCTCTACGCCCGGGACCCACGGCATCGGTTGAGCGACGCCGACGCGAGCCCCCGAGTCGCGTCCTTCTTCGCCCGGGCCCGGGAGTCGGAGCCGAGCCCCATCGTGGTCAGCCTCGAGCACGGCGTTCGCCCGGCCGACGTCCGAGAGGCCCCGGGGATCGCGGTCCGCGTCACCACCGGCGCGGACGCGGTGCAAGAGATGCGGCTCTCCTATCGCCAAGGGGACGACTCGACCTACCACCGCATCGAGATGACTCGCGAGGGGACCGGGGTCTTCCGGTCGCGCATCCCGCTCCTCTCGGTGACGGGCGATGCCTACGACGTTTCGTTCTACGTCGAAGCCATGGCCCCGTCCCGGGCGCCCCTCGCCCGCCTCGGCAGCGAGGCGGCTCCCCTCGAGCTCTCGGTTGCCGGAGCGACCGCGGGCACCGAGGGTGGCGGGCCGCTCTCCGGCGGCGCCGCGGCGAGCGGCGAAGGGCCCGTGGATGATGGCGGCGGCATCGCGACCAAGTGGTGGTTCTGGACTCTGCTCGTTGCGGTCGTCGCCGGCGGCGTCACCGCGGCCATCGTCCTCGGCCCCGGCAGCGAAGGGCCCGAAGAGGGCACCCTCGGGAGCGCGACGCTGGGGCTGAGCTTTTAGTCGAACAGGGCCGTCGGGTAACGCGTCGATTCATCGAATCCAGGCTACTGGGACGGCCCCTGAGTGGCGGGTGGCCTCCCATCCCGACAGGCGGTACGATCTCAGCGTGACCGGTG
>Ga0164313_10001539_pt1 | contig 20383 bp, 23 predicted proteins | sample GuaBasSedimGuay4_FD_113735 | JGI IMG/M metagenome (GOLD analysis project Ga0164313, IMG submission 113735) | Subseafloor sediment microbial communities from Guaymas Basin, Gulf of California, Mexico - Guay4, Core 4569-4, 0-3 cm | ecosystem: Environmental > Aquatic > Marine > Hydrothermal vents... | reverse complement strand
GTTGGCTTTGCGTTATCCCCCTGGCTCGAGGACTCGCCAGTCCCCCTTTGAAAAGGGGGACGGCGCTTGTGGCAGGGCTTGTGGATTGAGGTTGAAACGCGGGAACGTTGCTACCTACCGACCCCGCTCATTTCCGAAGAGCCCGTAAACAGGGCGCGTGCTCTGAGGTGGCGTGTAGCCAGGAGGTTCATGCCCGAAAGGGAGGTCCTCGATGTCTACGCTTGGTGTCGCTCTGTCTGTCATGTCACCAACGTATCAACGCGAATAGCTGCTGTCCGCTATCCGCTCTCCGCTCTCCGCCAGAAGCGGAAGTTGGTTGTACTGAGCGGGAGTCTCCGTTTCCTCGCGGAATGCGGAATGCGGAATGCGTGAGGCCCCGGGTTGAACCGGGGCCTCACATATTCGCTTGTGCTGGGTTGCTCGTTACTCGAGGACGAACGTCAGCTTCATGTCAACGCGGAAGCAACTGATCGTGCCGTCATCCGCGAGTTCGACCTTCTGTTCAGAAATCCATGCGCCCCGGATACCTTCTATGGATTGTTGGGCCTTGGAGATGCCTTTTCGGATGGCATCCTCGAAGGACCCGGGGGAAGTAGATGTGATCTCGATCACCTTGGCAACTGACACGTGCCGTGCTCCTTTCGACGCTGAAGAGCTTGGTCCAAGGGTACACCTGACAGGAACCGTTTGGGAAAGTGGCTGCTATCGCTTCTGGGACGATTGCCGCTTATACATGGCGTGTGCGACGCACGAGCGGTGAACAGGCGTCAGGCTGATAGCGTGTTGTACCACCTGAGACCAGGGAAGCGTCCAAAGTCGCGGTTGGTCGTCACGAACTCGCACCCCGATTCGATGGCATCGACGAGTGGTGCTGGTGTCTTGAAGACCCGGCGATGGCTCACAACCCGGAGAAAGCCGCTGAGTACGATCGGAGTTAACCCGAATGCAGCAGGGTTCGCGATGGCATCCTCGATCGCTGACCTGCAGGGCCCATGGTGGTTGGCATCATCTCGGTACGCATTGATGAGAACGTTGACGCCGAACAGCTTCACTGTTCGGTACTTATGAGCTCAAGGAGAGTCGCGTTGCTGTCGAGATCAACGCCGGGTAACAGGCCATCGCCACTGAACAGAGGTAATCCACGGGGCGCCGAGCCGTCGATCTCGTGGCGGATTGCGAGTTGGCGACGAACGGAGTCCCCGATGAAGTGCGTCAGTGGTTGCTTGAGTCCTCGTACGTTGGCGCTCGGGTTCTGGCTGTGAACGGAAAGTTGTGAACTGAAAACTTCTCGCACAATCGAACGTATGTTCGACTATGCTGTGGTTCCGGCGACGGCGCACGCTGGGTGAAAGAGACAAGAGGAGACAGGCGTGGTCGCACACATTGAATCCGTGGCCCCTGTAGCACCCGTCGAAGTGCGTGACAGGCGAGCAGAAGAGATCTTCTCTCTGTCTCCTGGCCAGATTGCAGGACTCAGCGGGATACCAGGGTCTGGGCTTACCAGGGCTGGACTGTCGCTTATCGCTCCTTATGCATCTGAGGGCCATCTTGCGTACCTCGATGTTCGAGGCTGGGCAAGCCCTCTCATGGCCTGGGAACTCGGCATCGACCCCGAGCGCTTCATCGTCATACGCACAGACGACATCGTCATCTGGAGTCGGGTTGTGGGAACGCTCCTCGATGGGATGCGCGGGGTGTACGCAGAGATCCCTCGCGGTATCAAAGACTCTGCACTCCGAACGCTTGCAGCGCGGGCCAGGACACGTCGAACCCCTCTCGTGTTCCGGCCTATTGCAGGAAAACTCCCTCAGGGAGTCGTGCATCTGCACCTTGAAGCACGTGATGTGGAATGGGAGGGGACAGGGCAGGGCCATGGTGCGCTGATCCGTCGACGCACGCTGCTCGATGCATCAGGCAAGGCAACGAGGGGAATGGAACGAACGATCGAGATCGAGGATGATGGAACGAACCATATGCGTGTGGTACCCAACCTGGGCTCTCAGACGTCCAGACGTTTCGCCTGACGCACCCCACCAGGCGGTTGACGATACGAACACAGTTGTAGCGTTGAACCCTCTTGCACATGTTGCAGGCGTAAGGGTGGGGATGGGTCGAAGGGCGGCAGAGGCGTTGTGCCCGACAGTGGTCACCATCGAACGTGACCAGTCCAGAGATATGGCGCGGTTCGAACCTGTCGTGGAGCGGATCGAATCCGTCGTTCCCCGTGTCGAGATCGCAGACCCGGGAAGGGCGTTCATCCCGATACGTGGCGCTGTGGCCTACTACGGGGGAGAGCAGGCACTCATCGAGCGGATCGATAAGGAACTCGATGCGTTCGGGGACGACCACAGGCTAGGTCTTGCAGCAGGCCCTTTCGCTGCGTGGCAGGCGGTGCAACGAACCTCACCAGAATCCAGAGTCTTTGTGGTCACTGACGATGACGCGTTCATCTCGCAGCTTGATGTATCAGCGATCGGGAGCGAGGAGCTTGCTGCAACATTCCGGTGGCTCGGAATCACGACACTTGGTGCCCTCGGAGAACTTCCCTACGACGCTGTCATATCGAGGTTCGGTCGCCAGGGGATGGATGCACACCGTATCGCCCATGGGATGGGGCGGAGTACCTCCCCCAGAGACATCCCACCTGATCCGGGTGTTGAGTCTTCGTTCGACCCACCGATCCAGGATTTCGAACAGGCGTCCTTCATCGCACGCAATCTGGCCCAACGCCTGATCGGCGGCCTCGCCCCTCATGGGATGGCGCCTCACAGAGTTATTGTCACCGCGATCGCCGCCGATGGAACGGAGCGTGTCAGAGCATGGAGGAGCGCTGACCCATTCGACGACCACACGCTCACGGACAGGGTGCGATGGCAGCTACGAGCGTGGATCGAAGGTGTGTCAGCGGGCATCAGAGGAGGCATCTCCTTCCTGAGGCTTGAACCGGATGACCTCTCAGGAAGTGGCCGGCAACTCTCGCTTGCAGAAGATGCGAAAGAGATCATCGAGATGCAACGTGTGCTCATGGAGGTGCAGGCCATTGCCGGCCCAGACAGCGTTCTGGTCGCATCGCCCCAGGGGGGAAGAGACCCTGCACAGCAGGTGCTGTGGAGTCGCTGGGGAGACGAACCGGTGTCCCATGCACGAGACCTTGATGCCCCCTGGCCCGGGAGTATCCCGAGCCCTGCACCTGCCCTGGTTCCTCCTGAACCCGTCCCCTTCGTTGTCTCCTGGGTCGACGGCTTGCCTGAACAAGTCAGGCTGGCCAGTCGGTGGGTTCCGGTGTTGTCCTGGGCAGGTCCCTGGAGGAGTGTGGGGAGATGGTGGGATGGCGAGAGCTCTGCAGATCGGTATCAGATCGTCACTTCAGCAGGTGCCTACCTCTGTGAGGTGAGAGAGGGGAAGACGTACCTGCTGGGGGTGTATGACTAGCTCGCTGGTGCTCGCTTTCAGATGAGCTGGTCAAGGACGAATACCACTGCGTCGAGCGCGGTTTCATCGAGGTGAAAGGCAAGGGAGTGCTTGAGACCTGGTACATCGAATCCCGCAGAGATGGCGATTCGTTCTAACGCGGGCGCCTCCTCGTGTCCGCCATGTGTGCCTGACATGTGGTCGCACATCGATCGGATGCGCGTGAATGTCGTGAAAGCCGGAGGTTGAGTGCGTAGAGTGGTGGAACAGGAGGTAAACGATATGCAACGAAGAAGGAGATACGCGGCCTTCACCTTGCTTGCCTCAGTGACCATGCTGTCGGCCGCTGTGTTCGCAAGTCCAGTATCAGCTGAGGTGATCGAAGGGCCGTGCACCGGGAGCGCCACATTCTCGGGACCCATCACGGTCACCGAGAGTCAGCCACTCGATGTGACCACGATCGTCCCCGCCGAAGACACCGTTCAGTACGTTGGGAATCTGAACATCGATCCGCCAAGTGACCTCGTTCCGTTCGCTGGCGGAATCGATGTTGCTCTGCCGCCCCCGTTCGGTGGGTGGACTGTGGTGACCTGGGCCGGCGACACCGTTGAGGTGTCAGCTTCTGGTTCCTATGCATACGCAGTGCCCTCGTGGGTGCCCCGGGGGACAGGTGGCCTGAAAGTCACCGCTACTCACACGCAGCAGGGGACAACTTGCATCGTTGCGGTAACGATGGCTCTTGATGGCAGTCCAGGTGCTGGTGCGTTCATAGGCGCAGCCGCTGCAGTGGCATTCGGCGTCGGCACCCTCGGTGCAGGCATCAAGAAGAAGGGTGCATGATGAAGGGTCGACCAATACTGGGAGTTATCAGCGGGTTCTTCTTTGGTGTGTTCGCAGGTATCAGCTTGTTCCTGTGGGGTGTCATAGATCTTCACTCGGTGTTGCTGTGGATCTTGCCGCTCGTCGGCATAGCTCTGGGCCTTGTCATGGCTGCATGGGCACCTTTCGGTTCGGATCCGGTCACCCAGACACCAGCCGCACCTGCACCACCACCGGAAGTGACCAGAGAGGACACAGGTTCAGACGACGCTGGGTGACAGTCGGTCACGAATACCGACAGGGAATCCTTAACTCGTCATCGGCTGTCGGTCATCGGTCATCGGTTGTCGGCTCGCATCCGTTCGTACGTCTCGTTCATCGTGGCTTCGACGGTGTCTACCAGGTCGTTGAGGTTGTCCTTGTTCGTCAGGCCGGATGTCTCGATCGGATCGCAGACCACCACCCGTGCCGTTCCCGGACGGAAGATCTTCGAACCGGGACGATTGATGAATTGTGTGCCGTCGATAACAACAGGGACGATCGGAAGGCCTGTGTCGATGGCGATCCGGAATGTTCCCTTCTTGAAGGGCAGGAATTCTCCGGTGGTGCTGCGTGTGCCCTCGGGGAACACGATCAACGAGTATCCGCGTTCTGCAGCCACCTCGACGCCCTCGGCGATCGCCCGGCGCGATGAGGTGCCAGAGGCCCTGTCGATTTCGATGATGCCGATCGTTCTCATCGCCCGGCCGACGAGCGGGATCTTGAAGACCTCCATCTTTGAGAGGAACCTTCCGCGAATTGGCAGGACCCAGAACAGCAGCGGTATGTCGAACTGTGACAGGTGATTGCTCACAATGATGTACCGCTTGACAGGGTCGATCTTGTCGATGCCCTCGACCTCGACATGTACCGGGGGGATCTTCAGGAAGACGTAGGACCAGTGCCTGACGATTCTGTCGTGGACAGGTGAAGCGGGTCTGAATGCTCCGTAGATGATGATCACGAGTGCAAGGATGAGTGTGTAGACGAAAAAGAGCGGTACTCCTATGAATGTGCGGAGTCCTGCGAGCACTGTTCTGATCATCCCGATAGCGTAGACGCAATGATGATGGTGAGCACATGAGGAAGGTATCGATCGAGGCAGCCCGCCGTATCGCGCTGGGCGCGCAGGGATTTTCAACGCCGAAACCGGCCGGGCGCATTGATGTGCGGCACTTCAGGCGGGTGATGCACCAACTCGGACTCGTTCAACTTGACTCTGTGAACGTGTGCGTGCGCACGCACTACATGCCGTTCTACTCGAGGCTCGGTGCTTACGACAGGGGACATCTCGACTCATGGTTGAACGAATCCGGTGAGAACTTCGAGTACTGGGCCCACGCTGCAGCGGTGCTCCCCGTGGATCGATACCCCCTCTGGCGATGGAAGATGGAGACGATGAAGCCTTGGCGCAGGGCTGATGACCTCCTTGATGCTCACCCCGGACTCATCGAAAACGTGTTGCAACAGGTTGGCGACCACGGCCCGCTCACCGTGAGGGATCTCGACGCGCCGGAGCATACGAATGAGGCGTGGTGGGGATACGGGCCAGGCAAGGTAGCGCTTGAAGTGCTGTTCGCCAACGGACATGTTTCGGCTCTGCGAACAGGGAACTTCATGAGGCTGTATGACCTCCCTGAGCGCACCATCCCGCCAGAGTTCCTCGATGAGGGTATTGCATATGACAAGGAGGACGCGTACAGGCAGCTCCTCATCGAGGCAACCAGGCACCATGGCATCGGAACAGCTGCGGACATAGCCGACTACTTCAGGCTGCACGTCTCCACCGCGGCGCCGATTCTCGAGAGTCTTGCGCAGGCAGGAACGATAGAGAAGGTCGCTGTGGGTGGCTGGGACGAACCCGCGTATCTCGACCGTGATGCCGTTCGTCCCCGCAGCATCACTGGATCGGCACTCCTGAGCCCGTTCGATCCCATCATGTGGAATCGGGACCGCGCTGAGCGCATGTTCGGCTTCGAGTATCGGATCGAGATCTACGTCCCCGAACCGGAACGAGTTTTTGGATACTACGTCCTGCCCTTCATGCTCGATGGAGACATCGTCGGACGGGTGGACCTCAAGGCCGACCGCAAAGGCGGAAGACTTCTCGTACGGTCTGCCTTCATCGAGGAGGGCAAAGACGTTGAAAGAGTGACCGCTGCACTTGCGGCAGAGCTCTCCAGGTTCAGCAGTTGGCTCGGGATGGATGAGATCGTGATCGAAGAGCGCGGAAACCTAGCTCTTTCCCTGGCAGCCAGCATGTGATCAACCAAGGTCTGAGCCGATGACTGTGGTGTTGTCAGGGATGGGCACAACGTGGGTTGCCCCTGTCCTCCAGTTCACGAAGACGAGGTCGTTCGTATCGAACTCGTTGAACTGCAGATACTCGCCGCTAGATGTGAACCCGATCGGCGCCACAGGGAGGTCGACCTGGACGATCCGTTTGGCAGCAATTTCGGGTCCGTTGACGAGGATCCGGGTCGTGTCGGTGGATGCGGCGATCTCCGCAATGAGGTCGGTGTCGCGCGACGTTGTCACCCACACCTCGCCAGGCGAGCCGATCACCTGGTGCGAAGTCGCGGCCCCGGTGGAACGGTCAGCGACAACCCATCGTGTGTCGCTAGCGCTGTCATCTGGAGCGATGATCGCGAGTATCGAAGCTGACCCTGATACCGCAACGCCCTTCTGCTCCCACACGGGGTCGCCGCCAGAGCTGATCGCGACGACTGAACTCCCTCTGTTGAGGACGAATCCCGAAGAATCCCAACGCACCAGACCGACAGGTGTTGGGAAACTAGTGATGACAGCGACGTTCGTGATCGTTCCTACGAGGGGGTCGACCTTCCCCGTATACAGATCCCAACGGGCATCGGAGCCAGGCAGTACCCATGAGATCGCACCGACCTCTGACGCGTGCCAGAGCACCGAAACCGGTCCGACGATGTCCGGTGCTCTGCCGATGTCCGACGGGTTTCCGAGATACAGGCGCGTGGTCTGGGGTGTCGTGACCGTCACGGCGAGGGTTCTTCCGCCGCTGTCGAACGTTGCCTCGACGTCGGTGTCCTCGTCGACATCCTCGATTGGGAGGTCGTACGCCTTCGGGACACGGAAGCTTGGATCCCACAACAGCGTTTGGAGTGTGCCATCGACGATGGCCACAAGTGTGAGCCTGTCGGTGAGGTTCGGCAGCGAGTCCTCAAGGCGCGGAGGAAGAGTCTCAGGTGGCGCTTCGGCTTCCTCGTCGTTCTGGGCGCCTGAGGCGAATTCCTGGGGTTCTGGTGGCTCAGAGTCGTTGAACTCGAGTGATCCGAATACCGCAACAACGCCGATCGCTACAAAGACCGCCACGGCAGACATGGCCAGTGCTATCCATGGCCGCGGTCGACCCTGATCGGGAGCCTGATCCTGCTGAGGCTTCTGAGAGGGTGAGTCGTCGGGCGTGTACTCGATCGCTCGAACTTTGTCCTGTCTATCCCCCGATGTCATACTGCAATAATACGTTGCCCTGCGGATCGAAAATGCGTCTGGCCAGGCGTACGGTGGAAGAAGGTAGTTCGTACACCGTATTACGTGGTCCGTAGCGACCGGAAAGCTAGAAGTGATCGCCTCGGTTCCGAAGGTGCTCTATGGTCATGCTCTGGCAGGGAGGTTGACCTGGACGAGTCTCAGCATCCACACATCAGTGAATCGAAGTCGGATTGGCGCGTGTGGGCGAACGAACTCGATCGCTCACGTGCATCCGACGCGGTTGCCGAGCATCTCGCTTCCTGGCCTCCCCTTCAGGGCGTCGTCGCAACCTACCTGCCGATGAGGTCAGAGATTTCTCTAACCCTTCTCCTGGCAGACCGTTCTATCGCACCAGTTGTCCCGCGCATCGAGACGAACGGCGAGATGGCAATGCGTTCCTATGACGCAGAGCGCCTGACACACCACCGTCTCGGCTTCGATGAGCCTGATGACACCGCGGTCATCGTTGAACCTGAGGACATAGACATCGTGCTAGTCCCCGGACTCGTGTTCGACAGGGACGGTGGTCGCCTGGGCCGCGGCAGGGGATACTACGATCGCTTCCTCGCGTCGTTGCCGCCATCGACCACCTGCATCGGGGTGACCACTGAGTCGTCCATCGTGGAGCAGGTCCCAACCGATGGCCACGATCAGCGCGTCGGTTGGTTGGCAACAGAGTCAGGTGTCACATGGGTGGGAGGGCCCGTCGCACCTGACACCGAGCGCTTCATGGGCCGCGCTGTGGAACTCGGTATCGCCCCCAACATCGAACATTTTCCCGCAGGCACCAGGACATCGAAGGACGCGGCAAAGGCAGTCGGGTGTGAACTCGGTGCCATCGCCAAGTCGCTTGTCTTCATGGTCGATGACGAGCCTGTGCTTGTGATTTGCTCGGGTGATCGACGTGTCGATGAGAGCAAGCTAGCTTCGTTCTTCGGTGCCGCCAGCGCACGGTCAGCGCCTCGCGCCATGGTTCACGATGTGACGGGTTACCCGGCGGGTGGGACACCCGCTGTGGGCCATGACAACCAGCTGCCAGCGGTTGTCGATACGGCGCTCGGACGGTACGGCCTCGTCTGGTCGGCGGGCGGAACGCTCGACACCGTCTATGAGGTGAAGCTTGACCGGTTGGTGACGGCAAGCGGAGCCCGTTGGGCAGAGGTCTCTATGGAGGAAATACGATGACTGACTGGGAAGGATCCACAGCGTTGATCGTTATCGACGTCCAGCGCGGATTTGACGATGAGGAGTACTGGGGGCAGCGGAACAACCCAGCGTGTGAAGCCAACATAGTTCGGCTGATCAGCGCGTGGAGGGAGAAGGGTTGGCCTGTGGTCTTTGTGAAACACAATTCTGCCACTCCCGAATCGCCGTTGGCTCTTGGATCGATTGGCAATGAGCTCAAGCCGATGATCGTGGGTGAACCCGATCTCCTCGTCGAGAAGCAGGTGCATTCTGCCTTCTACGGTGAGCCAGACCTCAAGACGTGGCTCGACAGCCACGGCATCCGGGGTGTTGCGGTCGCCGGGATCCAGACGAACATGTGTTGCGAGACCACGGCCCGCATGGCATCGGACCTTGGCTACCGGCTCCAGTTCATCGAGGATGCCACTCATACGTTCGATCTGGTCGACGATGCGGGTACGGTATTCACTGCCGAGGACATAGCGAAACACACGACGCTCACGATCGCTGCTGACTTCGGCCGTGTGGTCTCCACTTCACAACTCGCCGGCGGTTAGCTCCTGGCTCGCGGGCAGGTCGACACTCACGCGGTGAGCGATTCCGCTGTCCGCCGGAGTGGGAGAGTTGATTCTCAGCCGTTCACCGTTGCTCAGTTCAGCAACGATCTCGTAGTGGCCATCGGTGAACACGGAGTCGACGATGCTCACATCCAGGTCGCCGGTTTCGCCCAACGTGAGCGCGTCCGGTGGAATGGTCACGGCCGCAGCATCGAGTCCGATCGCTGGGCCCGTCAATACGTTGGGATGGCCGATGAACCTCGCAACGAACATCGTCTGGGGATGGTCCCACACCTCCTGGGGGGTGCCGGTGCGTACTATCTGCCCATCACTCATGATGGCCAGTCGTTCAGCGAAGGCGAACGCTTCGGTGCGGTCGTGCGTCACGTACAGCGTTGTCGCCCCGAGTTCGGTCACGATGGTGCGCATCTGTGCAAGCAGGTCCTCCCTGAGAGCGAGATCAAGCGAGCCGAGCGGTTCATCGAGCATCACAAGGGATGGCTCGGGAGCGAGCGTGCGCAACAGCGCAACTCGTTGACGTTCCCCGCCCGAGAGCGAGTCCGGCTTCCGGTCCTCGAATCCTGCCAAACCTGCGAGATCGAGCAGGCGTGAAGCCGTGTCCCTAGCGGTCCTACGATCGCCTCCGATCATCCGGATCCCGTACCCAACATTGTCGACCACACTCATGTGCGGGAACAGGGCGTACTCCTGAAACATCAGGCCCACGGGTCTGCGGTGAGGGGGGAGTGTGGTCACGTCTGTGCCGTCGATGTGGATCGTACCGGCTTCGAGCGGTTCGAGGCCTGCCACCGCTCGTAGAAGCGTGGACTTGCCGGAACCCGATGGGCCCATCAGGGCGAACCGTTCCCCGGACCCGATCTCCAGATCAAGGTCGTTCACAGCAAGGGTGTCCCCGTATTGCACGCTGACGGACTGGAGCTCTACTCTCATAATTCGTTACTCGCACGGGTTCCGATGGCGTCGATCACGAACATGGAGATGCCCGTTATGCCCATGAGGATGACGCTGAGGGCGATCGCGGCGCCGAAGGGTGCAGCACCGGGTTTTCCAAGGAGTTTGAAGATGGCGATCGGTATGGTGGGAAAACTCGGCCGTGTGATGAAGGACGTAGCACCGAACTCGCCCATTGAAATAGCGAACGCGAACGCGGCAGCAACGACAACTGCGGGCGTCACGATCTTGAGATCGATCGTCCACCAGGTTCGCCACGGACTCGCCCCAAGAACCGCCGCAGCTTCCCTCAGGTTGTGACGAACGGAACCGAGGGCGGGTGTGGTGGTACGGACAACGAACGGGATAGCGACGAGAGCGTGGGCTATGGGGATCAGGAGGAGCGATGTTCGCAGGTCGACAGGCCACGACAGAGCGACCAGGAAGCCGAACCCGATCGTGACGGCTGATGTTCCCAGGGGGAGCATGACGAAGAGGTCGAAACCTCGAGCGACCCGTCTTGACGCGTACGTCAGAGCAGCCGCGGCGAGGCCCCCGATGACGAGGGCGATAGCGAGCGTCATGAACGCCACGATGAACGAGTTCTTGATGGCGTCGATCGGATCCACAAAAGCGGCAGTGATCTCTGGCAGCCTGACGAGGTTCTGGTAGTTCGCTATCCCGAGTCCGCCAGCGGGGTTTGTGAACGAGCGGATCACAAGCACGAGCAGCGGTGTGCCGAGGATCACGATCATAGATGTGAGCGCTGCGGTGACAGCGATACGTTCTCGGCCCTTGCGTGGACGGCGGGTGGGCGCCGTTGCATGTTCGAACTGAACAGCGGTCGTGCGTTGAAACCAGCCGTAGCCAGCGAGGATGATGCCGACGCCGATCAGTTGAAGGACTGCGAGTGTGGATGCAATGTCGAGTCGGAGGAATGCTGTCGTTTGCCTCCAGATCTCCACCTCAATGGTGGTCTGCTTGAGGCTGCCGAGCAGTAGCACGACACCGAACGATGTGAACGAGAAGAGAAAGACAAGGGCGCTGGTTGACGCGATCACGGGGCGTAGCAGCGGCAATGTCACGGTGCGAAAAGCCGTGAACGCCGAAGCACCCAGCGTGCGAGCTGCGTCTTCGATGTGAGGGTCGATGCGTTCCCAATACGCCCCGACTCCACGAACGACGATCGCGTAGTTGTAGAAGGAATGTGCGACCACGATCAGGAACAATGTTCCGGTCAGGTCGACACCGATCGCCCCGTTCGGTCCGGCAATGGTGAGGAAGGCGGAGCCAACGACGAGCGTAGGAAGCACGAATGGGACAAGTGTCGCCGCTCTCAGGGCGCGTTTGCCTGGGAAGTCGAACCTCGCAAATGCCCAAGCTGCAGGGAACGCGACCACGACCGTGACGACCGTTGAGATGAGGGCCTGTACGACGGTGAATCTGGCGACCGAGAGCAATGGTCCGTCTGTGAGCACATGGCCGATGACAGCGAAGGAGAAGGAGCCATCGGTGGTGAGCCCACGGATGGTTATCGACGCAACCGGATAGGCGAAGAAGTAGAGGAGGAACGCGCTCGGGATGGCGATTATCGTCGCTAACCCCGCCTTGCCGAGAGGGCTGGTGCCTAGGAGCGAGCTATCGCGGTCCACTCTTGGATCCATCGTTCGCGGTTCGCATCGATCGTCTGGGGGTCCATAATGGCCGGACTGTCCGGCAACATCGTGAACTCGGTGAACACGTCCGGGAGTACCGCCGTGCTGTTCACGGGGAAGACGAACATGTTGAGGGGTATGTCCTCCTGGGTGCGGCGTTCCAGAAGGAAGTCGATGAGCTCCCTGGCTGCGGCCTCATCGTGAGTGCCCTGAAGGATCCCTGCGTATTCGATCTGGCGATAGCAGCCTTGTGTGAGCGATGCCGATGGCGCGGTATCGAGTTCTCCGAATAGCACTTCAGCTGCAGGAGATGAGGCATAGGAGACAACAAGTGGCCTGTCCCCGCCAGAGAGCGAGAAGCGCGAGGTGTATGCGTCTGTCCAGTCCGGTGCAACAGCGACACCGTTGGCGAACAGGTCTGTCCAGAACGCTTTCCAGTCATATGAGGACCCGTCTGGCAGCGCGGCAATGGTCGCCAACAGGAAGGCCAGGCCGGGTGAGGATGTTGCAGGATCCTCAACGACGAGCATGTCCCTGTACGTCGGATCGATCAGTTGACGAAGCTTGGATGGTGGTTCAACACCGAGGTCCTCGAATGCGGTGATGTCATAGTTGATGCACACGTCACCGAAATCGATGGGTGTCGCGAGATCGTCGGTGACGTGGAGAACCTCGTTGACGGAGTCGATGTCAGCTGCGCGGTAGGGAACGAACAGGTCGTTGTCGAGCGCTCTGGACAGGAAGGTGTTGTCTATCCCGTACATGACATCGGCAATCGGGTTGTCCTTGGTGAGGATCGCCTGATTCACCATGGTTCCGGCATCTCCGGCGGTTTGGATAGTGAGCGTGATACCGGTCTCTTGAGTGAAGAGGTCGAGGCGTTCCTGGCTCAGTGCGAAGGAGTCGTGGGTGAGCAGCACGACCTCCCTGTCCTGAGACGTTGATGAACACGCTGTGGCGACGAGGGCCAGAGCGGTTGCGACCAGGAGGGAGCGGATGACTGTCAGTTTCATTCTGAGTCCGTTTCCTCGACGATGATGAGAAGAGCACCCGTCTCCAATGAAACGGATATGGCCGGTTCGGTGGCAATGTTGGAGAGGCCGCGGGTTGTGCCCCTGGGAAGTGCCGAGCCGTCGAGGGGCCATCGCAGCCCCGCTGCGGTCACACCTGTGGCATTCCCAACGGGAAGCACCGTTACGACGGAACCGGCCGCCGTGTCGATCTTGGCGGGCGAGGAGGGGAGCGCACGGTATATGGTGGCGCCGCCGGTCCTCCACACGATCTGAGCGCCTTCCCACTGTCGATCTGTCAGCCCGAGGGCGATACCAAGAAGGTGGCCGAGGCTCCCTCCCTCACCTGCGTACACGATGATGTTCTTTGCCCCGAGTCGGAGAGCGGCGTCGATGGCGATCTCGAGATCAGTCGCATCCTTGTCCAAGGGGTACCGCTCGATGGTGACGCCGAGCATCTCTGCCTCGGCAAAGCCCTCAGCACTGATCGAGTCCATGTCGCCTACGAGTAGATCGACGGTCACTCCCAGGAGTCGGGCATTGTCGTAGCCGGAATCCGCGGCGATGACGTACGACGATGGCTCTACGAAGACCGATTCGCTGATCTCTCCGCCGGCAAACACTGCGGTTGTCGTCGTATCGGTTGCGGGAGTTCCCACTGCTTCCTCCGCTGGCATTATCCAGGATCAGGTTCATCGGGTCGGTACTCGTTGGCACCCTCTCAGCCCGATTTCTCGAGCTCCCCGGTGTGGTTGGTGCTCAGAGTGTACCTCCTGTGGCGCCTCTCTGGAAATGCTCTTGACAGTTCGCCCTCAGCGTGACATGATGGTGATGTCATCACGACACTATGATGACGGTACGAAACGGAGGAGCGCATGGTGTGGTACAACAATCCCGAGAGCGTGTATGCGATACAGACAGCCCAGCGAGAGGGCTACAGCCCGCAACAGAGGCGGTTGCTACGGCTGGTCAAGACGCAGCGGCAAATCGAACACAACGCCCATTGAACGGAGGAAGTACATGGATATTGGCAGTCTCACTTCCACGGTGAAGGCGGTGGTAGTTGGCCAACTAGCGCTTGCGTCGGACGACCCTGCAGTTGATGTTGCCGGGGAGTCGATCCTCGCAGCGCTGGGCCCAGCGCTAACACAGATGGGAACGGCATTGGCCGAGCAGGCAGCTGCAGAGGTCGGAGCTCAGTTGACGGATCATGCTATCGATGTTGTGCTGCGCGATGGCGAACCGTATCTCGTGGTTCGTTCGACTGACGAGACCGTGACAATCAGTCACGATGACCTTGGGGCGAGGATCACCGTGCGGCTTCCGGAGGATCTCAAGGGTGATCTCGAGAGCGCCGCATCCGACACAGGTGATTCGGTGAACACGTTCGTTGTCAGAGCGATTGCAGGCAAGACGAAGGCCCGCAGTCGGCGGTCCCGCACGACATTCAAGGGGACGATCGAGACATGACAGAAAGAATCGTGAAGTTCGATGTTGATGGACCACCGACGATCGATGTTTCGATCACAGCTGGCAACGTGATCGTGCGTCCTGGCACGGAGGGCAAGGCGAAGGTGATGCTGAGTGGTGCGCCTGAGTTGGTTGACGGCGCTTCCGTCGACATCACACCAGATTCAGTAACTATTCGCTCCGCACGCCAGGAGCAGCGTAGGCGGTTCTCCTCCGAGGCTATGGATGTGGCAATCAATGTGCCGGATGGAGTTCGCGTACGGGTGCGGATCGGCGCAGGTGATGTGAGGCTACGAGTCGATGCGGAGGATGTCGATATCAGTTCCGGCATGGGGGATGTCCGGATCGACAACGTCACGGGGCACGCACGCATCAAGGTCGCATCTGGGGATATCAACGTGACCCGATGTGACGGGGAATTCAACGCCAAGTCCGCCAGCGGTGACATACGAGTCGATCATGTGGGAGGGGCAACGGTAAAGACGGCGTCTGGGGATGTCGTGATCGGACAGGCCAACGATATCGTCCAGGTCCGGTCCGCGAGCGGCAATGTGAAGGTGCGCGACTTCCGAGGGTCGGACCTGGACATTTCCACGATGTCTGGCAACGTGTTCGTTGGCCTCGCTCCGGGGAGGATCGTCGAAGCGAGCATCAAGACGCTCTCTGGTGATTTCCGTAACAAGGTCAAGCCTGGTGACGGAGATAGGACAGACACGATGGCTCTGAACGTGTCGTCATTTTCTGGAGATGTCACGCTCACATCGGCCAAGTAGGCGAGCAACGCGTGACGCGCTACCGTGGTGTCGATGACCATCGATATCGCAGAACTGATCGCTTCCTATGAGTTCGGTCCCCAGGCAGGCGAAGACCGTCCGCTGTTCGTTGCTATCGCTGGCGGATCGGGATCGGGGAAGACGACGATCGCACGATCTGTCGTCGATCTCGTCGGTAGGGACAGAGTCATCTACCTTCAGCAGGATGCCTACTACCGCGATCAAGCAGATCTCAGCCTCGCTGATCGAATGAAGATCAACTACGACCATCCTGACTCGATCGAGATGGAGTTGATGATCGAACACCTCGATGCGCTGCGGGCTGGGGAGACAATCGAGCGCCCCGTGTATGACTTTGCAACACACACGAGGACCGACTCGACCTACACCCTCGAACCGGAGCCTGTCGTGATCGTTGAAGGCATCCTCCTGTTCGTCGACCCTGAACTCCGGAGTCGGTTCGACGTTCGTGTGTATATCGATACCGAGCCTGACATACGGCTCATTCGAAGGATGCGGCGTGACATCGTTGAACGCGGCCGAACAGTCGAATCTGTGATCGAGCAGTACACGAAGACCGTGCGCCCCATGCACTACCAGTTCGTTGAACCCTCCAAGCGTTACGCGGACATCATCATCCCGGAAGGCATCAACGCGGGAGCCATCGGCACCGTGTCCTCGATGATCAAGCACTTTTTGGAGAAGTAGAGGCCAGACAGCAGACAGCAGATGCCAGACTCGGATGCCAGATGGTGGATTGAACATGGACCGCCGCGTCTAGGGACGCTGGTGTCTGGTGTCTGGTATCTGTAAGCGAGCTTGCGAGCGATCTGATCCCTGCCATATCTCGACGAGACGGTCGGCTACGGGTCGGCCGACATCTGAGAAGGCGAGGTGCCCCTCGGCCGAGGCATGGAAGAGGTCTTCTCCGAACATGTCCGATTCTTTGGTGAAGAGGCTCTCCATCACGTCCCACGCGTTCGACTTCACAGCTCGTGGATACTGCTTCGATACTCGTGCAATTGCCGCGTCGATGGACCTGGCGCGTATCCGGGCGATTCCTCTAGCAAGGTCAGGTAGGCGGGGGATCGTACCGAGGTCGCCGATGCCCGAAAGCCCAACGGCAGGCACCGATGATTGGAGGCGCCCGACAACACGGTCATAGTCCGCCTCGAAGCGTGCAGTGGATGTACCCCTGAGTGCGTCATTCGATCCGACGGATATGTATGCGATGTCGGGTTCCGCTGAGAGTGTCTCCTCGAGCTGGGAGTTGAGCACGTCTCGAATCTTGGAGCCACCAACGGCGACACTCACTGCGGTGACGTGGTAATCCGTTGCGAGATGCATCGCGATCTGGCGAGGCCACGAATGATCGAGTGGTTCAACTCCGGGTGCGGTCACCGAGCTGTCGCCGAGGAACACGATGGTGAGCGGAGGGGCCTCGGGCGATCCGAAGCTTCCTGACGGGTCCTGGTTCTCGAGGGTTGGCAGGTCGCGGTAGTACGCCCGAGCCATCTGCCCAGCGAACACCGCACCCGCAGCGAGGGGAGGCCGCAATACATTCCATGTTCCCATCTCCGTATTGTCGCATCAACTGAGTGCAGCGATGGCCGTCGCTGTCGTTGAGCTAGGACTCGCTGTCGTCGACCTCGTAGATACGGTCGATGTAGCGGAGCATGAGTTCGTTCACAGCTCCACGTGCAGGGAACATTGCGGCCATGCCGTACATGGGGGCGGACCCGGTTGTAGCTTCGCCGCCGGCATCTCTGGTCTCGGCCACGACGGCTGTGAGGTCCCTCAGGAAACGCCGGGCGACACCTGGCTGGGTGTGGCGTAGCGTGACAGCGATGTGTATCGCCGGAGGATGGTGGAGGCCGTTCAGGCTCCATCCCTTTTCAGCCATCCTCGCCATGACCTCGTAGATATTGAGCTCGTCCGATGCGAAGGAGATCACCCATAGCGGATGGCCGAGGACGTGGAGACCGTCGATCTGTGAGATGCCGTAGCGGATCTCCGACCCCGTGTTGAGGATGGCCCTCGTGGCCCTGAGATACCCGTCTTCTCCAACGGATAGCATGGCGGCCCATGCTGCAGCGAGTAAGGCGCCGGGGCGGCTGCCCGCAAGTGTGGGGGAGTAGTACAGGCCTCCTGGCCATTCGGTCGCGACGTAGAACTGGTGCCTCCGCAGGTCACGACCCCGGTACAGCACCACCGAGGTCCCCTTTGCGGCGTACCCGTACTTGTGTGTATCAGCCGACATCGAGGTCACGCCAGGCACGCGGAAGTCGAAGGGCGGGATGGTGTAGCCGAGTTTCTCGGCCCAGGGCAGCACGAAACCCCCGAGACAGGCATCCGTATGAAATCCCACGCCCCGTTCACGAGCCATGTCTGCGAGCTGCTCGATGGGGTCGATGATGCCATGGGGGAACCCTGGCGTGGAGCCAGCGACGACAACGGTACGTCTGGTCATGGCTTCGGCCATCGCGTCGACATTCGCAGCGAAGTCCTTGCCCACTGGCACCCGTACCTGGTCGTACCCGAAGTATGCCGCAGCCTTGTCGAAGGCAACGTGAGCGGAGTCAGGAATGACCATCTGGGGCCTGGCGATCCCTGCCCGGTCGCGGTAGGCCTTCATCGCCATGATGATGGACTCGGTTCCTCCGGACGTGACCGTTCCCACGATCTCGTCCCCCTGTTCCCGTGCGGCAGCTGAGCCGAGCATGTCAGCGGTCATGGCGACGATCTCGGACTCGAACTTCATCCCTGAAGGCCACAGGTCGAGGTGGAGGGGGTTTGATTGGGATTGCAATGCGTAGATCGTGTTCAGGAAATCGATGTGCTCCCGATCCCCGTGGTAGACGGCACCGGAGGCATACCCGTCGCTCCATTCCCCCTGTTCGGAATCTGCGAGTGCGGCGACATCAGCAACGATCGCATCCCGGTCGAGGCCTGACGGCGGAATGCGGGTGTGTACGTCGACGTCTGCTTCGGGTCGTGATACCGGTGCAGTATCGAGCATCGATTCGTATTCAGACTCCATGGTGACTCTCATGGCGGGGATCTTGGTTGCACCACCGATGAGTGCGGATGCAACGCGGGGAGGTAGCTTGTCTATGAGGCTTCGGGCGCGGTCCATCGTGCTCACTCTGTCCCTATCCATTGAGGCGGCTATAGATGCCGCGGTTGGCCTTGTGGATGCTGCGGAACGTGCTGTACCCGTCGTCGTACACCGAGCGATTCGCCGCATTTGGTTCATGCACCGATGCGGTTGGAACACAGGAGTCGATGTCGCTCCATGAAATGGTGCCGAGGGCGGCATGTGCAAGCATCCCTGCGCCACGGACGTTCACCCAGATCGGATCCTCACGCCTGACGATGACGCGGTCAAGGATGTCTGCATGGATCTGTGCCCACAGTTCCGATTGTGCACCACCGCCCACCATGGCGATGTGGTCAATGCGTCGTTTCGTGAACCGCTCCACGGTCTCGAGAAGCCAACGGGTGTTGTACGCAACGCCCTCAAGCACGGCACGGGCCATCTCCGGTTGGCCGGTTTCGAGTGACTGGTTGAAGAACCCTGCCCGGAGGCTGGCATCTTCGACGGGGGTGCGCTCGCCGTAGAGCCACGGTGTGAAGATGACTCCGTTCGAACCCGGCGGCACAGAGGCTGCAATGGCGGTGAGTTCATCGTAGAGGTCGTCGTCGAGGGGGCGATCCGGGTACAGGATCTTGGCGAACCAGTCAACCGCCTTGCCTGCGGTCTCCTGTTCGTTCGCTACGAGCCATCGGCCAGGGACCGCAGCTGGCAGAGACGCTACGGAGTGAATGAGATCTGTCTTCTTGTACGGAACGTGGCAGATGAGCCACGAGGAAGTTCCGATGTAGAGGTGCGCCGCGTAGTCCCTGATGGTCCCCGCACCGATACCTGCCGAGTGCATGTCGGGCGTGCCTCCGACCACGGGTGTGCCTTCGGCGATACCGAGCTCAGCGGCGACAGCAGATGTTAACCCACCGATGACGTCCGTTGCGTGGCACAGTGTTGGGAGCTGCGATCGATCGAGTCCCGCATAGGCGAGCAGATCGTCGTCATAACGCACATCATCGGGGTCCCTGTTGTCGGTGAGCCAGTGGAGGGCTATCGAGTCGTAGGTTGCCTTCGGGATGCCCGTGAGACGAAGGTTGATGTAGTCCTTGGGTTCGAGGAACTTGCTGGCTGCGGAGTACACATCGGGCTGCTCGTTGCGCAGGTAGAGAATGTGGGCGATCGGGTCCTTCCCGGCGCCCGACGGCGCACCACCGGTGAGGCTGACCCACTTTCGTGCCCGGCGGGGGTCGTATCCCTGGATCTTGATGCGGCCCGGGGCGGTTACCTCTTCGAGGTACTTCGCCCCGCGTGAGTCCATCCAGATGATGGCATTGCCGATCGGTTCACCCTGGCTATCGACGGCGACAGTCCCTGACCACTGCGTGGTGACGGAGACTGCGCTGATCGTGGCGTCGGGGACCTGTGCGAGCGTGGCTCTGGTCGCAGCAACGATGGCGGTCCACCATTCGTGTGGATCCTGTTCAGCTCCGCCGCCATCAGACAGAAGGAGCTCAACCGATTCCGATGCGCCACCCAAGATGTCGCCCTGGTCCGACACGAGGGCGACCTTCGGGCCGGACGTGCCGAGATCGATTGCGAGAACGTACTGTGTTGGTTCCACGTGCTTAGCGTAATCGGTTGCTGTTCCGGCGATTCACCCCTTCTGAGCCTGTTGGCGAAGTGATCTGTGACGGTGTCGGCGGGTATTTGAGATTTCTTGTGCTGGATCTCGGTTTGTGTCATAGGCACGAGATATGTTGTGTGTATGACTGAGAGAGCACATGTCGGGCTGACAATCGAGGATCTGCCGTTCGGTGCGGAGATTCCTGACGGGATGCCACAGTCGGCTGCTGTCGAGCCGGTGTATGAGACGATTCCTGCCCGCCTCGATGTGATGGCGCCGGGTCCTGTGATGGGAGCG
>Ga0164313_10001538_pt1 | contig 20387 bp, 21 predicted proteins | sample GuaBasSedimGuay4_FD_113735 | JGI IMG/M metagenome (GOLD analysis project Ga0164313, IMG submission 113735) | Subseafloor sediment microbial communities from Guaymas Basin, Gulf of California, Mexico - Guay4, Core 4569-4, 0-3 cm | ecosystem: Environmental > Aquatic > Marine > Hydrothermal vents... | reverse complement strand
TAGGCACTGGTGGTGTCAGGCTGGGGTCAGACAGGAACGCCACCCCCGGCAGCTCTCTCCTTGGCGAAATTATCCGTGTGAGATTCACCAAGCAAGTATCACGATATGCTGAAGATGAAAACTACATCTTGGACAGGGATGAGTATTTGACTGTAGAAGCAGACTCTAACTTCCCATCTGTTCAACTTCTCTTATCAGGGGGGGAGGTTGACGGATCTACAACCTTTGTTGACGCAATGGGTAACGCTCCCTCAAACATTGTGGGAGATCCTGCCTACTCAAACGTATTAAGTAGATTTGTCGACACTTCAATCAGGATGGAAGCGGATAGGATAGATTACGATTCCTTTACTCTAGGGTCTGTCTTTACTATAGAAACTTTTTTCAACCTAGACGCCACAGTGGGTGACCAATATCTTTTTTCAAATACAGCTGCGACTGATCAGGAATTTGTGGTGTACAACGCTGCCGCCGGACCAGAATTAATATTTTGGACAGACGGCGCTTCCAGAATAACTGTCACCCCCCCTGCGGCAGTAACGTGGCATCACGTTGCCCTTACTTATGACGGAACAGATTTTAAGTTTTGGTTGAATGGAGTATCTCTAGGCACCTATAACGATCCCGGACTATCATTCACTGATACAGAATTTGCCATTGGCGGGTACACTGGTGGAAGTCTCACTATGACTGGTTACCTTGAGGACTTCAGGGTGACCAGTGGCGTTGTTAGATACACTGCGGATTTCACACCTCCCGGCAGACTGCCAAAGTCCCAGTACATGAGAGAAATCCCCTACCCCTACACTGCCAGCCTGCTGCACTTTGAGGGGGCTGACGACGATCAGTTTACTCTGGATGAGGTGGGAGAGGTAACGTGGGATATCGTAGGTACCGCCGACATAAGTACTGCTGAATTTAAGTGGGGGGGTTCCAGCTACCTAGTTGCCGATGGAACTAACTACTTAAGAACTTATGACGTACCCGCCTTTGGGACGGAAGACTTTACGATAGAGTGTTGGTTCAAGAGTGTGTCAAACGCATCCACCGGGGTCTTATTTGACATAAGACCTGACTCTGACAATAACTCTGCAGTTGCTTTCGTAATTTACTTTTCAGCCGCTCAGAATTACTTAAGATTTAATACTGGAGGAGTTGACCAGATAGTAACTTCCACCAACACTAGAGATACTAATTGGCATCACATAGCTCTAACTCGCCATCAGGAGTCGACGAGGTTATTTATCGATGGGGCTCAAGAAGGGAGTACCTACAACCCTGACACAGCTAGTTATATCGTAGGCAGCAACGGACTGATATGGGGTAATGATTCTTCAAATCTGGCAGCAGCTTCAATAGAGGGGCACCTTGATGACTGCAGAATCACCGTCGGGCAAGCAAGGTACGTTACAAACTTTGCCATACCGACTGAAGCCTACCCCGACAATGAAACTGTGTACGACTTCAAGGCGAAGAATCATCTCTAGCAGCCTTACCGGCGAACGCTGCGTAGGCTGCAAGGTCTACGTAGTTGTCTCGCTTGTAGTCACCGTTGGCGCTGCGTACTGCCTTGAGTAGCACCATCATCATCCAGCCCTCCTCTACGGTGAGGTCTCTGCCGTAGAGCGTGTTGAACATTCTGATCACCTTGGGCATTGACTCCTCACCGTCTGGCTGGTCGTACAGAGCGGCTCGCCCACCTATCTCTGTTATCGCCTGCTCAAGGATGGCTGTCACCTGTTCTATGGTGGTAGGCTCTGCTGCAAATGGTTCGTTGGGTACTTCCTCCGCACTACTAGCGGGATGATCCCTCTCTGCCTTCCCTAGATCTTGCATCTCTTTTTCTAAATCTTCTCTCATACACTCTCTCCCATTAAAATTACATTGTTGCAGACGCTGGCGTCCATCTCCCTGTGGGAGATGGTGATTACCTGACTGCCCTTCGTAGCTAACATACCCGCCACCGCTATAGAGTGCTCAGCATCCATGTCAGCGGTAGGCTCATCCACCAGCAAAATATCCAGAGGGCATTGAGTTGCCTGTGCTAGAGCCAGCTGGACAGAGATACCCATGATCGCCTCCTGCGCCCCGGACGCATCACTCATGGACATGGCATGCCCTTCCTCTTCGAAGAAGAACTTTCCATCCTCTGATCGGCTTATTTTGGTAATGGCTCCGTTGGTGCATGCCTCCACAAAGGTTGAGGCGCTTCCCAAGAAGTAGTCCCAGATCTCCCCAGTGTAACGGTCACGATTGTCTCTGAGATATTTTTGTAGAGCTTTTGCAGTACTCAGTCTTTTGTTCGCTTGGTCATACGCATGGTTGTCTTCCTTTAGTCTCGTGAGCTTGTCTTTGCAGGAGGTTAGCTCTGCTACAGCTCCAGATAAGTGCTTACTCTTTTCTATCAGTTCATCTGAAAGCTCATTTCTGATAGTAATGCTTTTTGACATCTGGCATTGTGCTTCGTCGTACCCTCCCGAGTCATATTCAGGCTCTACCAATTTTTCTAGGGTGGCGGTGCAATCCTCCAACTTCCCCCTCTCATCTACAAGCAAATCGTGATAATCTTTTTGACGGGAGTACTCAGTCCTCATCTCAGATATAGCGTGACGCTTTTCCCTGATTTCTCTGGCAGCAGCAACAGGGTCTGCCTTAAGGTTAGATATCTTTGCGAATTCGGAAGCAGCCTCCAACTTACCTCTGCGATCTACTACAGCCTCTGCCATAGCCTCTAGATTTCTACGGAGATCGTTTTCCAGTTCAACTTTAACAGACAGCCCTGTCCTAAGATTCCTGAACTCCCCTCTCATCTTCTTGAACTTGTAATTAGCCTCCTCACACAAGGACTCGTAGTTATCCACCTGCTCCTTGGTCACCTCTTCGAAACCCTCGTAGTCTCTGTCGCATGTAGGGCACTTGGAGTCGGTAAACAGATTCAGTATATTGCTATATTTTAACTGGGAGAGAGCAGCGTCCTCTCTCTGCTTCTCCATACTTCCCTCCGCCTTGTCCAAACTATCCTGACACAGGGATTCGGGCATCTCCTGCAGATCCCTCTCCCCTCTGGCAACAAGTTTTTCAGTCTTGTCCACGAAGTCGTCCAACCCCTTCAACTCTGACTCCATCTGCTTAGCTGTCATCGCATCCGCTTTCATTTTGGACAGGGAGTTATCAAGACCTCCTACATTTTCCTCAGCCTTATCGATTTTGTATTTCCTCTTTTCAAAATCAATACTAATGTCTGCCTTGGAGGTCAAGCTGGCTATGGAGGACTTGTGTATTTCCTCAGCAGCAGAGAGTAAGTTTTTCTCAGCACTCCACTCCCTCCACTTATTGTACTGCTCCAGCCTATTGGCAGTATCCTCAAGCAGCGCAGCGTAATTTTTGTCTGCCGCCTCCTTGTCTTTTACGATGTCTTTAACCTGATAATTAAAAACTGAAACCAAATCCTTATACTCTACTTCAGATTTCTCAAGATCCTTAGTGTCTTCGTGTGACAGTACCTCCAGCGCCCCAGAAGCAGAGGAGACAATGCTCTTGAGCTTCTCCATGGCGTTATTGATCTGGTCGAGACCTGTCAGCTCCTCAAGGATCTTGTGCAGCTCCGTGGCCCCTATGGACAGCAGGGCGTGAGCCTTCTTCTGCTCTGCGTACTTGAGCTGCCGGAACCGCTTGATGGGCATACCCAGTAGCTCCTCGATCTTCTTGGTGACGTTTGAGGTGCCACTGGCTATCATCCCCTCGTTGTCGTACAGGTAGGCTCCAGACTTCTTACGTTCCACCCTGTAGTCCATACCTCCCACGTCGAACTCCATCACCACCGACAGGCCAAGATTCGTACCCTTCTTCTGTATGTTGGTGCCGGGGACGTGGGAAGCTCCTCCAAGGGCGTACAGGATGGCGTACAGGATGGTAGTCTTCCCGGTGTAGTTGGGTCCGAAGATCCCGTTCAGCCCCTCAGTGAACGTGAACTCAGCGTGAGCATGCTTCTTGAAGTTATTCAGCACTAGTGACTTAATCATCGTGCAAACTCCTCCATAATTCATACAAATCAGGGGAATTCTTCAACTCTCGTTCAATTGTCTCCCCTATATTGTCTACGTTGGACGTGTCGAAGGAGGTAGCAGAGGTATCTCCTGTTAATATCTTCACGTCGCTGCGGATAGCAAAGGGTTCGAACATCTTCCACGCCTGTCTGATGGCAGCGGCCAGCGTGTGGATCTCGGAGGGGGCTATCTCCCCAGTCAACCTTACCCACTGGTGATCCTTGTTCAGCCGGTCAGCCAATTCGGAATAGTCACACTCCAAGTAGTGTCTGGCTTCCTCCCAAACCCTTCTGTAGGTTATATTCAACTTTTCAGTATCGATGGAAATCACATACTTGTCGGATATGTCTCCAAACCCTGTAGGGTGGGGGGAGCCTATAACTGACAGCCTCCCTCCAAAATCTCCACGAGGGTTGTGCTCGTGCCCAAGAAAAATATGGGCAAACGACTCCAATAACTTCTTGGCATGTCGCTGCGTCATGTTGAGCGCCACGTCATCATTTACGAAGGGGCTGTCGTAGTTGCAGTGAGCGATAAGGAAACAGTCGTTTTCATACCCAACTGCTGACTCAGCCGCTGCTTCCAGAGCCGAGTTGAATAGCTCCTGATTGGAGTGGTGAGGTACCAGATAGAGCAGGGGGGCGGTGACACTGGGGAAGTCGGATGACATCACCTCGTAGTTTACCTTACCAAATTTACATGGCACCACCTGAGAGTCGAACACCGTACCTATAATATCAAGCGTACCTTTCGCCTCTTTGATATTCACCACGTCGTGATTGCCTGCCAGTATCTTGCTGGTGCGACTGGCGGTCCACATGGTACTGTACAGTACCTCCTCAGAGTTCTTGTAGGTGTGGTAGAAATCTCCGGCACATATGGCAGTACCCCCCTTAAAGCTGTCCACCACCTCTGCTGTATGCAGAGCGATCCATTCTTTTAACATCTTGCGTGAGGCTGGGGTGGTGTTGGACGCAAGGTTGAGCCCTTGGTGAGGGTCCGAGTATAGATTTATCACATCATCCTCCCTTTCAGCATGAACAGACATGCCGCTTTAAGATTAGCCTTGGGAAATAAATAAGCCTGCTTCTTGTCTGCCCGGAGCCGGGGAGTGTTGAAGCAGTCTCTTATGTAATTCAAATCCCATACTTCAATGACTTTAGAGTGTTGGCACTGGAAGATGGCAGAAGCATAGCCTCCCGCCCGAACCCAGAGCTTTGCCTTCGCCAGTTGTTCGTTGTCAAACAGACTGGTTAGTGCCGACCTGTTCTGGGACAGACTCTCTACCTTCCCGCTGGACTTAACCTCTATCAGGACAGGCCTACCTTCGTGTACGCAGACCATGTCCCCCGGCTGGGACGGCAGGTAATTGCCCGCCGATCTTGTGTCGTACAGGCGGAGGCAGTAAGTCTTGGATGTCCTTTGCAAGTCAGTGAGTACCCCTTGAACTTTTCCTTCGAAATCCTTACCCAGCTGCTGAGGAGTTTTCTTAGAACTTTTTACCATCATCCTTCTTCCTGTTTTCTAGTTTGTGGTCGGCGCGATTGGCGTTGTATGCAACCTTCTCCATGAGAGCGCCCCCGAGATCGAGGTTGTGCCCCCCAGCGTAGTCGAAGACACGGATTAGTACGTCGGCCAGCTCTACCTCCTCCATCGTACGGTGCGGCAGGTGGTCATCCATAAGCCCTTTGCGAGCACCTTCCATCGCCTCTGACAGTTCAGAGTGCATCAGGCAGATCAGCTCTCCCTTGTTCCTAACGAGGGGCTCCCCTGTCTCAAGGTCATGCCACCACCCTGACTTGGCCGAAGCCTTGTAACACATCTGGCTCAGTGTATTTAAAGCCGCTTCAAGTTCTTGATTTGTTTCTTTACTCATTAGTACTGTCCTCATTTAGAAGTTAAAGTGATAAATGCCTTTCCACAGTTGTGGACTACTACTACAATTTTATACCTTATGATGAGATGCAATCATAGCGGCAAAATTAGCCACGTCTGCACACTCTCTGCAGACATCCAAATTGCTGCCGTCGGAAGATAAAGCTTCTTTTAACTCCTCCACCTCCTCCACAAGAAACTCTAATAGCTTCTCTGGGCTGACATCCATCCAATCTTTGTCGCGGTTTTTTCTCAACTTATCTAGCTGAAACATATTCAGGTCAACAACCAGATCCTCCTCCTGCTGCCTAGTACTCATCACCGTGTCCTCAGTACAAGAATGTCAGAGGCTCTAGTTGCTGCTACGTACAGGCAGCGCAGAGACTCTATAAAGTTATGGTTGGCGAGGATATCCTCAACATCCACAAAGACAGAGCGGTAGGTACTGCCCTGTGATCGGTGTGCCGTGATAGCATGGCAGGGTCTGACATCGTGGAAGAACTCATTCTTCATCGCCCAGAAAGATTTCCACGGCATTTTGCCATTACGGGCGGCGGAGGACAGCTCTTGTAGCCGAGCGTCATACGCCTTCCTGCTGTCAGGGTGGATAACAAAACAGTTGGCCCACGTCTGGCTGAACTCTGTCTCCACCTTCAGATAATATACTTTGAAGTCGGGGAAGGTAGGGTGTTGACGAACCTCCATCTCCGCTATCGTACCCTCCTCGTCCGTCACCATGTCGAACGACTCGTCTTGGCTGAGCGAGGGTATAGGGTGGATCGCTACCACCCTCTCGTCCACCACGAACATCTCCTGCGCTGCCTCCCCGTAGATAGAGTCACGAATAAAGTCATTGTAACCGTTAACCGTAGAGTTCCTCCAAGCAATAGTTTTACAGGAGGAGGGGGTGTTCTGGTAGGTCTCTGAAGTGTACGCCTTCTGAAGATGCTTCCGCATCCTTCTAGCATCTACTGTGTACACTCCACCGTTCTCATCGTTGTCGCTGCGGAATTTAGGTAGGGTGCCGGTAAGAATGCCCTTGCGCAAGTTGGTAGCGAACGTCAGGATCTGATTGTCGTGCCTCTCTACCTTAGTCAGTGTGACTTTGTTTGGTATGGCAGACAGTTCAGAGTTCTCCTCCCCGACCGGAGGGAGTTGAAGGGGGTCCATCATGACGATGAACTTGGTGTTGGTCTGGATCGATGCGTCATACACATGCCCAGTCAACGCCGAATTTACCATTGATCCCTCATCCAGAACCACGACATCGTACTTGCACACCTCACTCTCTGCCAGAGCTTCCACCCGAACATATTCTGAGTCCTTCTGTACCCGCAGACCTAGCAGGGAGTAGATAGTTCTGCACTCCACCTCTCTCAGTCCTTCTTTCACCCCTATCTCACGCAGCACCTTGGTCGCCTTGTTGGTGGGAGCTGTCATAACAAACTCCAGATCACCACGCTGCATCACCACCTGCTGGATACAAGTCGTCTTACCTGTACCGGCGCTCCCTTCTATCAGGAACAGCCGTTCATTGGGGTCTTCCAAAAACTTAAGGCATTTTCCTATAGTTGCCTTCTGACCTTCGTTTAAAGTAATCATATGCTCACCTCCCCTTCAAATGATTCAATACATTCCATAATCTTTACCTCCGCTGGGTTGTCTCCAAGCTCCACCACACTCCCCCAGTTCGGCCCGATGCTTACCTCAGCCATCATGGGGATCGCATGTCCGGGAGGAGTTACGTTCATAATTTCCTGCATCCTTCCGCAGTACTCAAACACCGTGCTGACAGGGACAGAGGATACGATCTCGTCGTAGACTGGGGCAATCATAACTGACTCGGTCTCCTCCCAGATGTTGGTTTCGTAGGAGGCTGTAAGTACTTCCTTCAGGATGTCAGCAGCACACCCCTGCACAGTCTGGTTGACTGCTTGCCTCTCCTGCCTAGACCTCCTAGACCCGTCCTTACTTCTGATATCTTCAGTCAGGTGCTTCAGGTTACCGTAGGCGGTCTTCACGTAGCCGTGCTGCTTGGCGAAGGTGATGGTCTCATCCTGCCACGGAGCCAACCTGCCGTAAGTACGGAACACCAGTTTCATCAGCTCCTCTGCGAACTTCTCTGGCACTCCAAGACCCATTGCCAGAGTGCTGGCCTGCCCTCCGTAGATGATCAGGAAGTTGACGACCTTCGCCATCTTCCTACACAGGTTCGCTGCTGCCGACAACTTGGGGTCGTCACAAAACAGAAGGTCTCTGAAAGCCCCATAAGCGTGGTCCCCAGAGAAACTAAAATCAGAGGTGCTCAGCTCCCTTTGGAAAATAGTTTCCGCGAACGAGATAGCAGTGACCGAGTGGATGTCTTTGCAGACGGGGTGAACCATCCCGTACTCGTCAGTGCTGACTCCCCCTCCAGTATAGGCATCGATCATCACAGGGTCGTTGGCTTCAGATCCTGTTATCCTCAACTCCTGCCCAGAGAAATCTATAGCTACGATGACGTGATCATCCTCTCTCGGTAGTACGATAGTCCGAGTGCGCCCCTTCTTAACCTGCAGCAGGTTAGGTTGACCTCCTGTTGGCCTCCTCGTCACCGTGCCGCAATTGCGTATCTGTGGGTGTATCACTCCGTCCCGTGGGTGCTTCCATAGTGGGTACGGATTATAGTACAGAGAGGTCAGTGTCTTCTGTTCCTTCACGTCGATGACGGTGTTAAGTACGTCAGCCTTCCACGCATTCTCTCCGTGGCAGTCCTCCGCGATAGCCATTTTCATGCCCTTCTCATCGCAGGAGGGGGAGCCTTCCAGCCCTAAAGTACTTCTGGAACTGTCTCGCTGTACCTTGGTGCGCTTCCGTACTGGAAGCCCAAGCTTGCAATAGATAAGTTCCTGCATCTGCAGGGGAGAGTTGAAGTTTAGTTCGTCCCCCTCTTTCACTAGGCTTCCCTCCCCCAGGTAGGGGACACAGAATTTTGCCAGACCTTCAAACTCTGGACCTTCACGTTTCTTCATCATGTGGGCTGACTCCCCCAGAAGGTGGGCGAAAACTACAGCCTCCTCCCCATAATTTAACTGCCTCACGTTGGTAAGAAAAATGTTGATCTGCTTCTTGGAGTTAGACGGCAGCTTAAGGACTTCCATATCAAGTCCAAGCCCCTCAGCCACAATATTCAACTGCGTGTGGGTGCCGAGGAACGTAGGGGGGAAGTAGGTTTCAGCATACGGCTCGTATACTGCCGCCTCCTCCCAGTGGAACAGCCTCTCCTGCTTCTTGGCTAGAAGAGCGTCGTCAGTAGGGGCTTTGTCACCTTTTTTGCTGGCCTTGTAGCTGAGAATGGCAGTCAGGTTGGAGCCGTCCATCTCATCAAGGTGGGCAGCAGCGTCCGGGCTTGGCTCCAGACAGCGCTCCCCCAGAATTTCTCGGACACGCAGCATACCCTCTTCAATAATAACGTCGGCTTCCTTATGCAGCTCGTCCACCTTGGCGTAATCTATTCTAACTCCAGTATCAAACGCATGGTTCAGTACGTGGACTGGGGCACGTTCCTTCTGATCATAGAAGTCCCACATGCCTTCCATCTTCAGGGTAAGCTTGAACAAACCAAACAGGCGTCCTGTGATTAACGAGTCGTCACAGCCGTAGGACAACACCTGCTCCCCAGTAAGCTCCGACATGTCATTAGCTCCGGCAGCTTCCAGCACCTCCTTGTAGCTGGTTTGCTGGTAGCGGAAAACTCTCTCCGACAATGGCTTCAAACCCTTCAACTCATTCTCGTTGACATAGGATGCCATGATCATGGTGTCGTAAGGCTTCTCTGGGCGGTAATCTAAATTCAAGTCCGACACCAATAGCTCGAACGAATTGTTGTGGGCGATTAGAGGAACTTCTGCTCGTTCCACTTCCTTCAGGTACCCCCTGATAGTCGAAGGGTCACAGCTGTAAGTCTCTTTGTGCAGGGTGGGGATGTAGATGGTGTACTGCAGGTCAGGTCCGTAGTTGAGAGAGCAGCCGGTGATCCTAGAGCTGATCACATCAACGTAGTTTCCCTTGCCCTTTGGCATGGCCGCATTGAATTCCTCACTCTTCAAAGTATCTACCGTCTCGTAGTCAAACGACACGCAGGGAGTCATTGGTAGATGTTCGGTGAAATGCCGGGACACCTCGTCAAAGTTTTCAGCTGTGACCAGCGTCTCTGTCGGGAACAGGTATTCAAGATCTTCAAGGTACTTGGCGCAGTACATCTCGTCCAACACGTTGATGACCTTTGAGCGGGTCGGTAACCGGACGTAATAGACAGGCCAGATCAACTTGCTACCACGAAACCCGTAGCAGATGTCAGGGTTGAGGGTGGCAACCTTGTAAAACTTCTGCGCATCCTTCCTGTTGTCGTACACATGTCGTAATGTTTTTTCAGGATTCTCTTCCAAAGACTCCTCAACAGCAGCCCAGTCCTTACTGGCAATGCACTTCTCAATCTCTGCCAGACCGTCGTAACCATACTCGGCTACCATAGCCTTCCACGCCTTCTCCCCGAAGCGCAGCACACCAATGTACTCGTGACTTGTCACCGACCAAACACTTGTTCAACCTTGTCATGTTGAGCGGGATGCCTTGATGCTCCCCCTTGATAGGGGTGTTGCGCAAGTAGACGTAAGTGTTCTCGTCATCCAGTTGGAGCATGTCAGCGTCTCCAGTGTGAATGACTTTCTTTTCGTCAGGATGCGCTCTGCAGATGGTAGCGATAACGTCGTCAGCCTCTACCCCGTCAGCCTGCACGTTAACCACTCCGATGTTGGCGAGGAACACTTTGATCGCGTTCTCCAGCAGCTTCCTCTGCTGCTTTTCCTCTATAGGAGCCTTCTCGCTGGCCTCGTGTCGCTTCTTCTTGTAGCCGGGATGCAGGGACTTGCGGTACTCGTTACCTCCGTCCCACACCGCGATAATATCGCTAGTGCGATACACTTTAAGGATGGGCATCAAATACTCTTCCATCCAGTTGTCGAATCCCCAGCCAGCAGTGTTAATTCGCTTGCCGCACTTGGTTAGAATTGCTTTAGGATCTTGCCCCCGGTAAAACATTTGGGTGAGCAAACCCTTAGAATCCAAAATAACTTTTGGTCTAGTCATGGGAGTACCTCAGATTTTTAAATAGAAGGGTTGAAGCTGGTCGGGAAAGATAATCCCCCGACCAGCTTCAGGTCTTACTAGTCAGCCTTTTTAAAAGACCAAGGAACGAAGGGCTTCACAGCCTTGGTGATTTTCTTACCGGCGTAACAGGTGGTAAGACATTGAGTTGGATTAATGTTGTGAATCAATTCCAACTCGGTGAGGTAACCTGAGAAACGGCCACAGGAGGTGGGCGGGACTTGCAGCAGCACCATGTTCTGGTGAAGCTCAAGCTCCTCGTCCTGTACGATGGCTAACGCCTCGATATACTCCTTAACTTTGAAGCCGATGTCATCCTCTTCCCGCCAAGTGCGCACCTTCACAGCCAGTTCAGATTCCGGGTCAGCCAGCTCACCTATGTCATAGGTGTAGGCCAGCTCAGCATCTTCGTCCTTAGCCGCGTCAGTGCGGAGCACATAACGCTTGCGAGATTGGCTCAGGCGAACGGTAATCTCTTTAGTATCCAGAGGGTTTCCGTCTGCTGTGCAGAACTCGCCGTTGTCGAGCACGATGGTGGGGAAGGAAGTCCAGTCGAGAGTCAGACCGCCGAAACCTTTGCTTTGCAAGTGACCGAGCACACCTTCCTGTTGGGAGGTGACAGCTGGGGGTTGGTCAGTTGCGGTTGAGACTGCTTGGGATTCTACGGGAGCTGCTTCGGGTGGAGTGTCTTCTTCGAGGACTGATTCCGTTTCGACTACCTCTTCAACAGCGGCAGGTGTTTCAGTTTCAGTTTCAGTTACTTCAGGCGTAGCTTCATTCTTCTTTGAAAGTGCCATTGGCATTCTCCTTTTCAAGTTTAAGTTTTACTCCAGTGTTCCCTTTCGGGCATTGATTAAGCTACTCTTGTCGACCCGATGAGTCAACAAGTTTTGCTCAATTCTTTAGGCTAAATAAAATTATCTAACCTTGTGTCGACTTCACCTTCCGCTGGGCGAATATCCATTTCAAAAGTGAAGTCCCCATCAAGGTTAGCCTCCATCTCCGGCATGTCTAACGAGGTGCTACCAGTCTTTAACTCAATACTGCCAGCAAGCCTCTCCTCAGCATTTTCGTTTTCGTAGGTAAACTTCAGCACGTCGTCGCTAATCTTAGATACTTGAAGTCCGTCCACATAACTACTGGTAACTCCAGCATTTCTTGTTATGCAGATGCGGTGCCGCTTCCCCGGCACCAACGCTGCTTCGGGAAGCCCAGCCTCTGGGAACATAATCCCCAAAAGCTTCTTGGTACCTGCAGGAATATTGGCAGCGACTGCTGCTGCCATCAACCTCTTGAGAAATCCTCTACGATTCATACCCTCTCCTTTCTGAACACCTCTACCGCAACAGGTACGATTGGTTCAATCAGTTCTAGCATTGCTTGGGCGTACACTCTGATCTCATACTGAGCATGCTCGTGCAACCTCTCCCTCAAGAACCCGAACAGATTGTGCAGGTTCATCGTTGCGAACATGTGAGAGTAGGTGGCGACAGGGAGAACTGATCGGGCCAGCTCTCTGGGGACTCCGACTGTTATAAGCTCGCGGTAATGTTGAAATGCCCGTTCATTGTGCTTTCTCATCACCCCTACAGCACCTAAAAGATAATCGTCCACCTCTCTGTTCATGTCCCGCATTTGCTTATTGTCTTTCGACTGCGTACCGATGTGTTCAGGTTTTGGGACGTAGAATTCTTCGGGCAATTCGGTGTACCGTGCGCTCACCTCGTTGTAGCTTTGGGTGCGGTGACGGTGCCACTGCCTGAACACGAAGATGGGAGCCTTCACGTCAAAGGTGAACACCACCGCTTCAAACGGGGTGTTGTGCCCGTTCTTGTAGAGGTAGTTTATCAGGCGGGAGTCACTTCCTTCGTCGTCTCCAGCCTTCCACTCTGCGTTGTAACTACAACGAGCATTTCTAACAATGGACAGGTCGGAACCCATGTGGTCAACCAGTCTTACGTGTCCGTGATCTAAAAGTTCTATCATGCTATACCCTCCTTCGTTATAAGTTCAAGAGCCTCGTCGTCAAACTCTGACACACGCTCCATAATCATCCACTCTATGTAGCTGGGGTCGTCGTGGATTACATCCTCCAACTGCTTTCCTTTGTGCGCTCCAAAGGTGAAGATGGATTCTAAGTTCATCTCTTTGTTTAGCATTGCTGCATCGCCCCTCTGGAACTGGAGGAGGGGCCGCCAGAGGTACGCTCCTCTTGTGAAATCGATTTGTTTAACGACTCAATAGAGGTCTCATCAAACCAAGAGACTACCTTGTTCCCTTCGTGCAAGGTGTTGCTGGTTACGGTGTAGCGAAGGCATCCGTTCAGGCACTGACACTGTCCAGTGACGTACCCTACCAAGGGAGTGTGGATAGATTTTACTTTTGTCCCGAGATCAAACAAGAAGTCAGGGGCTCCCCATGCAGAGGCTACTCCTCTTTCTTCGTCGACCTCGAAGTAGTCTCCGTCAATCCAAATGGAGTCTGGCATAGATGTCTCCCCCTCCTTTACTGGGGGTTGGACAGAGTACTGGATAGCTCCAGAGTTCCACCTCACCCGACCGATAATGACTCCACAGAACCCTGTTGATTTGTCAGTAACGAAAGTACCTAAATTAAATTCAAACATTGGTTGCCTCCTATGCGGCTTTAAATTCAGACAGGAACGTATGTCTGTCTTTGTAAACTTGTTGAGCTTCCCCTTCCTTGCGCAGCATTTCCTCTGTCGCTTTGGGGGAGATGGTTCCAAGTGCTTTGATGATCCAGATGTTCACTAGGTTGCGTTGCCCACTGCGGTGGACTCTATCCATTGCCTGCTTGAAGTCCCCCGGCACTCCGGTAGGCTCCCCGAATATAATTGTGTGGCAGACGCTTTGAAAGTTAAAGCCTGCGCCTGCTGACTTGGGGTTAGCGATGAGTAGTCGGCAGGTATCATCCTTCAAGAATTTCTGACGATTTTTCTCCGTGTTTGAGGCACCGTACATGAGCGCCGGATTAAACTTGGAAAAATAGGAATCTAGGTTTCGTACTGAGTCTTGATAGTTGACGAAGATTATTACCTTCGACTTCTCGATATCCATCCCGTCAATTATTTCCTGAATGGCCATCACTACATTATTTTTAAACTTCATCTCCTCAATGTACAACTCCGGGCAGGTGACAATCTGCAAACACTTCTGGCGCAAAGCCTGAGCGTTATCAGCAATGATCATCTCATCACCCACTTCCAGCAGCCTCTCCTTCACTAGCTTCTTGTATAGCCTGAGGTGCCCCGCCTCCAGTTTCACTGCCACCTCTGTAATCGTCGGGTCTTTAATCTCGATCACATCTTTCTTCAGCGTCCTGCTGGCACGTTTGTACAGCGCCTTGGAGATATCAGGGACCGCCTTGTACCCCGTCCGAACTGTGAATGACTTCTGCCATCCTCCGTTCTTCATCCTGCGCGGCTTCTTCAGTGGCACCCTCTTGTACACGCAGTGGATCTTGTCGAAAGTCTTCAGACTGAAGTACGCGCCGGGGTCAGTTAACTCTATCAGGGAGTAGGTGTCGATCAACTCGTTATGTGTCGGGGTACCAGTCATGAATGTGGAAGAGGTGCCTCCCTTCTGGTGCTGCCACTCGTGGACATGCTTAAAGAACCCGGAGTTGGAATTCTTCAAGGCCTGTGCCTCGTCGAAGATGCCGACTCGGTAAACTTTGCTCCACTTCTCCCACTCCCTGCTGAACATCTGGTACGACATGCACAGGAGTTGGGGCCAGCTATCGTTCTCTCTCCACTGGGCGTACAGTTTCTTACGTTTAGCAGGAGAGTCGTCCAGTATGTGACTGGCAACGTACTTCTCTGCCCCCTGATACACATCGTACAACTCCTCCTCGAACTGGTACACAAGGTTGGGGGGCATCACTGCGATAGTACGCTGCCCCTCGCTCACCCAGTACAGGAAGAATGCGTGGCTGGTAAGCGTCTTGCCGGTTCCCGGCTGGTCATACAGCCCCCAGTACTCGTTGGTCAGCAGCCTGTTCAGCCCACTGACCTGATGCTCCATAGGTATCTTTTCCGGGTTCATCGTAATGAACGGTGCAAATGCTACTGGGTTTTTCAGTCCAGCCTTTTTAAAGTAAGTGTCTAGAGTATACGTCATGGGTATTCCTCCTATATGAATCCACTAGTATCCAAACCTTTCTCGTCCAACTTCTTAATGTCCAGCCGTGCCATCGCTCTGCCATTGCCCATTGATTCGGTGGGGGCGAACTCTATAAAATACGGCTCTTCTTTTAGCAGGCCAATAAACGCCTTACTACTTTCAATGACAGCTGCGGAATTACTGACGGTCTTGATATACCGCCTGTAAATTGCGTGGCAGATTAATGGGTCCATCACCAGTACCCCGTCGTTCTTCAGCAGGAGGTAGTGGTCAACCTTGACCAGCCAGTTCTCCTGACCGTTCTTGATACTGGCCATGATGTTCATCTCTTCCAGCACCGCGTCCACTTCAGAGCGAGCGTTGATATCCTTGGCTGACTCCCCGAGATGTACGAAATATTCTTCCATTGTGCTGATTATTTCGTCCAACTTTTCAGTGGACCGTGGCAGCTTGAGCTGTTTGCTAACTACCCCCCGGAAAAGTTTCAGCCCTACCATACTGGTCTGGTAACAATAGCGGGGCCTGTCGTCCAGATCCTCAGAGATCAGACCTTCCGTGGCATCAAAGACTTCCTCTATCTCGTTAGTGGAAGTTTGCAAGGCTACGGCCATCACTGCCTTGCCTACCTCCCTCAACTTCTTTCGACCTCGATTGGCGTTGCGCAATTCAGTTCGCTTCCCCTGTCGCTTATCTTTAGACAGCTTCACACGAATACTGCGCTCCTGCAGGGCAGGCATCTCCAGCTCCTGCTCACTGACTACAACCAGAGGGCCGCTAATAGGGATCTTTGTAACCTTCCCCCCACTGCGGGTGTTGTCCTTCTTGCTGGCCAACCCTCCACGCAACACAGCTTCCGAGTTCCACGTAGCCTTGAGTATTTCCCCCACTGATTTCCACTGAGACAATCTCATCTTTGACTTGTTATATTCTTCGAGGACTCTGGGGACAGTGGTAGTGGAGGAGGCGTAATCTAAAATGGCGAAGGGGGTGATGTTGGAAACGTTGACGGGGGTGTCTCGCATGGTGTAGTCCGTTCCGTTTAGCCAACTAATCAGGGAGACGGTAACACTCTTCCCTGACCCTGCACTCCCCCACACTGCCAGCACTGGGAACTGGCTGAACAGTGCCATAATGTGAGCCTTAAAGTGGCAGGCAATAAACCACCCAACCATCAGCCCCATCTCTACCTCCTGATTAATGCCCAGCATGTTGAACAGCGCATCGTCAGCCTCTTCATCCTCTATCGCACAGATGCTTGACTCGGAAAAGTAAGGTCGAGCCACCAAACTCCCGGCATACTCATGTGTATTTTGAATCCTGTTAGTGTTAATCGACATGTCGGGCTCGACGTATGTAAATATTTCGGAATCTCCAATCTCTTCTCGTTGAATCCCGCAAGTATGTACCCTAAGTATTTCTCCCATACTATTCTCTTTGTTGAGGACATGCCCTTTAATTGCCTGCACGTCATTGTCGCTGCCAAAGAACATCAGAACTCCATGCCCTTCAGTCGTATCCTTCATGAATGCTGTTCTTGATAGCCAGCTTGATTCGTGGAACACCACGGTAGCTACCATCTCGCCGGTATCGTACAGTTCCATCCGAGTGCCGACTCGTGCCCCAGTACCTCCTGTCTGTGGCATGTCAATGTAGTGGTCGGTGGGTAGCATAGTAAAATTGGTAAGGGGTTTGTCCCCTTTAGTGGAGACGATAAACATCCCGTCCTCCCTCTCCAGCAGCCCCATGTTGAGGGATGCTGAGTTGGCTGATTCAGGAGAGTCTTCAATCACACATCCGTCGCAGGGGGCTCTGTCAAACAGACCCCTCATTGATGCGCAGCTGAACTGGTACGAGGGTGAGTTCTTCATGTAGGACACGCTGCCCTTTACATGGTCATACTTGGCTCGTAGGCTGTCGTACTTCGAGCTGGTGGAGCTGTCTGCCAGCCTCGATATCAACCCATCGGCCACCACATCACTGATGTCAGCCCTGCCAATAAATATACCCAGCTGCATTGAGGCCTGATTGAGGTTACGCTCAGACCTGACCCCCTTCCAGTCACACAAGTTTTGTATACAGGGAGGGACATCATCCCTTAACTCCTTTAGCCCTTCCTCTGACGATACAATAACAGCAGGTTTGGTGTTGGTGTTCACCTCCCGCCTCGCCTCTTCAAAAATATTCTGAAGCAGCACCACCTTCATGGGCTTCGGGTCTATCTGGGTAATATTGCGCGGCTTGGATGTCAGTTTTTTATACCCATCCGCATCCAGATCCTTCAGCTCTTCGTACAGGACAGGTACTCGATAGTTGCCGTCATATCTTTCCACGTTCTCCAGTCTGAAAGCATTGCCTCTGCCACAACTGTAAACCGCAAAGTCCATGCCGGGGACGTAAAACTCTTTAGCCATCACTTTGTAAACTAACGGTAATCCTTTTATTGCCCTCCCCGCACTAAAGTATTTCTGATCGACTGTTACGTGTATGCCCTTGGAGCCTGAGGCAAAAATCTTTACCCCTTGCTTTGGTACGCCAAGCTCAACAAGCTTCTCTACTAAAGTTTTCCCCGACTCTATGGCGAGCCTTAAATCTTCCTTGCAGTCTATGTCGAAGTAGAGCGGTCCCCGGTAAGAGTAGGTTCTCTTATCCCTCGCGCTTTCTTCAACTATTTCTGTTACTTCAAGGATGGTGACTTTTTTAGCTTCCAGCTCCTGTATCTTAACGTCCAACTCATTCGACTTTACTGGCACCCACGAGCCTTTTTCAGACCGTTGGATGTATCGGTACATTGGTTGCTCCTGTTAGGCAGCTGGGTTTTCACTTGTCATTTTCAGTTTTACTATTGTCACTGCCCTGTCAGGAACTGTTCTAAACTTTGAACTTCCGGGCTTGGCGAACCAAGCTCGCACGTACTCGTCGCTGTACCCTGTAAGTTGTGAGAGTTGTCTCCAAGTGAGGTTGCTTCCGTCCTTCACTCGTCGAATGTATTTTAGATTATCTTCTGCCATAAAATGTGCGTCGGCCATAGTGATGCCTCCTATTATTAATGATTAGTACATAGTACCACTGGTACATAGTACTATTAGTGGCGTAAAAAAAGCCCCCGGTATAAGGGGGCAAATGAACCCATGACAGTCATGCTTCAACATAGGGAGTGAAGCATGACCATCATCTACCTACTCGCGGTTCGTGTCAATAATTCTCCCTTTGGTTTTGGTAAGTTTCTTTAATTTAACAGGACGCTCACTCCGTGGAAGTAGCTTGCCGTCCATATCCGTCTCCTGTCTGGCGATCACAATATCCAGCCCCCGAGTCAGCCCCCTCCCCCTGAACACGTTGGTCAGGTTGAAGAACTTCACCTCCGCTGGCAGGGGGATGATCAGGATGTCTCCTACCTTGCTGACATTGTATGCAGTGATCACATCGTCATAGAACTTGGTGGAGGTATGTCGAACACCAGACCCACTCTCCTTCACGTCCAACAGATCGTACTGCTTATGCCCCACCGATATTACAGAAATGGAATCTTTTTTAAACCCTGCCATTACTTATTCTCCATCAAATTGATCAATAAATCGTCAGTTGTTCCCAGCTCATACAGCCTCAGCAATAACTCATCAGGGCTGAGGTTCCCGATGCCGCATAGCTCCTTCATGGTCATGTCCTCCCCCTCCACCTCAATCTTGGCCTTGGAGAAGTTCAACAGCACCTTGTCTGGCTTGCTGGACAGCCGCACGTTGGTTTCCATGAACGGCAGGCGTTCTGATACCCGTCCCAGCCAAACGCCGCCACAGTCGTTATCCTCAAGGTACAGGCTGAGGTTTATCAGGGCCTCCTCGAAGTCGATACCCTCATACATGTCGTCCATGGTGCCGCCCCAGAAACTCTGAACGTCCTCAGGGCACAGGAGGAGCAGGGCGAACAGCTGGATGCGTAGGGAGTCTCTGGAAGTCCACACTGTCTCATCGAAGCTCAGGGCGGTGCAGTCAGGCTCCCCACACCCGCTATAGCGGCACAGGATCTCCCGCATCTCCCCGGCTGTGAGCCATCCGCTGTTACCGCAGTCGCAGGTGAAGAAGAACTTGGACTCCTTTCCTATGGGGCGGTTGGGTCCGACCTTTAGGTGTCCCACCTTCCTGTTGAAGGGGAGCCCTTCTCCGGGCTTGGCCCCTTTGGTATCGAGGTGGATAGTTTTGGAGGGTTGTAGTTGTCGTAGGGATGCCATTGGTTCCTCCTTATTCAGTATGCAGTATTAATTGTTACTGATACTACATACTATTTAAAGTGAATTAAAGTATTATCCATTATCTTCACTAATATAAAGCTGTCGAGATCCACCCTGTACAACCCCCGGATGCCGGGGATGCTGATGTCCACTAGTACCGCGCCGGGGTACCTTCCATCTTCAAAGAACTCAACCATATCCGCCACGTCATAATCAATCACTCCAAGAAATTCTCGATTAACCTCAAACACCTGATCAAATACATACTGCCTTGGCAGGTTCAGCAGAGGGGGGAGGCCTTGTGTGTATGGGTTGTCATCCTCCTCAAATCTCTCGCGGAACCTGTTCGGGAACTTTCTAACGTCTGCCATCTTAACCTCCTATCTGCACGTATTGTCCGTGCCTGTGCTCTTCAATAATTACGTAGCCGGTCTTCACTCCGTCTACCCAAAAGTCCACTCGCCCATCCCCCCTGAGCGAACCCGTCCTGTCGTCAGCCTTCGACCAAGTATCCAGATGGATCTTGGCAACTTCCAGTGCCCTGTTTTTCTCGTCTGTTTTCAAAACAAACTCGGCATCTTGGAGTCGATTTTTTGATCGGATTCGATACCGATATTCAGCCAAGTTAATACTACTTAGTTCATAATTTTTCATTATGGGAATTCCCTCCTTATTGGTAAGGTGGTTGTGCGGGGGAGAGGTTCTGCTAGGTGCCTCTCCCCCGCGTTGCTGCTAAGGTGTTTGCGGGAGGTTGGTGGGGTTACCCGCCTCCCGCCTTTTTACTTAGGCGGCAATCTTCAGCGCCTCCTCGAACGCCTTGTTCTTCCTGTTCGCTCCCTGCCCAAACCAACCAGAGTTCAAACGTGAACCTGTCTTGCTGGATTTTGCCATGTGGTCCTGATAGAACGTCACTGCGTTCACCAGCCCCCAGGTAGTGTGGTGGGCAGACTTGAG
>Ga0164313_10001537_pt1 | contig 20392 bp, 17 predicted proteins | sample GuaBasSedimGuay4_FD_113735 | JGI IMG/M metagenome (GOLD analysis project Ga0164313, IMG submission 113735) | Subseafloor sediment microbial communities from Guaymas Basin, Gulf of California, Mexico - Guay4, Core 4569-4, 0-3 cm | ecosystem: Environmental > Aquatic > Marine > Hydrothermal vents... | reverse complement strand
CTGGTTGTTCCCAGGGAAGAAGTTGAAGGAACTCTTGTTAAAGGTATTTGTGGCCAGGTGGATGGTTCAATTTCTCCGGGTTTGGTTGGCCTGGAGGCTGGTCAGTCAGCTTTTGGCGATATTTATGCCTGGTTCAGGGATTTGTTGTTATGGCCAGTGGAGAAGCAACTCAGGGAAACTGACTTGCTGAATGAAGAAACGAAGGAAAAACTTTTTAATGAAATCAGGGACCGGACAATAAATGACCTGTCTGAGGCAGCTGCAAAAATTCCTTTGGATGAAACTGGAGTCCTGGCCCTGGACTGGATGAACGGACGTCGGACACCGGATGCAAATCCCTATCTGAAAGGTGTGATCTCAGGCCTTACCCTGGGCTCAGATGCCCCTGCTGTTTTCAGGGCACTGGTAGAAGCTACGGCTTTTGGTTCACGTGCCATTGTGGAAAGATTCAGGGAAGAAGGGGTGAGAATTGACGGAGTGATCGCTATGGGCGGTGTCGCTAAGAAGTCTCCTTTTGTAATGCAAACCGTTGCAAATGTGATGAATATACCTATTTTAGTTGCAAAGGCTGAACAAACATGTGCCCTGGGTGCAGCAATGGCGGCTTCGGTGGTTGCCGGAACCTGGTCAACCTTTGAGGAAGCCCAGGAAAAAATGGGAGCTGGTTATGAAAAAGAATACATTCCGGATAAAATAGACGCCGAGAAATATAACAGGCTTTATAAGAAGTATATAAAGTTAGGAAAGTTTATTGAAGATAAACTAACTGATTATCCTGCAGGTGAATAACTTTATAAAATCTGGATAAACATGAATCAAATGAAAACGGAAAAGCAAAAAAGCCTGAAAGGTGATCTTTATTCTGCTTGCGATCCAAAGTTAGTGGAAGAAAGAAAAATTTGCCGGCTTTTATTACAAAAATATAATAATACAGGTCCTGACGAATTGAACCTTAGAAAGGGAATTTTACAAGATCTTATGGGAGGTACCGGGAAAGAGTTGGAAATTGACCCACCATTTTATTGTGATTATGGTTCGAATATATTATTGGGTAATAAGGTTTATTTCAACTTTAATTGTGTGGTGTTGGATGTGGCAAGAGTTGATATTGGAGACGGGGTTTTGATAGGGCCGAATGTTCAGATTTATACGGCTACTCACCCCCTCGACTGGAAAATAAGGGATAAAGGACTTGAGAATGCAAAACCGGTTTCTATTGGTTCTCATGTTTGGATTGGTGGTGCAGCCATTATTCTTCCTGGTGTAAGTATTGGAGACAGATCGGTAATTGGAGCAGGTAGCGTGGTGACTAAAGATATTCCATCGGATGTGCTTGCAGCAGGAAATCCCTGTAAGGTGATCCGGCATTTAAATAGTTCAGATAATTGAAGTAAATACAAATATAATAGATCTAATTTTGTAAAGTAGTAGTTTTATGACAAGCAAAGAAAGAATACTAGCTTCACTGGATCACAGAGCAACAGATAAGGTACCCCTGGATTTTGGTGCGACACCGGTAACAGGAATACATGTTCTTGCCATTGAAAATCTGAGAAAGTACTTTGGTTTGCCAGATAAACCTGTAGTAGTCAATGAACCTTACCAGATGCTGGGGGAAATTGAGGATGATCTTGCCACGGTCCTTGGAATAGATACAGTGGCTGTTTCTCCCCGGAAAACTATGTTTGGTTTTCCAAATGAAAACTGGAAAGAGTTTAAAACACCCTGGGGACAGGATGTAATTGTTCCGGGGGATTTTAATGTGACTTATGATCAGCAGGGTGATATAATTATTTACCCTGAAGGGGATATGTCAGTTGCCCCCAGTGCAAAAATGCCAAAAAACGGATATTTCTTTGATGCCTTGACCCGGCAGGAACCATTAGACCATGAAAATCTTAAGCTGGAAGATAACCTTGAGGAGTTTTCATATATATCAGATGAAGACCTTCAGTATTTTAATAAAGCAGTAAGTAAGGTTTCTGGTTTGGAGAAAGCTGTTGTTGCCAACTTTGGCGGAACTGCCCTGGGGGATATTGCCCTTGTACCGGCTACAAACCTTAAGCATCCAAAAGGAATAAGGGATGTGTCGGAATGGTATATGGCTACACTGATGCATACAGATTATGTAGCTGAAATATTTGATAAACAGACAGCCATTGCTATAAGTAACCTGCAGAAAATATATGAAACAGTAGGAAATAACGTGGATGCAGTATTTATTTGTGGAACAGATTTTGGCACCCAAACTTCCCAGTTTTGCTCTGAAGAAACGTTACTCTCATTGTACGGCCCTTTTTACAAGAAAATCAATGAATGGATCCATAATCACACATCCTGGAAAACATTTAAACATTCATGTGGTGCTGTAGAGCCCTTTATGAAACATTTTATTGATTTTGGTTTTGATATTATAAACCCTGTTCAGGTAAATGCTACCGGTATGGATCCTGAGCACCTGAAATCAAATTATGGAAAAAATCTGGTGTTTTGGGGTGGAGGTGTTGATACTCAGAAAGTATTGCCGTTTGGTACTCCCAAAGATGTTGAACAGCAGGTGTTGAAGCATTGTGATATTTTTTCAAAGGATGGAGGTTTTGTATTCAATACTGTTCATAATGTACAATCCAATGTTCCAATTGAAAACCTAATAGCCATGATGAATGCACTCAAACGTTTTAATGGCGAGACCGATTTCTTTTAGCCTTGAATCCTTTCCAAATTTACTTTTTTTATACCCGAATTGTTAATAAATCATAAATGAGCTAAAACAATTCAAAGAATTTTGTTAAACTTTTTTTTATTAAAAATATATGGTGTATCATTGCAAAAATTTTCACAAATCAAATTATTTATTATGTTAAACAAAGTAATTTTGTTATTCCTTATTGTAGGAATGACTATATCATGTAATGTAAACAAAATGGGAAAAATCTCTTTAGACAGTGAAATTGATTCAGTTAGCTATAGCCTTGGTGTTTCTGCTGGATCTTATTATTTGAAACAAGGTTTTGATAGCATTAATACAGATGCTTTTTATATGGGTTTTAAAAGCGCAATAAAGAAAATGGACCTAAAGGTAACCGAGGAGGAGAGTAATGTTATTCTGCAAGCCTTTTTTCAAAAAGCGACTGAAGCAAAATCCAGTGGTGCTAAAAAAGAAGGAGAAGACTTTTTGATGGAAAATGCGGGTAAAGAAGGTGTTGTTACTCTACCAAGTGGTTTGCAGTATGTGATAATTATGGAAGGTACCGGGCTAAGACCTCAACTTACAGATAAAGTTAAGGTGCATTATCACGGTACATTGATTGATGGTACAGTCTTCGATAGTTCTGTAGATCGTGGTGAACCCATTTCATTTCCTGTAAATGGTGTGATCCCCGGATGGACAGAAGGATTGCAATTGATGCCTGTTGGTTCTAAGTGGAAACTGTTTATTCCTTATAACCTTGCTTATGGTGAGAGAGGTGCAGGACAAAATATTGGTCCATATTCCGCCCTTGTTTTTGAGGTGGAACTAATAGAGATAGAAAATTAGGAATACTTCAATATAAAAGAAATAAACCGGGCTTTTAGTCCGGTTTTTTTTGGTCTGTTTTTTAATAATAATTTCCGGTTTTCTTTTAGAATATGTAATTTTAAAAAATTAACTCAATAAGTACAAATGAAAATTCATGTAAAATGGATTCTGCTAATATTGATTTCTGTATTTATATTCTCCTGCGCAGGGAAGGATGAGGAACAAGCTTATAAGAACCCTGAATTGCCAGTTGAGGAAAGAGTAGATGATTTATTAACAAGGATGACACTTGAAGAGAAATTCTGGCAAATGTTCATGATTCCGGGTGATTTGAGTATTGGCAAAGAAAAATTGAAGAATGGGATTTTTGGTTTGCAAACTTCCGCAAAGGCAAGAATTGTCGGTCAATCATCTCAAATGATGGATTACTCCAGTGGTGGTTCTGCTAAAATGACTGCTGAGAAAATAAATGAATTGCAAAAATTCTTTCTCGAAGAAACCAGGTTGGGGATACCCATTATCCCGTTTGATGAGGCTTTGCATGGACTTGTACGAGAAGGTGCAGTAGCTTTTCCACAGGCCATTGGCCTTGCTGCTACCTGGGATATTGCCCTGGTATCTGAGGTGTTTTCTGCTATTGCCGATGAAACACGAAGCAGAGGAATACATATGGTGCTGTCACCTGTAATGAACCTGGCACGAGATGCACGCTGGGGAAGGGTTGAAGAGACTTATGGGGAGGATCCTTTCCTTACTTCCAGGATGGCAGTTACTTTTGTCAGGAATTTTGAGCAAAAAGGAATTATAACCACGCCAAAGCATTTTGTGGCAAACTATGCTGATGGTGGCAGGGATAGCTATCCTGTAAATATTTCGGAAAGAGAACTGTATGAATCTTATTTTCCGGCTTACTATGCTTCTTTTACTGAAGGTGGCGGTCGTTCTGTAATGACCTCCTATAATTCCCTGAACGGAAGTCCCTGCACAGCAAACAACTGGTTGTTGAATGAAACCCTGAAAGGGAAATGGGGCTTTGATGGTTTTGTTATTTCAGATGCCAGCGCAGTTGGTGGTTTGCTTGACCTTCATCATATTGTTAATAACAGAGAGGAGTCTGCAGCTGCAGCCATAAATAGCGGACTGGATGTTATATTTCAGACGGAATATAAACATCATATCCCGTTGTTAAAGGCTTTTAGAAATGGTTTAATAAAGCAAGAAGTGATAGATGCTGCTGTTCGCCGGATCCTCAGGGCTAAATTTGAATTGGGCTTATTTGAAGATCCTTATGTTGATCCGGAAGAAGCTGAAAAAATAAACGGCTTACCGGAACATTTCCAACTTGCAGAAAAAGCAGCAAGGGAATCGCTTGTATTGTTAAAAAACAACAGGGATATCCTGCCACTAAAGACAAATATTTCTTCAATTGCGGTGCTTGGTGAGGATGCTGTGGAGGTCCGGCTGGGTGGTTACAGTGGCCCTGGTATTCACAGGGTTAGTATCCTTGAGGGTATTAGGAATTCGGTAGCACCAGGTGTGAAAGTGAACTATGAAAAAGGATCAACCAAAGAGGTTCAGGAGTTTTCCGGGATTGCTCCCCGGTTTTTGAAACATGAAAATTCCGGTTTGATCTTGGATGGTTTGGAAGCTGATTATTATTCAGGGATTAAATTCCAGGGCCAACCGGTTATGAGTAGGACAGATAAATTGTTGGATTTTCACTGGACACTGTTTCCTCCTGCCCCCTCATTAAAAACGGACTGGTATTCAGTAAGATGGAAAGGGACACTTATCTCTCCAAAAACCGGTGATTTTAAGATTGGACTTGAAGGAAATGATGGCTTCCGGCTCTATCTGAATGACAAACTCCTTATTGATAGTTGGGTAAAACAAAGTTACGGTACCTACATGGTTCCATTTTATTTTATAAAGGGTGAAAAGTATAAAATCAGGATAGATTTTTATGAGTCCTCTGCTAATGGTAGGATAAAGTTGGTATGGGATCAGTTCACTGACAGGGAAGAGGAGGAAATGAATAAAGCCTTGAAACTTGCTATGAAGTCAGATGTTGTGATTATTGTAGCCGGTATCCATGAGGGTGAGTTTCAGGATCGTGCAAGTTTGGACCTTCCCGGTAACCAGGAGGTTTTAATTGAAAGAGTGGCTGCTACAGGTAAACCTGTGGTACTTATATTAATTGGAGGATCTGCCATTACAATGGATAAGTGGCTGGATGAAGTTGATGGCATTTTGATGGCATGGTATCCGGGTGAGCAGGGTGGAAATGCGGTGGCGGATGCTATTTTTGGAAATTACAATCCTGGAGGTAAGCTTCCTTTAACTTTTCCAAAATCCCTTGCCCAGCTACCTTTGTTTTATAATCATAAACCAACCGGTAGGGGAGATAATTATTATGATCTTTCCGGTGAGCCCCTTTTCCCCTTCGGCTTTGGCCTGAGTTATACCAGTTTTAAATATACTGCTTTGAAAATCTTCCCGGATGAAAACACAGGGAACCGGAAGGCAAAGATAAGTTTCAGTTTGAGAAATTCGGGTTCTTTGCCTGGAGATGAGGTGGTCCAGCTTTATATCCGGGATGAAGTAGCCAGTATTGTCAGGCCGGTAAAAGAGTTAAAGGCTTTTAAAAGAATCCATTTAGAACCTGGTGATTCGGCTGAGATTAGATTTGATATAACTCCTTCCATGCTGGAAATGTTGGATTTGAATTTAAACAGGATAGTAGAGCCTGGAGTTTTTAGAATAATGATCGCTAGCTCTTCCAGGGATATCAGATTGAGTGGAGAACTTGATGTTCATTAAACAGGCTGATAAATTGCTGCATTCTATAAAAATTAAAAAAAAAGTATAATACTTAAATTACAGATAATGAGTGTATTTACTAAAATATTGAAATTTTTAGGTCTTTTTATAATTATAATTGTTGGATATATTTTATTCAATGTTTCTCCAATTTATTTCTTTAATTTTAAAAAAGAAAACAATAAATCACATATAATTGTTGGACACAGAGGGGCAGGGGCATTAGGCCCGGATAATACAATCGCAGCTATAAAAATCGGACTTGAAAATAAGGTGGATAGAATTGAAATTGATGTACATCAGACAAAAGATGGTGAGATTGTAGTCATACACGATGAAACACTTGACCGGACAACAAATGGTGAAGGTTTGATTAAGGATAAAACCTGGGATGAAATTTCAATACTGGATGCAGGCAGTATATTTTCTTCTGATTATAAAAATGAAAGGGTCCCTTTACTGGATGAGGTGATTAAATTCATTGATGGAAGGGCAGGGTTGATCATTGAAATTAAGGGTGGTAGTGAGTATTATCCCGGGATTGAGCAAAAAGTAGTTGACATTGTTAAGGACAATAATGCCCTGGATTGGTGTATGGTGCATTCATTTTATACCGGGGTATTGGTGAAATTGCATCAACTTGAACCAGCACTAAAGTTGCATAAACTGTTTATTGTCAAATTGAGTTTTGTACCGTTTATGATAGCATTAGAAGGGATTGAGTATTTTAACTTAAAGAAATATCCATATATTAATGAATACAGTTTAAATTATCATTTTGCAAATAGAAGGATCCTAAGAAAACTGCAAAAATCCGGAAAGAAAGTAAATGTATGGACTGTAGATGATCCTGGGGATGCAAGAAAATTGCTAAGTATTGGTGTTGATGGGATTATTACAGATTACCCGGATCGGATAAAGTAATTTTTCCTTTCTTTATATTACTGTGCTTTGCCACTTTATACATATATTTATCTTTTCAATAAAATTTAAACCTATGAGAAAGAAACTATTAGCTATTATCCTGGTATTAACGAATCTATTAATACTTCAGGCACAGGAAACTACTGCTGAAAAAATCAAAAGAATGCAATGGTTCAAAGATGCAAAACTGGGAATATTCATTCACTGGGGTATTTATGCAGTAAACGGGATTGATGAATCCTGGTCATTTTATAATGGTTATATTAGCTATGAGGATTATATGAAGCAATTGAATGGTTTTACAGCTGCAAATTATCATCCTGATGAGTGGGCAAAACTGATTAAAGAAAGCGGGGCGAAATACGCTGTTCTTACCGCCAAACATCATGATGGAGTGGCCTTGTGGGATACAAAATTCAGTGATTTGAATGTGGTAGGGAAAACCCCGGCAGCGAAGGACTTGTTAACTCCTTTTATAAAGGCATTAAAGAAGAATAAATTAAAAACAGGTATATATTTTTCGCAATTGGACTGGTCACATCCTGATTATCCGCATTTTACAAGGAAAGAAAACAGGTATGCAAATGATTCAGTTAGGTGGAATAATTTTTTGAAATTCCGTCATGACCAGCTAATGGAATTGTGTAAAGCATTTAAGCCCGATCTATTTTGGTTCGATGGGGATTGGGACTATAATGCAGATAAGTGGGAATCAAAAGGAATGAGTGAGGAATTGCGAAAATGTGACCCAAAAGTGATCCTCAATTCCAGAATTAATGGTTATGGTGACTACAGCACTCCGGAACAGGGTGTTCCCATCACCCAGCCAAAAGATCCCTGGTGGGAACTTTGTATGACAATGAATGATTCCTGGGGCTATCAGGGGAATGATCACAATTACAAAACACCGGGTCAGGTTATACGGATATTTTCAGATGTAATTGGAATGGGTGGTAATTTGTTACTCGATATAGGCCCCAAAGCTGATGGGACTATTCCTGAAGAACAGGTTGCCATTTTAAAAGAAATGGGAAGATGGACGGCAAAGCACAAAGAGGCGATTTATGGTACAGTTGCCGGCTTGCCCCCCGGTCATTTTAATGGACCAACTGCCCTGTCAAAAGATCATACCATTCTTTATTTATACCTGGATTATATTCCAAAAGGGCCTGTTTTGATAAAAGGGCTGAAAAATGAAGTGAACAGGATATGGGTGGTTGGCAAGGGTACAAAACTCGACTCAAAAGTGATGATGAAGGCCTACTGGAGCTCTGTTCCAGGTTTATTGTATATTGATGTTCCTGAAGAAACCATTGATAAGCATGTTACGGTAATTGCCGTGCTTTTAAAAGGTCCAGCTGAAGTTTATAGGAAAGATGGCCAGGTAATTGAGAGCAATTAAAATAGAGGAGATGTGCTTATAATCCGGACTGGATTATTCAAATATTTTATTGATTTTACTTTACCTGCATTGGTAGGCAAAAGGATGTTTAGTGCCTTCAGGTTATCGCCCGGTACAATTAAATTATCGTGTAGCGAAAATTTATCGGTAAGGCTTTTATCTTTTTTTGGAACCAACTGATGGTATTTAATTGCCAACTGGTGGTTATGTACAAATGTTTTTCCTTTGAAATTTAATGTTGGCATAATATCCTAATTTTATTCATTTATCATTTTATAAGATACAGTTAAATTGTTTTGGTGTGAGTTTAATCGTGTAAATTCGTAATCAACAATTAACTCATTGTATTCGCTGTAATTTTTACATTTAATATCACTGTAATTAAGCAATAAGTCTTTTATTTCTTTTGGAAGCATTATAACAAAGCCTTTAAGTGCTTTTTGCATCTCTTTTTCTCCATTATTTTTCTTTATAACTCCTAAGTTCCAGGCCATAACCCCAAGCTCAACAATATTTTTTTCTTCCTTAAAACTTCTGGCATCTTCCAATAAAGGTTGTATCATTTCGGAAACAACATCTGATATTTTTCTACGCTTTGGATTGTTTTTGTAGTTAAATTTTACATCTACATTTAGTTCTTTATCTAATCTTTTTTTTATTTGTGATAATCCGTGAATATTATCTTCATTTGATTTTACCTCATTCTCCTTTATCTTTTTTCTTTTATGTAATATTTTGCTACGTTTCCTGTTTTTTGATTTGCCCATCACTGTATTTTTTTATTAAAATTCATTATTCAAAATTGTTTCAATTTGGGTAGATCATTTTTTGCAGTTTCCCTGATAATCCAATTTTCAATAGCATGATATTCGTGAATGATAAAATTCCTAAATGACCTGACATGATGCCATGGGTAAGGATACTTACTAAGAAGTTCTTGATCAATATGAACTATTGCTTCCCCGATAATAGCAAACTGAAACAAAATGGCATTCTGTAAAATTTCGTCATTCAAAAATGTTTCTTTTGAATGTCCCTTACTAAATTCATCAATTTTAAGAATAGCTTCAGAAATATGCTGTAATCGTTCTTTATTTGCAATTGTTTTATCTCTCATATATTAATAATAAATCGGGTTTTATTCTGTCCATAATACTGGGCTTTATTCCGCCTCTCATTACAACATCAATTTTATAGGGGATACTTTTTTCCAACTGATATTGTATCTCAGCTAAATCAAAAAGTGAAAATCTTGAATTATCAGCAACTTGAATCATTAAATCAATATCGCTTTTATTATCATCTTCTTCTCTTGCAAAAGAGCCAAATAGCCATGCTTTTGAAATTTTTCTATCATTGACAAAATATTTTTTTATTTTCTTAATGATTTCTGAGCGGCTTAATTTTGTTTTCGACAAATATTCAATTTTCTCCTCTGCAACTTTTAAAGCTTCTTTTGCATAATCTTCCTTACCAATTTCATAGATAATCTGATCACTTAAAAAGATAACCAACATCTCTTTTTCGTCATAGCTAAAAAAGTCAGCCAGTTTAATTATCTGTTCTTTCTTCAGTTTTCTTTGTCCCCGCTCAATTTTGCTTAAAATTGCCTGATCGATATCCAAAAAGGCTGCAACCTTTCGCAAAGGATATCCTTCTTTTTTTCGTAATGTTCGTAATAACTCTCCGATGTTTTGCATTTTGAATATTTAATTTTGACAAAAATAGTCAATGTATTGTTATTTAATGAGGTTTGGTGTCAATTATTTTCTAACTTCTGATCAATATTTTGTTGCTTTGAAAGAGTGTAAGGAAGCAATTATTTACTTTTCAATGCTTCAGCGCTTTGATTCTTGCTAATAAAGCATTACAAAGTACTTGAATTTTAGACGGATATTTTTTTATTAAAGAAAGATTTTTATGATTTGCCAGATTAGTGTACTTTTAAATAATAAAAATTGGGTTGAGTCGCTGGGGCATACTGTTTTAAACTATATATATGAATAAAGATCTGATAAATAGTATTTTAGACCATTACCAATTTGGCAATCTATCTGATTATGAGCTGATGGGTAGGGGATTTGCCAATCAAAATTTCAGATTGGATACCGACAAAGGTATTTTCCTGCTCAGAAATTGTCTTGAGCAAAGCAGGGAAAGTATTATACAGGAAATGCGGTTGATGGAACGTCTCAGATTGGCTGCTTTTCCCACCGCTTTTCCGGTAGAAAGAAAGGATGGCGGTTTCCTTACGGAATTACCAGAAGGGCGTTTCGTGTTTTATGACTTCATCCTGGGAGAAATTCCTCAGTTAAATATACAAACAGTTGCAGAAATTGCTTCAGTTGTTGCTAGATTAAATTCACTGGATGGTTTTGAGGACATTACAAAGAAGAACAGTATTAATCTGGAAGCAAGTTTTAACCTGATTGATTCAGAAGCTTTTAAAAAGTACCCGTTTCATGATATCACTGGTGATTTTGAAAATTATGCAAATGAGCTAAAGCAATCATTGAATAAATCATTGCCAACCGGACTGATTCATGGGGATGTCTTTCCTGATAATACCTTTTTTAAAGATAATAAACTGGTTGCCATCATTGATTTTGAAGAGTTTGCTATAGATACCCTTTTGTTTGACGTAGGTATGACGATCCATGGGTTTTGTTATATTAATAACCACCTGGATCCTGTTCTTTTTGAAACTTTTCTGGAAAATTATCAAAAAGAAAGAAAGCTAAGTATTGAAGAAAGGGAAAGTTTACCTGTTTACATTAAGTGGACAGCATTGGGAATGGCTTATTGGCATTTGAATAAATTGGTTCAGAAGGATAATTTGCAACAGCGGGAACGTGTTCAAGAACTATTGGAACGTGTCAGGAATGCAAATTCGGAATTATCTCGATTTAATAATGTGTTTTGATGTATTGAAAAAAAATAATCTCCTGAGATTTAACTAAATTCAGTTCTTATGGATCCCAATGATGTATTATTAAAAGCAGCCGGAGAGTTTGGAACGCCATTATATGTTTATAATGCAGATGTTATTTGCAGGCAGGTCAGCTATTTTAAAGAGGCTTTTAAAGATTTTCCCCTGCAAATCAGGTTTGCCATGAAGTCAAACTCAAATATTAATATTTTGAAACTGATGTTGAAAGAAGGAGTGGGGCTGGATACGGTTTCTATCCCTGAATTGTACACAGGTTTACAAATGGGGTTTAGGCCTGATCAAATTGTATTTACGCCTAATCTTGTGGATTTTCAGGAAATAGTGGAGGCGGTGAAGCTGGGAGCTGATATCAATATCGAGAATCTTTCAAATCTTGAGGAAGTCGGCAAAGAATATGGATCTTCTAAGCCTTGTTTTATTCGGTTAAATCCACATATTATTGCGGAATCCCAGTCAAAAGAGGTTGCTGAGTGGCATAATCAATCGAAATTTGGTATTTCCCTGACCCAGTTTGATCAATTACATGAAATAGTCAAAAAGTATGGTATTAAAGTGGATGGTATCCATATTCATTCCAGCCATGTAATCATGGAAACGGAAATTTTCTTAAAGGGTGCAGCAATTATTTTTGAATTGGCTGAGAATTTCCCTGATCTAAAATATATAGACTTTGGTGGAGGTATTAAGGTTCCTCATTATCCCGGCGAGAGGGTAGTCGATTTGGTTGAACTGGGGAAAGCCCTGAAACCAAAATATGATGATTTTTGCCAGAAGGTTGATAAGAAAATTGAATTTTGGTTTGAACCAGGTCGTTTTCTGGTGGGGGAGAGTGGTACTTTATTGGTTCAGGTTAAAGTTCTGAAAACTAATGGCCATGTACAGTTTGTCGGTGTTGACTCAGGCTTTAACCATTTGATCAGGCCCATGTTTTACGATTCTTATCATGAAATCCTAAACCTTTCAAACCCGGGTGCTAAGAAAGAGAAATATACGATTGTAGGTAATCTCTGTGAGATTGATAATTTTGCTAAAGACAGGTCATTGAATGAGATCAGGGAAGGGGATATTTTGGCCATCACTCATGCCGGGGCTTATGGTTATAGCATGGCCTCCCAATACAATTCCAGGTTTAGGCCTGCTGAAGTGATGATAAGCGGAGACAAAATGCAAGTAATCCGCAACCGGGATAGTTTGGATGATCTGCTTAGAAATCAAATAGAAATTAATATTTGAATTATGTTATTTATTCAATCGGACGATATTGATAAACTACTGCCTCGCAGCGAAGCTGTGGAAGCCATGGAGGAAGCCCTCCTTATTCAGGAAAAAGGTGATTTTACCATGCCTGACCGTGTGCATGTAAATCATGATAATAATCTATTATTGTTGATGCCGGCATTCGCAGGGAAATATTTCTCTACCAAACTGGTATCAGTATTTCCGGATAATAGTAAGCTCCAGATTCCTTCTATCCAGGGGGTAGTTGTGCTAAATGATGGAAAAACAGGAGAACCGATGGCCTTGTTTAACGGAGCGAAATTAACTTCCTTTCGTACTGGTGCTGTTGGTGGGGCAGCCATGAAATGGCTTTCCAGCGAGAACCTTCATACTGTTGGTCTTATTGGTGCTGGTGTTCAGGGCTTGAGTCAGATATTATTTGCCAGGTCGGTAAGAAATTTTAGTAAACTATTTGTTTATGACCGAAATCCTGAGAAAACTGTGGAAACATGCAGGCTTATTAAAAATGAATTCCCTGATCTGGAGGTGTTGATAGCTCAAAGTACTGATGCTCTTGTTAAGGAATCAGAATGTGTGATAAGTACCACTACTGCTATTGATCCTGTTTTTTCAGACCGCAGGGAGCTGGTGCAGGATAAATTATTTATAGGGATCGGATCCTATAAGCCTGATATGCAGGAATTCCCAGATGTAGTTTGTCAAAGTGCAGAAGCTGTGTATTATGATACTCCCATGGCAACAAAGGAATCGGGAGACCTGGTCAAACCTTTATCAAAAGGCTTAATTAAAGAGGATGACCTTATCTCTTTGGGTAGCCTGATACAAAATGGTAGTTTGCTGAGAAAACAGGGGGCAGTGGTTTTTAAATCGGTAGGAATGGCATTGTTTGACCTGGTAATAGCAAAAAACCTTTATGAAAAGGCTAAAATCAAAAATATAGGTATTGAACTTAGTTTTTAATTAAAGTGAGGGGGTGACTTGTGGTCACCCCCTCACTGAGGAAAGGAAAAAAATTAAAGTTTGATATTAAAAATCCAATTTATCAATTTCTTCCAGTGTATCAGGGTTAATTACAACCATACTTATTTTATCTCCTTCAACCGTAAAAAAACAAACAGCATTCTGTGTGGAGAAACCAGTTGTAAAGGGGGTCCACGGAACTTCCCTCTGGGCATAATATGGGGCTCCGGCAGCGCCATTATTGATTTGATACACAGTTCTTTTTAATTTGATCTTTTTGGGCTGATAGTTCTCCGGATAAATTATGGTTTCCGGACCAATTTCAGTTTTGCAATAGTTGTGTTCATCACCGGTTAGCATAGCAACAACTTTTGTACTTTTATTGATCATTAGATCCAGTAACTGATCGCGCCTTTCTATGATCCCTTTATCCACTTTAATACCTGCAATCCATGGCCTTGGCTCATTTTTCCCATTATACCACATGTCATCCAGGATATGGGCACTGTTAGGGAAAAATGGAGTATGGATGGTTACAAACACATGATCTATATTTGGATCTTTCTCCAGGGTTTTAAGAGTGTTTTTTAACCAGTTTAACTGATTATCCATCACATAACCGTGAATATTCCCGCCAACTGCCGGAACATCCACTGCTGATGGGGTGTACCAGTAATTAGAGTTAAGGTTAACCATTGCTACATTGTTATAAGTATAATAAAAAACATTCTCATCATAAGATGGAAAATCTGTATTTGACTTATCAGGGTCATATTTTGTATTGTCTTCACTTTTTGGTCCGTTATGCGGATTTATAGCAACTAAAGAAAAAAGGCTTTCTGAAGAGTTGGTATTGTACGGGAAATTATCCACACTGACTCGGTATTGGTGTTCTTTATCCATGAAAATTTTATTATAGGCTTCGTGATTACCCATTCCCATGGTAATTTGGAAGTAATGGCCAAATGGCTCAATGGCATTTTTAAAGTTACGGTATTGCAATAACATTTTACCTGCTGAAGAACTATAACCACTGATAAGGTCGCCTGTAAATTGTGCAAATGCAACTTCCTTCTGGGCGCTGACTGCCATGATTTTCTTAATCATATATGCATTTGTGCCGTTAAAAGCCCTTTCCCCGCCTCCGGCACCTCCTCTGGAGTCACTGGTATATGCAAATACAAATTTTTTCCTGCTTCCAGGTAAGGGGCTGGTTTTGAATGAGTAGTTTTGTTCCAGCTTTCCATACTTCAGGGTATATGGATATTCAGTTTCAGGTGATAATCCTGTTATTGGGATTTCATGATTGAAAACCGCTTCCTTGTCTTTATAAACTTTATTGTTTACATTGATTTCACAGATAGACTTTTCACTGGTAACAAAGGAGATGGTAGTGCCCTGAGGTTGGATAATGTTAATAAAAGGACCGCTTACAATTGTATTGATTACTTCAAAGGGGCCGGTACCTGAGAAGCTCACCTTTCCATCATATAGATACCTTCCATTTGAGTTAATGATTCGGTAGCCGATAGTACCTAAACCGGAATCTTCCCATCCGGTCATATCATAATTCCCCCTTAAGGACCTGAAGCTTACAAGTACTTTTCCCTGTAATATTTGCGCAGCCGCTGATCTATATACAGGTATTGGATATTTCGCCTCTGCATAATGAATTAGCCCGAAAAAGAGCGTACCATTCAGGTTTTCATCTTTAAAATCAAAGAAAATTCCTTCTTTTGTTCCTAAAGCCTTTCCTTCATAAGTAGTAAGTATATTTTTAGTAGGATCCACTACATCACTTAGAACTGTGCTATCCGTTGTAAGAATAAACAGATTTCCCAGTTCGTCTGTTTGGATATTTTGAAGTATATTTGGTACTGTTGTATTTGGATTTTTAGCTTGACCTGATACAGAAATGCTAAGGAAAAATAATACAATAACTGAAATAAACCTGACATTCGGCCCTTTAATATTGATCGTAATTTTCATAATCTTACATGTTTTAATTTTAAGCTAAATTAAAAAAATATAACTTAATATGCCCGAATTTGTAAAAATCGGTTTAACTTTCGTCATAAATATATTTGAATCATGTTACATAAGCTAAAGTTTAATCCTCCTGAGTCATGGAAAGTAATTCATACCTTTGAAATGCATACAGGAGGAGAACCATTGCGGATCATTACTGATGGACTTCCTGAAATAAAGGGAAATACCATTCTTGAAAAGCAAAAATATTTTAAGGATAAATATGATTTTATCAGAAAAGGCCTGATGTGGGAACCACGTGGTCATGCTGATATGTATGGGGCTGTTTTGACTGAACCGGTTACTGCGGATGGAGATTTTGGAGTATTTTTTCTACACAATGAAGGATACAGTACAATGTGTGGCCATGCTATTATTGCACTGACAAAAATGGTTATTGAAACTGGTTTGATCCAAAAGAAAGGTAAAGAGCAGGAATTAAAAATTGATACTCCCTCCGGCAGGGTTCTGTCTTATGCTAAAACAGATAATAATGTGGTGAAAAAAGTACGGTTCAGGAATGTTCCTTCCTTTGTTTATCTGAAGGATAAAGAAGTAGAAGTGCCCGGAATCGGCATGGTGAGTTTTGATGCTGCTTTTGGAGGTGCATTTTATGCTCTTTGCGATGTTAAACAGCTGGGTATTAATATGGATGCGACTGATTATGATAAACTGGTAGATTATGGTAAAAGAATTAAAAGGGCAGTAAATGGGAATTTCAACGTGAGGCATTCAGAGCACCCTGAGTTGGGCTTTTTATATGGGGTAATATTTACCGGGGACCCCTATGATTACCATAATCATAGCCGGAATGTTTGTGTTTTTGCGGATGGTGAAGTGGATAGGTCCGCTACCGGTACCGGGGTTAGTGCCAGGGCAGCACTGCATTATGCCAATGGTGATATTTCACTGGGGGAAGAAATTACCATAGAAAGTATCCTGGGTTCTACAATGCAGGTGAAGGTGGTTGAGGAAACTAAAGTAGGGGTGAAGGATGCTGTTATTCCGGAAGTTTCCGGATCTGCCTGGTTTACTGGTCGTAATGAATGCTGGTTTGATCCTGATGATCCTTTAAAAGAGGGTTTTATCTTTAGATAAACGATTAACTCCAATCCTTTTTGTGAAGATGATATTATGATCCGGGTGAAATTTTCAATACATAAAATCTTAGTTTTATTATTTACATTCTTGTTATTTTCTTGTGGAATAAAGCGATCTTCTGACAAGAGAAGTAATTTGTCTTTTAATTGGGAATTGCAGGATAGCATAAATAATGCATCTTTGAGAGGAATTTCCGTGCCAGATGAAAAGACGGTTTGGGTAACAGGTTCCGGCGGTACTTTTATGCGGACTATAAATGGTGGCGAGAGTTGGTCTTCAGACGTAATTCCGGGCTATGGGAATGTCGATTTTCGGGACATTGAGGCTTTTGACCCCTTAACAGCTATAGTAATGGGGATTGGAAATCCGGCTGTAATTCTCAGGACCGAAGATGGTGGCCGTACCTGGGAAAAAGTTTTTTTCAAAGATCTTGATGGCATTTTTCTGAATTCCATAACTTTTTTAGATAGGGATAATGGTTTTGTAGTGGGTGATCCCATTGACGGTAGGTTTTATTTATTGAAAATCACAGATGGGGGTAGGACATGGGAAGAACTTCCTGAATCTTCCCGCCCGCATGCAGAAAAAGGGGAGTATATGTTTGCAGCCAGTGGTAGTTGCATAAGCGGTATCCAACCTTCTAAACTCTGGTTCGTTTCAGGTGGGTCAATGGCCCGTGTTTTTTATTCAGTAGATAAAGGTATTCATTGGAATGTGGTTAAAACTCCGGTAATGAGTGGTTTGCAGTCGACTGGAATCTTTTCAGTTTTATTTACTGATCAGGCTCAGGGTTTCTGCATAGGCGGAGATTACTCAAAGCCCGATTCTGCAGGAGTGACTTTTATCTATACAGGGGATGGTGGATTGACATGGCAACAGCCGGAAAACATGCCGGCAGGTTATAGGTCATGTATTAAGCAATTACTTATCGATGGGAATCCGGTTTTGATAGCTGTTGGGCGTGCTGGTAGTGGATTTCTAGAGGATCCCGTTAATATTGAAGCCCCTTGGAAAAATATAAGCTCTTTGGGTTTTTATACAATGGATGTGGATCCAACAGGAAAGGTAGCATGGGTAGCAGGTACTAATGGAAGAGTAGGAAAGTTGAAGGTAAAAATTAGATCTGAATAGTGCTTTTTATTAATAAAAATATTTTTGAGTAATTATCCAGGAATTTATTTAGCATTGTGTATCTGTTACTAACCAGAGTTACTTACATGAAATATTAATCCTATGGAAACAACACAGAAGCTTGTAGAAATAAGAAAGAAAATGACAGCATCGGGTATTGATGCTTACTTTATTCCAATGACTGATCCTCATATGGGAGAATATGTGCCCGACCGCTGGAAAACGATTCAATGGCTAACCGGTTTTACAGGTTCTGCCGGAAATGTTCTTATCACAAAGGATTTTGCAGGTTTGTGGACAGATTCAAGGTATTTTCTGCAAGCTGAAGATCAACTTGAAAATTCAGGTTTTGAATTGGTGAAATTAAAAATACCACATACTCCTGAGTACATTGATTGGTTGGAAGAAACTCTGGATAAGGGGGCAAGCCTTGCTTTTGATGGAGAAGTGGTTTCCACAGGTATTTCAAACATGTTTTCAGATCGCCTTGCACCTGTTGGTATAAAAATAAATAGTGAAGTAGATTTGTATTCCGAATTGTGGGTCAATCGGCCGAAGATGCCTTTAGGTATGATATATGAGCATGATGTGGAATATGCTGGTTTGACAAGGACAGAGAAAATTGAACAAATCAGGGAAGAAATGAGGCAGGAGGGAGTGGGCTATCATGTATTAACTTCACTGGATGATATTGCATGGACATTTAATATCCGGGGAAGGGATGTGAATTATAGTCCCCTGGTAATTGCTTATGCCGTAGTATCCCTGAAAGATACATGGCTTTTTATTAATGTGGATAAAATTCCGGAATTACTCGGCAATAAATTACTTTATGACAAGGTTAAGATCCTTGATTATGATTGGGTTTACGAATTTCTGAAATCAATAAAGGTGGGTAGTACAGTTTTTCTTTCCCAGACAAGTGTGAATACCCGTCTGTATAATTCCGTGGTTACGGTGTGCAGGATTCGGGATGGTGTAAGTATTCCAACCAGTTTGAAGTCGATTAAAAATCCTGTAGAACTGGGTCATATTGAAAAGCTTATGGTAAAAGACGGTGTGGCGCTCTCAAGGTTTTTTTACTGGCTGGAGCAAAACATTGAAAAAGAAAGAATAACGGAGTTATCGGCTTCTGGAAAACTCGAAGACTTCCGGGCTGAACAGGATAACTTTATGGGCCCTAGTTTTGCTACTATTGCCGGATATAAAGATCATGGTGCTATTATTCATTATGAACCTAACCTTAAGACAGATGTTGCATTGGAGCCGGATGGTCTTTTTTTATTGGATTCAGGTGGGCAATACCTGGATGGAACAACTGATACTACCAGGACAGTGTCCCTTGGGAATCCTACCATGGAAGAAAAGCGGGACTTTACCCTTGTACTTAAAGGTACAATTCAACTGGCCATGACACGTTTTCCACGGGGAACAAAAGGTTATCAGATTGAGCCTTTTGCCCGAAGGGCACTATGGGATTATGGAATGAACTATGGTCATGGTACAGGTCACGGGGTTGGCTTTTTTTTGAATGTACATGAAGGTCCACAAACAATTGGGAGTTCAGCTTCCGGAAGCCGGGATATTCCACTTGAACCCGGAATGCTTATTTCAGACGAACCAGGAATTTACAAAGAAGGTAAATATGGGATAAGAACGGAAAATCTTGTGGTAGTAGAAAGAAGCGAAGAAACTGAATTTGGAGTTTTTAATAGATTTAAAACAGTTACTTTATGCTATATTGATACGCAATTAATTGATACAGATCTTTTCCTTCCAGCTGAAAAAGATTGGTTAAATGAATACCACAAAAGAGTTTTTAGTGAGATATCCCCTTTTTTGAATAGGAAAGAGAGGAAATGGTTGAAAAAGAAAACCCTGCCTGTTTGATAGTTAATATAATTTATGACCAGAATGATTAAAAGATTTTTTAATACGGTAAATATTTACCTGATTGTTAGCCTTATTCTCTTAACAGGTGCCGCATGTACCAGACATGATTTAAGCCTGGAAAGCTTAGTTTTAGGAATCCCAGGGGCAGAGTTGGAGAAAATACAAGCCGATTCCATGTATGCTTCGGCATACAGGATAATGATCCCCCAGCCACTTGATCATGAGCATCCTGAAAAGGGGAGTTTTATGCAAAAAATTTATGTTTCTCAGGTGGATCCTGATCGTCCTGTGGTTTTTATCACTGAGGGATATGCTGCAAACCGGAACTACCCGGGTGAATTAAGCAGGTTGTTGGATGCCAACCAGATCATCGTGGAACATCGGTTTTTTGGGGAATCTGTGCCGGATTCATTGGAATGGAACT
>Ga0164313_10001536_pt1 | contig 20393 bp, 17 predicted proteins | sample GuaBasSedimGuay4_FD_113735 | JGI IMG/M metagenome (GOLD analysis project Ga0164313, IMG submission 113735) | Subseafloor sediment microbial communities from Guaymas Basin, Gulf of California, Mexico - Guay4, Core 4569-4, 0-3 cm | ecosystem: Environmental > Aquatic > Marine > Hydrothermal vents... | reverse complement strand
TCACCCGGAATCCAGGAATCTTTGGGTAGACTGCAATTGCCTGTGAGAACTTGGTGTCTGGATTCAACGGCGCGTCTACCCAAAGATTCCTGGATTCCGGGTGAGACTTGACGAACAGGGAGCCACCACCCATTCCTGGCAGTATACGAACTACTTTCCAGGCGTGTTGCGGATGGTTGACAGGGTCTGTACCGATGAATGTAACGTTTTCATTGCCCAATGCACTGGTTACCCAGACCGGGCCGAAATCCGGATCAACGAAGTTGGCGCCACGACCCGGGTGGGGGATCTTGGTCACGTCGGTCAATGCGACCAGCTTGCGTTCTTTGGAGTCGATCACGGCAATCTTGTTGGACTGGTTGGCCGCTGTCAGGAAGTAACGAAGAGTTGAATCCCAGCCGCCATCATGCAGATAACGGGCGGCACCAATCTCGGTAATGCTGAGGTTATTAAGATCTTCGTAGTTTACCAGCAGGACTTTACCGGTTTCCTTGACGTTGACGATGAACTCAGGATGTTCGTGTGATGCCACAATAGCGGCGACACGGGGTTCGGGATGGTATTCCTGCGTATCAACGGTCATACCGCGTGTTGAAACGACTTTCAGGGGTTCCAGTGTGTCGCCATCCATTAGTGTGAATTGTGGTGGCCAGTAAGCGCCGGCGATCGCATATTTATCTTCGTAACCATGATACTTGGAGGTTTCAACCGAACGGGCTTCAAGGCCGATCTTGATTTCAGCAACACGTTGGGGTGGATCCATCCACAGGTCGGTCATGTCGATTTTGGCATCACGACCAATGGTGAAAAGATAGCGACCGGAAGCTGAAGGGCGGGAGATATGAACGGCATAACCGGTTTTGAGAATCGTAACGGTCTTCTTGGTATCGCCATCGATAATGGCCACTTCGCCCGCATCACGCAGTGTTACCGCAAAGAAATTGTCGATATTGAGTTTATGCTGAGGTTTGCTCGGGCGATCTTCAGGTTTGATCAGTAGTTTCCAGCTTTTCACCATTTCCGGCATGCCCCACTCAGGCGGTTCAGGTGGTTCGTGTTGCAGGAAACGCGCCATGATATCGATTTGATCTTCAGTGAGGTCGCCTGAGGTGCCCCAGTTAGGCATGCCAGCAGCTGAACCATAGGTAATCAGTGCCTTAAGGTAATCGGTGCCTTTTTCGCGGGTTATATCGGTGGTAAGGGGTTTACCTGTCGCGCCTTTACGCAGAACGCCATGGCAGCCTGCACAGCGCTGGAAAAATATCTCAGTCGCAGCATCAAACTCGGTCTGGGTAATATTCGGACCTTCTGAATCGATAAATCTTTTTGTATCCTGCCCACTGATGGCGGATGGTGCACCACTGTAGGCCATTTCTGCTCCAGCCGAGACCGGGTGATCGGATGGACCGGTCACTTTCTCGCCACCACGTGCTGCAGAAACCTGCGCCGCATTGACGTTTCCACCCTTATTGTCAAAGGAGTTGATCACAAAAGTGACAACATCCGCCACATCGGAATCACTCAAATAGGAAAGTGGTGGCATCTGGGCGTTGTATTTAGCACCGTTAACGGTGATCGGGCCGGAAAGACCATTGAGAATGGCATGTACAGCCTTCATCGGATCATCGGCTATGTAATCTGAGGCAGCCAGTGGCGGAAAGGCACCCGGCAGGCCTTTACCGCTTGCCTGGTGGCAGGCTGCACAGTGGGCCATGAACAGTTTTTCGCCATTGCTGAGGCGTTCGCTCCTGGTCGCGGAATTTGCCGAGGCAACTTCCGCTGCATGAACAGCATCATCTTTTGTTTTTGCTACGGCATTGGTTACCACGGTAACCAGGGCCAGGGATAAGATACCTAAAATTAACTTTTTCATTCACTTGCTCTCCACAAATCCACAAAAATTATTATTGTGGTTTCAATTATTTGAAATCCACGGTGAAATTTACGGGAGTTAGAGGCGGACGTAATTGACCTGAGTCATAAAAAGGTGATTTCGTGTGTTACCACTGGACCCGTGCTGAGATCGAGTAATTCCGGCCCGGCCGGGTCAATAGCTCCAGCATCGGGTTATTGGGCTTGAACAGGCTGACATCCGACCAGCGCCAGTAACGCTCGTCTGTCAGGTTGTATATACCGGCCCGCAGATCCAAATGGTCATTTACGCGCCAACCGGCAGTGAGGTCGGCTTTTGCCCAGGACGGTGTGTGAAAGCGTGGACCGGAGGTCTCATCGATACGGTCCTGTTCGGCGGTAAATGTCCCGGTCAGGTTGGCATCCCAGCGGTTGTCGGCTGATGTCCAGGAAACACCGAGTACCATTTGCGGTGGTGAAACACTGTTTAACGGTTCATCACTTTCACGGTTTTCACCTCTGGACCAGTAAGCTGCGCCCGATAGTGAGAATGCGTGTAGTGAGTCAGCCCAGGCTCCCAGGTTCTGTTCCAGCCTGACATCCACTCCATAAATGCGGGCTTTGTCAATATTGCGGGATTGAAATAACAAGACGCCACTTTCCGGATCGATCCCGATCAGGGCCTTGGAATCAATGAAGTCATCGTATTCGGTATCAAAAATAGCCAGCGTGAAACGGGTATCCCCTGTGATATACCTGAAGCCGGCCTCAAAGCCCTGTGATGTTTCAGACTTCAGGTCCGGGTTGGGTATGGCGCGGATGTTAAACAACGGAATATCCAGACCAATATTTGCGTCCTCGAATGGTGGTGCCCTGAAGCCATTCACATATTGTGCATATCCCCCCCAGTCATCATTGATGTGATAGAGCACTCCCAGACGTGGGCTGAACTGATCCTCGCTTACGGAAACGACTTCTGTTTCAGGATTCCCTGCCAGGTAAATCTCATCGGGACGTGGATCAAGGTCATAGTTGTCATAGCGAATAGCCGGCACGACTTCCCAGCGACCGTTGCCAAGGCTGATTTCATCCTGAAGGAAAATTCCCAGTTCATCCGTGCGTGAAATTGGAAAGTCACGCACCGGAAATGTTTCACCCAGAATGGTTTTGCTGATGGAGCCGTCGATCAGGCTCTGTTGGAAACCGTCACGAAGTTCGGTCGAATCGGTGCGCAGAAATTCAATGCCAGCACCAATATGGTGGTCACTATTGGCGGTTGAAATATCACGAAACAGGTTCAGCTCCACTCCACTGAAGTCCTGGTCAAACTGAAAGCGTCGCACCATTCGCACAGGCTTGATTGAGGCGGCCCTTTCTTCAAAGGTGGTCTGGTTTGTGCTTGAATCCACATCAAAAGCACGAATAACGCCGTTGCCCCAGCGACTATCAAATTCATAGGCAATGGTTAGCTGGCGGTTTTCGTCGCTATCATCGCCGGCCAGGTAGGTGGTGCTGCGGAAGCGTCCGGTGCCCGGTAACGACTCGATGACAGTTTCAGCATCTTTCTGGTAGTCACTAACCGAGACACGGAATAGGTTGCCGCCTTGCGTATCATGGGTGTAACGCACAAAATAATCGTGACTATTCCAGTCCTGTTTGTCCTCGGGTGTACCTGCAACGGCCTTGTTATCTGTTTCATGCCCATCGCGCAATGTCGCTGCGAATAAAATACCGTTATTGTCATTCCCCCAGGCTGCCATGCCTGAACCGACATAACTGGCATTTACACTTTGGTAGCCGCCACGCAGGGAATACCAGCTGTTACCATCCCCATATGCCAACAGGTCAGACGGATCCCAGGTAGTAATGGCTATAACACCGCCGATTGCATCGGACCCATACAGCGTGGATGCAGGCCCATACAAAACTTCCAGCCGTTTGACCCGGTCGGTTTCAGCAAGCAGGCGTCCGGCATCAGAGAAACTGCCGACAGAAAACCTGTCGCGAGTGGGTACGCCATCAACTTCGATGGCAACACGGTTACCCCCAATTCCACGGATATTGATGGCATTGGCACCAAATCGAGTACCCGAGCTTTCAATATTAAGGCCGGGCTCGTAACGCAGCAGGTCATCCATGTTTTCAACGCCATAACGCTCAATAAAACCGGAGTCGATTACGCTGACCTGTCCAACCACATCGGAAAGCGGTCGTGGTGATTTGCTGGCAACCACGACAATTGGGTCCATCTCCAATGGTTCTGGAGCGGCATCATCACCGGCATCATCTGCCGACACTGATGTTGCAAAAAATATGTAGGCCAGCCACACTGATGATCGCATAGGTTTTTCCTGCCTTAAAAAAGCGCACAGCATAGCCACTCATTCTGATCGAGTGATTGACATAGGTCAAATGAGACTCATTATCAAGTTATTCAAGCGTTACTAAACTATTCTTGACCTGTGTCAATGGCCGCTGGCTTTTGTGATGTTAACGTGCGCAACACAAGGTGTAAAAACAGAACAGGTGAATTTTAAATGATAAACGTAGTAAGGGTCTTGCACGTTGCACCCATGATGATTTCGGAGGACAGGTCTCCAGCCGCCTGAGCGGTAAGGGACACGCGTTCATGAGTACCAGTAAATCTTTTCCAACCGAACTTATAACCAAGTATGGTTTAGCGGGGCCACGCTATACGTCGTATCCGACTGCGCTGCAGTTTCATGAAGGTTTCGATGCAGAAGCCTATCGCCGTCATGTTCAACGCAGTAATGATGACCTCATTCCTTTACCACTGTCGCTATATGTGCACCTGCCATTTTGCGAGACGCTTTGTTACTACTGTGCCTGTAATAAAAAGGTAACCCGAAACAGCACACTGACAGATTCATACCTTCAATCCCTGGATCGTGAGATCGAGATGCAGGGTGAATTGTTTGATCGTGACCGGCAGGTAATCCAGCTACATTTTGGCGGTGGAACACCAACTTACTATGATGATTTGCAGCTAAAGCACATCATCGAAAAACTGTCGGAGCGATTCTTTCTCAGCCGTTCATCCGCACGGGAGTTTTCTATCGAGATCGATCCGCGAACGGTGAATGAGGACAGGATTGCATACCTGGCAGATATCGGTCTGAACCGGGTCAGCATGGGTATCCAGGATTTTGATCCGGCTGTGCAAAAAGCGGTTAACCGGATCCAGGATGAAGACAAGACGCTTGGCCTGATACAGGCGGCGCGTAAAGCCGGGTTTAACTCTGTATCGGTAGATCTTATATACGGTCTGCCGTTGCAAACGGCAAAATCATTTGAGACGACCATTGATTCCATTTTAACCGTCCGTCCGGATCGTCTTTCAGTTTATAACTATGCCCATTTACCGCACCTGTTCCGGTCACAGCGCATGATCAACACAGATGATGTGCCATCAGCTGAAGTGCGTCTTGAATTGCTGGCATCTACGACCAGTAAATTAGTTGATGCGGGCTATGTCTACATCGGTATGGATCACTTCGCCTTGCCGGATGACGAGTTATCGGTTGCCATGAGAGATGGCAGCCTGCAGCGTAATTTCCAGGGGTATTCCACATGCCGGGCGACAGACCTGGTGGGCCTCGGTGTTAGCGCCATCGGTAAGGTTGGAAACAGCTTTGTGCAAAACCAGAAGGATATCCGTGATTGGCAAGCGCTTATCAGTGAAGATAAATTACCCGTCTGGCGAGGTATTGCCCTTAGCGGAGAAGATCGTTTAAGACGTGAAACCATCCTGGCCATCATGTGCCAGGGAGCGCTTAACTTCAGGGAAATTGAACAGGAATTTGGAATTGATTTCACTAACCATTTCGCCCTGGAACTTGAGTCCCTCAAGCCTTTAAGGGATGACGGTCTGATTGAGTTAAGTGAGGAGAGCCTTGAGGTCACACCTGTCGGGCTCCTGTTGCTGCGAGTCATTGCGATGAAGTTTGACGAATACCTGATCACTGGTAATTCATCAAAAGCCTATTCAAAAGTCATCTAGGAATCATTTAACTGCTCTATTGGGCTATAATCTGCCGTTAACTAACGATAATTGTGCGGATTTAACGGTTATATGAGCTCAGAAAATCATCAAAAGCTCTATTTTCCTGAGCGGGCTCAGGTTGCTTGCAGCGAGTGCACGCTTGGGAACCTGTGTCTGCCGCGCAGTCTCGACGCTAATGACAAGCAGCAATTTGAACACATCGTCAACAAGTCACGTGCTATCCAGCCCGGAGAGCATATTTTTCGTGCCGGTGACAAATTAAATTGCATTGCGGCAGTTCGCGCCGGTTGTTTTAAGAGCTACGTCATAGACCAGAATGGTGAAGAGCAGGTGTTGGGGTTTTATTTGCCCGGTGAAATTATCGGTTTTGATGCCATACACGAGAAAGTCCACAACGCCAATGTTGTAGCCCTTGATACCAGTTCTGTTTGTGGGCTCAGTTTTAGTTCTGTCTCAGAAATGGCCCGGCAACTACCTGATCTGCAGGAAGAATTGTTTCGTGTGATGAGTTCACAGATAGCAGAGCTCGAAGCCAATGCTGCCGATCTGAGTGCCGAGGAAAGAATTGCCCGCCTGTTGTGTTCATTATCATCCCGTTTTGCGAATCGCGGATATTCTCATACCGAGTTCAATCTCAGCATGTCACGTCGTGATATCGCCAGCCACCTGCGTCTTGCTACCGAGACCATTTCCCGGGTTCTGGCCCGCTTCCAAAGTGCAGGTATCATCAAGGTGAACCGCAAAAAAGTATCCATACTGGATGTTGACAGGTTGGGTGAACTGGCTCGCAGGGATACCTGCTAACCAGCATCCCGCACTATTCACATACTTTTATGAACAGATTGCTGATCCTGGCTGAAGATGCTGACAAATATTTCCCCCTTGTTGATGCAGCAGACCTCCCACAGCTGGAAATCGTAGCCGCCAGCGGGCCGGAAAAAGCGCTGGCATTGGTCGCAGACTGCAACATTATTCTTGGTGAACCGGGTTTGATAGAAGCGGTGCTGTCATCGGCCAATCGATTGGAGTGGGTGCAATCCAGCTGGGCAGGTGTCGATCGGCTTTGCCGTCCGGGTTCACGCAGTGACTATGTCCTGACCGGTGTTAAGGGTATTTTCGGAGGCATGATTTCGGAATATGTGATGACCTATGTGTTTGCACTCGAACGAAGCATATTTGATATGCGGGCTAATCAGTTACAGAAACGCTGGCAGCCCATGCCGTACCGTCTTGCGAAAGACGTTACGCTCGGAATTATTGGCCTGGGTTCGATCGGCCGGCATATTGCCCGGGTTGCCCGGAGCTATGGGCTGCGTGTTACCGGCCTGAATCGCAGCGGCAAACCCTGCGATGGGGTTGAAAAAGTATTTACCCCGGAGAATCAGGACCAGTTTCTCGCACAGTCGGATTATGTTGTACTGACATTGCCCGATACACCGCAAACCCGGCATTTTATCAATGCTGATATTCTTGCAATGATGAAATCATCAGCCACCTTGATTAACGTCGGGCGGGGGAGCATTGTCAATGAACCCGACCTTGTGACCGCCTTGCAACAGGGGCAAATAGCCTCTGCGGTGCTTGATGTTTTTGAGACCGAGCCATTGCCGGCAGACAGTTTGTTGTGGAGTTTGCCCAATGTATATATAACACCACATTTCGCCGCAGCGAGTTTTCCCGAAGATATCGTAGCTATCTTTGTTGAGAACTATGACCGTTTTAGCCAGCACAGGCCGCTGATGCACGTCATTGATTTTAAGCTTGGGTATTAGGAAAAAAGTCACGAAATGAAAACACTTAGCCATATCATTCAACGAAATAAGGAGTGGGCGGCGACAGTCACTGCTGAGAACCCCGGTTTTTTTTCAGATTTGTCCGACCAGCAACATCCTGAGTATCTTTGGATAGGTTGTTCAGACAGTCGTGTTCCGGCCAATCAGATCATTGATCTGCCACCGGGTGAGGTATTTGTCCATCGCAATATTGCCAACGTGGTTGTTCACACTGACCTGAATTGCCTGTCGGTCATTCAATATGCTGTGGAAGTGCTTAAAGTGAGGCACATTATCGTTTGCGGCCATTACGGTTGTGGGGGTGTCAAGGCAGCCATGGAGGGAAAGCAACTTGGCTTGATTGATAATTGGTTACGTCATATCAAGGATGTACGTCGCTTCCATGCAGGCAAACTGGAAAAGCTGGAAGGTGAGGAAGAGTTCGACGCATTGTGTGAGCTGAATGTCGTGGAACAGGTGAGCAATGTGAGCAGTACAACGATTGTGCAAAATGCATGGAAAAGGGGAGAGGAATTGTTTATCCATGGGTGGATCTACAATATTGAGAATGGTCTGTTGCAAAACCTGGGTACCCGCACACCACCGCAGATATAAACCGGGACTCAAAAGCCGGGACCGGCGACAGGTATCGCCGGTCTCAGACAATCAGAGGCTTACTAGCCCGGACTAAAAATCAAAGCGACCGCGAAGGCCCACAAAAAAGGCCCGGCCAGGACGCACAAATCCAAGGATTTCTTCGTATTCTTCGTCAAATAAATTGCTGGCGCGTGCTGTCAGTTCGAGTGAATCTGTCAGCTTCCAGGCACCTGCCAGGTCAACCACGGTGTAGGAAGGAATCTCTACGCGATCCAGTGTGAAAGTGACGGGTGAGAAGAACACATCCAGTTGCTTACCGTTGTAATTCACATTCAGATTCAGGTTGCCGCGCTCATCGGCGAAGTAGTAATTGGCCACCAGGCTGGCGATATGTTTTGGTCGTCTGACTTCACGTACGGATTGGCCCATTGCGTCTTTCTCGGTCGCATCGGTGTAGGTATAGGAAGCACCGAATGACCAGAATTTACTTACACGTGCGTCATAGACTGCCTCCAGGCCTTGCCTTTTGCTGTCGCTGTCCTTGTTTTTGGCTGTAAACATGAATGTTTCAGGGTCAAAAACGAAGCCATCGATTTCATCCTGCAAGTCCTGGTTAAACCAGGTCAGCAACAAGGTTTGACGACCTTCCGACCAGTTGCTGTCGATGCCAATTTCCCAGCCCTGTGACGTTTCCGGTTTCAGGTCGGGATTGCCAACAAAAAGATCTTCAAAAAAGCCGTATCGTTCAGTAAATGTAGGTGCTTTGGAGCCGGTTCCGACCGAACCGTGCAGGCGCAATGCTGAAGATAACTTGTAGGCACCTGCAAGTTGCCAGGTCGCAGCATCATCGAAATCACTGTAATCGTCCAACCTGCCACTGAGGGTCCAGGTGAAATCTGTAACCGGTTTGCCGACATATTCCAGTGCATAACCGTTTACGTCATAGGATTGGTCCTGATTGGGGTCACCGAAGAATGAAGCCTCGCCCCGTTGGGAGTAGTCAATGTCCTGTCGTTCGAGAGCAAAATTCATGCTGTGTTTTTGACCAAAAGCCCAACCACCCCGCAGGCGTAATTCAAACGTTTCGGCTGCCGTAGAACCGGTCCAGAGTCCATCAGCAAAATTCTGGTGGTCGGTATCCAGCAGTCGTATAGAAAAATTGGCCGAAAACGGGCTTTCAGAACGTGCATAACGCACGTCACCTGTCAGGAAAGTCTGTTCTGATTCCGTGACGCGGTCGGCATCCTGTGGCAAGCCGGTTACGAAGAAATCTATATCATCAAATTCACTGGTTGCATCTACGACCTGACCGGTGAAACCAAATGTGAAGGCATCACCGGCATCAATTTCCAGCGCTACGTTGGCTGTGGTGTTCTCTGCACCATCTTTTTCATTTCCGCTCCTGGAGATGTTGGTTCCGTCGGTATCAAGGTAGGAAACACCACCACTGAGGCGAAAAATATCACCGCTATAGCCAGCGTCTACACCGAGGTTGATGGTGCTGAATGAACCCCCTTCGAAATTACCAGCCAGGTATTTACTGGTCACATTCTTCTTGCGAATAATATTAATGACACCCGCCATGGCATCGCTGCCCCATGTGGCGCTTTGCGGGCCACGGATGATTTCTATTCTTTCGATATTGGATGTCAGCGCAAACTGGTATTGAAATTCATCACCGAGAGCCGGGTCGTTAGCGCGCACTCCATCGATCAGAACGAGTAATTGGTTGGCTTCTGCACCGCGCACCCTGATCTGTGTTTGTGCACCTGCGCCACCCGCCTGGCTAACCGCGAAGCCCGGTACATCACGTAGCAGGTCGGAAAGATATTTCACCTGCCGCTGTTCGATGTCCTCTCGTGTGATGATTGTGACAGAGCTTGCAACATCGCTGATGGATATGGGCTGCAGACGTGCTGTGACCAGCATATCATCCAACTCAAGGGCTTCTTCGGCCCTTGTTTGACTGCTTAATGAAGCGAATACCAGAGAACTGACCATAGTGAATATGGCTGTAGAATTGAATTTGACCATTGTCATTTTCCTTGCGATCTCACCCGAACGCGCAGGGTTATGCTGATGACGATGGTTGGTGCCTGGAGGCTGTTTCTTTTACCGGCAGTACCGGGGGAAACAGTTCTCACACGCTTCCGCCCGCCGCGAATGCATAAGTGAATAAAACTGCTGGCCGGTCTCCGGGCTTGCGAAGGGCGGTTTGACACCGCCAGTGATGAATCGCCTTCCCATGCAAAATGCACAGTGGCTGCAATGACCCATACCTTCGCCTACCGTTGCGGGGGCAGCGACGGAATTACCTTTTAGGAATTAACCTTTGGGGTGCACCGTCTTCCCGTTTAATCCTTTGACTGAGCAGTCAAAAGGACACCTGCAGACTCGCGGGGGAGATTGATTGATTGGGGGGGGATTGTCAAGCGGCAAGATACAGGCGTCCTGTAGGAGCGGCGTCCCGCCGCGATTAATTCTCAGCATCACTTCAGCTTCTGGAAATCGCGGCGGGGCGCTGCTCCTACAGGAATGGAAATCGCGGCGGGGCGCTGCTCCTACAGGAATGGAAATCGCGGCGGGGCGCCGCTCCTACAGGATCAATGCGACCGGCTACGAGGAAGGAAGCCATATCTCCGCCGGGGTTTGCAGATTCTAAAACTCATAACCCCCAAACTGTTCCCGCAAAGTCATTTTCTGAATCTTGCCTGTTGCGGTATGAGGTATTTCATCTACAAACTCAACAGCTTCCGGTATCCACCAGGTTGCAATTTTTCCTTTAAGGTATGCCAATATATCTTCGGCACTGACATCCGACCCGGGTTTGCGAACAATGATTAGTAAAGGACGTTCAGTCCACTTTGGATGGGCAATACCGATGACCGCAGCCTCGGCAACACCCTCGCAGCCAACAGCCGTGTTTTCAATCTCAATCGATGAAATCCATTCACCACCAGACTTGATGACATCTTTGTCCCGATCGGTGATCTGCATGTAACCCATTTCGTCAATGTTGGCGATATCACCTGTGTCGAACCAGCCATCTTTGTCCAGGATGTTTTCATCGTGTCTGAAGTAAGCGCTGGATACAGCTGGACCACGAACCAGTAAATGACCGGAAGTGACACCATCACGGGGAAGGTCTTTATGCTCGTCGTCAACGATCTTCATTTCAACCAGGTACGGCGTACGGCCCTGCTTGAGTTTAAGGTCAATTTTCTCTCCGGGCGATAAGCTCTGGCTCGCATATTTCAGATTACCTGTGGTTCCGATGGGTGACATTTCGGTCATACCCCAGGCATGCAGAACTTCCACGTCGTAGTCATTCTCAAGTTTTTCCATCATCATGCGTGGACAGGCAGCACCACCGATAGCAACACTATTAAGGTGCGGGAGTTTCAGGCTGTTTTCTTCCAGATAATGCAATAGGCCCAGCCAAACGGTTGGTACTGCGGCCGAACAACTTACTTTTTCATTTTCCAGTAACTCGTAGACACTTTTACCATCCATGCCGGCACCGGGCATTACCATGCACGCACCCGCCGCAGGGGCAGCGAAAGCCAGTGCCCAGGCATTGGCATGGAACATCGGGACGATGGGCAGGACATTGTCCTGGGATTTTAAACCAAATACATCGGGCTGGTTGGCCATCAAGCCATGCAGGACGTTGGAACGGTGTGAATACAGTACACCCTTCGGATTGCCCGTGGTACCGGATGTATAGCAGAGCCCCGCCGCGGTGTTCTCATCAAATGATGCCCAGGCAAAATCTGCGTCATGTGCGGACAACCAGGTTTCATAGGCAATGGCGTTGGGGAGAGTGGTATCGGGCATGTGCGCATCATCGGTCAGGATGATGAATTTTTTGATGCTGGGGATTTTATCTGCAATAGCCTCGACAACAGGTACAAACGTCAGATCAACAAACAGGATCCTGTCTTCCGCATGGTTGATGATATAAACCAATTGCTCGGCAAACAGTCGCGGATTGAGCGTGTGGCTAATTGCGCCAATGCCCATGATCCCGTACCAGGCTTCCATATGCCGGTCGGTATTCCAGGCCATGGTGGCGACCCGGTCACCCATGACCACACCTTCATTTGTCAGTGCCTTGGCCACACGAAGTGAACGTGCCCTGAGATCACGATAGGTATAACGACGGATCGGGCCTTCGATGGACCGCGTGACCATTTCACGTTCAGCGTGGTTTTGCGCAGCATGGTCGAGTATTGTTTGAACCAGTAACGGGTAATTTTGCATCAGACCCAGCATTCTTTTCTCCTTTGGTGAATCGGTTTTATCAGATGGTGAGATCTTCAGGCAGACAATAGCGCGATGGCCGCAAAGACAAGCATGACGATCATGATCACAAACCCAATCGTGAACACGGTGAAACGTGCCGGTACAAAATTGGAACTCATATGGATGTATGCATGGATGGCCCGGCTTATGACAAAAGCCCAGGCCAGGTAAAGCACCGTAGTGCTGACAGCATCAATGCTGTAGAACAGTATACACAACACATAAAACAGCACCGGAACCTGGAATTGGTTGCGTATGTTGTTGGAAACCATCAACACATAGTCTGGCCAGGCATCGTTATCCAACGCTGCCTTTTCCATATCCACATCGTTGGATTTGACCGCCTTTGCTTTACGAACACCCAGCAGTAAAAAACCGGCAACGGTGATCAGAATTTGAAACAGTACAGGCAAAAATATCTGGTTGGAATTCATGGTGGTTTCCTGTTTATGTTTTGGTTTGTGGATTATTGTTACTTGTTTAGCGCTAATAATATACCAAGTGCATCAGATGCGACTTGTGCAGGAACAAAAATATGGTCGTGAAAATATGCCGCAATGATATTTGCGCTTATGCCATTTTCAGCGAGTATCCCCGATACGGTTGCCGTCAGGCCAACGGCCTCGAGACTGGAATGAACGCCCAGTGTGATGCAGCGAAATTCGCCTTGAAATGTTAAGCCTGATCGCTCGGCTGCTTTTTTTAAAACTACCAGTGTGAGGCCTTCTGCTTCGGTGAAGGATGCAATGGGGTTGGCTTCAGCGTAATCACCATAGCGTGCATTCCGGGCGTTACAAAAGACGTACTCACCTTCCAGTAATTCAGGCGACAGGGAGCAAAGCAACTGATCAAGACTGGTCTCACCGGACAATATTCATTTCCTTTTGTTTAGCGCAACACGATTTGTGCACGTCTATGGTTCTGACTTTTGAACTTTAGCACAATGAGCTTTCAGTTTATGGCTCAGCCCGATGATCATAAATAAATTCAGGTGGGTTATCATTTTGCAGTTAGATGGCATTATACTTTTCATCACATTTCAGCAAGGAGTTCATGTCATGCCCTTTTGGCAACGATTTTTGATCCTGTTACTCGCAATAGTGGCCGTTGGCTTTATTGTTGACCTGTTGTCACATTATATTTTCGGCTTTGTTCTTCCGGCATATGTCACCGGTGTGATTGGTGGTCTGACTGCTGTGCCATTGTGGGAACTTTTAAAGCGTATCAAATCGAAGCAAATATAGTTGTGAGATTCCATGACCGGTAAGCGCAAAATCATTCATACCTTGTTTCTTCTTATCCTGCCGCTGATTGTGGCATGGTTTGGTATTTCTGTGGCGGGTGCTTTTGCACTTGTTCTCGCGGCGCTTGCGTGGCGCTGGGCAATTACGCTGAGCGGAATCCTGGCACCTGCCAAAGTTCCTGCACTGGAGTTGGAAACTATTGCCGCCAGCCATTTTGTCGAAAAAGTCCGTTGGTGTATGGATCGCCTCGGGGTGGACTACACAGAGCGCCAGATGGTTGGTGTGCTGGGTGTATTTTTTACCGGCCGGAGTGTGCCACAACTCAAAATTCGTACCGGTATGGTACGTTCAACGATTGGAAATTCACCGGAAATTTTGCGCTATCTGTGGGCAGCTAATATTGTAGGGATGGGAGAGAAAGCAGACTTTCTTGAACCGACCACTGAACGACTGGCATTGGAAAAGAAGCTTGATCGTTATGGCGTCGATCTGCAGGTTTGGGTTTACTATCATATTCTTGATGACCGGGCCTTAACCCAGTACGCCTGGGGTTGTTATAGCCCTTCAGTGCCGCGCTGGCAACGCTACGTGGTTATTCTGATATACCCCGTTTTAAGGCTGCTGATGAGGAAAGCCTTTCAAATCACAGATAAACATTATGCGAAAGTTGTGGAGCATATAGAGACCTTACTGGCCGAAACTGATCAGCAACTGGCAGATGGTCAAAGCTCAATTCTTGGCGGCGATGCAATCAACTTCACAGATATTACATTTGCGTCGTTGTCCGCCCTTTGGCTGCAACCACAGAAATTTGCAAATGGCAGGGCGGAAACTGTTCGAATTGAGCGTGATCGTGTATCAGCAGGAATGCGGGCTGATATTGAGCGCTGGATTGACCGGTATCCAAATGCCTGTGATTTTATTAGTCGAATGTATGAACAGGAACGCTAGCAACAGTCATAGAGAAACCTGCTTTTCAATCGCAAAATAGCTTGATTTGGGTCAAGTCAGCATAACTTGCCAGGGTTTAGAGTGACATTGGGAGGTTATTGGCATGAACTGCAGCGCATACAAACCGCCGGATACCAAGACCTGTGAAGGCCTGATCAGCCAGATGGAAGAACCGGTAGATTTTGGCCGGGCAGGTTGTATTTCAGGAATTTAGAATCATTGTCATGGTGGCAGCATCAATATTGCCACCGCTTATGATGATCCCAACCCTGCCGTCTGTGACCACAGATTTGCTTAACAATGCCGCCAGCCCCAGGGCACCTGATGGTTCAACGACGAGTTTCATTCTATAAAACAGAAATTTGACTGCCTCGATGATGGCCTGTTCTGAAACAGTCTTCATATCATCAACATGCTCCAGCACCAGTGGAAATGTAATTTTCCCCAGTGATGGCGTGCGGGTTCCGTCAGCGATGGTGGGCGGGTTGTGAACCGTGTGAAGTTCTTTTGTATGAAATGACTTTGTCGCATCATCGGCGAGTTCCGGTTCGATGCCAATGACGCGGCACCCCGCTGAAATCCCTTTGGCGGCGATAGCCGATCCACTCAACAAGCCGCCCCCGCCGCAAGGTGCCAATAGCATATCAAGATCCCCGACCTCCTCAAACAACTCCAGTGCGGCAGTACCCTGACCCGCAACTACGTCGATGTGGTCATAGGGTGGGATCACTGTATAAGCATTCCTGGCTTCAAGTCCGGTGGCGATATCTTCACGGCTCTCAACAGCGGGATCATATTCAATAATGGTTGCGCCATAGCCTTCGGTTGCGGCCCTCTTGGTTGCGGGGGCGTTGTCCGGCATGATGATGGTGGTCTTCACCCCCAAAAGCCGACCGACCAGGGCCACTGCCTGGGCATGATTGCCAGACGAGTAGGTCAGTACACCGCGTGCTTTTTCTTCTTCCGAAAGTTGGGAGATAGCATTGAAGGCGCCGCGAAACTTGAATGCACCAATTCGCTGGAAACTCTCACACTTGAGAAATACTTCTGCTCCAAGCAATTGGTTCAGAGTTCGTGAGGTGTGCACAGGAGTGATATTTGCATGCCCCTTAAGCCTCTTTTTCGCCGCCAGGATCATTTCAAACATATATTTTCCAGTTCGGTTCCAGTCTAGAATTCATAACCCATCATTTCAATTTCATCACTGAAAATATCAGCGATTCTTGCTTTTTGTTCTGCATCAAGGATGTCGCGATAGCCGCGCTTGTCTTTTCTGAATTGTGATTTTGTACGAGGCAGTTGCAGTTCCTCGGTGATCCCCAGTCGTTGACGAATGGACTCGAGTTCCTCAGAAATGGTTTCAAACCGATATACCTGGTCAACTACAACGTTACCTTTGATCGAATACAGATCAAGACCTTTACGCTTGAGCCGCTTGAGTGCACCTGAATCGATAAACTGTGTAATTGAAGGACGTGGCTCTGTCTTGCAACGCCAGTAATATAAAGAGATCACCCGATCCCACGGGTTGCGTTCAAAGCAAAACTTGAAATAGTTATTCCAGGTTTCCTCTGCAATCAAGGCTTTAACTTTTCTGGCAGACATATGACCATAAAACCGGCTACTTTTTCTACCTTTTACAAGCAGCCTGCCCACATCGGCAATGCCATACTCACGAGCAGTGGCTTTGTGATGTTGAGGTCCCCGGTAGCCCAGAGCTGATCGGGTTTTTTCATCTTCTGGTGATATGGGGGAGATAATGTCATCGCCACCACAAACTCCGGACAAGGCAATTTCTATCGATGTACCAGCAGTCTTATTTGTCTTCAGAAATATAAATTTATATTTGTGAGAAATAATCATGACGGGCGTACTGATTGATTTCCGGTCATTAACCGGTGCGCGGAATAGCGATTCCGCGCCCGGCTTATTGCAGTGTCAGATCTACTTTGTAATACGATTCAGACAGCCGTAACCTTGGTTGCACATGGGCCTTTCTGGCCTTCACCGATTTCGTATTCTACTTGCTGCCCATCATTGAGCGTTGCGTAGCCATCACACTGAATCTCAGAGTGGTGCACAAACAAATCTTTGCCGCCATCTTCTGGCGTGATGAAACCGTAGCCTTTGCCCGCGTCGAACCACTTTACTGTACCTATACTCATTACTTCATTCCTCACTAAGTTAATATCCTGATCTATCCTGGCATTCTGCTTCTTCACAGAAATCTAAAAAATCAATAGCATTGCTCCAGCTTTTGTAAATGTCAGCCGCTTTTCCACATCAAAATTGTTTATTGGGTGGGGTAAACCGAATGCTGAAAACTATGTATCAAAAGTTCTTATTTATATTCAAATGCTGAAAACGTCCCTACATTATAGCTAAATTTGATAAATAACTGCATGAGAACATGCATTTATTTTTGTATTCAGGAATTTTGCGCCGGTTTGGTCAGTGAAGGTTCAGCTTTTCATGATTATAATTGGCTTGAAATGAGTATATATCGCGCAACAAAAATCACCATTTTGACAGCGCTGACAATATTTGGCGGTACCAAAGTAACGGCATCCGACATCTATCGCTGGGTTGATGAGAATGGCGTTCAGCACTTCAGCCAGTATCAGCCAGTTGGTGATATCCCAAATGTCAGTTTGCAAAAACTGGAGCAAACAACGTCGGCAGAAGACGGCCGGGTGGAAGATATCTACAATGTAGAAGAGCATGAAAAACGCATGGCTGCATGGCGGGAAGATAAGAAACAAGCACGCAAAGACGCACGGGAACGTAAAACACTTGCTACTCAGCAACAACCGATCAGGTATCAGGAACCGGTTCGCAACTATTGGTACCCTCCGATATATAGCAGACCGCCCAACAGACCACCCAACAGACCACCTCAAAAACCTGAACCACCGATTGAAAAACCCCGTCCACCCTCCGTTGTGAAACCGGGTGGTGTTTCCCGCTGACGGCCAGGTGTTGGAAAAGGTGCCGTCTCAGAGTAATTTACAGAACAAGTTGATCAATGCCGGAATCACCCTATAAAACTTTGAGTGTCCTGCTATATCGGTCATGTGAAACATAAACTGACAGGACTATGGTCCCAGCGTATTAGCCAGAAAGATCGTGTTGTTTATAAATGCGCTGAACATTATCACTTCTCGTGGGCCCCGGCTGTCTCTTCAGCAGGAAACAGGGTTACACGTGGGGCAATATTTGATGGAAATTAGCACGCTGTCGTTAAATTCATTTTTATTTGCAACGAGCAGACGTCGTGAATGATGGTGCTTTGGATTCACTGTTTGAGCTAATTTGAACCTATGTAATATTAAAGCTATACTTTAAATATGCAAACCTACAAGCATAGAATAAAAGAATCAACGATTACAAAACATCTGCTCGCGTTCCCGTGTGTGACACTGCTGGGTGCGCGTCAAGTAGGAAAATCAACGCTTGCCAGGAAGATACTTAGCCGTATTAAAGAATCTATCTATCTGGATTTAGAGGACCCACGCGATTTTGCAAAGTTACGTGATCCCCTGGCATTTCTTGAAGCCAATAATTCGAAGTTAATCTGTATCGACGAAGTGCAAAGGTACCCCGAGATTTTCCAGATATTCAGGGTGTACCTGGATCAGAACAACCGCCCCGGTCAACTACTGTTGCTTGGCTCAGCTTCAAAAGACCTTATAAGGCAAAGCTCTGAAACGCTTGCGGGTCGGATTTCTTATATCGAGATCAATCCCTTTGTCGCCAGCGAAGTCAAGAATTTGAATCGCTTGTGGGTTCAGGGTGGCTACCCTATGAGTTACCAGCAGGAACCAGAAATCAGTTTTGACTGGAGAATTAATTATATTAGAACTTTTTTAGAACGAGACATACCGGCACTTGGTCTTCGAATTCCCGCGGAAACGCTTAGAAGGTTCTGGAGCATGCTGGCACATATGAATGGTTCAGTATTAAATGCCTCGACACTGGCTTCGTCGATGGGCGTTAGTGTTCCAACCATTAAAAACTATATTGATATTCTGGAGGGTACGTTCGTCATTCGCCAACTGCGTCCCTTTCATACAAATACAAAGAAGCGCTTAGTGAAATCGCCCAAGATTTACATAAGAGACACGGGCTTGATTCACTGTCTTCTTGGCATTGAAAGTTATAATGATCTTCTCGGGCACCCCGCTTTGGGTAATTCTTATGAAGCATTTGTAATTGCCAGTTTGCTGGAGAAGTTTCCTCGTTTTGAGGCCAGTTTTTATCGATCGTCCAGTGGTGCAGAAATCGACCTGGTTTTGGAAAAAGGTAGAAAAAAAATTGCTATTGAGATCAAGTCATCTTCGGCACCTTCTTTAACCCAGGGTTATTTTGAAGCATTGAAGGTTATTCAACCCGAAAGAGCATTTGTTCTAGCACCAGTAGACGCACCATTCCCATTAAGGAATGACGTCTGGGTGCATAGTCTTGAAAGCATACTCGCTATGGAGTTTTGAAAAATGGTGGCCAGAGGTGGGTCGCTCCCGGTCATCCGCTGCATCCGCGATCATATGTTATAAATCATGTTCTCTTTGCAGCTTGTAAATCGCTGACACCAACTCTGTTCGATCAAAGTAAACTTCATTTCGTTTGATCTTTCCCCGTTCGTCAAACTGCAGGAAACAAACTCCAACACACTCAATTGTTTTTGTGCCTACCGGTATTGTTGCCAGCCACTTGTTCAGAAAACCGCCTTCCATTGGAATCGCTTCAATTTGAGTCCAAACCCAATCAGGATTTTGCCCAAGCAATTTTCGAAAGTAAGCCAATAATTCAGGTTTTCCTTTTGCTCCATCTGGTATTCCAGCATCCAGATAAAAACAGTCATCTGAATAATAACTGACCAACGTTTCAGGTTTGTTACCCGTCCACGCAGACAGCCACCTTGAAGCAAACTCTTCAGCTTTGTCTTTCTTCATCATCATAAATTTTATTTCCATTGAGGCTTAATGCGACTGCAACAACCCAACAGTCAGAACATGGCCTTAAGGCCCTTTTTTATATCAATTACATCGTATCTGGTTAGACTACATGAAGATTATCGGCATTTGAACTCAAGACGTACGCGCCTTGTGAACTATTAAGTATGACAGGTAAATGAGATTTTCAGCCTATTCAAGTAATCGTAAAAAAGGATTCGAAGGTCGTTTTGGTCCTTTTTATGTGTCCAACGATACAACGGTTTTTATGGAAGGAAATATGGGTCGCAGGATCGCCCATCAATTTGCAAAACTCATCAGGAACTATCCGAAAATCAGATTGATCACAATGGGAAAATGCCCGGGTTCCGATGATGACGAAGAGATGTTTAAGGCTGCCAGACAAATAAGGGCATTGGGTATTGACACCCACTTATCATCAAATGCACTCATTGAGTCCGGTGCGACCGATTTTTTCATTGCAGGTGTCAATCGAAGCATGGAAACAGGTGCAAAAATTGGAGTACATAGCTGGTGTGAAGGCAGGAAGGAAGCCACCGATTATCCGGTTGGCCATGAAGAGCATGAGATCTATATTAAGTATTATTCGGATATGCTTGCTAATGACATGCTGGGAGAAGAGTTGAACTTCTTCATTATTAATGCCGCCACTTCTGCCGGGATGCATTTTATGACC
>Ga0164313_10001535_pt1 | contig 20398 bp, 20 predicted proteins | sample GuaBasSedimGuay4_FD_113735 | JGI IMG/M metagenome (GOLD analysis project Ga0164313, IMG submission 113735) | Subseafloor sediment microbial communities from Guaymas Basin, Gulf of California, Mexico - Guay4, Core 4569-4, 0-3 cm | ecosystem: Environmental > Aquatic > Marine > Hydrothermal vents... | reverse complement strand
TGATTTTCCCTGGAGTTAGGGTCGGGTCAACATGGGTGGTTAAAATACACTTTACCTTTTCCCAGATATTTTCTTCAACAACTTTTTCTGCCCCGCCGGGAGCGGCTTCTTCAGCCGGTTGGAAAATAACGCGGAGTGTCCCTTTTAGTTTTGATTTATTTTCTAGAAAGTATTTTATCAGGCCCAGGCCAATAGTAGTATGAAAATCATGTCCGCAGGCATGCATAATATCTGGATATTGAGATAATATTGTATGTTTTGGGTCTTCCGAAATGGGCAGCGCATCAATATCCGAACGGAAAGCAATTACAGGACCAATACCCAGGTCGCAATAACCTCCGGTTTCAATATTTTCAAAGCGTTTTAGTTCAAGTCCCCAGGATTTTAATTTCTCCTCAATAAATAGTGTAGTTTTAAACTCCTGCCAGGATAATTCAGGGAACTTGTGTAAGTGTTGCCGGATATCAGATAACTCCTGCCACAAAGGGTTTGTTGTTTTCACAGGGAATGTTTTTTGATAAATATATAGTATAATTAACACATAAAACAATAAAATCTATGTGATAATCGATACAAGATATGATCCTATTAGTTGGGTTTCAGATATTTGTTCAAGATATAATTTATTCATTTAGCAATGGTTCTTTCATTCACAATAATATTCTATATTGTTGGTTAAAGTTACTATGAATTGTTGGTTGATTATTATGGCCGTTTTTCCGGATCCTGTCTATATTTTGTAGGTTCACTTATACTTGTTTCTAAGTTCCTCATGAACACTTTCCCAATCATGAAGTTTGTATTTCCCATTTTTATATTCCCTGTATCTTTTATCTAACTCTGTCTTTTGCCATTCAGGTAGCGGAAGTTGTTCGTTGTTACGGGCAATAGAGTCCCAGATATCCTCAACCAATATCAGTTTTTCGGATAGTCTCAAATTATCAATCTCTTTTATAATATCTTCAGACTTCATATAAATGTCTCCTGTTTAAATAATTCTTACGATTATTTTAAAATAACACATATTTTATTTGCAATATACCATATTAAAATGGATTTTTCAAAAAAATGTAGTTAGGAGAATAGGGTCTCTTTTTAATTATTATTTAGTTTTTGGTCTGAGAAAAATCGGGAATAGTCGCTACTCTTCCTTAGTAATTTTCCAAATCCCGTTTAAACTTTTTTCTATTTTATAGATGTAAACTTTTTTGTCAATTATTAGCTTGTACTTGATCAATTTGTCAGATTCTTTAAAAACCTTAATCTTCGCATTTTTAATATCAATATTCTGATCTTGCAATTTGTATTTTAGTAAAGTATAAGTTTCATCAAAAGGAGTTTCTACAGGTAAGAAAGTTTCATATTTTTGGCCTGTAACGTTCTCATATATATTTAGTATCAGCTTTTTACCATTTCCTGAAAAAATTGCAAAAGCCAGAATAATCAAGATAATTACATTGATGATTATAAACTTCACATTTTTAAAAAGATTGATCAGTGGAGATAACTTCTTATTTATTTCTTCAGGCTTTTCTTTTTCCATTTACTTTAAATTAGCAGATATAATTAAAAAGCAAGTTACTATTTAAGATTTGCAAATGCAAATTGGACCCTATTTGCAGATAAAAAATGAACGACTTACATTTATTAAGGTTTAGTTGGGAACTAGATATAATTTTTAATTTGAAAAATTTAACTTTGCCAATGCTGGTTCCTAAACGCCGAATTTATTTTATGACCGGATTGAAAGAAAATAGCCATTGGATAAAAGAAAAAGCTTTACTACTTGGTTTTGATGCCTGTGGTATTTCACGGGCTGAGTTTATGCCGGATGATGCTTCGAGGCTAAAAGATTGGTTGGATGCCGGAATATCTGGCGAAATGCATTATCTGGCAAATCATTTTGAAAAAAGAAGCAATCCTCAAAAACTGGTTGAAGGGGCAAAGTCTGTAATTTCGGTTCTTCTGAATTATTATCCCGGAGAAAAACAAAAAGACCCGGCATCTCCGGTTATTTCAAAATACGCTTATGGTGAGGATTATCATTTTGTGATGAAACGGATGCTGAAAGAGTTGATGGCTTATATCGGAGAAATTTCAGATCCAGTAAATGGACGGGCTTTTGTGGATTCTGCTCCTGTACTGGAAAGGGCCTGGGCTGTGAGGGCTGGGTTGGGTTGGATAGGGAAAAATGGGATGCTTATTTCGAAAGAACATGGCTCTTTTATATTTTTGGGAGAGCTTGTCATTGATATGGAACTGGAATATGATAAACCTGAGGTAAAAGATTATTGTGGTACATGTACACGCTGCATTGATGCTTGTCCTACCGGAGCAATTTTACCTGAGCGGGTGGTAGATGGCAGTAATTGTATTTCCTATTTTACCATTGAAAAGAAGGGTGATATTCCTGCGAAAATGAAAGGCCGGTTCCGGAATCGTTTATTTGGTTGCGATATTTGCCAGGATGTTTGTCCGTGGAATAAAAGGCTGAAGCCTCATAATATTCCGGAATTTAATCCGGATCCCGAGTGGCTGGAAATGAGTGAAGAGGATTGGGCGAACTTCTCTGAATCTGATTTTAACAGGATTTTTAAAGATTCGCCTTTGGAAAGAACAAAATATAAAGGGCTGATGAGAAATCTGAAATTTTTACAGAAAGATTTTTAATACTGATTATACTATTTTTAGCATTCAAACGGTACAAATTTATATGGGTAATTTATCTTTAGATATAATAACTGTTTTTCTTGTTGGTATTACAGGAATGTGGAAAGCCATACCACTTGGTTTTCTTTTAAAAGTTTCCCCTTCCTATATTTTTATTATGACTGCTCTCGGATCCATCGTTGGTGTTTTAGTTTTATTCTTTTTTGGCAATAAAATACGTAATTACATAATAAACAGGAATCTGAAAGCTGGCAACTCCAAAAAGGAAAAAAGGGCATTAAAACTTTTTGATAAATATGGTTTAATTGGTTTGGGCTTTTTTGGAACATTAATACTTGGACCCCCCATGACCATGATACTGGGCTTGGCCCTGGTGCAAAAACAGAAATATTTTTTATATTGGACAATGGCTGGAACTGTTGTGTGGAGTCTTGTTTTAACAATACTGGGAGCTTTTGGTATTGAGGCTATTACCTGGTTTGTTTAAAATTCAGCGTTTTTTAAGATAAGTTATCCAGTAAAGTAACAATAATCTCCCTTTTGTTACGGGGTCCATCAAATTCGCAGAGAAAAATATTTTGCCAGGTAGAAAGTCCCAATTTCCCACTAATTATTGGGATTGTTTCTGATGGGCCAACAATACCTGCTTTTAAATGCGCATCCCCGTTGTTGTCTTGCTTGTCATGTTCCCAAACACCTGAGGGAATGAGTTTACTGAGCAAATGAACCACATCATTCTGGACAGACTGGTCCCAATTTTCCTGGATCATAATAGCCGCAGTGGCACCTCTGACATATACATTTGCCGTTCCTTCTACTATATTGCTTTTATCAACAATGGAATTTACTTCATTAGTAATATCAAATAATCCATTATGTTTTGGTGTCCGGATTTGTATTACTTCCTGCATTTTTTTATCTTTAAATCGTTTTTCAAAGTTAAAAAATTTCCTGAGAACCAACAGATAAAACTCTTTCAGTAAGGGTACTTTTGCATGAAGCGTGAGAATTTTGAAATAAAAAGTACTGATAACCGTACTTTGTTTGCACAATTTTGGGCTCCTGATGATGGAGTAAATGGGGTAATATGTCTTATTCATGGTATAGGGGAACATGTGAATAGATACAACTATTGGGCTGAAAGGGCTGTTTCAGAGGGTCTTGCTTTTCTGGGTTTTGATTTATGCTGTTCGGGCCGATCAGAAGGAAAAAGAGGCCTGATGCCTTCCTTCAATACTTTTATGGATGATATTGAATTGTTATTGAAGCAGGCAGAGATAAGGTTCCCTGGTGCTCCGGTAGTTCTTTACGGGCATAGTATGGGAGGGGCCCTGGTGTTGAACTATGCCATTCGAAGAAACCCTGTAATAAATGGAATATTTGTTACTTCACCCTGGTTGATACTGAAAAATAAACCTTCAAAATTTATGATTTCAGTAGTCCGGATACTTTCCGAAGTATTCCCTAATCTAACCATTAGTGCAGGTTCTTCATCAGGGGTAGGAAATCTTTCCAGAGACAAGGAGGTGGTAAAAGATTACCTGAAAGATCCGCTGGTACATAATAGAATATCCTTGAAAATGATAATTACCCTGCAGGAAGCGGCTGCATTTGCCCTTGAAAATGCTTCAAAACTTAAATTACCTTTGCTGCTAATGCATGGTAGCAGTGATCAGATTACTGACCCTGAGGGTAGCCGGCAATTTATGGAATCTAAAAAAAACAATTGTACCTTAAAAATATGGGAGGGTTTATATCATGAGATGTACAATGAACCTGAAAAAGAGGAGGTGTTCAATTACTTGATGAACTGGATTAATAAACTTCTTTAATATTTATAATGGATAAATTCAGAACGGAAATAATTTTAGGAAATTACCCTATCCGGATCTCTTATGGGGAGATTTCCCTGTTCATTGGTTCCTGCTTTACTGATCATATTGGTGCCAAAATGGAGGAAGCTAAATTTAAAATAGAGATTAACCCCTTTGGGGTAGTTTATAATCCTGTTTCAGTAAAAAAAAGTCTGGAATTGTTAATAGAAAACAGGACATTTACAGGTAAGGACCTTCATTTTTCTAATGAACGCTGGTTTAGCTTTTATCATCATTCAAGTTTCTCGGATAAAGATAAAAATATTTGTCTTAGTAAAATAAATTCCCGGCTTTCAATAGCTTCCGGTTTTTTGAGGGATGCAACTATCCTGTTTATTACTTTTGGCACGGCAAGGGTGTATAAATTCAAAGAAACCGGGGAAGTGGTTTCAAACTGCCATAAACTTCCTGCTGCAACTTTTTCCAGGGAACTTTCATGTGTGGATGAAATTGTAAAAGATTATGACGAACTTTTTATACAGCTAAAAGAAATGAATCCAAAGCTTCAGATAGTCTTTACGGTTAGCCCTGTCCGCCATTGGAAAGACGGAGCAGCAGGAAACCAGTTAAGTAAGTCGATTTTATTACTTGCTGTCCACCGGCTTGTAGAAAAATATAAACATGCTTTTTATTTCCCTTCCTATGAGATTATGATGGATGATCTTCGTGATTACCGGTATTATACAGAAGATATGATCCATATTTCCCAGGTTGCGGTTAATTATATTTGGGATAAATTCAAAAGTGCATTTTTTGATCAGAAAACACTGGGAATTATTCTTCAGTTTGAGAAACTGAAAAGAGCACTTAATCATCGTCCGTTTGATGGAAATTCTAAGGCGCATCAGGACTTTCTTAAAAAGATTATGCAGAATATAGAAATGATAGAAAAACAATTTACCTTTTTGGATTTTGAGAATGAAAAGAATATAATCTCAAAACAGCTTAATTTATAGTATGTTATAAAGAAATTTTATTTGTGGATTTTTGGCATTCGCTATTTTATATCTATCTTGTGTCGATTGGTTTGCCTGGAAATTAGGGAAGTATCAAATCAGGAGCCTTTAGGAATTATTATTTCATCACCTGTAGTGGGTGCCCACCTGGGGAATAAGACCGTAGCTGTTGCCTTTATGTATGAATAATTTGCAACGATCAATTGTCATTGGTCAGGATTATACCTACTATCGATAAGAAGACATAATCATTTTTTATGATTGTAAATTATTACATGAGTTTTATTTTGAAAAATTGTATATTTGGGTTATGAATTTTCCGAAAGAAATAGAAAGTAAACTGAATGATTTGTTTAAATTGTGTAACAAATATAAAGTTAACAGGTTGTTTATTTTTGGTTCTTTATCAAAAGGTAAATTCAACCTTAAAACAAGTGATATTGATATGGTTATAGAGTTGGAGGATTTACCTCCAGTTGAACATGGAGAAAATTTAATGAAATTATGGACTGAACTGGAAAGGCTTTTTACCAGGAAGGTCGATTTATTAACGATGAAAAGTATAAAAAATCCCTATATAAAAAAGGAAATAGAAAATTCAAAATTGTTAATTTATGACAGAGCGGGCTAAAAAATATCTTTATGACATATTATATTCTATTGAATTGATAAATGAGTTCTTAGTGGGGCTAGATTTTTTGGGATATGAAAAGGATTTAAAAACAAAAAGTGCTGTTGAACGTCAGTTAGGAATAATTGGAGAAGCAGTAAATAAATTTTCGAAAGAGAACATGGGATATGAGCTTAAAAATGCGAAAGAAATCATAAATTTCAGAAACCGTATTATTCATGCCTATGATAGCATTGATGATACTATTATATGGGCTATTAAGACCAATCATTTACCTGAATTAAAAATAGAAATAGAAAGTTTAATGAGAAAATAAACAATACCCTAATTTTTATTATTCTATCTGTCTCCTACCTTTGTATCGCAAACTTTCTATAGCCCTGGTATTTATCCGTTTTCAAACTTAAAATATAGATTCCCGGAGGAAGAACTGAGATATTGAATTCTTGTGTCTGCTCTCCCCCGGGAGCATTAAAGGGAAAACTAAGGTACACCCTGCCTGTAAGATCAAGGATGTTAACAATAATTTCCGAAGCTTGTATTATTTGGAAATTCAGGTACAGCATACTTCCTGCCGGATTGGGGTATATTTTCCATGAATGCTTTTCTATGGTTTTAATGTCAGAGGCAGCCTGGGTATTAATGATAAATATGCTTGTATCAAATAGTGTGGTATCATTGAGCATACAAACTTTATAGATAATTGTATCCAAACCAGTAAAGGCTTCATTGGGAGTATAGGAAATGTTTTTATTGTCCGGAGTAGTTGCAGTCCCATTTTCAGGCTCCCTGCTTATGCTTAGCAGATAGTCCCCAAATATTTTGTCATTTGCGGTAACATCGTATGTCAGGTTTGTATCCATTATACACTCTGATGAGTCCCGGGCACATTCAGGAGAAATCACCACGACTTTTCCACCGGCAAAGCGTTCAACAAATTCCTGATAATAAATATTTGCAATGGTGTCATCATGAATAATAATAGTGTTTTCATCATTTCTTAAATCTGCAGCTGAACTCCAGTTGTGGCTTCCGGTTAATACCACCGGATCCGATTCCGTACCGGGGTGATCAGTAATCATGTACTTATGATGCAGGATCCCTGTTTCTACCGATTCTTTGAAGTCTCCATTCAGGGCATCTGTCAAAATATTGACAACTTCCTCCATGCCTGATTGGTTTTGGGAATTTACCACTATTTTGCTAATTGTTCCTCCACTTGTTTTCTCAACAATTAAGTTGCCAATGTCTGTGCGTGTTATCAGCATAGTGGAAATATTCAATCTGGAGTTTGCATTATTTATTGATTCAAGTATCCTGGCATTTGCTTTATCTGAGGGGCTGAAATAACACTCTAATTTATGGCCCCCTATATTGAAAAAATGGGGTGTCTGGTCTTTTTTATCCGGGCCAAATTTTGATTTTTCGGGATCAGGGCTAAGTCCGTCACTTCCGAACATTTCCTCAAACTCCATCTGGTAGGTAATGGCAAGGCTTTGATCCTGAACAATGATAACATTATTGGCATCTGTATTGATCTGGTTTTTGGTTAGATTTGTTGACCCTGTCCAAATCAGAGGATCATTGGGATTGGATGAGTTGGCATCAATAATTATAAATTTATTATGCATAATTCCATAAACAGGATAAACACTTTCTGGACTGGCTATTTTACCAATATTATTATGGAGTTCATTTATTCCATAATTATTGGTATTTCTATCATAAACTACTCTGATTTTTAGGCCCTTGTCATAAGCATTATTCAACGCAGTACTGATATTTGAAATCCCATCATTGTTTAAATTGTAAATAGCTATATCAATGCTATATTTTGCCCGATTAATATAAGCAATAAGAGTATCATCGATGGTCTGGTCAAGCTGTATCGCATCTTTACCGGAAGAAACAGTATGATCAACACTACTGTTAAAATAAATCTTTACATCGCCACTTGACAATGAGCTTGTTATAAATGCCTGTATTGGAGTCATGGCTGTATCTATACCATTTGTCGAAAAGGCTTTAACATAATAGATTTCAGAAGGATTTCCGTTTGTTACAGAAATACTGTGGTTAAGGTTTGTTCCTGAAATGCTTAGTTTCCCAAGTTCCAGCTCTGGTGTTTTGCCGTATATAATTTCTGTTGTTCCTTCAGTATCAGTTAACCAGTTTAGTTCAAAGGATGAAGTTGTTATTTGAGTGGCAATCAGCCTTTCAATTATATTTATAGAGCTTTCGGAAATGATATCGTCCTTATTTCTTGGAAGTAGTTGAAAACCAGCATTAGGATCATCCCAGCTATATTGCCCCAAAATTCCGATTAAACTCACTGGCCCGTTGGGAATGGTTTCTCCAGGGATGTTTGTACTGCTGTTGATCCGTATTTCAAAAATTTGCCCATTGGAGCTTAGCGAATAGTTTTTATTTCCTTCAAATCTTTCAGAAGAAGTTTCAAAATGAGCATGTTTAATTATGATCAGCATTCCTTCATACTTTTCACTGATTTCTTCCGGTTTAATTTCTGCTGGATCAGGAAGTGTATTGTTTTGGCTTAGCACTGTAAACGATAAAACAGGATCCAGTTCCAGCAGACTGGCATAATTTCTCAAAGTGCCTGAAATAAGAATGCTATCACCACTTTTTACACTTCCCATACTGTAGCTGTAGGCTGCAAGCCCGGCTGTTGAATCCTGGAAAAAACGAATTGCACCAAGTTCAGGGCCACTGGTTACGATCCCAGTTACTGTAATATTCTCTCCACTACCCAATGTTCGGGCTTCTTTAATTGTTATTAATTGGGGAAATGAATTTTCTGGAACTAATAAATACAGAAACAGGAAGTAGAATAAACGTCTCATTCTTCAGTAAAAATCTAAAAAACAATCAACCAGGTAACTGGAAGTTCTGAAGGATCCCTAATTTCTTCATCTTTTTAAGATCTTCAATAGAGTCAACTGACAAAGAATCAATATCAGTTTCCAGACATTTTATCGGGTATCCGGATTCCAGCCATCTGAGTTGTTCCAGTGATTCCGCAATTTCCAGGCTGGTTTTCTCCATTTTCGAAATAATTCTGAGTGTTTCCCTGGTAAAACCATACATACCAATATGCTTATAATAAACGGCATGGTTTATCCATTCTTCCTTTTCACGGTTTCTTATAAATGGAATTGGAAACCTGCTAAAATAAAGGGCAAAATTATTTAGGTCAATGGTTACTTTTGGCTCATTTATATCAAAAATTTCTTCATTTTGGTCTATTTTTTTTATCAATGTTGCAATTTTTACATCCGGATTTTCATAAGCAGACATTAGTTGTTTTACTTGTTCTGGATCTAAAAAGGGTTCATCGCCCTGAATATTTAATACTACGTCAATTGCCATCCCGGTTGTTTCTTCATAAAGGCTAACTGCTTCAGCACAACGATCTGTTCCGCTGGGATGTTCCGGGCTGGTCATAATCACATTGCCACCAAAGTTCTCAGCTTCATTTTTAATTTTTTCATTGTCAGTCGCGATAACAACAAGGTCCATTGCCCGGGATGCATTTTCCCAAACCTTTTGTATCATGGTTTTTCCGTCAATTTTCAACAGGGGTTTTCCGGGGAACCTGGTTGACTGGTACCTGGCAGGAATGATGCCCATGTATCTTATTTTTGTTGAAGCTCTCATAAGTTTAAAATTTATAAGGTGCAAAAATAAGCTAAAAAATAGCAATTTTGATAACTTTACCTCTTCTTTTTCTTCTTCTTTATTTGCTCCTGATCTTCCTTTAAAAGTGTTTTCCAGTCATCCTGTTTATTGTTTGAGGATTCCAGGGTCTCCCTGTAGTCGGTTTTGCTGATATTTAATTCTTCAATAGGTTTATTGAGGTATTCTTCAATATCCAATAGAATTTCTTTTTCTTCATCGCTGCAAAAAGAAATAGCCAACCCTTTTTTGGTTCCCCTGCCAGTCCGGCCAACCCGGTGAACATAGATCTCTTCCTGGTCGGGGAGGTCATAGTTTATTACAAAATTTACATCAGGAATATCTATTCCCCTGGCACTTACATCTGTAGCTATCAGTATTTTTACGATTCCCTGTTTGTACTTTTCCAATGTTTCTGTTCGCTCCTTGTGTGAAAGGTTCCCATGTATGGTCTCACTTTGGATGTTTACCCGTTGCATAGCTTTGAAAACCCGTTCTGCCCGAACCTTCGTCCTTACAAAAACGAGGAACTTTTGATCTGTATTATCCTTTATTAACCTTTCAAGAAAAAAACGTTTGTCTTCCATGTTAATATGGGCAACAGCATGTTCTACATTTTTGGCAACCGGATCCTTAGGTGATATTTGAATGCGGATGGCATCTTTCACAAGAGAATAGGCCAGCTTTTTTATTTTTTTATTTATTGTTGCTGAGAAAAAAAGAGTTTGTCGTTTTTTAGGCAGGAATTTCATTAAATCACGGATATCGTTAATGAAACCAAGATCTAACATATGATCTGCTTCATCCAGAATTAATATTTCAATTCTTTGAAGCTTTAGATGTCCCTGGCTAACTAAATCGAACAATCGGCCGGGAGTTGCTATCAAAATATCAAAACCTTTTTCCAGTTGATTAATCTGGGGACCCTGGTCAACCCCGCCAATAATTCCATAAGCCTTAATCTTGGTATGTTTTCCAAGATCATTAAATACCCCTGTTATCTGAAGGGCTAATTCATGTGTGGGTACCATCACGAGGCAACTGATGGCGTTTCCTCTTTTATTTTTCTTTTTATTGTATAACATATTAAGTACCGGGATAACAAAAGCAGCTGTTTTTCCTGTACCAGTTTGGGCGATGGCAAGCACATCTTCTCCCTTTAGGATGGGAGGGATGGTTTTGAACTGAATGTCAGTGGGTCTTTTAAAACCCGCTTTTTCAAGGTTTTGCTTTATTTCCGGTGCAATGGCGTATTCTTCAAATCTCATAAATCATAAATATTCTATTCGTCCGCTTAAAAGTATAGAAAATTATTTACTTATTGTCGGGATATTTCTTATTCTGACTTATAAAACCTCAATATAATTTGGATATTCAGGAATATAGGCAAAAAGGATTTCTTTGGGAAAATAGCTTATAGAACAGAATTGGTTTTGTTATATTTTCTTTATTTGCATTTAAGTTCTTTCCAAATTGTTAAAAATTAGCTAATTTCGCATTATTCAAGGAATAAATATTTATGGAAGAGATACAAAGAATAAAACAGCGATTTGGAATAATTGGGAATTTTTCCGGGTTGAAAAGGGCAATAGACATTGCTATTCAGGTAGCTCCAACTGACCTCTCTGTTTTGATAACCGGAGAAAGCGGAAGTGGAAAAGAGGTGTTTCCTCAAATTATTCATCAGTTTAGCTCAAGAAAGCATGGCAAGTACATTGCAGTAAATTGTGGTGCTATCCCGGAAGGGACCATTGATTCTGAGCTTTTTGGGCACACAAAAGGATCCTTTACCGGAGCTACCGATAGCCGTAAAGGGTATTTTGATGTAGCAAATGGAGGAACTATCTTTTTGGATGAAGTAGCCGAATTGCCTCTTGCAACCCAGGTAAGATTATTAAGGGTCCTTGAATCAGGTGAGTTTATGAAAGTAGGCTCATCAGCTGTTCAGAAAACAGATGTACGGGTTGTTGCAGCAACAAATATTGATATTATTCAGGCCATTCAAAATGGGAGGTTCAGGGAGGATCTTTATTATCGTTTAAATACGGTACCTATTCATGTTTCATCTCTTCGTGAAAGGGGAGATGATATTAATTTACTTTTCAGGAAGTTTGCGAGTGATTTTGCAGAAAAATACCGTATGCCTTCACTACATCTTGATGATGAGGCCAATAGAATCTTAAGGTCTTACCGTTGGCCTGGTAATATCAGACAACTGAAAAATATAACCGAGCAAATTTCCGTTATTGAACAAAAGAGGGAACTAAATGCAGATACATTAAGAACTTATCTGCCGGATTATCAGGGAACCAAGTTGCCAGCAATTATACAAAAAGGAAATAATGACTCTTTTTCTTCTGAAAGGGAGATCCTTTATAAGGTTCTTTTTGATATGAAAAGTGATATGCATGATTTGAAAAAGTTAGTGATTGAATTGTTGGATAAGGGTTACAATGATATGGACCTGAGCGGAAGTCATGCAGAAGTTGTTCAGAAATTGTATCAAAGTGTTGAACCTGGCATTGAGAATAGCCCTGCTCCTGTCATAGATTTGAATAAATCCGGAAATCTAAATATTCAGGATACGGAAGAGGTTATTGACGAGTCTCTTTCCCTTGAAGATAAAGAGATTGAGATGATAAAAAAGGCCCTGGATAAATACCATGGAAAACGGAAACAGGCAGCTGTTGAACTGGGTATTTCAGAAAGAACGCTTTACAGGAAAATTAAAGAATATAACCTGAACTAAATAATGAGAAGACAAACAATAATTGTAGGGATACGTACAAAAGATCAATATTGGGAAAGATGTATTGGGCTAATGCTTGTTTTTGTACTCGGTTTTTTTATCGAAGGGTGTAAAATGAGTTATTCTTTCTCTGGTGCATCTATTTCACCAGAGGTAAAATCGGTATCGGTTAAATATTTTCCTAATCGGGCTAGAATTGTAAACCCTGCACTTAGCCAGGAGTTTACAGATGCCCTTATGGATAAAATTAAGGGGCAGACTAACCTGTTTTTTATTGATGACGGAGATGTGTCTTTTGAAGGAGAGATTACTGATTATAAAACCAGTTATCTGGCAGTTACCGGAGATGACAGGTCTGCCATGACCCGGTTTACAATATCAATAAAAGTGAGGTTTGTCAATAATATTGATGAAGATCAGGATTTTGATCAGGTTTTCACACGGTATAAAGATTATGATAGTACTAAGGATTTGAGTGAAGTAGAGGATGTACTGGTTGAGGCAATTATTGAAGATGTTATTGAAGATGTTTTTAACAGGGCATTTGTTAATTGGTAGTTATTTTTAAATGAGTTTAAATGAACAGGGAAGAATTCATATCTTTTATTAAAAGTCCGGCAAAACTTAACAAGGAGAGTCTGCCGGAAATTAATGAATTGATTGAGGAGTTTCCTTATTTTCAGACCGGACATTTATTATTTTTGAAAAATCTTCATTTACTTGATCATATCAGATTTGGAAGTCAGTTGAAAAAGTCTGCGATTTTTGTGGCAAACAGGGAGCTGCTTTACCGTCTGTTAAATGAGTCAAAACATGAGGAAAAGACTGAAAAAAAAGAAGACAGGAAAGAAGAGGTTCCTGGAATAGCTGCTGAATTTAGCAAAAAAGAACCGGATAATGTAGATATAGAGGAAACTCATAGTGATGAGGAACCACAGCTTGTAAATGAAACCGGGAAAGAAGATAGCAGGATAGAAGATCAATCTCATGAAGAGGTTTATCAGGATGAAGATGGAACTTTAAGATCAAAAGAGGATCTGGCTGATGAGATTAAGAAACGTCTGGAAGAAATTAAAGAGAGCAAGGATGATGATCTGTCTGGAGGTTCAAGCCCAGAGTCAAAAATCAAGGCTGCTAAAGAATCTGTTGATACGGGGAAATACAAAACTGGTTTCGATGAAAAAGATATTTTCCAGTTGGATGATAATAGTGGAATAGGCTCAGAGAAAGAAGAAAATGAAGAAGGAATTTTAGACTTGCCGGATAATTCTGATAAAATGGATTTGCCAGGAGATCTTCTCGAACTTGAAAATGTCGAAAAGGAGAGGGAAATGCTTGTACCGGAGAAGGAACTCCAGGTAGAAAAGTTACCTCCTGAGGGAAAAAAAAATCTAAAATCTGATTTTTCTTCTATTGCAAAACAAAAAGAAATTCATTCATTTGCTTCCTGGTTTAGCATCTTGAATACTGATAAACCTGTTGAAGGGAATGCCCTATCAGAAATAAAGAGTTTTAAAAAGGAAAAACAGTGGCAAATGATTGATAGGTTTATTGAAGATAACCCAAGGATACTTCCTGAGAAGGAAATTTTGGAGGAAAACATAGATATTTCTTTAGATAGCACCAGGGATAAGGATAGCATTCTTACCGAAACACTTGCTAAGATTTATGTAAAACAAGGCTACTATTCAAAAGCGATATTTATTTACAAAAAATTAAGTTTGAAATTTCCGGAAAAAAGTATTTACTTTGCAGGTCGAATTGAAAAAATAGAAAAAAAAATTAATCAATTATAAATCAGAACAAAAATGGGTGGCCTTTATACTTTATTTACAGTCTTAATTGTTATTGCTAGCATTTTATTAATATTGGTGGTATTAGTACAAAATTCAAAAGGTGGTGGATTAGCTGCGAATTTCTCCTCATCTAATCAGGTTATGGGTGTTAGAAAAACAGCTGACTTCCTTGAAAAATCTACCTGGACCCTTATTATTGGCCTGTTTTTGTTTAGCTTATTGGCAAGTGCCACAATAAACAGGGGAGGCGGAGTTCAGCAATCTAGAATTCAAAATCAGATTGACAGGGCTATTGATCCTTCACAGGTTCCCAATCTTCCTACAGCATTTCCTGAAGAAGAATAAAATTATTACTCAGAATTCAAGCTAGTTTATTTTTAGGGTAAAATTTGCTATCTGATAGATTTAAAAAATACAGTGTCAGTCTGTCATAAAACAGCTGACACTTTTTTTATGCCTGATTTCTATTTAGAAATATTAACATATGTCTGTTAATTAGTGTATTGTGTATTGTCTGCTAAGCTTTGGTTAAGCAGGGAAGGAAATTATGAACTGTAATTATGTCCTTTAGCTAATGAAATAATTACTAAAATTCGATTTGGCATAAAATGTGATGTTTCAAGTCGGAAATCGTTAAATTGTTTAACTAAAAATAAATTAAAATGTCTGGAGTAAAAATTAAACCATTAGCTGATCGGGTTTTGGTTGAATCCCAACCTGCGGAGGAAAAAACGGCCAGTGGTATTATAATACCTGATACCGCTCAGGAGAAACCTCAAAAAGGAACAGTGATTGCTGTAGGTCCTGGTTTGGGTGATGTAAAAATGGAAGTTAAAGTTGGTGATACGGTATTGTATGGAAAATATGCCGGAACTGAAATCTCCGTTGATGATAAGGATTATCTTATTATGAATCAGTCTGATATCCTTGCTGTTGTGTAAATGATAAAAATTAAATAATTAAAAAAACTAAAAATTATAAAAAAATGGCTAAAGAACTGAAATTTGACATAGAAGCCCGTGATTTATTGAAAAAGGGCGTTGATACACTGGCTGACGCAGTGAAAATTACACTGGGTCCAAAAGGTCGTAATGTTATTCTTGATAAAAAATTTGGTGCTCCACAAATTACTAAAGATGGGGTAACTGTTGCAAAGGAAATTGAACTTTCTAATTCATTTGAGAACATGGGTGCTCAAATGGTAAAAGAAGTTGCATCAAAAACAGCAGATGATGCTGGTGATGGTACTACTACAGCTACCATATTGGCACAGGCAATCATCAGGGTTGGTTTAAAAAACGTAACTGCAGGAGCAAATCCAATGGATTTAAAAAGAGGTATTGACCTGGCTGTAAAAGAGGTGGTTAAGGATCTTGAAGGACAAACTAGGACTGTTGGTACCAGCTTAGAGCGGATTGAGCAGATCGCCAGGGTTTCAGCTAATAATGATATGGCTATTGGGAAACTGATTGCTGAAGCAATGGAAAAAGTGAAAAGTGAAGGCGTGATTACAGTGGAAGAGGCGAAAGGTACCGAAACCAAAGTAGAAGTTGTTGAAGGGATGCAGTTTGACAGAGGATATATTTCCCCTTATTTTATTACTGATGCTGATAAAATGGAAGCTGTTCTTGAACGTCCATATATATTATTGCATGACAAGAAGATCTCAACAATGAAAGACCTTCTTCCTATTCTTGAAGCTACTTCCCAGGCTGGAAGGCCATTGCTTATTATTTCTGAAGATATTGATGGTGAGGCACTGGCAACATTGGTTGTAAATAAATTGCGTGGTTCATTGAAAATCGCTGCAGTTAAAGCTCCGGGCTTTGGTGACAGAAGAAAAGAAATGCTGGAAGATATTGCTATTCTTACGGGCGGTACAGTTATTTCTGATGAAAAAGGGCTGAAGCTGGAAAGTACAAGTTTGGAAATGTTAGGAGAAACGGAAAAAGTTGTTATTGATAAAGAAAATACAACCGTTGTAAACGGGGGTGGTTCTGAAGAAAATATAACTGCAAGAGTTGCACAGATAAAAAAACAAATTGAAACTACTACATCTGATTATGATAAGGAAAAGCTCCAGGAGAGATTGGCCAAATTATCAGGAGGTGTTGCTGTGTTATATATTGGTGCTGCTTCAGAGATTGAAATGAAAGAGAAAAAAGATCGTGTGGATGATGCCTTAAGTGCAACCCGCGCTGCAGTTGAAGAAGGAATTATCGCTGGTGGCGGTGTAGCCCTGATTAGGGCAATTAAGGCGCTTGAAAAATTTAAAGGGGAAAATGAAGATCAAAATACCGGTATCCAAATAATTAAGCGTGCACTGGAAGAGCCTGTTCGTCAGATTGCTGAGAATGCAGGCGTAGAAGGATCTATCGTTGTTCAGAGAATTAAGGAAGGTAAGAAAGACTTTGGCTACAATGCACGGATTGATAAATATGAAGATCTTTTCGTAGCGGGTGTCATTGATCCTACCAAGGTTGTTAGGGTAGCTATTGAGAATGCTGCTTCTATTGCAGGAATGCTCTTAACAACTGAGTGTGTAATTACAGATGAAGAAGAAGAAAATCCGCTTCCACCAATGGGTGGTGGTGCTCCAGGAATGGGTGGAATGGGTGGTATGATGTAATATCCATTCTGGACAGAATAAATAAGATCCCCGTTTTTACGGGGATTTTTTTTATACCTATGTAAGCCTTTTTATAGAAATATTACATTTGTACCGGCATTTCAGTCTTTTCTAAAATAAAGGCCTTTAAGCAAATAATCTGTTTTTTTAACAAAGATGATTCAGGAATGATGAGAAAAATGATTGTGGGTATTGCGTGTTTTTCTATTTTGTTGTTTGTTAATAATGCTTATGGAGGCTGGATTATTTATGAACAAAGCTATGAGTCAGGTTCCAGGGAGAAATTCAAGGTTGAGTATTATATCTCAAATCAAAAATTGAAGCTAATAGATGGAGAAGTAGAAACTATATTTGAGCTTAATAGCAATACTATTTCAATATTAATCCCCGGAAAATCAGTTTTCTGGAAGGGATCACCTGAAGAATTAAAGCATGAGATCCAGCAATCACTGGAAAATGCCCTGGATGAGAAGCTTAAGGAGGTATCAGTTGAAAAACGGGAAGGGCTAAGAAAATTTTACCTGGAACAATTAAATAATCAGGATCCAAACAAAACAAATAGCCAGATTGATGCTTTGCTTGTAAATACCGGGAAAAAAGAAAAGATTGCAGGACAAATTAGTATCCGGTATGCACTATATGTAAATATGGATCTTATAGAGGAATTTTGGATTTCTCCTGAAGTTTTGGTAAATCAGGAGTTTGATATGATTAAATACAAAGAGCTTTTAAAAAAGATTAATCTAAGTAGTGGGGAAATAGATTACCATTCAGGTAGGGCTTATTTGCAGGTTTTGCAAACAGGTTTGTTGATGAGGTCAATAGAATATTCCTTTGGTACAGAATTCATTACGGAGGTGGTCAGGGTGAAACAAAAAGACTTAAAACCAACAGTATTTTCAATTCCTCAGAAATACAAACAGGTCCCCTATGCGGAACTGGATTTTGAGAATACAAAAAATTAATAATTGCATTGAATTATATTTTTCAGGGGGAGTCTGTATTGATGGGCCAATTTATAAATTCGCAGAGTTTTTTTTCTATTTTTAAAATAGAATCGGCTAATTAGCAGGAATTGAATATCTTTGCATTTAATTATAGAAACAGGTATATTTTTTCGGGAACATGGAGGAGATTCGTAACTTTTGCATTATAGCACATATTGATCATGGAAAAAGCACGATTGCAGATCGGCTGCTTCAGAAAACAGATACACTTTCTGAGCGGGATTTCCAGGATCAGGTACTGGATAGTATGGATCTGGAGAGAGAGCGTGGGATAACGATCAAGAGCCATGCAATTCAGATGGAATATGAAAATGAAGGACAACATTATTTTTTGAACCTTATCGATACTCCCGGCCATGTTGATTTTTCATATGAAGTTTCCCGTTCAATTGCTTCCTGTGAAGGGGCCCTGTTAATTGTAGATGCTGCACAGGGAATACAGGCACAAACAATTTCAAATCTTTATCTGGCGCTTGAACACGATCTGGAAATTATTCCTGTGTTAAATAAAATGGATCTGGATAGTGCTATGCCTGAAGAAGTTAAAGATCAGATTGTTGATCTTATAGGCTGCTCCAGGGCGGACATTATTGAGGCAAGTGGCAAAACAGGCATGGGTATTGAACGGATACTGAAGGATATCATTGATAAAATTCTGGCTCCTTCAGGTGATCCGGATGCGCCTCTTCAGGCATTGATATTTGATTCAGTTTTTAATTCGTTCAGAGGTATTTTTGCCTATTTCAGGATTTTTAATGGGAGTATTCAAAAAGGAGACCAGGTGAAATTTGTGGCTACCGGAAAAGAATACATTGCGGATGAAATTGGAGTGCTTAAATTGAAGCCATCCCCAAGGAACAGATTGGGTGTAGGTGATGTTGGTTATATAATTTCCGGCATAAAGACTTCATCTGAAGTAAAGGTAGGTGATACCATTACCCATGTTCAAAACTCATGTAAGGATATAGTGGAGGGTTTTGCAGATGTTAAACCCATGGTTTTTGCAGGTATATACCCGGTTGATACGGATGATTATGAGGAATTGCGGGCGTCTATGGAAAAACTTCAGTTAAATGATGCTTCCCTTACTTATGAACCGGAATCCTCTGCAGCACTGGGTTTTGGATTTCGCTGTGGCTTCCTGGGTCTATTGCATATGGAGATTATTCAGGAAAGGCTTGAGCGTGAATTTGACATGAATGTGATTACAACAGTTCCTAATGTTTCTTATAAGGTGATCACTACTAAAAAGGAAATAATTGAAGTCCATAATCCTTCCGGACTTCCCTCTCCAACTGTGATTAGCCATATTGAGGAACCAATTATAACAGCGCAAATTATTTCTAAATCAGAGTATGTAGGCTCGGTAATGAACCTCTGTATAGAAAAGAGAGGGGTTTTGAAGAACCAGGTTTATCTGACCAGTGACCGGGCAGAACTTACCTTTGAAATACCACTTGCAGAGATTGTTTTTGACTTTTATGATAAACTCAAAAGTATTTCCAAAGGATATGCCTCTTTTGATTATTTTCAATCGGGATATGCACAGGCCAGCCTTGTCCGTCTTGATATCCTTTTAAACGGGGAAATGGTAGATGCCCTTTCTACCCTTATTCATAGGGATAATGCCTATAATTTTGGTAGGAGAATGTGTGTTAAATTGAAAGAGTTGATACCCCGGCAACAATTTGATATTGCTATTCAGGCAGCCATCGGTACTAAGATAATTTCCAGGGAAACTGTGAAAGCCCTACGTAAAGATGTAACTGCTAAATGCTATGGTGGTGATATCACCCGGAAACGTAAGTTACTTGAAAAACAGAAAAAGGGCAAAAAGCGTATGCGTCAGGTAGGAAATGTTGAAATACCTCAAAAGGCTTTTCTCGCAGTTCTTAAATTAGACTGATCAAGTAAAATTCAACTATTTTCCCCATATTTTCTGTATTTATGCTCTATAAATCAAGACAATACATTATTAAAATATCTTTATATCTTTAATTCTTTATTGTACTCCTTTTTACTTCAATACTGTGGAAATGAATAAAATGCTTTATTGGTCAGGTATCTGAACTCAGGAATTTAATCTACTGTATATCTTTAAGTTACAAGTATATTGCAATTGATTTACAAATTTTATGTTCAAATAGAAAGTAATTTTATACTTTAGTCATTTATTTAAACTAAACCCGAATGCGTTGGGTCATTTTTTTGTTTTTAATTAATTCTTCTTATCTTACTCGTGTATTTTAAGAAAGTGATTTGTGTATGTTTTTTGCTTTATCATACTTTAACCAAAGGATAAAGATTTTTTATTTTGTAAAATATACTTAAATCGTCCCTAAACTTTAAACTATGGAAAAGATTTTTTATTTAGGTTTTGATATTGGCTCTAT
>Ga0164313_10001534_pt1 | contig 20406 bp, 19 predicted proteins | sample GuaBasSedimGuay4_FD_113735 | JGI IMG/M metagenome (GOLD analysis project Ga0164313, IMG submission 113735) | Subseafloor sediment microbial communities from Guaymas Basin, Gulf of California, Mexico - Guay4, Core 4569-4, 0-3 cm | ecosystem: Environmental > Aquatic > Marine > Hydrothermal vents... | reverse complement strand
GGGATGATTATTGTAGCACAGCGATATTTAAAAGATCATGCTGAAGCTGAAGATGCAATGCAGGATGCTTTTATTAAGGCTTTTGAAAAATTGTATCAATTCGAAGGGGACGTCACCTTTGGAGCTTGGCTGAAGCGGATCGTGATTAATACATGTTTGGATACTATTAAAGGCAAAAAGTTGGAAACAGAATCATTAGAAGAAGAGCGAACAGTAGCATTAGAAGTAGTTCATGAAGATGATAATTGGGAAGTAGATGACAGGACTACAGCTACTGAGATCGTTTCGGCAATAGAACAATTGCCAAATAATTATAAGTCGGTTGTAAAGTTGTTCTTATTGGAAGGATATGATCATTTTGAGATCTCAGGAATACTTTCTATTTCTGAAAATGTTTCCAGAACAAATTTACATCGGGGAAAAAAAATATTAAAAGAAACTTTAAAACATTTGCAATATGGCACGGGATATTAGAGAAATATTGAAGGAAAGCAAGACTACAGAACCAACATTAAGTAAGGGACATGTTTCTCGTTTTGAAGCAAAAATGAATGAGGCTTTACCTATTGAAAAGAAACAATTTTCCTGGGTAAAAATAGCAGCTATAGCAATAGCTTTAATTAGTGTCGCTTATTTTGGGTATCAATATATATCAGACTTTACAGGGAATTCAATAGATAAAAATTCAACACCTATTGTAAAAGTTGATAAAAAAGACGGCGCTACCACTAATCAAATTTCATTAGGGGATCTGTCACCAGACCTCAAAAAAGTGGAGGATTATTATTTAGCAGGAATTAATATGCAATTAGCCTCATTAAAAATAAACCCAGAAAATAAAAAACTGGTAGAAGGGTATATGAAGCAATTAAGTGAATTGGATAAAGAATATAAAAACCTAAGTATAGAATTAAACAAAGTAGGGCCAACTGAGGCAACCATCACTGCTTTGATCGATAATTTGAAATTGCGTTTGGATTTGCTGTTCAAACTAAAAAACAAATTAAACGAATTTAAAACTCAAGAAAATGAAAAAATTGAAAATATTTAGAAACGGTATAGCATTAATGCTATTATTTACAACTTCACTGTTTTACGGACAGGGTAAGTATGTAGAATCATTTGATGCTTCAAAAGATATGGTGGTTACAGTAAATACCACTCATGTTAACATCATCTTTGAAACATGGAATAAAAATAAAGTTGAAGTTGAAGCCTTTATTGATGATAATTCACTTTCAAAAGCTGAAAAGCAGAAATATTTTGATGCCTGGAAGTTTAATGTTTTGGGAAATAGTAAAAAAGTAGTGATTACTTCAAGTCCATGGGGACATGGTGAAGATATGGAATTTGATTTCAATTTTGATGAAATGGAATTTAATATGGAGTTTTTAGGACCCTTATTAGAAGATATGGAAATCCCTGAAATACCTGATTTTGAAATGCCGGAAATGCCAGAATTACCAGAACATATCTTGGAAGGAATAAGTACCATAAATTTCGATTATGAAGCATTTAAAGAAAATGAAGAAGAGTATATGAAAGAATTCGAAGAGCAAATGGAAGAGAATTTTGGGCCAGAGTTTGAAGAAAAAATGGAAGCTTGGGGCGAGAAATTTGAAAAAGAATGGGAAGAGAAACATGGTCCAGAATGGGAAGCTAAAATGGAAGCTTGGGAAGAAAAACATGAAAAAGATATGGAAGCCTGGGGTGAAAAGTTTGGAAAAGAATGGGAAGAAAAAGCAGAGGAGATGGAAAAGATGGCAGAAAAAATTGAAAAAGAGTATGAAGAGAAATATGAAGAATATAATAAGCTTCAAAAAGTAAATAAAACCATTATTATCAGAATGCCTAAAAACACCAAGACCGATGTAAATGTACGTCATGGTGAATTGAAAATGGCAGATGCATATAATGTAAGAGCGACACTAAATTATTCTTCTTTTACAGCAAATAGTATTGATGGGGGCTCCACCCTCATCAATGCTGCTTATGCTCCTGTTATTATTAATAATTGGGTACAGGGTTCCTTAAATTTGAATTATGTGAAGGAATGTTCTATTAAAAATGTAAAGGCCTTAAACCTTCAAGCAATTTCAAGTAATGTATTAGTAGATTTAGTTGAAAACTCTGCAGTACTTTCAGGATCTATTAGCCATTTACAAATTAATAAAATAGCTGATAATTTTTCTAGTTTAAATATAATTTTAGAGAATACAGAAGCGGTAATTAGCTTACCAAAAACTGAATTCTCATTTATTATGAATGGTACATATTCAGAACTAAAAAACCCAAAATCAATTACGCTATCTAAAAACAGTGCCCTTTCAAAATCTATTGCAGTTAATGCATCATATAGTTCTATAACTGTTAAATAAAAAAAATCATCTTAGATAACCTTTCGATTATCCAAAATGATTTTGTCAAAAAAAGTACTCTGATACTTCTTTAAGCGTCTTCGTTTAATTTTTTAGTCAGATAAAAGCCGGTAAATAAACCTGCTCCTGCCATTAAAAAGATAGTTCCAGGATAAGCAATATCTTCATCTACACCTACTACTTGACTAAGTATTCCAGCTATAAAGATTCCCAATCCAATTCCCATCATTAATAAAGCAATATTGACTACGATTACTTTCCACATTGGAGTAACTCTTTTTTTCTTACTGTAAAAAATAGAGGCATCCGCTCCTTTTTCTATTAAAGCTAAACGTTCTTTGTTTCTAGCTGAAATAAACAAATAAAATATTCCGAAGATTACTCCGAATATAATTCCTACAATTAAAATTTCTGGTCCCATAATGATTGATTTTTAAAATTAAATTTCTGTTCGTTTGCTATTAAGACGTAACACTTTTGATTTAGGTTACACGATATTTAAATTATTTCTTTTTTTATGAATCAATTGACTTATGACCGTTATACTATACGACTTATGATATATGACAGTTTATTATTAATTGAATGTCATTTATAGAGTTCATATATTTTTTGATTTTTATTGTTTTGCAAATAACAGCCTTAAGTTAAAAGCCCCAAACTAATTGATCTTAAGTCCTTAAATTAAACCTTCTATTTTTTTTACTTATTTTTATGTAACCAATAAACAATAAAGTACGTCTTACATTAAAATGAAACCAAACACTGACCAATATTTGATCGATAAGACTTTGAAAGGCGATACAAGAGCCTTTGGAGAGCTTGTAGAACAATATCAAGCGTTTGTGTTCACTATTGTAATACGAATTGTAAAAGTGCGTGAGGAGGCAGAAGAGATAGCTCAAGACACTTTTATTAAAGCTTTTCAATCGATAGCGACTTATCGTGGAGAATCAAAATTTTCTAGTTGGTTGTACAGTATTGCTTATAGAAAAGCATTAGATGCCATTAGAAAGAATAAAAAGAAAAGTTCTTTAGAACTAATTGAAGAGATCACAGAAGGAGAATGCAGTGTTATTGAAAATGCATTGACTTATATTGAAGATAAAGAACGCAAAGAGGTGATTCAAAAATGTATATTACAATTATCAGAACAAGGGGCTGCAATTATAACTTTGTTTTATTTTGAAGACCAATCCATCAAAGAAATTGCAGCAATAACGAAACTAAGTGAAGATAATGTAAAAATAAGATTATACAGAGGTAGAAAAAAATTGTTTACTTTACTGAAACAATATGTTTTGCCTGAAATGACAAGTAACAATGGAAAAGCAATCTAAAAATATCAACAAAATCACTAAGAACATTATAAAAGAAGGAGGCTTACACCAACCTTCTCCTTCATTTTTAACGAATGTTATGGAAGCTATAGAAACACAGTCTGTAAGTCAACCAGTTGTTTATAAGCCACTAATCTCAAAAACTAAGTGGATGCTTCTATTTGTTTTAACTGCCATTATTTTGGTCTTATTATTTGTGTTTCCAGTTTTTTCAGAAACACCTTTATTTAGTCAACTTACCATTCCAAAAGGATTTAATTTTGAATTTAATTTACCTGAGATGAATCTCTCTAAAACCACAATTTATGGTCTTGGTTTTTTGTCCTTGTTTTTAATACAGATCCCTTTCCTAAAAAGACAACTGGAGAAGAGTTATTAATAAATAACAATCTTGGATTTTTATATTCTGAATAAGTATTTATAACAATCAAATTTTTTAATCATAAATTTGTAAAAGGATTTAACCTCTTATAAATGTCAGGATTTTTTGCTCTTTTAGATGATATCGCCACTTTGATGGACGATGTTGCTGTAATGACTAAAGTAGCTGCTAAGAAAACAGCTGGTATTTTAGGAGATGATCTTGCTGTGGGAGCAGAGAAAGCATCAAACTTTAGGGCCTCCAGAGAACTCCCTGTTATTTGGGCCATTACCAAAGGATCTTTTTTGAATAAGTTGATCATTCTTCCCATTGTATTTTTAATGAGTGCATTTTTACCACAATTGATCGTTCCCATTTTATTAATAGGAGGGGTGTACCTTAGTTTCGAAGGGGTTGAAAAAATTATTCATACTTTTATTTATACCCATCAAGATTTCATTGATTTCAGTGAAGTAGATACTGAAGAAAAAATGATGAAAGTTGAAAAATCAAAAATAAAATCTACTATCATTACCGATTTTATTTTGTCTTTGGAGATCATTATGATAGCCTTAGGCACGGTTAAAGAAGAAACCTTAATCAATCAAGTTATTGTGGTTACTATAATAGCAGTGATCGCTACCATTGGAGTTTATGGCTTAGTGGCATTAATGGTTCGTATGGACGATGCGGGATTCGCCATGATTAAAAATGCCAACTCAAAAGGAAAGTTTACGAAATTTGTATTTTCTACAATAGGAAAAACATTGGTTTGGTTATTACCTAAATTGATCCAGTTATTAGCTGTTGTTGGAACACTGGCCATGTTGTTAGTAGGGGGTGGCTTGTTTGTGCATAATATCCCTCAGATACATGAATTTTTTCACGCCATTCCTATAATTGTTACTGAACTTATAATGGGATTGATCGTTGGGTTTATTGCTTTTGTTTTTGTTAAAATCTTTATTAAAATTAAAGTTTCTTTTTTTAAAAATTAATTTCTTTGGGGTTTATACCATATTGATTTTCACCAGAAGAACTATCAGTTACTAAAAGAAATAATAACCAAAAAACACCTATAAGAGGTACAAAAGCAATTAAAATCATCCAGCCGCTTTTTCCAATATCATGCAATCTTCTCACGAGAACAGCTAGACCAGGAATTAAAACAACTAATCCATAAATAACATACAAAGGGCCATACCCAACTTCAGCCCAGGTTATTCCAAACATTCTATCTAAAAAAGCTGCAGCCATAGAAAACATAAGGTTTATAAGAACAAACATCCAATATTCTTTGCGTCTTGCACGCCCATTAAAATCATTGTAACTATTTAGTACTTTTAAATACCAATTCATAAATATTTTAATTAATTTAAAACTAATTCCAAAAAGCAACGATCCTTTCAATTAACCAAAAAGAGGCTAATGATCCTATGGCATAGGCAGGTACCTTTCTAATAAATAAATGCCAATCCTTTTTTAAGGAAATTAATTTGATAAAAGCCAATACTACTAATACAAAAGCTATTTGCCCTATTTCAACCCCCACATTAAAAAATGCTAATGCAAAGGGGATATCTAGTTGTGGTAATCCAATATTTGAAAGTGCACCTGCAAACCCAAACCCGTGCAACAAACCAAAAGTAAAAGCAACCAACCAAGGTTTTTTGCTGGTTAAGGTTTGTTTTCCGTTGATTAATTTAATGATCTCTACCGCAAGAAAAACAATACTTAATGCAATAACAGCCTCTACCGGAGCAGGAGGGAAGTTAACATAATCTAATGCTGCCAGACTTAAGGTAATACTATGAGCAATAGTAAATGAAGTAATGGTTTTTATTATTTTCCACTTTCCCATAGTAATGATGATCAATGCTAATACAAATAGCAAGTGATCAATACCAAAAAGAATATGCTCAATACCCAATATGGTATATGTTTTAATAACATCTATAGTAGTTGTTTTACCTGGGATTACAATGGTGTCTTTATCGGCTTGTAACATAAAGGTTACTTTTTCACCGTTTAAATAAGAGATGTTTACCAAAGCGTCAATCAACGTTCTGTTTAAACCATCGATAGTTAAAACCTTTCCTTGAAGAGTTTCTTCTGAAAATATTTTATAACTATAAATTACGGAGCCAGGAATTTGATTAGGATTATTTAATGTTTCAACAGTAAAAAAAGGAGGGAAGACAGGGTATATTTTTGGAACGGCATCTCCCATACTGGGTACTTTCCAAAAGACCTCGTAGGTGTTTTTATCTGTCTGAATGATTTGTAAATAGGCTGGACGAACTTCATGAGACCAACTTTTAACTGAAATAGATAAAATGAAAAGAAAAAATAAAATTGTTTTCTTCATCGTTTATTTATTAAATTCAGTTTGTAAATAATCTACAAATTTCGGGTCGAAATCTTCTGAATTAATATTGATCTCGATTTCATATTTCTTTTTCAATTCTTGGTAAATGGCTTCATCGATCTCTTTCTGATTGTCATATTCAAAATCACGTAGGACTGCTTTTTTCACATCTTCAAAAGAAGGTAATTGCGGCTCCGTTTTATCAGTAATATACACCAAATGATATCCAAAGCCGGAAGGGATAGGGCCTACCCATTTGTTGAGCTCTTGATTTATTAATGCGTCAGGAAATTTAGAGCCCAATTGTAAAGCTAGTTCTTCAGCATCTACATCCTTAAAAAAATATGGAAATGGTAAGGCATCACCTTTGTTTGTTAATTCTTCAAAAGAAGCAGATTGAAATTGTTCTAATGCTTCTGAAGCATCTTTATAATTATCTTGTCGATTGTCTGGACTAAATATAATTTGAGATAATGAGTACGTATAAGGTGTAAAGTATTTGTCAGAATATTCCTGAAAATACTCTTGCAATACTTCCTCTGTTGGTTCAATCATTGCGGCAATATCATTGGATAAGAATTGCATTTTTTGAGCCAGTCTTCTTTTAATAATTTCATCATTATGATCTAAATTCATTTTAAGAGCTTCTTGATAAAAAACTTCTTGTTTGATATTAAGATTGATCAAACTTTGCAATTCCTTTTCAGTTGGAGGTCTTTTCCATTGCATTTCCCATTTTGAAATTATATTGGAAACATCAAAGTCATTGATAAGTATGGTGTTTTTTGAAATGCTATTGTCATTTACCAAACCATATAATAAAAAAAGTGCAATTCCGATACCAATAAAATGAACGAAAGGATCTTTAAGTAGTTTCTTCATTTTGTAAATTTAAAAAAGACTGCCTCCCGAAGCCTCGGGGCTGACAGTCTTAATATTAATAAATCATTAGATGACTTAAAGTCATCTAATGATTTAAATATTGATTATTATTTAGGCGAATACCAAATTGGAGAGGTATATCCTCTTTCAGTTTGGGTCATTGGAACTTCATCACTCATTACAGCACCGTAATTTATAACATCATATAAAGTCCAACGTGGAGTTGGTATTTCGATTACTCTAACATAATAAAAAGCTTCTAAAGCTGGATCAAAATCTTCATCGGTCCAAACGGCTTTTAACTCGGTTGCTCCAATAGAATTATCCCAAGTAGCATTTTCTAAATTTACTGAATTTCCAATGGAAGGAACTTTACCATTCCCATCCATTTTACGATCACCACTCCAAACCACATCATAAACTTTTTCATTTAAAGTTCCATCAGCATTTGCCCAGCCCTTTACAATTTGAATTCTATCTAAACTGCCATTTTCAGGGTCCATTAAAGTATATACCATAAAAGATGGTTTTTTGTCTCCAGCATTATTCCCGCCTTCGCTAAGCTTCGGATGGGCAGGCATATTACCACCCATTGGTACTCCTTTAGAATACCCAGCATCAACAAGGTTGTTTAAATCTCCCTCATTATAATCCCAACCCCCAAAAAATCGAATTTGCATTCTAGATCCTGTTGTTCCATAAGTTTCTTTACGTTTCATGGCGTCCCAAAGAGAGGTTCTTGTATTTTCTTGTGCCCAAACTGCTGCATAGCCTGATGCTACTGTTTGCCAGGTATAAATAGTTGCTTTTTCAGCTTTTACAAAAGGATGTTCCCATCTTTCTTTACTCGGTTCCACATTAGATGCTTTTCCGAAGAAGTTATTATCGTCTGCTGTAGCCAAAGAAGTATGAGAATCGGTACTTCCTATCAAACCATATTTATAAGGGTTAGTACCCATAGTAGTTTTGTATTTTAAACCAATTTTTAAGGCAGAACGAGCATATTCGTGTTCTAGCATTTCATTGGTCTTTAATTCACTAAGGTCTAGATTTCCAAAATCCCAATTTTCATAATCGGCAAACTCATCGTTTGGAGATAAGAAAGGATGCGCTTCTCCGTCACCTTTTATTTGAGTTACTTCATATAAAGGCTCCCATTTGGCTCTTTTCTTTAAATAGGCTTCATCAAATTCACTTCCAGAAATAGTTTCCTCCATAAACATCATTCCGTTAGACATGTTCCCATTATGTGGAATTGCCAATACTTGACCTCCGGTACGCTCTTCATAGCTTGCTAGATTTTCCCATAATTTTTCAGGATCTGCACTATCGGCTAACGTATATGGCAATTGGGTAATTGCTTTATCACCATTATCACGATAAATAACATTTCTATGTAAGTTATTTCCTTTAATAAGTGAAGTCCATTCGTAGCCTATGAAAGCAGTAAACTTTCCAGGCTCATTATATTTTTCAGCAGCAGCTACAATAGATTCCCAAACAGGTTTCATAATAGTTGGGTCATTTGTTTCAAAAGAGAATTTACCTTGACTGAAGTTAAAGATAATATCTAGTGCCATTTCACTATTTTTTCCTTCATCATAAAACTTTCTCCAGCGGGGATATTCTTCAAGTTCTGTTGCCCATTCTTCCTTATTAACAATTGCAGGAAATAAGCCCATACCATCAGAGTGATCTGCAATTACCAAAAAGTCTAAGGGTCTAGATAATTTTGTTTTTAATCCAGTTGAAGAAGTAACCTCTTCACCACGAGCAAATTTATAGGCTTCATCCATTCCAATTCGGTTTCCAAATGCTCCAGCATCCATTGAAAGGTCTGTGTGTAAGTGAGTGTCTCCCCAATATACTTTTGTTGGGTATTTTGATGTTGAGGATTCTGAAGTAGAATTAGATTCAGTGCTAGTATTATTTTCTGATGATTCCTCCGTTTTTTTATCATTTTTACATGCTATAAAAACAAAAAGCAATAATAGAATTGTTAATTTTTTCATGATTTAATTTATTAGAGAGTCTAAGGTACAAAAAAAGATGCTATAAAATTAAGGAACCCCATTGCTGAGATTCCTTAATTTTTATTCTGAAATTGTGGATATTATTCAGCAGCTACCATTTCAACCACCTGATACATATCTTTACCATCTTGTGAAAATGGGAGGTAATAGGTTTCATGATACACCACGTACTTTTTATCTTCGATCTCTAATTCTTCTCCACCTTCGGGAATATTAGTAACAACTGCCCCATCTGGTGCATTAATTACCTTATATTTTCCATTCTCTTTTATATAAAAGGCCCCGCCAAAATAATAGTAAGTGGAATCGTTTAATTGGATGGTTTCTACCCCATCTGGTAATGTATTTACCACAATATTAGTGGGTGCATTCACAACAGTGTAACCTCCAGATGATTGTGTATAATACACACCGCTATCATAATAATAAGGGGTGCTGTTAATAGAAACAACAATAGCGGTTACCGCTAAAGTAGTTAGAAAAAACCCCCATGGATGCCAACTAGGTCCATAATGATATCCTCGATATCCGTGGTAGTGATAAGAGTGATAGCCACGGCGACCATTATAATAGTGGCGACTGGAATTTACCCTAACATTTCTGTTGACATTGACATTCACATTTGTATTTCGATTGTTATTTACATTTGTTCTGTTGTTAGAATTGTTTCTATTATTGGAATTCGCTTTGTTATTAGTATTCGCTCTGTTACTATTAGCACTTTCCCTTTTATTATTAGTGTTTGCTCTGTTACTATTGGCACTTGTTCTTTTATTAGTAGTGCTTGCTTTATTATTTGAGTTCTTAGGAGTTACATTAGATTTGTTTCTGTTGTTTTCAAAAGAAGATTTACTTCTACTACTGGAGCTTCTGTTACTAGAAGACCTATTGCTGGAAGAAGGGCGAGTAGATTTATTATATTGACTGGTACTAGGTCGAGAACTAGATTGTCTAGAGCCACCGTTTATAGAACTACTACTTCTATTTCCTCCACTATAGCTTCTGCTGGAACTTCCGCCTCTATTCATACTACTACCGCCACCTCTACTTCCTCCGCCACCGCCTCTCATACGCTGTGCCATTAAATCTGTTGCAGATGAACCTAGGAGTAACATGATAAAGAATACTATATATTTATAATTTTTCATATCGCTTATTTTTTATTATTTGATTGAAATTTCACTTGGTTTGAACCAGTAGGTGGCTGAAACTCAAACATGATATCTGGTAATTTAGGGTTCAATCTCCAATTAGAATATTCTGCTTCATAATATTTATCCTCATTTGTTTTTGATTCAATAACCATTTTGTGAGGTAGATGGGTATCTTTTACAATCCAAATTTGTACGATAGTTTCTTCATTGGTTGCTTCCAATGCAATGCAATCAATATCATTCATTTTTTCTATACCAAAATATAAAAGCTGATCATAATTGTCTAACATATCGTCTGTTAAGGTTGGATATAGAAAATCTGCTGCTGGAAAATTAATTCCGAATTTACTATGAATACTATCAATTAACTTTAAGGTATGACCTGGAGCATCAAGAATATCATACTCATTTTTATTGAATAAAAAATAGGCGAATTTTTCTCCGTTATACCAAAAGCTTTTACTTCCTTTGGTACCTGTATTTTCAATAAACATTTTATTGGAACCTTTAAGGTAAACATCACTTTGTTTAAATGTTTCTTCAGCTTCTTCATTTGAATGATAGCTATCTACTGTATAACTAAGAGATGCTAATTCACCAATGGTTTCGGTTAATTTATCTAAACTTTCCACAGCTCTTGTATCGTATTCACCTTCCCCTGAAGAATTGCAGGAAATAAAGAATAATACAGAAATAATTGAAAGCAGAATTGTTGTTCTTTTCATTTTATTTTTTTTATAATTTTAAAAACACAAGTTATTACAAAAAAATCAAATATGTAGAATATAACCTATAAAAAAAGGAACCACATGAAGAGATTCATTTTTTATTTAATTTAAGTATTTAAATACTAATCCACCAAGACCCATTCACCTCTATCGATCAAAGGAATTGCTTGTTTGTATTTAACAGTTTTGTTTTCGCCACTCATCACATGCTTGATAGTCACCTTTTCGTTACGGCCTATTTTTGGGCGTTCTCTAACAATGGTTTCAGTAACTTGCTGTTGTTGGCCTTGTGTGTTACCTGCTGCTCTAGACTCAGCTGAGCGTTCATCCAAATTCTGGATCTCGTCCTTTTGCTCTTTTAGATTCTTATTGGCTTTTACCTGACGAGCTTCTTTAATTTGCTGCTGATTCTCTTGAGGTATTTCACCTTTAAATAAGAATGAAACCACATCTTTATTAACTTGCTCTATCATCGCTTTAAACAATTCGAATGCTTCAAACTTATAAATAAGCAAGGGGTCTTTTTGTTCGTGTACAGCCAACTGAACCGATTGTTTTAGCTCATCCATCTTTCGCAGATGAGTTTTCCAAGCATCATCAATAATGGCTAAAGAAATATTCTTTTCAAAATCCTGAATCAATTGCTTACCTTCAGTTTCGTAGGCTTTTTCAAGATCGGTTGCTACATTCAGTGTTTTAACTCCATCGGTAAAAGGAACTAGAATTCGTTTATACTGGTCTTTTTGAGTTTCATATACATTTTTAATTACAGGGAAAGCCAATTCAGCATTACGAACCATTTTATTTTGATAATGATCATAAGCGGCTTTATAAATTTTACCTGAAATTTCCTGGAATTCCATATTCTCAAACTCCGATTTAGAGATAGGAGAACTAATGGAGAAATAACGGATCAATTCGAACTCAAAGTTTTTAAAATCCTGAGCCATTTTATTGGTTTCTGAAATCACTTCCGCAGTATCAAAAATCATATTGGCAATATCTACTCGAAGGCGCTCTCCATATAATGCATGAAACCTTCTTTTGTATACCACTTCTCTTTGGGCATTCATAACATCATCATACTCCAATAATCGTTTACGAATTCCGAAGTTATTTTCTTCCACTTTTTTCTGTGCGCGCTCAATAGATTTTGAGATCATAGAATGCTGAATAACTTCTCCATCTTTCAGCCCCATTTTATCCATCATTTTGGCAATTCGTTCAGATCCAAATAAACGCATTAAATTATCGTCCAGTGCAACATAGAACTGTGAACTACCAGGATCCCCCTGACGACCACTACGTCCTCGTAACTGTCTGTCTACACGACGAGAATCATGACGCTCGGTACCTACAATTGCAAGTCCGCCAGCAGCTTTAACCTCATCACTCAATTTAATATCGGTACCACGACCCGCCATATTGGTTGCTATAGTTACAATACCTGAATGACCAGCTTCTTCAACAATATCTGCTTCTCTTTTATGAAGTTTTGCATTTAATACATTATGGTGAACGTTTCTAATGCTTAACATTCGGCTTAATAATTCAGATATTTCTACCGAAGTTGTACCGATTAATACTGGTCTTCCAGCATTGGATAGATTGGTAACTTCTTCAATTACCGCATTGTATTTTTCCCGCTTGGTTTTAAAAATCTTATCTTCCCGATCATCTCTTACAATTGGTCTGTTGGTTGGAATTTCAACAACATCCAATTTATAGATCTCCCATAATTCCCCTGCTTCAGTTACAGCAGTACCCGTCATACCAGAAAGTTTGCGGTACATTCTAAAGTAATTCTGAAGGGTGATCGTAGCAAAGGTTTGAGTAGCAGCTTCAATTTTTACATTTTCTTTTGCTTCAATAGCTTGGTGAAGACCATCACTATATCTACGGCCATCCATAATACGACCCGTTTGCTCGTCAACGATCATCACCTTATTGTCCATCACTACATATTCCGTATCCTTTTCAAATAGGGAATAGGCTTTTAGCAACTGATTCATAGTATGAATCCGTTCACTTTTAATTCCAAATTCACGGAAAAGCCCTTCTTTTAAATTAGCTTCCTCTTCAGCAGAAAGCCCTTCTTTTTCAATTTTAGCAATTTCAACACCTATTTCAGGCATCACAAAGAAATCGGGATTATCGACACCAGAAAGGTAATCGATTCCCTTGTCTGTTAATTCTATCTGATTGTTTTTTTCTTCGATTACAAAATACAATTCGGCATCTACTATTGGCATCTCCCGGTTATTATCCGACATGTAATGATTCTCTGTTTTCTGAAGAATTTGGCGTATGCCTTCTTCAGATAAATACTTGATCAATGCTTTATTTTTAGGAATACCTCTAAAAACGCGATATAAAAGCAAGCCTCCTTCTTTAGTATCTCCTTCAGCAATTAGTTTTTTTGCTTCGGCGAGGACATGGGTTAAATTCTTTTTTTGGACAGATACGATATCTGCAATTTTAGGCTTTAATTCATTAAATTCATGACGATCTCCCTCGGGAACAGGTCCTGAAATAATCAATGGAGTTCTCGCATCATCAATTAAAACCGAATCCACCTCATCTACAATTGCAAAGTGGTGTGGTCGTTGAACGAGGTCTTCAGGGGCATGAGCCATATTATCTCTTAGATAATCAAAACCAAACTCGTTATTAGTACCGTATGTAATATCTGAATTATATGCTTTTCTTCGTTCTTCGGAATTGGGTTTGTGATGATCGATACAATCTATACTTAGACCATGAAACTCAAAAAGAGGCGCCATCCATGCACTATCACGTTTTGCTAAATAATCATTAACAGTTACCAGATGTGCTCCATTTCCAGTTAGACCATTCAGGTACAGTGGTAAGGTAGCAACCAATGTTTTTCCTTCCCCAGTTTGCATTTCGGTAGCTTTTCCCTGATGAATGGCTATACCACCAATAAGCTGGACATCGTAATGCACCATATCCCAGGTAACTTCTTTTCCGGCAGCATCCCAAGAGTTACTCCAATTTGCTTGATCTCCATCAAGGCTAACATAATTTTTTAGTGCGGAAATCTCTCTATCAAAAGGTGTCGCATTTACGGTAAGTGTTTCATTCTCCAAAAATCGTTTTGCAGTTTCTTTCATTACTGAAAAAGCTTCTGGAAGGAGGGCATCGAGGGTTACTTTCTCAACCTCATACCGATCATCTTTAAGTTGATCTATCTGATTATAGATTTCTTCTTTTTCATTGATGTCCTCTTCGGTTTCAGCTCTTTTTTCCAGATCATCGATTTGCAGTTGAATCTCTTTTTGATCTTCTTTTATTTTATCTCGAAATTCATCCGATTTAGCCCGAAGCTCATTCAATGAAAGTTTTGCTATTGCATCTTCGTGTTTTTTTATTTCATCAACAAATGGCTGTATTTCACCTAAATCTTTTTTGGATTTATCTCCAACAAATACTTTTAATACGCTATCTAAAAATCCCATTGTCTTATTCTATATTATGATCTCAAATTGAAAAGGTTATTTGCCTCTTCTATGTTTTACAAAAAAACTGCAAAAAAACAACAATGCCAAAAGGATTAGATGTTTTTAGTTACAGAGTTTATTCCAAAAAAAAAGTCTCTAACCCAAATTGGGGAGAGACTTTTTATTGATATTTTTTAATAATTTAATATTCGTCTTCGTTCCACAGATAATCATCATCTGTTGGAAAATCTGGCCAAATTTCTTCAATTGAATCGTATGAATCTCCTTCATCTTCAAATGCTTGAAGGTTTTCTACAACTTCCAAAGGAGCTCCAGTTCTAATAGCATAATCGATTAATTCATCTTTCGTTGCCGGCCAGGGTGCATCACTTAAATAGGATGCTAATTCTAATGTCCAGTACATAGTACTAAAAGTTTAATAATTTCTGCAAAATTAATTTTTTAGATTAAAAAGTCGTTAAAAATCTAGATTATTTCTGCACTATTTTTATGAACGTTTGTAAGTGGCTAAAAAATAGCAGTTTACATTTTGTATTTTTGAAAAAATTAACGTTTATTAGGCTTCCATTTAATTTCTTCAATTTGTAAGTCTTTCGTCAATTTTCGTGCCAGTACAAACAGGTAATCGGATAATCTGTTTAAATATATTAAAACCTCTTCGTTTACAGGTTCTTCCTTGTTTAATAGGCTTGTTAAGCGTTCTGCACGACGGCAAATACAGCGAGATATGTGACAATATGACACAGTTGTATGGCCTCCGGGAAGAATAAAGTTTGTCATTTCGGCTAAGGAAGCATTCATAACATCCATTTCGCTTTCTAATAGAGTTATATCTTTTAAATCTATTTTCGGAATGGAAAGACGTTCTTTTCCACTTTTTAACAAGAATTTTTCAGGATCGGTTGCTAATATAGCTCCCAAAGTAAAAAGCCGGCCTTGAATATGTATCAACATCTCTTTTGAATTGGTATCTATGTCTTGATCTCTAATTAGACCAATATAGGAATTCAATTCGTCTACAGTACCGTAGCACTCAATTCGGATATGATGTTTGGGAACTCGTGTTCCACCAAATAGGGAAGTGGTTCCTTTATCGCCAGTTTTCGTATAAATTTTCATAAGACACGAAATTAAGGATTTCTAATCGAATAATTTTCAAATTCTTTATTTCTATTATTTTATTTGGGATCTGCCCTTCGATACGTCTCTAAAAAAAATCAAGACACCAGCCAGAGGCAGGCTGGCTCAGGGTACAGAATTTATTGGTCATTGAGTGTTTCGAGCGTGGGAGTCCCGAGGCTTCGGGAGTATCGAAATGACCAATTGAGTTTTTTTAAACCCGTTTATAAATAAAATTGGGAACAATCTTTAAAGCAAATGCTATCAATGCCCATCTTTTTGAAACATATCCTATATCTTTTTTTCTTTTTATATAACTGTAAATTTGCTTTGCAGCTTTTTCTTTAGAGGACATCCAAAATAGATTATCTCCTAGGGCCATTGCAGTATCTACATATCCGGGTCGGATGTCTGTAATGTAAATTGGTTTTTTTGCCATTTTTCGAAGGCCTTCCAAATAGTTTATTTGATATGCCTTTGAAGCAAAATAGCCAGGAGCATGTTTACTACCTCTTAAGCCAGCCACTGAGCTAATTGCTACAATATGACCCTTCCCTTGATCTCTGAAATAATTAAATGCCCAATCCATTACTTCTGTAAAAGCTTTTACATTAAGATCGATTGTTTTCTCTTCTTCAGAAAAAATTAATTCGCTGTTCACATCACCAGTTCCTGAACTCATTATTAATAAATCCAATCCGCCCAAGTCATTTGCTAATTCAGTTAATTTATCGCTATTGCTTTCAGTGGTACAATCAAAAGGTTTTGAAATATAATGGCTAGGATTTGAGTTTCTAATTTCTTCCAGTTTTAGCTCCCTTCTTCCTGTAATCCCAAGCCTATAACCTTGTTCTACTAGGAGTTTTGCTAACTCTTTTCCAATTCCTGAACTTGCTCCAACAATGATTGCTTTTTTCACACAGTTTTTTTAGATAAATTTAATTTTATACTTCTAGTCTCTAGTCTCTAGTCTCTAGTCTCTTCTTTCTTTTCATAATATCCTTTCCGAAAACTTCTACGATTTCTTTTACGCCTGCTCTTAGTGTTGTATTTATTCCAAAAATAGAGCAATGCAAGTAGTAAGAATCCACCAGCAATTAGGATGATTGGGTTTGAAAAATTAAATAAATCCATTTAATAAATTAATATGGCAAGAAGCATCACAAATTACAAATAAAAATATAATTTATATAAAGCTGAGTGCTAAAGAGCACTATTTTTTCGGATATCACTAGCTATCATACCGTCAACTAATCGGATAATTCGATGTGCATGTTCAGCAATGTCTTCCTCGTGTGTTACTACGATTACGGTATTTCCCTGAGCATGAATCTCATCAAATAAATTCATTATTTCTAAAGATGTTTTTGAATCAAGATTCCCGGTGGGTTCGTCGGCTAAAATAATAGACGGTTTATTAACTAAAGCCCTTCCAACTGCCACTCGTTGTCTTTGTCCTCCAGAAAGCTGACTGGGTTTATGATCCATACGATCGGACAAACCAACATCATTTAATACTTCTTCAGCTCTTGCAATACGTTTTTCTTTTGAGACACCTGCATAGATCAAGGGTAAAGCAACATTTTCTAATGCGGTTGTTCTAGGTAGTAAATTGAAGACTTGAAATACAAATCCTATTTCTTTATTACGGACTTCAGCAAGTTCGTCCTGAGTCATGTTACTTACATTCTTCCCATTCAACTCATAGGTTCCACCTGTTGCGGTATCTAAACAGCCTAAAAGATTCATTAATGTAGATTTTCCAGAGCCTGAAGGCCCCATTAATGCTACATATTCACCGCGTTCAATATCCAGATCGATACCTTTCAATACTTTTACAATTTCTTGCCCTAAGGGGAAGTCTCTAATAATACCTCTAATTTTTATTACTGGATCCATTAATTTTATGTGCTTGAATATCTTCTGCAAGATACAGGTTTTCTCATAAGACGCATAGTTTTAAGGCTTGTTACAATCTTATGGTAAAATGTTGTTTTTCTTGTTCTTTTCTGAAAAATACCAATCCCCAATGATAGGTATCGATACTCACCTTTACTTTTGGATGTTGAATTATTTGCTGCCATGCTTCAGTCATTTCTGAACTCCAGTAAATATCATCAAAAATGAAGATGGAATTAGTATTGATTTTACTTAATAGAATTTCAAAATACTGAAGGGTCTTTTCTTTATTGTGATTCCCATCAATATAAACCAGATCATAAACTTCAGAAGTATTCTTTTTAAAAAAATCTTCAAAAGTTGAATTATGAAGCTGAATGTTCTTCATTGAAAATTCATCAAATATATTTTGAGCAATTATTGCAGTATTCTTACACCCTTCAATCGTTGTAATTTTTGATGAAGGCTTTGCTAAAGCCATGGCAGATGTTGCTAAGCCCAGAGAGGTTCCTAATTCAAGAATGTTTTTAGTATTAAAATACTTGACCAATCTGAAAAGTAATCCTTGTCTTTTAGAGGTAATTCCAGCATTTTTTGCAATTGCAGAAACTTTCCTTTCATTGGTTTTAAATACTCTTGATCCCGCACCAAAGTCGGTTATTTCAATCAAGTCACTTTGTTGATACAATTGGTTTCTGAAGTTTATTAATTCAGAATAAAGAGGATATTTTTTTTTGTCGTAAAAACAGTGGGTCACAAAATCATACACAAAAGGGGAGTGGATTCCGTGTTGGTTTTTAGACTTCAGAAGAAAATTAAGGTATGATTTAATTTGGTACCACATTGTTCTTTCAAAAGTAAAAAAAAAGAGTCAATTTTTGTTTGACTCTTTCTTCAGATTTAAAAAGATTGATTATTTATCTTTTTATGACTTTAAGGGTGGCTTTATTTCCACTATCTGTTACTAATTCAACAATATAAATACCCGATTTAAAATTCCCTAATTGAAGTGAAAATTGTTTCGTATTTGAAAATCTTTTATTTAGAACAACTTGCCCTAGATAGTTGCTTACCTGAACATCAATTTCCCGATAAGATCTATCAAGATTAATATTTATTTGATTGGATGTTGGGTTAGGGTACAGGCTTAAAGATGTGGCAAAATCAATATCATTAACAGCTAATGTTTCATCTTTAAAAACATACAAGGCACCAGTACTAGGCCCAATAATTCCGTTATCTTCAGGTGCTCCGCCAATAATCGTATTGTTATATATCGCAACGGAATGTCCAAATTTATCAGCAGAAAAACGATCATTAGTAAGTAATTTTTGTGTTTGATTCCAGAACCCAATTCCATCTTTTTCATAAACAAATGCTGCACCTCCATTTCCCCAATATGGTGGGTCTCCATCAACGCCATAATCTTGCAAAGGCGATCCTACAACTACTCTGGTTCCATAGATTGCAACATCTTCTCCCAAGTTATCCTGCATGTTTCTGTTACTATGTACTACTTTATTTTCCGCCCAAGAATTATTTGCATCAAAAATATAGGCTGCTCCAGCATTATTCTTCTGATTTGAATTATTTGTATCATAATCATGATAGGGGGCTCCTACAATATACAAATCGTTATGAACATCAACTGCCCACCCAAATTCATCACCCTGATAGGAATCCGTAGCTTTTAATATTTTAATTTCTTCCCAGAATCCTCCAATTAATTCAAAGACATAGGCACCTCCAATTTCAATTCCATCTGGATCATATCGATAAGCTCCAATAATTATATGAGTATTATGTATACCGACCGAGTACCCAAAATTATCATTAACATCGCGATCTGAAGCAACGATTTTTTGATAGAAGCCCCAATCATCGTTTACTCGGGTGTAAATATAAGCTGAACCAGCATTTAGTTTTTGATCAGTTTCATCTTCATCCTCATCTTCGTGTTGAGCCCCAACTACTATAGTATTTCCATCTATTGCTACACTCACTCCAAAACGATCATTAGAATGTTGAACGGGGGCTACTAATTTTGCTACTTGAACCCAAAGTCCAGATCCACTATCTTTTTCAAATACATAGGCAGCTCCTCTTGCTCCATCTTCTACAACAGCTCCTATAACTGCAAAGGTGCCACTAATGTCAACTGAAATTCCAAATTCATCACCAGCCTCTCTGTCGGCTGCTACTAATTTTGCTTCTTCTTCCCATACCTCGGTAGTTGAATTATAATGATAAATATATGCAGCACCAGCATCATTAAGATTGGCACTTCCTCCACCTGCAAAATTTTGATGCCAAGCTCCTGCAATAGCAAAATCTCCGGATATAGCCGCCGAAATGGCATGATTGTCATCAGAATTCTGATCTGAAGGTTCTAATTTTATAAGTTCTGTCCAGTTTTGACCATAGCCTATAAATGTAAAAGTTATGATAATTAGTTGTAGTATTTTTTTCATCTGATATTGATTTAATGATTATTATTTATGGTTTGTCAACTCAGAATTGAAATTTGTAACCTTATTTTAAAAAAAAACATTATTTTTATTACAAAGTGTATTTCTAAAATGACATATTATTAAATCGACAGTATCAGATATAGACCTTATCGAAATGATAAAAAGCAGTGATCTTGAAAGAGAGAATGCTT
>Ga0164313_10001533_pt1 | contig 20407 bp, 13 predicted proteins | sample GuaBasSedimGuay4_FD_113735 | JGI IMG/M metagenome (GOLD analysis project Ga0164313, IMG submission 113735) | Subseafloor sediment microbial communities from Guaymas Basin, Gulf of California, Mexico - Guay4, Core 4569-4, 0-3 cm | ecosystem: Environmental > Aquatic > Marine > Hydrothermal vents... | reverse complement strand
GCGCAGCCCTGCGGTTGCCCTGGTTCTCATCTCCCTGTACGACTGCTCCGTATCATCGGGCGAGGCGACAAACGATCGATTGAAGATCGCGATCTCGAAGTCGATCTGCAACTCGTCGGCAAGTCGTGCGAGCGTCCATGTGCCCAGAATGGCTGCGGCCATCGCCCACGGGGACTTCCTCGTTCCTGCTGCACGCGGCTGAAGCATGGATGCTGAACCATCGACAAGCAAGCTGATGGCGTAGGACCGCCGCGACGGCAGATCCCTGCGCTCGAACATCCTGTCGTAGATTCCTGCGCCGAGCAGCAGAGGTGCGTACGGAGAGAGGTCACCTGCATCGAAGCCGCTGCGCAAGCCCCGGCGTTGGTTGGCGAGGAACAGCGGGTAGAGCTCGCCCGAGACCCTGTGTTGTGCGATACCCCAATCGGTCGATGCTTTGATCAGCATGTCGCGGCCCTGGTCTGCGAACGTGGCGAAGCTGTACGGCATCTCGGTCACAAGCAGCTTGCCGCCCTTTCCCGTTGGCAGATACACCGTTGGAGCGGTGGAGACCTTCATGATCTGGTCGGTCGCAGGGTCGCCAGCTGTGTCGGCTTCGCCCTTCTTCCCCTCGTTCGCAGACACACTCTGTGAGGCCGCGCGTGTCTGATCGTATGAGTCCCGGTTTGCGAGCGACGGTGTCACCATCCGAACGGCATCGACTGTCTGAGCTATGATCGCTGAGTCAGCCTCCATTTCGGCCTTGAGTTCCCTGGCCGTGTGTGAGGCTGCTCCTTCCTGGACCAGGTTGTGCATCTTTGCAACAGCGAGCAACTGCAGTGCGATCGTGCCAACCGCCCAGGGATCGTCGATCTGGGACACGGGTTCCATGAAGGCCATGGCATCATCGATCGCCAACGCAACGTGTGGGTCCAGACGTCGTTGCACGTCGTTACGTTCCTCATGGCCGCCGGCGATGAGGAAACACGCAAGTGCAAATTGGCCAAGGGGTCTCGCCGTACTCATGGCGTGGCCAACCGATGTCCTGTACAGGTCCTTGAGGACCGAGCCTGCTCCGGGGTAGGCATCGAAATGTGCCCGCTCCTGGCGTGCGTCCTCAATGGACAGGAACATGGCTTCGGCGGCAGGCCCGCCGATCTCGCTGAGAGCGGACAAGAGGGGCACAGCAGCAGGGTCGCTGGAGGAATCGTCGTCGAGATCGAGATCGTCATCGGCGAAGTCCGGCCGTACGATATCTTCGTCCATCTCACCGAACTCGAACAAGCTGACCGGGACCATGACCGGTTCGGGGTCCGGGTCAACGGTCTCTGCTTCCTTGAACTGCAGCCACTCCTTGGGAATGGGCCGCTCCTCGTCGAAGTCCGTGGCGATGAGGTGGATCACCTCGTGTAGGGCAGACGTGAGCGCCACCTCTGATGGCGTGACCGGAGCGGAACGAGCGTATGCCGTCTGGAACACTCCCGGATCGATGATGATCGTGTCATCCGTTGCGGCAGCCTGGGTACCGAGGCGGACCTGGAGGTCCTCGTTGCCGGCGAGCGAACGCGCAAAACGTGTCACCGCAGGAGCCACCCGCTGTTAGCGCGCCACAACGGCCTCGATCGCCCTCTCCTCGGGCGGCAGGATCTCGTTGAGCACGGATTGGTCACGGTCACGCATCAACTGCCCATTGTAGGATGTTCCTGAGTGAGTGGGACGGACGATGACGAGATTCAACATACCGGAGACGGAACTGCGTTGGCGGTTCGACACACCTGGGGGACCGGGTGGTCAACACGCGAACAAAACAGCTTCAAGAGCCGAACTGCGATTCGACGTTGTGGCTTCGGAGGCCTTCGATGCATCGACCAGAGATCGGATTATCGGCAGGTTGGGGGTCGAGGTCAGGATCATCGAGCAGGGATCCCGCTCACAGGTGGCGAACAGGAAACAGGCGATCTCACGGTTGCACGTGATGATCGAGGAAGCCGCTCAACCCGGACCGCCGCGACGCCGAGCAACTCGCCCATCTCGATCAGCGCGGGCACGCAGGATCTCGAACAAGCGTGCCCGATCGAGAACCAAACAGAATCGAAAACGGCCAGGACCTGACGACTGATCCCATGCCGTGGAACGGTTCCTATCATCCTGCCACCATGGATTATCAACTCACCACACTGCCCAACGGCCTCCGGGTCATCACAGAGAACATGCCGACCCTTCGATCGGTCGCGATCGGATGCTGGGTGGACACCGGCAGCCGTGACGAAACCGAGATCGAAGCAGGGGCGTCGCACTTTCTCGAGCACCTCCTTTTCAAAGGCTCTGATGCGTGGCCTGCGAGGCGGATCTCAGAGACGTTCGACGGGATAGGTGCCAGGCACAATGCGTTCACGTCCAAGGAGTACACGTGCTTCTGGACGAGGATGCGTGACGAGGATGTCCCCGTGGGCGTGGAGATCCTGGCCGAGATGCTTCAGAGGCCGGCGTTTCGACAGGACGAGATCGATTCCGAGCGTCACGTTGTTCTGGAAGAGATCAATATGAACGAGGACGACCCGACCGATGTTGCTCACGAGGAGTTCATCGCTGCGGCGTGGGCCGGATACCCCCTCGCACCGCCGATCCTGGGATCCCGCGAGTCAATCACCACGATGTCGCGTGACACGGTTTCTGGATACTGGGCCAAGAGGTACTCTCCACGCTCGACGGTGGTATCGATCGCAGGCAATCTGCCAGACAACATCATGGACCTGGTCGTCGAACACTTCGCGGAATGGGAAGGCGGTCCAACGTCGCGCACTTCGATCACTCCATCTGTGAGAAAGAATGCCAGGGTCCATACGAAAGATACAGAGCAGGCCCACATCATGTTCGGATCGGCGTCGATCGTACGCGACGACGATCGACGTTTCGCTTTGGCACTTGCCGACCATGTGCTCGGGGGAGGCATGTCGTCCCGCCTGTTCCGCGAGATCCGTGAGACTCGGGGACTCGCCTATGCGGTACACAGTTTCCAGATGTCGTTCCTCGATGCGGGCGTGTCGGCGGTGTACGTTGGAACGACGCCGTCTCAGGTTGGGGAAGTGCTTTCGATCGTTCACGACGAACTCGACAAGATCATGGCCGATGGCATCACCGAAGGAGAACTCGAGAGAGCCCAGGGCCATGTCAAGGGCGCTCTCGCCATCGGTCTCGAGGACGCCAGTTCGCGAATGATGAGACTCGGTCGTACCGAGATCGTCGGCATGGAACACCTCTCCGTGGACGAAACGGTCGAACGGATTTCAGCTGTCACGAACGAGGACATAATGGATGTAGCGAAGGTCGCCTATGACGGCCCGTACATCATCGGTGCCGTGGCTCCCTTCGGACAGGACGAACTGAAGGAGTACGTCGAATGAAGGTTGGAGTATCTGGTGCCTCTGGCCAGATGGGGAGCCTGGTGGCGGGGGCGATCAAAGACACCGATGACCTCCATCTGATCGGACTCTATGACGCCCATACGTCAGGGAACATCGCTGGCCTGTCCGTCAGCCAGGACAAAGCTGTCCTCGATGGCTGCGATGTGGTTGTGGAGTTCTCGAGACCGGAAGTGGTGCTCGAGAACATTGCGACGTGGAGGAGTTTTGGTGCAAGCGTCGTGGTTGGCACGTCAGGATTCGACGCGGACCGCCTGAGTGAACTCGAAACGATCTGGGGGAACGGTCCTGGCAACTGTCTCGTCGTCCCGAACTTCTCCATCGGGGCGATCCTGATGATGAAGATGGCTGAGATCGCTGCCAACTTGTTCCCCGTGGTGGAGATCATCGAGATGCACCATGACGGGAAGGCCGATGCGCCCTCAGGCACAGCGATCGCAACCGCCCGCGCCATCGCGAGAAAGCGTCCCGATCAAGATCGCTCGGTCGAGTCTGTCGAATTGATCGACGGTGCTCTTGGGGCGAACGTGGAGGGAGTGCGAGTGCACTCACTGCGCATACCGGGAGTGGTCGCACACCAAGATGTTGTGTTCGGTGGAGCAGGAGAGACGTTGCGTCTCAGCCACGACACCCTGGACCGGTCATCGTTCATGCCTGGCGTGTTACTCGCCATCCGTAGCATTCCCACCCAGGAAAACGTCATGGCTGTCGGCCTTGAACGCCTGCTGGCGGAGTAGAGATAACAGATCGCTCGCAGGCTCGCTTCCAGATAACAGAACTATCTGGTATCTGACTTCTGGAATCTGCTGCCTAATACAGCGCTGACGCTAGTTGGCGGCGGTAGGTTGCCGTGAGGGGATGCTCTGGGCCGAGGACTCCGAAGATGTCGACCATGGCAAGCCTGGCATCATCTTTGCCCTCACCGCGCCCGCGTACGATCGCGAGCATCCTGTCGAGAGCTGGCTCGTACTCGCCCTTGGCACCAAGAGCTCGCGCGAGTGCCAGTTGAGCCTCATGGTCATCGGGGTTTGCGTGAACCGCGTCCTCGAGCACGCTGATGTCGGTCCCAGCAGCATCGCGCAGACGCGCTGCACCCTGGAGTCGATCCACCTCTGAGTCAGGCACGAGCTTGCCAAGAACGATCATGGCTCCTTCGGTGTCGCCTTTGTCTATGAGGAGGGCAGCAAGCGATGTACCGGCCTCCTGGTGGTCCGACTGCATGTCGAGGGCCTGTTTCAGGATGTGTTCTGCGGCGGCCACGTCGCCAGCGATCAGATTCGAACGCGCTTCTTCGACCATCAGATCGATCTCAGAAGGCATCACGGAATCGATGAACGTCTGGATGGAAGCCTCAGGCAACGCACCAGAGAATCGTGAGACTTCTTTGCCATTGACGATCGCTACAACTGTCGGGATGGACTGAACACCGAACTGTGCCGAAAGTTCCTGGTTCGCGTCAACGTCGACCTTGGCGAGGAGGAACGAGCCCGCACCATCGTCGGTCATGCGCTCGAGGAGCGGGGATAGCGTCTTACACGGCCCACACCACTCTGCCCAGAAGTCCACGAGAACGGGCACTTCTCGCGATTTGAGCAGCACCGCCTGCTCGAAATCGGCGGTTGATACGTCACTGATGTAGTCGCTGATACCTTTCATCGGTGCAAGGATAGAGAACGTTGACGTGGTACATTCCATGACATGGAACAACGACCCACCGCACCCTTCGGACGGGTTCTCACGGCCATCATCACACCCTTTAACGATGACGGATCTGTCGACTACGTGACCTTCTCACGTCTCGTCAACCACCTCGTTCACAACGGTTCTGAGGGCATCGTTGTCGCAGGCACCACAGGTGAATCGCCGACGCTGAGCTCTGCGGAGAAGACGGCCCTATTTGGGGCAGCTGTTGACGCAGCAAAGGACAAGACCTACATCGTTGCGGGTGTTGGCACCTATAACACTGCCGAATCGTGTGAATCTGCTCGGGCAGCCCGCGATTGCGGGGTCGACGGCGTGATGGCTGTCACGCCCTACTACTCGAAGCCTCCACAGTCAGGCATCGTCGCGCACATGACAGCGATCGCTGACGTGGCAGAGCTTCCCATGATGGTCTACAACATCCCTGGCAGAACATGCAAGCTGATCGAACTGGACACGTTGATCGAACTGGCGGGGCATCCCCACATCTGTTGCGTCAAGGACGCTGTTGACAACGTTCCGTGGTCCCTCGATGCGATACGAGCGCTCCCTGAAGGATTCGCGGTGTATTCGGGCAGCGACGGTGTCACGAAACAGCTCGTTGAGGGTGGAGCGGTTGGTGTGGTGTCGGTGGCCTCGCACCTGGCAGGTGTTGAGATCGCAAAGATGGTCGACGCGGTCATCGCTGGAGATGATGACACCGCAATGGAGATCGACGAACTGCTTGAACCGCTCATCGCTGCACTTTTCAGTGAACCGAGTCCGATGCCACTCAAGGCTGGCTTGACGGCGTACTGGGACTCGGTGGGGTCGCCGAGACTGCCGCTCGTCGACGCACAACCAGAAACGACCGAAGCGATCGGTGACGCACTCACCGCCATCAACAGATATCGAGGATCATGACTGTCAAAATCGGCTTTCTCGGGGGACTCGGCGAGGTCGGCCGAAATTGCGCGACCATCGACATCGATGGGACAATGGCGATGATCGACTGTGGACTGATGTTCCCAGAAGAGGACATGCTGGGTGTTGATCTCGTGCTTCCTGACTTCGCGTCGGTTCTCAGTCGAAAGGATGATCTCACCTGCATCATCCTGACCCACGGCCACGAAGACCACATCGGCTCCCTTGCGTTCCTCCTCAAGGACGTCAACGTCCCCATCTATGGAACCCCGCTCACTGTGGAGTTCGCTCGTGCCCGGATCGAGGAGTACGGGATCACCCCTGACCTTCGGTCCGTAGATCACTACGAGTGGGTCGACCATGGTCCCTTCCGATTCACCTTCATTCCGGTGTCTCATTCGATCCCTGATGCGGCAGGCATTGCGTTCGAAACTCCAGAGGGCATCGTGCTCCACACCGGTGACTTCAAACTCGACCCCACACCCATCGACGGCGTGCCGACAGATCTCAGGTCTTTCGGCGCAATTGGGAAGCGTGGAGTCCGCTTGCTCCTGGCAGACTCGACGAACGCTGAGCGACCCGGCTATGTGCCTTCGGAAGTCACCGTGGGGGAACGGCTTGACGAGATCGTCAGCCACGCGGACGGCCGGGTTATTCTCGCCTGTTTCGCATCACATGTGCACCGTGTGCAACAAGCGATCGATGCTGTGGTGCGCGACGGAAGGAAGTTCGCATTTATCGGCAGATCGATGCTGCGGAACTCAGAGATCGCATCGAACCTCGGTGTTCTCGACATACCGAACGGATTCCTTGTCGATCTCAATGTCCTCGTGGACATGCCAGACGCAGACACCGCGATCATCTCCACGGGTAGCCAGGGAGAACCGTTCGCCGCGTTGTCCCTGATGGCAGCAGGAGAGCACAGGTCTGTGTCGCTCTCAGAACACGACACCGTGATCATCTCCGCAACACCGATTCCTGGAAATGAGACCAGGGTGTCGCGTGTGATCAACAATCTGTACCGTGCCGGAGTCACCGTGTTCCACGGACGCAACACGCACGTGCATGTATCAGGGCACGCTGCTGCTGAGGAACTCAAGACGTTCTACAACACGGTCCGCCCTGAGGCCCTCATCCCTGTCCACGGTGAATTCAGGCATCTGGTCGCCAACGCCGAGATCGGTAAGGCCATGCGGATACCGCAGGTGGAGATCTGCGAGGACGGCGATGTAGCGATACTCGAGAATGGAAGGCTTTCTGTCGATCGCCAGGCCATCCCCGGGGGTTATGTCTACGTCGATGGAACGGACGTCGGAGAAGCGGAAACGATCATCAGGGACAGACGGCACCTTGCAGATGACGGCGTCCTTATCGTCACGCTCGGGATCAACTTCTCATCAGGAGAGATCCTCTTTGGACCAGACGTCGACAGTCACGGCGTCACGAAGGATTTCGACGACATGCGCGAAGTGGTTACCGAGCGCCTCAAAGCTTCCATCGCGACGCTTGACGTACCGATCGATCCGGACGTCCTTCGGCGACGTGTTCGAAACACCGCCACACGCGCGATCAAGAAGATCGCGGGCCGAAGGCCAGTGGTGATCCCTGTCGTCATAGAAGTGTGACGTCGGAATCAGTCAGCCGTCAGCTATCAGCAAGAAGTAGGAAAAGGCAGGGCTGCTCACTGAAGGCGGAGAGCGCGAATTGAAGGGACGATCCATTGAGCATCAGTAAGAGAGCGTTCCGTATCGCGCTTGGGAAACGGTTGGTCACGACCGACGGCTCGATATCCGTGGACGGACTGATCGACACGGTCCAGATAGGGCGAGATCGATTCGGCATCGCGTACATCGATGCCGAAAACGACGTGGATGCATGGTTCGGACTCGGCTTCTGCCACGGTCAGGACAGAGCTTTCCAGATGGAAGGCCTCCTGCGAGCCACTCGGGGTACGTTGGCTGAACTGGTCGGTGCTGACGCCCTGTCGATCGACCGGCTTTCGCGACGCATCGGATTTCACCGTTCGGCCGTTGCCCAGGTCGACTCCCTTGACAAGGATGTCGCGGACATCCTCGACGCGTATGCTCGTGGAGCGTATCAGGGCGCAACCAGGGGAGGGAAGAAGCTGGCCCATGAGTTCACACTGTTGAGGTCTGAACCGACCCCCTATGAGGCTGCGGACGTTCTCGCGTTGATGAAACTCATGGCGTTCCTTCTCGCATCGAACTGGGATAGCGAACTTGTTCGCTACAAGATGCTGACACAGGACGGTCCTGAAGCCATCACCGCCCTCGACCCGACCTACCCGGACTGGTTGCCTGCAACGGTGCCTCCTGGGAAGCCAGCGGGTCCCGCTACTGACAATCTCCTGAGCGATCTCGAGTTCTTCGGCAAGGTCGTTGGACTCGGCGGGGGTTCGAACAACTGGGCTATCTCGGGAAGCAGAACTGGTTCGGGAAGGCCGATCGTCGCGAATGATCCCCACCTCCAGCCAAGTCATCCATCCCATTGGTATCTCGCGCGGGTTTCAACACCTCAGTGGAGTGTTGCTGGGGCGAGCCTTGTCGGTGCGCCAGGCGCACCGGTCGGTTTCAACGGACACTGTGCGTGGGGTGTAACGGCAGGTCTGACGGACAACACCGACCTGTTCTTAACGGATATCTCTGCCGATGGGAGCAGCGTCCGTGTGGGTGGGGACCTCGTGAGGTGCGAGACGATCACGGAAACGATCAAGGTCAAAGGCGGTGAGGACGTCGTTGAACAGGTCCTCATCACGCCGCACGGTCCGGTGATCGGACCTGCTCTTGACGACACGGAAGCTTCGATCGCGATGCGAGCGGTTTGGCTCGATACGACACCTGTAAGCGGATTGCTCACCACACACAAAGCCACATCAGTGCTCGAGATCAAGGAGTCGTATCGCGATTGGCCGGGTCTTCCGCTCAACATCGTGTCAGCTGACACGACCGGAGATATCGCCTGGCAACTTGTCGGTGAGGCACCCGTGCGCAAGAAGGGTTACGGAACGATCCCGATGCCTGGGTGGGATCCTGAGGTGGGATGGGAGGACGGGACGCTGTCCGTGGACGAACTGCCAGGTCAGGTCAACCCTGAGTGCGGTTTCCTGGCGACAGCGAACAACAAGCCACTCCAGGGGGACGATGGCCCGTTCATCAGCCATGACTTCATAGACGGATACAGGGTTGCCCGGATCACAGAGAAACTCGCGGAACGCGACGACTGGACTCTCGACAGCGCGGGACGGCTTCAGATGGATCAGACGCCGAATCCCTGGAGGGAGATGAAGGCCGCCATCGTCGAGTGTGGCGCAACGAATCCGAACGCTGTGCTTGCCATTGACATGCTCGAAACGTGGGACGGTGTTGCGTCCAGCGGGTCGTCTACTGCAACGGTATACGAACTGTTCGTGGTGGAGATGGCCCAGCGCGCCGTACGAGCGAAAGCACCCCGCACAGCAGAGTGGGCGTTGGGAAGAGGCATGAGCGCGCTCACACCAGAATCGATCCTGTTTACCCGCAGGACAGGCCATCTTTCCAAGCTCATGGCGGAGAAGCCGGATGATTGGTTCGACAAAGGCTGGGATACAGAGATCGAGGAAGCGCTCGCCGAGGTGGTCCAGCGTCTCATCGACGACTACGGGTCCGACACCGGCGGATGGGCCTGGGGAACGGTCAGGCCGCTGTCGTTCGTTCATCCTGTCGGAGAACGCAAACCTCTGGACAAGGTGTTCAACCTTGGCCCATTCCCGTGGGGCGGAGACGCCAACACGGTGAGCCAGGCAGCGGTGTCGTTCCTCGACCCCACCGAGAACTCACCGTTCGTTGCCTCGATGAGGATGATCGTGGACGTGGGAGAGTGGGAGAACAACAGATTCGTGCTTCCAGGCGGCCAGTCAGGCAACCCGATGTCATCTCACTACAGCGACCAACTCGATCTCTATCGATTCGGTGGTGCTGTGTCGATAGCGTGGAGCGATGAGGAGAGAGACACAGCGGTGAAGGACCGATTGGTATTGGAGAGCACAGACGAGAGAGCACAGAACACAGACAAGAGAGCACAGACAAGAGAGGGAACTACGCCAACAGCGAACTGAACCCTCAAGCGGGGTTCTCCCCTGACGCTCCACCTGCGGACTTCAGAATCTGTGTTCTTTGGTCTGTGCTCTGTGTTCTCTCCGAAAGGTCATGTACTCACAGCGGGACTTGGTGTACAGTTGATATCCCATGGCGACACGCACGAAGTCGGGTCGGGCCAAGGGGCGGAGTGCGACACAACGCAAACAGAAGAAGTCGAAGCAACCGAACCGGATGCTCCTCGCGCTGAGGACAGCCCCTTCGAAGCTCGGCGAACACCTCGGTGACCACCGGAAAGACCTATGGGGAGTGTTCCTCATCGCGATCGGTGTGCTCATCCTCCTCTCGTTCTTTGGCCTTTCGGGGCCGTTCGGAGCTTCCGCCGTATTGGCAACGCGACTCGCGTTCGGCCTGTGGGCGTTCGTGGTACCGCTCATCCTTTTCGTCCTTGGCCTCTCGTTGATCGGCATCATCAAGCACAGTGGAAACGTTCGAGCGGTCATCGGCGTATTCATCATGTTCACTGGTTCGGTCGGCATGTTCCATCTGATGATGGGCAACGTGCCCCTTGCCGGCTCTGAGCAGTCCGTCAGCGAGACAGGTGGCGTGGTCGGCTCTGTGATCGCTTTCCCGGTCGAACGGCTCGTTGGGTTCTGGGGCGGCCTTGTTGTGATGGTCGCCTTCATTGCGGTCGGAGCACTGCTCTTCACCGGTGCGTCCCTCGGCGATGTGCTTCGCGCCATTGGAATAGGGATCAAGGGTTCCTGGAACTGGGTCGGCATGGCTCAAGCGCCCGAGGCCATGCCGACCAAAGACGCAACGGATGCTCCGAGCCCGGTAGCCGAGGACGCTGAGCCCAAGACCAAGCCTCGCAGGAAGAAGAAGACGCCTGCGGTGAAGGTGGAGACCGTAAAGCACCCCAAGGTCGAGATCAAGGTGTCAGAGCGTGCATCCACCGACGGGTACAAGCTTCCACCACTCGACATCCTTGCGCTGTCGAATAAGGCTGGTCACGATGGCCGGGGTCTACGCGAGACGGGGGAAGCTCTCGAGGCTGCCTTGCACCAGCACGGCGTGGACGCTCGACTCACGAAGATCGTGCCTGGCCCGACGGTGACCAGATACGAGATTGAACTCGCGCCTGGTGTGAAGGTGAACAAGGTCACGAATCTGAGCAACGACATCGCATACGCATTGGCATCTGCTGACGTGCGCATACTTGCTCCGATTCCTGGCAAGTCGGCGATCGGCATCGAGGTGCCGAACCGTAGGCGGCAACTTGTGACGGCCGGGGATGTGCTGCGCTCAGACGTTGCCCAGGCCGACCATGACCCGATGCTGGTGAGCCTCGGCATGGATGTGTCAGGTGCTCCCCGGATGCTGCGGCTCACCGAACTTCCCCATATGCTCATCGCCGGTGCCACGGGAGCAGGCAAGTCCTCATGCATCAATTCGCTGCTCACGTCGATCCTCATGCGGGCCACTCCAGATGAAGTCAGGCTGATCCTGGTTGATCCCAAGAGAGTCGAACTCGGGCAGTACAACGACGTGCCTCACCTGCTCACAAGAGTGATAACGAACCCGAAGAAGGCCGCAGACGCGCTGCAGTGGGCAGTCTCTGAGATGGAACGCCGATACGACCTGCTTGCGGACTCCGGTGTCCGGGACTTCGACTCATATCGCGAGAAATACGACGCAGGCGGAATCGATGAGGAACTGTTCGACCGTTTCCCGTACATCGTGATCGTTGTTGACGAACTCAACGACCTGATGATGGTCGCTGGAAGGGTTGTTGAAGACTCCATCGTGCGGATCGCACAGATGGCAAGAGCGGTCGGCATTCACCTCGTACTCGCCACGCAGAGGCCTTCGGTGAATGTGATCACCGGTGTCATCAAGGCGAACGTTCCGTCCCGTCTGGCATTCTCTGTGGCATCCCAAACTGACTCGAGAGTCATCATCGATTCGATCGGGGCGGAGAAGCTTGTCGGTCTCGGCGACATGCTCGTGGTCACGAGCCGCGATCCGAAACCTGAACGCATTCAGGGATCGTTCGTTGCAGAGGCGGAGATCCACGCAGTGGTCGATTGGGTTCGCGGGCAGATGGACGCGAAGTATCGTGATACTGAAGTGTTCGAGCAGGCCCAGCAACAGCTTGCAGAGGTCGAAGAATTCGATGGCGAGGATCCAGAGATCATGCGCCAGGCGATCGACCTTGTCGTTCGTTCACAGCTCGGCTCGACTTCGATGCTTCAGCGCAAGCTCCGCATCGGTTTCGCACGGGCGGGAAGGGTGATGGACATCCTCGAAGCCAAGGGGATCGTAGGACCATCCGAAGGTTCGAAGGCACGTAACGTTCTGATAACCGAAGAAGAGCTGAGCACCATTCTCGGCTGAGGCTTGCAAGTCCCAGCCAGAAGAGGAGCGCCGTCGCCCGCGGCGCTCTTCGTCATGGGGGAGAAAGAACACAGAGCACAGACAAGAGAAGTCGAAGCTGAGGGCCCGAACACGCAGACCGCTGCCCGTCAGGCACCTCGACGAAACGGCGAGGCAACCTCTCGCCGTGGCTTCGATCTGTGTTCTGAGCTCTGTGCTCTGTGTTCTCTCCTCACTCCATCAACAGGTTCTCGTATTCGGCGCGGACGACCTTCTTGTCGAACTTGCCTGTGCCTGTCTTGGGGATGGCATCGATGAAGATGATCCTGTCAGGCATCCACCAGTTGGCTATCCGTCCGTCGAGGTATTCCTTGAGTCCCTCAGCTGTGATATCGGCACCGTCCTTGGCAACGATGAACGCCACGGGCCGTTCCTGCCACTTCGGGTGTTTGAGGCCCACGACGGTCGCCTCGATGATGCCGGGATGACCCATGATGGCGTTCTCGACGTCGAGCGATGAGATCCATTCTCCGCCGGACTTGATCACGTCCTTTGCTCGATCCGTGATCCGGACGTACCCATCGGGTGTGATCTTGCAGACATCCCCGGTGCGTAGCCAGCCATCGACGAAGGAATCCGACGAGCGCGGATCGTTGTAGTACTCGGCTGCGATCCATGGGCCCCTGATGAGGAGTTCCCCGAAGGCTTCCCCATCATGGGGCAGAGGTTCGAAATTCTCGTCAACGATCTTGACCTGCAGGCCGGGAATCGGACGTCCGGCGGTCTCCAACACATCGAGTTGGTCCTCCCATGGCCAGTCCTCCATCCATGGCTTGAGGGTGGCGGCAGCAGCGACGGGGTTCGTTTCTGTCATGCCCCAACCCTGGACGACCCGTACGCCAGCGTTCTTCTCGAACCAGTCGATCATCGAGCGGGGAACGGCGGAACCCCCACAGAACAGGTAGGAGATATCGGAGATGTCGATATCGGGGTTCGCCTCGAGGTGTTGCTGGATTCCGAGCCACACGGTCGGCACGCCAGCCGAGAAGGTGACATCCTCATCGATAAACAGCTTGGTGAGGCCTGGGCCGGATAGGTCCGGGCCCGGGTAGGTGAGCTTGGCTCCAACCGTCACGGCCATGAACGGATACCCCCACGCTGCTGCATGGAACATCGGCACGACGGGCAGGACATTGTCATGCGCTCCGATCGGGTTCGCCGCGAGGTTGGAGATCGTGTGAAGGTATGTCGAACGCTGGGTGTACGCCACGCCCTTGGGGTTGCCCGTGGTGCCCGATGTGTAGCAGTACATCATGGGGCTGCGCTCGTCGAGAAGAGGCCACTCGGTAACCGGTTCCACGTCCGCTATGAGATCCTCGTACGCTATCGCCCCAGGGATGCCAGAGCCTTCGGCCGTCGGTCCCATGATGATCACCTGTTCAACTGTTAGAAACTTTGGGATCATCGGCGCGAGAAGAGGCGCAAGGTCGGGGTCGACGAATATCACCTTGTCCTCGCCGTGGTTCACGACGTACTCGAGTTGGTCGGCGAACAGCCTGATGTTGAGGGTGTGGCAGATCCGTCCGGAGTTCGCTGTGGCCCAGTAGAGCTCATGATGACGGTGGTTGTTCCATGCGAAAGTCCCTATGGCGTCCCCAACAGAAGTCCCAAGCTTCTCCTCGAGTGCAGCGGCGAGCTTCCGCACCCGTACATCGGTTTCGGCGTAGGTCGTACGGTGTATCGACCTGTCGGCTTCGACGGAGACGATCTCCTGGTTCGGATACTGCCACACAGCGTTGTCGTAGAGCGTGCTCAACAGAAGAGGGAAATCGTCTTGCATGTGCATAATGGTCCTTTCGCCGGATGACCACACTAGATGGCCGGCGCGGTTTCCGCCACACATTGCACCACAGCGCGCGTAGCATCTAGGCATGTTCGGTGCACGTTTCGATGACATCATCAATGGACGGTCGTTTGAGTTCACCGACGAGATCGCAACGTTGAGTGCCAGATCAATTGCTGAGGTCCCTGAAGTGCTCGCAGCAGCACAACAGGCGGCGACCGAGGGTCACTGGGTTGCCGGGTATCTTGCATACGAGGCGGCAGCTGCGTTCGATCCAGCCTTCGTTGTGAACGAACCGTCCAATGACCTTCTTGCCTGGTTCGGGGTGTTCGGCGCCAGGCAGGAGGTGGCTCCCGCTGTTCACGATCCGACGGAGTCGGGGGCATACGCGGTTTCCCAATGGAGACCCAGGCTGAAGCGGGACCAGTACGACACAGCCTTCGACACGGTTCAACGGCACATTCTTGAAGGTGACACCTACCAGGTGAACCTCACCTTTGCGCTCCATGCGGCGTTCACAGGGGACCCTGGTGTCTTCTACAACGATCTCGTGTGTGCGCAGCGCCCGCGTTACGCGGCGCATCTTTGGCATGGAGACACCCATGTGGTTTCAGTCTCACCCGAGAAGTTCTTCACCGTGACTGGAAGAACGATCGAAACTCAACCGATGAAGGGGACAGCCCCGAGAGGGAGGATGGTCGCAGAAGACCTTGCAAACAGGGACAGGCTCATCACATCCGAAAAGGACATTGCGGAGAACCTGATGATCGTCGACCTCATCCGCAACGACATCGGGAAGGTCGCAGAAACGGGGACCGTCACAACGCGGGACCTGTTCGCAGTGGAACGGTACAGAACGGTTTGGCAGATGACCTCCATCGTCGAAGCGACGCTTCGAAACGATGTATCGCTTGTGGATGTGTTCGCGGCGCTGTTCCCTTGTGGGTCTGTCACGGGAGCGCCGAAGGCTCGCTCGATGGAGATCATCGCGAACGTCGAGCACGGTCCAAGGGGGGCATATTGCGGAGCTATCGGCTTCATTCCACCTGGGGATGGCTTGGACGGCGCTTCGTTCAATGTAGCGATCCGTACTGTGGAAATCGACTATGCGGAGGGGGTTGCCCGCTATGGCGTCGGGGGTGGAATTACATGGGATTCCACCGTGGATGGGGAGTACGACGAGGCGGTAACCAAGTTCGAAGTTCTGAGATTCGATGTTTCACGGATGGACCTGATCGAATCGATTCGGTGGGCCGACGGTTGGTGCTCGCTTGATGACCACATCGACAGGATCGAGGCGAGTGCGACGTATTGGAGCTTCGATTTCGATAGGCCCACGTTGCTCAGAGCACTCGAGGACTTCGAATCCGAACTCGAGAGCCCATCGAAGGTGCGGGTTGTGTGCGGACCGGGTGGCGAGATCGATGTCTCGGCTCAAGCCGCACCGATACGGTGGGCGAGCAGGCCCGGGCCATCGATCGAACCAGTGACGTTGACGATCGACCTGGAACCGATCGACAATTCCAATCCGCGTGTCTATCACAAGACGACGGACCGGCGAGCGATCATCGCACGCACCTCCAGACACTCCGAGAGCGACGACGTTCTGATGGTCAACCACCTGGGCAGGATCACCGAATCTTCGATAGCCAACGTCGCGTTCCTGATAGATGATGCATGGACGACCCCTCCGGTGACCGACGGGCTTCTTGGTGGGATCCTGCGTGAACAGCTGGTGCAGAACGGCACGCTCACCGAACGATCGATAACGATTCGAGAGGCGATCGATGCCGATGCCGTCGCCCTTGTGTCCGCTGTTAGGGGTTGGCGCCCCGCCGTGATCGTGGCCTGATGTCTCGTGTGGATCGGTGCGGTGTCGGCTCACGATGCTGCTCTCGCCATTCGTCTTCACACCTCGCTGAGCTTCCAAGAGTCCCTAAAGGAACGTCTCGCTCGATTCCCAGAGGTCTTCGATGCGGTCGATACGGCCCTTTGCCTCAGAGTGCAGGTCAGCCGCAACCTGTGCCACAAGGAGTTCAGCGAGCGCGACTGCAGGGACAGAACTATCGAACGGTCCAACGCCTGGAACACGGATCTCGCACCACAGGTCCGCGACCGATACGAGAGGGGAGAGCGGGCCATCTGTGACAGCGACGATGGTGACACCGAGTTTCGAGAGGATCCGGGCGGTTGCCACGGCCTCGGTTCTGTACCGCGAGAAGTCGAAGATGACAGCGGCATCGTGAGGGCCAGCACCTGACAGGTCGGTGGCCATCGTGTGGCCACCGACGAAATGCACTCCGGGCCGTACGATCGACAGCCCGCTGTGGAAAGCGTGGGCACCAGCACGAGAGGTCTCGCCGGACACGATCCAGACCGTGTCTGCCCCGATGATCGGGAGCGCCAAACGAGCGATCTCGCCGCCGCCGATCGCGTCGAACACGGAATCGAGGGCATCCTCGAGTCCCAGGTGGGCAACATCGAGCGTTGAATCATCATGCCGGATGCGAACGCTCGGGCGCGCAAGACGCTGCGTGAGGCCACTTCGCACATAACGTTGAAGGTCTGAATAGCCGTCGAACCCGAGCCTGTGGGCGAAACGGACAATCGACGGTCTACTCGTCCCGACGTGGTCAGCAAGGTCGGACACCGTTCCGAAAGCAAGGAGTGTCTCGTCTGCCATGACCGCTGTAGCGATCTTCTTGTCTGTGGGTGTCAACTGATCGTGTGCGGCGGCGATCAGGTCTCCTGTCGGCAGGTGTTCAACCCTTGTGTGCATTGTGTTACAGTATCACAAGATGGGTATTCATACTGTTACACTTTGACACCGACGCTCCGAGGGCAAACGAGGCCAAGATGACCACACGCACGAAGTACAGCCCCACACCACGGGAGCAGGCGTTCCTCGACACGGTCGAGAACCCGAAGTACGACCGTGAGATCATCAATGGACTGTCACCCTTCTTCGAGGACAGGGCGCCCGACGACATGAAGGGTTTCTACTCGGCACAGGAGATCTCCGAACTGCTCGAGATCCGCGGCACCGACCGTGATGTTGAGCAACGGATGCCGGTGAAGATGACTCGCCACTACTTCGAGATGGCGAAGGGATCTGCGTCCCTTCAACGTCTGATCAAGGCGAGTCCTGACGAAACGCTCAACCTTGCTGGCTCCGAGGACCCTGGTTTCCAGATGGACTACAGCCCCGTCGAGGGTCTGCTGCACAAGTACGAGATGGGTCTGATGTACGTCATCTCGACATGTTCAGCCCATTGCCGCTTCTGCTATCGCGAAGAGTTGATCAGTCGCAAGGACATCGAACGCCAGGACGGAACCGTTGCAAAGAAGGGTCTGGCCCAGATCCAGGACGTCACGGACTACGTTCGTGGTCACAACGAGGCCGTTGAGGCCAATGGCGGTACGCACCCCGAATCCGGGCGCGAGAAGCTGCGTGAGATTCTCTTGTCGGGAGGCGACCCGATGGTGCTTCCGAACTCGAAGATCGCGGCGTGGTTGTCAGCGCTCGCCGAGGCTGGTGTTGAGTCGATTCGGCTCGGCACGAAAGAGATGGCGTTCTATCCAAAGAGGTTCGACGATGCGTTCCTCTCGATGCTCGACACGTTCCACGAGACATATCCAGAGGTCGGGTTCCGGCTGATGGTGCACTTCAACCATCCTGACGAGTTCCTGGTCAAGGACGAGGATGGCAACTACATCGAGAACGACAACGGCACACTGAAGTGGAACGAGGACACCCGGCGTGCAATGGATGCGGTCGTCTCACGAGGATGGCTCAACGTCGAGAACCAGGCACCGATCATCAAGGGGATCAACGACGATGCCGATGCCCTGCGGATCATGCAGAGGTCGTTGTATCGGGTCGGAGTCGGGAACCACTACTTCTTCTGTGGCCGCGACATCGTTGCGTATCAGGCGTTCAATGTGCCGATCGAAACGGCGTGGAACATTCTCAACGAGTCCCAGAAGGGGCTTTCAGGAGTCGAGACCCACGCCAGGCTCTCGATCACCCACTACAAGGGAAAGACCGAGGTCGTAGCGGTGACCAACGAACCGATCCCCGGTGTGCCGCTCTCCGCGAACGGCGTTCTGATCTTTAAGATCCTGAGGAACGCTGCAGACGCACCGGATCGAGGGAAGGTGTGCATCGTGGGCCGCAACCCCGATGCGATCTGGTTCGATGACTATGAGGACAGGGTCATCTTCGATGAAGCTGGACTCTTCGACTACACGCGGGTCGAGAAGTCTCAACCAGAAGTCCCTGTCAGCATCGGGGCGGCCAGCGAGGCATGACGATGTCGTTGCTTCTTGACGAGGTGGTGTGGAGATGATCGATAAGACCGCAGGAAGTCTGATCGAGGCTGTTACCGACATCCCCGATGGTGCGACCGTCATGGTCGGCGGATTCGGCGAGGCAGGAAGCCCGATCGAGTTGCTACACGCTCTGATCGACCAGGGTGCTACGAACCTCACCGTTGTGAACAACAACACCGGCAGTGGCGAAGTTGGTCTCGCGGCCCTCATCAAGGCAGACCGGGTTGCGAAGATGATCTGCTCGTATCCGAGGACCGCCAACTCCACCGTGTTCCCGGAGTTGTATCGCAGCGGACGTATCGAACTCGAACTCGTACCACAGGGAACTCTTGCCGAGCGGATCCGGGCCGGTGGTGCCGGCATCCCCGCCTTCTACACCGCAACGTCAGTCGGTACACCACTCCAGGACGGCAAGGAGGTGCGGAGATTCGGCGACAGGGAGTACGTCCTTGAGCAGGGACTCACAGCTGACTTCGCACTCATCAAGTGCCTCAGGGCGGATCGCTATGGGAACCTGGTGTACAACAAGACCGCAAGGAACTTCAGCCCTGTGATGGCAACGGCTGCGACCATCACGGTCGTCCAGACACAGGCCCTCGTACCTCCGGGTGGCCTTGACCCCGAGAATGTCGTCACGCCTGGGATATTTGTCGACCGCGTGGTTGTTGTGTCTGATCCCGTGTACGAGTCCACGCTCGTTGCCGAGGGAGTGTCGTACCCATGACAGACCAAGTTCGCCATGTTGGACTATCCAGGGACGAGATGGCACAACGAGCAGCTCTCGACATACCGGACGGGTCGTATGTGAACCTTGGCATCGGGATCCCCGAGCTTGTCGCTGCTCATGTTCCTGAAGGTAGAGAGTTCATATATCACACTGAGAACGGACTGCTCGGCATGGGCCCGTCCCCACAGGAGGGTGAAGGAGAGCCTGAACTCATCAACGCGGGCAAGCGGCAGGTCACCACGATGCCCGGTGCGGCGTTCTTCCACCACGCCGACAGCTTCGTCATGATCAGAGGCGGTCACATCGACCTGTGCGTCCTCGGGGCGCTCCAGGTGTCCCAGGATGGAGACATCGCGAACTGGTCGACCGGTGCGGTTGATGCGATACCGGCCGTGGGTGGTGCGATGGATCTCGTTGCAGGGGTCGAGACGATCTTCGTCATCACACAGCACACCACGCGAGACGGTGAACCGAAACTGGTGGAGTCCTGTACCTACCCGCTCACGGGCCCCGGTGTTGTGGATCGGATCTACACGAATCTCGCTGTGATCGATGTGACCCCCAACGGCTTCCAACTCGTCGAACTCGCACCAGGCGTGGACTTTGAGTACGTGGAGGCACGCACGGGTGCGCCGCTTCTGCCCATTGTGTCCACTGCAATCGAAGGAAGGTGAATTGGGTCATGACTGCCGAAACCCAGATGGAGGCGTCCCTGAGCGCTTCGCTGTATGAGCGGGCATCGAAAGTCCTCCCAGGGGGCGTCAGCCGCAATACGGTGCTCGGTGTGCCTCATCCTCTCTACGCAGACCACGCTGCTGGCTGTCGCGTGATGGACATAGAGGGTGTCGAGCGGATCGACTTCGCCAACAACATGGCCTCATTGATCCACGGCCACGCGCAACCCGCCATCATCGAAGCGGTCACGGCGCAACTCCACAAGGGAACGGCCTTCACACTCGCAACAGAAGTGGAGGTCGACTTCGCTGAACACATGTGTGGTCGCAGCGAATCCTTCGAGATGCTGCGCTTC
>Ga0164313_10001532_pt1 | contig 20409 bp, 17 predicted proteins | sample GuaBasSedimGuay4_FD_113735 | JGI IMG/M metagenome (GOLD analysis project Ga0164313, IMG submission 113735) | Subseafloor sediment microbial communities from Guaymas Basin, Gulf of California, Mexico - Guay4, Core 4569-4, 0-3 cm | ecosystem: Environmental > Aquatic > Marine > Hydrothermal vents... | reverse complement strand
GTTCGGCACACTTCATTCTTTCTGTCCACAACCTCCCTACAATACGTATGCATTGCTACGCAGCCAAGGAACGGTCAACCGGAGAGAAGCGCGCCGCGCTGACTCCGACCACTGGAGAATCGCTGGTCAAACTCGGCCTTGAGATCACCGCGGAATGCGGCCTCGGAGCCCTGAGTGACTTTGCCGACGAAGCCTATGAGAAGGCGGGCGTCAAACTGACCGGCGACCATGCCGGGAGCCTCGCGGAGGCCGATCTCGTCCTCGGGGTCCGGAAGCCGACACCCGAGGCAATCAGCGGCATGAAGTCCGGCGCGGTCCTGATGAGCCATCTCGATCCCTTCAACGAGCCCGACCTGGTGAAATCGCTAGCCGCAGCGGGAATCAGCGCGATCAGCCTCGAGATGATTCCACGCACCACTCTGGCCCAGAAGATGGATGTGCTCAGCTCACAGATGAATCTGGCCGGCTACTCGGCCGTGATTCAGGCCGCCGCCCGCATCCGGAAATCGTTGCCCATGATGATGACGCCCGCCGGGACCATCTCCCCCTCGCGGGTTTTCGTGATCGGCGTTGGGGTGGCAGGCCTGCAGGCCATTGCCACCGCCAAACGGTTGGGCGCCCGGGTCGAAGCGTTCGATACCCGGCCGGTGGTTGAGGAGCAGGTGCGCTCACTCGGGGCAAGATTCGTAAAAATCGACCTCGGAGAGACCGGTCAGACCGAGCAAGGCTACGCGAAAGAGCTGACGCCGGAGCAATTGCAGATGCAGCGTGACGGCATGGCCAAGGTCTGTGCCTCGGCTGATATCGTCATCACAACCGCCAAGCTCTTCGGACGAAAAGCACCGATCGTCGTCACCAGGGAGATGGTCGCCGGCATGCAGCTCGGCTCGGTCATCGTCGACCTGGCGGCAGAGGGAGGCGGCAATGTCGAGGGAACCAAACTGAATGAGGAGGTGGTCACCGATAATGGCGTCATCATCATCGGTGAGGGCTGCCTGGAAGGCCACGTGTCCTATCATGCCACCCAAGTGTTCGCCAGCAACCTCTCCGGTTTCATCGAGCATTTCTGGGATGCCGAAGCAAAGGTCATGAAAATCGATCTCGAAGACGAGATCATGCAGGGATGCCTGATCACCCACGGGGGTAAAGTCGTCCACGAGCGTTTTCAAAACCTGAACTGATTCCCCGCCCATCCTCAAACCGCAACCCACTCCTCCAACCTCATGGAATTGATTCTCCTGGTCTTTATCTTCGTGCTCGCCGCCTTTCTCGGCTTTGAGCTGATCACGAAGGTACCTTCCCAACTTCACACCCCGTTGATGTCGGGCTCAAACGCGATTTCCGGTATCACCATCGTCGGTGCTCTCCTCGCCGTCGGTTCAGCCGGCAGCCAGACCATAAACATTGTGATCGGCACCCTCGCCGTCGTCCTGGCCACGATCAATGTGGTCGGCGGCTACGTGGTGACCGACCGCATGCTGGCCATGTTCAAGAAAAAGGAAGGAGCGAAGAAATAGCTCATGCAATCCGCTGTTCTCGTTAATCTTTCCTATATCGTCGCCTCCATCCTCTTCATCTTCGGTCTGAAGATGCTGGGACGGGCGGATACTGCCCGGCGCGGCAACATGATCTCTGCCCTCGGCATGCTGATCGCCGTCGTCGTAACCCTCCTGGATCGCCAGATCATCGACTTCAAGTGGATCGCCATCGGCCTGGCGGCCGGAGCCGTGATCGGCGGGACTGCCGCCAAGTTGGTCAAGATGACCGCCATGCCCGAAATGGTGGCCCTCTTCAATGGCTTCGGCGGTCTGGCCAGCCTTCTGGTCGGTTGGGCCGAGTATCAGAAAATCCTGGCCGAAGGCTGGGCCGGCTACCTGATGCGAAACACCGGCACCATCCAGAACTTCACCAGCACGGCCATCATACTCGCCATTCTGATCGGTGGCGTCACCTTTACCGGATCGATCTACGCCTACCTTAAACTGGCGGGACGCGTCAGCGGTCGGGCCAAGGTTTTCGGTGGTCAGCGACTGCTCAATATCATGGTCGCCGCACTGATCGTCGCAGCCGGGATTGCTTTCGTGACCACCGGGGCGGGTCCGAATTCTTACAGCCTGTTCATTGCGCTGGTCATCCTTGCCTTGACCCTCGGCTTCCTGGCCGTGATGCCGATTGGCGGCGGGGACATGCCCGTGGTCATCGCCCTGTTGAACAGTATGTCCGGACTGGCCGCCGCCGCCGCCGGGTTTGTGATCGCCAATAACGTCCTCATCGTCGCCGGCTGCCTGGTCGGAGCCAGCGGAGTTGTCCTGACCATCATCATGTGCAAAGCCATGAACCGGACCCTGGGCAATGTGCTCTTTTCCGGATTCGGCGCCACCGATGCCGGAGCGGGCGGGACGGCCATGGAAGGCGAGCTCAAGCCAATCTCCGCCTCGGACACCTACTATGTGCTCGAAGCCGCCCGAAGCGTCGTGGTCGTGCCGGGTTACGGCATGGCCGTGGCCCAGGCCCAGCACGTGGTCAAGGAACTCGGAGATCTTCTCGAAGAGAACGGGACCGAGGTGCGATTCGCCATCCATCCGGTGGCCGGACGCATGCCCGGCCATATGAATGTACTCCTGGCCGAAGCGGATGTGCCCTACGAGCAGCTGGTCGAGATGGACAATATCAACCCGACCATGCCCTCGGTCGATGTCGCCGTCGTGATCGGCGCCAACGACGTCGTCAATCCCGCCGCGATCAACGATACGGCGTCACCCATCTACGGGATGCCGATCATCAAAGCCCTCGAAGCCAAGACGGTCATCTGTCTCAAGCGCGGCAAGGGCACCGGATTCTCGGGATTGGAGAATCAGCTCTTCCTCCTGCCCCACACCCGCATGCTCTACGGCGACGCCAAAAATTCGATCCAATCCGTGGTCTCAGAATTCAAGAACGCGTAGGAGTGGGAAGTTTGAAGTAAGAAGTTAGAAGGCAGAAGTGGTTTGTGCGACGGCGCCCGGCGCCGAATCCAGGAAGAAAGAAATCTCAACCATGCAGGGCCGGGAGGTTCTGGCGTGCTCCAGCGCGCCGCATTTTCGATTGAACTTCTAACTTCCACCTCCCACATGTCTACCATCTGGCGAGTCTCCGGTTACCTTTTCAAATACCGGGGACTCTTCATTCTGACCCTGCTGCTGGCCCTGGGCAGCACGCTGTTTCTGATCGCGATCCCGCAGATCATAAAACAGATCTTCGATCACATCATCGAACCGGGGCGAACCGACCTGCTGATCTGGGGCGTCCTGGGAATCACGGGCTGTTATTTCGGACGCGATCTGCTCAACTGTCTCCGCATCCGCATCAACAATACGCTGGAGCAGAAGGTACTGATCGACCTGCGGAGCGATCTCCATCGCAAACTCCTCGACCTGCCGATCGGCTATTATGACAAACGCAAGTCGGGCGAGATCGCATCCCGGGTGATCGAGGACGTTCAAAACGTTGAGCGCGTCATCCTGGACGGGTCCGAACAGGGCATCGTGGCCATCCTGACGGTCCTGGGCATCTCGACCATTCTCTTCCTCGAACAACCCCTGCTCGCGCTCTTCATTGTTCTGCCCCTCCCCATCGTGCTCTGGCTGTCCATTCTGCATTTCCGGGCCACCCGGCGCAACTGGCGGGGAGTTCGTGAAAGTGCGGGTGAATTGAACGCCCTGCTGGTGGAGGATATCCAGGGGAACCGATTGATCAGTTCATTTGCCCTGAAGAACCGCGAGACCTCCCGCTTCATCACCATCGCGGTCGAACTCAAGAAGCGGACCCTCAGAGCCATGTATCGATGGTCGCTGCACAACCCCTCAGCCAACTTCATCGCGAGTCTCGGATCCGTGGCCGTGGTCGGATTCGGTGGCTACCTCCTGATCCAGAGCGGATCCGAACCCGGCGGCTTTACCTTCGGCGGTTTCGTCGCGTTTTACGCCTACTGCGCCATGCTTTATCAGCCGGTCAGCACCCTGAACTCGATCAACCATCTCCTGGCGACAGGCAAGGTATCGGGAGAACGGGTTTTTGAAATCCTCGACCACCCCGTGGATATAGCGAACGCACCGAACGCGGTCTCTTTCCCCGAAGGTCTGGTTGGCGTAAACTACGCCGATGTCTCTTTCCACTATCCCGACCGCTCCGAGGTCCTGGACGATTTCAACCTTGATCTGCCCCCCGGAAAAGTGACCGCCATCGTTGGCCACACAGGGGCCGGCAAATCGACCATCGCGAATCTGCTTCTGCGCTACTACGATGTGACCACGGGATCCGTCTCGATCAACGGCCACAATGTCCGCGATATCGATCTTGATTCTCTCCGTCAGCACATCGGATTTGTCGCCCAGGACCCGTTCCTGTTTGACGGGACCGTAGCCGAGAACCTCCGACTGGCGCGCGAAGAGGCGACCGACGAGGATCTCGTCACGGCCCTCGATGCCGCCTGTTCCTGGGAGTTCGTGAAAAACCTGCCCGACGGGATGGACACCATGATCGGCGAACGCGGCATTCGGCTCTCCATGGGCGAAAAACAGCGCCTGACCATCGCCCGGGTCATCCTGAAAAACCCGCCACTGGTGATCCTGGATGAGGCGACCTCGAGCGTCGATACGCTGACCGAGGCCCGCATCCAAAAGGCCATCGAGAACCTGGTAAGGGAACGCACCACCCTCATCATCGCCCATCGCCTCTCAACCGTCAGTCATGCCGACCAGATCGTCGTGCTGGAAGCCGGTCGCATCCTGGAAAAAGGCACCCACCAGGAACTCATCACTCGCGACGGTCACTACGCCAGACTGTGGCGCGCCCAGACCGACCTGATCCCGGAATACAGCTGAAGAGACTCGGGCTCCTGGTTTACTGAACAAAAGGACACGAAGGGGGTTGAGATGGAGGGTCGTGCTTCCGTCTACGCATAGCTACGCCGGGACATGCCTGCGCGACCACTCGGAGGCTTGGGCTCTGCGGCTGCCCGGAAGGACAGCCCTCCACGAAAAGGGAGATGGAGGGTCGTGCTTCCGTCTACGCATAGCTACGCCGGGACATGCCTGCGCGACCACGAGGCTGGATTTCCGAACCCTTGGTGCTCTCTTTGCGTCCTTCTGTTCAAATTCACTGCTTACCGTTTTTTGCATTTGCAGTATAATTTGGGTTGTAAGCGACCAGAGGTCTTAATTAGACTATCTAATCAGAAACCCAACCTGGAACCACATCTCCAGTCGCGCACTCGGTCCCGAGAGCAAGTCCGTCTCGACCGTCACGGTGTCGTCCTGATGATCTGGATACTTGAACCTGCAGACCCCGTCATGAGCAACCCCATGAATCCGCATATCAAGCGTCTCCGCAAGCTGAAGACCGAAGCCCGTCTGGGCGGGGGAGAAGAGCGCATCAGGAAACAGAAGGCAAAGGGCAAACTCACGGCCCACGAGCGCATCAATCTGCTCCTTGACGAGGGATCATTCCGGGAACTTGACGCCTTCGTGCACCGCGGCGAATCACAGCTCATGGGCGATGGTGTCGTCACCGGCTACGGCACAATCGACCAGCGCCTGGTCTACGTCTTTTCCCAGGATTTCACCGTTTTCGGCGGCAGCCTCGGTTTGGGGCACGCCTCCAAGGTGGTCAAGCTTCAGGACCTCGCGGTCAAGAACGGGGCACCCGTCATTGGCCTGAACGACTCCGGTGGTGCCCGCATCCAGGAAGGCGTGACCAGCCTTGCCGGTTATGCCGATATCTTCCTTCGCAACGTACTCAGCAGTGGAGTGATCCCGCAGATCTCCGCCATCCTCGGGCCCTGTGCCGGTGGAGCCGTCTATTCACCCGCCATCACCGATTTCATCGTGATGACGAAGAAGACGAGCTATATGTTCGTCACCGGTCCGGAAGTCGTGAAATCGGTCACCCATGAGGAGGTCACCTCCGAGGAACTGGGCGGCGCGGGCACCCATAACGAGACCAGCGGCGTGGCTCACTTCGCGGCCGAGAGTGAGGAGCACGCCCTTTACCTGGTGCGCCAACTCCTGAGCTTCATCCCATCGAACAACCTCGAGGAGCCACCCCGGCGAGAATGCGAGGACGACCCACTCAGGACGGAGGAATCCCTGGACACGCTGATCCCGGACAATCCGAACAAGCCCTACGACATGCGTGAGATCATCCACTTGGTCGTAGACCAGGGTGAATTCTTCGAGGTGCACGAACACTATGCCCAGAATATCCTGATCGGCTTCGCCCGGTTGAACGGGCGAAGCATCGGCATCGTGGCCAACCAACCCCAGGTCCTGGCCGGTGTCCTCGACATCAATGCCGCCGTCAAGGCGGCCCGGTTTGTCCGTTTCTGCGACTGCTTCAATATACCCGTCGTCACCCTGGTCGACGTACCCGGTTTCCTGCCCGGTGTCGGGCAGGAACACAACGGCATCATCAAGCACGGGGCCAAGCTGCTCTACGCCTTCGCCGAAGCAACCGTTCCAAAGATCACCATCATCACCCGCAAAGCCTACGGTGGCGCCTACGATGTGATGAGCAGCAAGCATATCCGGGGCGATATCAACCTGGCCTGGCCCTCCTCCGAGATCGCGGTCATGGGTCCTGAGGGCGCGATCAATGTCCTCAAGCGCAAGGAACTGGCGGCGGCCGCCGATCCGGAAGCCATGCGCACTGAACTGGTCGATGAATATCGAGCCACCCACGCCAATCCCTACGTGGCGGCGAGCTACGGATATATCGACGACGTGATCGAGCCCAGCCAGAGCCGACCGCGCCTGATCAACGCTCTCGAGATGCTCCAGAACAAGCGCGACGAGAATCCGCCCAAGAAACACGGAAACATCCCACTCTGAAGGAGGACAACGACGTGGCACTCAAGAAAGTACTCATTGCGAACCGGGGCGAGATCGCGGTTCGCATCATCCGAGCCTGTCGCGAGGTCGGCTGCCAACCGGTCGCCGTCTATTCCGAAGCCGACCGGATGGCACCGCACGTGCGCATGGCCGACGAAGCCTATCTGCTTGGTCCCCCGCCCGCGGTCGACAGCTACCTGCGGATCGACAAATTGATCGAGGTCGCCGGAAAAGCCGGCTGCGATTCGATACATCCCGGCTACGGATTCCTGGCCGAGAACGCGGACGCCGCGGATGAGATGATCGACGCGGGCCTGATCTGGATCGGGCCTCCTCCCTCCGCCATTCGCCGGATGGGCGACAAGTTGACTGCACGGGCGACGGTTGAACCCACCGGCATGCCCCTCGTGCCCGGGGTCGGTAAAGCCGGCAGGATGAGCGACGACGAATTGCTGGCCGCGGCGGACGGCGTGGGCTATCCCCTTCTGGTCAAGGCGGCCGCCGGCGGCGGCGGTAAAGGCATGCGGGTGGTCGACTCGATCGACGCCCTGCCGGAAGCCATCCGGGTGGCCCGTCGCGAATCGGCCGCGGCCTTCGGAGATGACCGGGTTTACCTGGAGCGCCTGATCCAGAATGCGCGCCACATCGAGATCCAACTCCTCGGCGACCAGCACGGAAACGTCATCCACCTGGGTGAACGCGATTGCTCGATCCAACGGCGTCATCAGAAACTGATCGAGGAGGCGCCCTCCCCCATCATGGACGAAACCCTTCGCCAGGAGATGGGGATGGCCGCGGTCCGGGCCGCCCGGGCGGTCGATTATTTCAGTGCCGGCACGGTTGAGTTCGTGATGGACAATGACACGCGCGATTACTTCTTCCTCGAGATGAACACCCGACTGCAGGTCGAACACACGGTCACCGAACGGGTGACGGGCATCGATATCGTCAAGGAGATGCTGCACATCGCGGCCGGTGAAAAACTCCGCCATAAACAGGAGGATGTGCGCTTCAAGGGACACGCCATCGAATGCCGTATCGTGGCCGAGGATCCGCAGGCCGGCTTCCTGCCCTCAGTCGGGCAGATCGTCGGTTTTGAAACCCCCACCGGCCCGGGTGTTCGGATCGACACCGGCATCGCCTACGGATCGGAGGTGTCACCCTATTACGACTCTCTCCTGGCCAAGCTCGTGGTCTGGGACGAGACCCGCGACGAGGCCATCATCCGGACCCGGCGCGCCCTGGAGGAATTCCACATCACCGGCATCCCGACCGCCATCCCCTTCTTTATCCAGATGATGGATACGCCTGAATTCCGGGAAGGACGCATCCATACCAAGTTCCTCGAAACCGAGTTCCTGGCCAAGGAGAAGCAAACCGCGGAACTCGAGCGGGTGGCGGCCCTGGCGGCCACCCTCCTGGCTCACCAACGCACCCGCCGCGCCATGGTGCAGACAAACGATCGACCCTCGTCCACCTGGAAGGACCGCGCCCGCCACGCCCAGATGGCCCGCCGGCTCTAAGAAGCAGACTAAAAAGTGATGAAATACATAGCGACGATCGGCGACCACGCCTACACCATCAGTATCGATGGACAGGATACCGTGATGATCGACGGCCGGCCCGTCCCGGCTGATCTGCAGACCTCACTCGACGGCACCCTGCACAGTCTCCTGATCGACGCCCGTTCCCACGCCGTGCGCCTGCAGGCGCTGGAGGAATTTTACCGCGTCCAGATCGGCGGCGAGATCTACGATGTGACGGTCGAGGACGAGCGCACCCATCGCCTGGCCGGGGTCAGGAGCGCTCTCGGCGGCGCAGTCGGAGAGGTCGTGGTCAAGGCGCCCATGCCCGGCGTGATCGTGGAAATCTCAGTGGCCGAAGGCGACACAGTCGCCAAGGGCCAGACCCTCATCGTGCTCGAGTCCATGAAGATGCATAACGAGTTCAAGGCCCCGAAGGACGGCAGGGTCCATGCCATCCGGGTCGCCAGGGGCGACAAGGTCGAGAAGAACACCGTAATGATCACCCTGCAGTAGGTTCGCTCTCACCCACACACCCGGATCACGGAGGTCGGCAGTCCACAGTGAGGTTGCGGGGGCGGTTCCGTTTCAGCATTGGTGTAGCAACGCCGCTGTGTCGGCGTTCTGTCCTACCGGTGTCCACAAAGGCAGGGCGCGACGTCCTCGGCGCGCCGCTCAGAGCAGAAGGTTGCCGCTGTCGTCCTTGAAATCGTGTTGCTCGACGTTTTCCCTCAAGGCTTCGAGGCTCTCGCGCACGACGGCGCCCATGGTGGTGCATGCCTCGAACGATGGGCGTCCATAGTGCTCGGCAAGTTCGCCCCGCAATTGCTCGACCGCCTCCGGGGTCGAGATGGTGTCTTCCTCCATCACGTCGAGAAAGCTGCTCAGCCGCAATCGGGCGGTCTTCATTCGCCGGTAAATCTGGGCCTGTTCCTCCAATTGATACTGACGGTAGGATTCCCGGGACAGTTCCTTGATGCAGAACAGGGTCAGGTCCCGGTTCTCGACAAAGTACTGGGACAGGTAGAAATTCTTGCGCCCCAGGTAGGACTGCTGGTCGAAATCCATCGCCCGAAACCGGACCTGGATCTCCTCGATGTCGGGGGTCATCTCAACCACGAAGTTATAGGACCGCATATCCCCGAGCAGGCGCACGAAACAACGCTCGGTGAACTTGATGGTTTCCTTGGCGATCCTGATCTTCTTCAAGCGCCCGCTGTGAAGCCAGTCCCGGATGAAGACATCGCCCGGAATGCCCACCACATGTTCCTCGATCAGGGTATCGCCGCAGGTCAGGTAATGAAGCCGGTTCGGACTGAGAAGATACTCCAGTTCGAGCCCGTAGACTCGCGAGGCGTCCGCCTGTTTGATATAGAAAAAGTCCTGGTTCCCGTTCTGTTCGTTGACAATGCGAATCCGGAACGGCTGGGAATTCCCGAACTCGCAGAAATCGATCCGATCAACAAAGAGGTGATCCTGGTCGACGTCGGCGCCGACCGACTTGAGCAACCCGTAGACCTTTCGCAGGTGCTCATTGAGGCGCTTGCGCTGACCCTGCTCGTAGATGACCGTCTGCCAGAAAGTGTCCCTGTTTTCCTCGTCGAAAAGCGGGGCCGATTCGTGGAAACGCCGCAGGCGATTGTAAGTCAGCGGAAGATTGATCTCGCGGTTGACCAGAGCCAGGTACTCGCGAAGGCGCGGGCCGATCAGGTAGGACGGTTTCTTGCGACTGATCACGGGCTGGCCGGCCCACTTCTCGAACGCCGCCGTGGTCAGGTCCGGCAACCGGCGATCGACGTCTCTTCGTTTCCGCATTGAGTTCATGCTCTTTGAGGCTGCCTTAAAAGTGCTGAAGCGTGTCGCAGAGATTGATCTGTGTCGTTGGGCAAGGCAGGCGCGAGGCGCCCAGGCCCATAGGCCTTGGTCCTCGTGCCCAACACCGGCCACGACCCAAAGCAACTCTGCCCAAAGGGTTTGGGCAGAAACGACCCCGTCGCGGCGTTCCATCCGAAGGGGATAGCCCTATTGGGATACCCCATTTCGAATGTGCCTTGCGGCGAGCCCTTTTCTGGCCAAACGACACATTTCATCACGTTTACGACAGCCTCTTAATTCCAACAAAACCAACCCCCGGACCAGTCCCGGTCCGGGGGAGGCACATCCTTCAATCAACGGCGGAAACCGCTCGAATCAATCTCTTTCGCCCAACCAGTCGCAAACTTTCGGCCAGACGTTCTTCTGGGCGTAGCCGCCGATGGACAGACCGATATGGCCGGACGGAACCACGATCATTTCCTTATCGGTGGAGGAAACCAGTCGGTTGAGCGGTTCACTCTGCGAGGGGGGCACGAGGTCGTCCCTCTCCGCCAGGAGATTCATCAGTGGACAGGTGATCTTGCGCAGGTCGACAATATGTTTGCCGACCGGCATCCGGTTTTGAACCAACAGGTTTTGCTGAAAGAGGTATTTGGCCCACTGGCGATACATTTCACCCGGAACCGGCACATTGTCATTCAACCAGGCCTCCATGGTGAGGAAGTCCTCGATGAATCCTTCCTTGTGGGAGTTCTCCCAGATCGTGATCGGCTTTTCGATCAGGTTCTGGACCGGCTTCAACATGGTGAAGGCGTTCTGGAGGAACTCCGCCGGGACGTTGCCGACCACGTCAACGAACTTGTCGACGTCAAAGTACTTGGGGTCGGTCCATAGGTTGATCAGGCCCTCCCGGGTCGAAAAATCGATCCCGGCCGCCAGCGTGAGCAGGTTCTTGATCAGCCCCTGGTGCATGGCGGTGAACATGGTCGCGATGGTCCCGCCCATGCAGTAGCCAAGCAGGTTGACCTTGGTGGAGTCGCAACGTTCGCGGAGGTAATCGACGGCGTTCAGCAGGTAGCCGTTGATGTAGTCATCCGGTGTCAGGTGCCTCTCGGCCTGGTTCGGAACCCCCCAATCAAGAAGGTAGACGTCGAAGCCCGCGTTGACGAACTGGGCGATGACGCTCCGCCCTTCCTTGAGGTCGAAGATATAGGGACGGTTGACCAGGGCGAAGACAAAGAGCAGGGGCGTTTTGTACTTCGGCTTGGTGTCGCTGATATAGTGGAAGAGCTTGGCTTTGTCCTCCTCGTAAACGACTTCGGACGGAGTCACGCCCTTCTTTACCTTGCGCGCCTTTTCAGCAATAAACGGCATCGCCGCCAAACGTCGGAGATTGGCAAACCCCTCCTCGATCATGGAGTCCTGCCAGTTCGACGCGGTCTCTTCAGGTGTTTGTGCTTGGGTCATGGTGTATGGGGTGCGCTAAGCGCAGGTTCAGGACTTAGGGGTTGTTTTTCGCGCAACGGTTTTGCGAACCGGCGCTTTGCGGGTCGACGCCTTGCGAGCCGGTGCTTTGCGAGCCGGTGCTTTGCGTGCCGACGCCTTGCGAGCCGGTGCCTTGCGAGCCGGTGCCTTGCGAGCCGGCGGTTTCGTCACGCCTTCCCGTGGGACAGGCGTCGGCGCGGGGCGACTGTTCTTTTCGACCTTGTCAAGTCGGCGCCCGAGTCCGGAGACGTTCGAGTCGACTTCCTCGACGCGGTCCAGAAGCCGGCGCTCCATATGACGGATGGCGAGAAGAATGCCGTCGATATCCTCCCGGGCCGGTGTTTCCGTACTGTGATGACCACGGGTGAAGAAATCCGATGACAGCTTCTTGAAGTCCAGGACGCCATCCATCCCCTTCTTCATGTATTCAAGAAACTGCGGCGAGCGAACGAAATCCTCCCAGCTCTGGGTCAGGATCTTGAGCATTCCGGCCCGCATTTCGCGCATTGCATCAGGCGGGGGCTTGGCCGGACTGTAGCGGGTCCAGACCTGGGCCATGTCTGAGAATGAATCGGTCCACATCTTCTGAAAGGTGGCCGCCTGTTGAAAAGCCTGGTTTACATTGTCGTCCATGCTATGAATCTGTTTTTGGGTTCAGCAGAGCTCAATCGCCATCGCGATGCCTTCACCTCCACCTATGCAGAGAGAGGCGATGCCGACCTTGCCACCGCGCTTGCGAAGTACATTGATCAAGGTCGCAAGAACACGTACGCCGCTCGCGCCGATCGGATGCCCGATCGCGACCGCACCGCCCAGGACATTGAGTTTTTTGTGAGCGATGCCTATATCGCGCATCGCCGCCATCGGCACCACCGCAAACGCTTCGTTGACTTCGAAGAAATCGACCTGATCAACAGTCAGATCAAGCTTCTTGAGCAACTTCTGAAGCGCACCGACCGGACCGAGCGTAAACCAGGCCGGTTCGAGGGAGTGCGTCGCGTATCCGAGAATGCGGGCGTCGGGCTTGATGCCCAGCAATTCCACTTTCTCCTTTGAAAGCACCAGGGTCGATCCCGCACCGTCATTGATACTCGACGCGTTGCCGGCCGTCACGGTGCCGCCTTTCCTGAAAGCCCCGCGCAAGGTGCGAAACTTCGCCTCGTTGAATCGGGCCGGCTCCTCATCCTGATCGACGGTGACCGAGCCCTTGCGGGTCTTGATCTCGACCGGTACGATCTCGTCTGCCGCCTCTCCATTCGAAGCGGCCGCCCGGGCACGATTGTAGCTCTCAATCGCATAGTCGTCCTGCGCTTCACGACTGAAACTGTATTTTTCGGCCAGGTTCTCCGCGCATTCGCCCATATGGCAATCGTCGTAGGGATCGATCAGGGCGTCCCTCAGCAGGGAATCATAGACCTGACTGTTGCCCAATCGATAGCCCGTGCGCGCCTTCTCCAGCAGATAGGGAGCGCGCGACATATTCTCGGTGCCCCCGGCCATGATCACACCGGCGTCGCCGGTCTGGATGGCCTGAGCCGCCATGATCACGGTCATCATGCCGGAACCACAGAGTTTGTTCACGGTCGCAGCCCCGACCGCCGGATCAAAACCGGCCCCGATCGTCACCTGCCGGGCAACATTGGGACCGAGGGAGGCACCGACCACGTTTCCGTAGAGAAGCTCTTCAACCTGATCGGCGCCGACGCCCGAACGTTCGAGGGTCGCCTTCACCGAGGTAATGCCCAGATCGACAGCCGAAACCGCCTCAAGGGCACCGCAGAAGCTCCCCACCGGCGTGCGCACGCACCCGGCGAGATATACATCTTTGATCATTGTGTTCGTCGTTTGGGGTTCAGGTGGTGATTGAGTGCAGGGGTTGCGAACCGGTTACTTGGAGGTCTTCTTGACGCCGTTCGTGGCCATCCCGGTCCAGGCCTCAAGGATCTGCTGGTTGGTTTTCACCACCGTCTGCACGTTGTTGCGGGCAGCGGACAGCGAGGTCTCCCAAAGGCCGCGGATCCTGTTCTGGGTTTCCGCCACCGAACCAGGTTGCCAGACCAGCAGGGCCTGCTGGAGCAGTTCGGTGCTGGTTTGGGTGTTCGCTTCAACGGTCTTGAGTGCCTCATCCATGCGCTTCTTTGCCGCCGGAAAGACGTCATTCACCATCTCGGTGAACTTCGTTTGGAATTCGGCCGGAGTGCCGGCCTTGCTCAAAAGGTCCTTCCACATCTTTACGGTGTCTTCCTGGACCTTTATGCCGGTCTTCAGTGCCTGCTCGTAATTCTTGTAGGCTTCTTCAAAGAGATCGGTCGCGGATGCGTTCGTCTGGGTGGTCATAGCTTCTTCAGGTTGATACGGGGGGTTACTCCTATGTTCATTTGCGAATGCCGATAAAAACACTCTTCGAGCTCGTGGAAGGGATCGCATCCGCTCTATCAAACGGGCAACTCCTTCTCCGTATTCTTAGCTCTGGAGGGTCGTTTTCACCTGCCAACGCAGGTCATCAAAGCCATTTCGAGGCAGGGGTCAAGAGTTTTTTTGCATTTGCAAAAAACCCTCTTATTTTTCCCGTTTTTCGAGTCGCTCCAGTTTCTCCCTCAGTTCCTCGATTTCACTGCGGAGTCCGGGTACCGAATCACCGGTGCCCGATGATCCAGGTCCGGGATTTTCAGTGGTGGACGGCGGCGGGGGCTTGGGAAAAAACGGGCCCAGAAAATCGGACCAGGCCTCGGTGCCGGGCATGACCGGAGGTTTGAATTCCGAGCCGATTCCGCTTGCCCACTGACCCGCACTCTGGCCAAAGGCGGCAAAGGCCTGTTGAAAGTAGGATTCCGTGAAATTGTCGAGTATCCCCGTGTTGATGCGGATAAGATGCTGCAGGAGACTGTTCGGAAAGAAGGCCAGCTTCGGGGACTCCATCTCGAGCAGAATCCGGGTGAGGACAACCCCGGTGATGTCCTCGTCCGTTCGGCTGTCGGTGACGCGGATATCGTGCCCCTCCCGCACCAATTCACAGATTTCCTGGAGGGTGACGTGGCAGCTATCCCGCGTACTATAGTACCTGCGGTTGGGATATTTTCGGATCAGGATCGGTCCGTCCTGGATTCCGGAGTTGCCCGGTTGGCTCGTGGTCATTGTGCAATTGCAAGAATCCAAGTAGATCATGTCAACAAATGAGGGGAACTTTTTCTCTCCGGAGATTGAAAATCAGACGATTTCGCACTTGCAACGAAAATAAAGAAACGTTATGAAATCAAAACTCTTTCATAAGTTTATCTTCTTAAGGACCTACGGCACTTCTTCGGCTTGGATTGGCTCTGCGAACCCTGCCCTTGACGTGACAGCCGCGGGCCTCATCTCGACCCCCGACCCCAAAAAACCTACCATGAATATCAAGGACCAAGTCGCAGTCATCACAGGAGCAGCCGGTGGCATCGGGCGTGCCGTGGCCAAGGAACTGATCGATCGAGGCGCACGCGCCATCGGTCTGGTCGACGCCAGCCCCAAAGCCCTGGAAGTGGCCGATACGTTCAACCGGGAATATGATCGACCCGTGGCCAAGGCCTATGTCGGCGACACGACCGACGAGGCGTTTCGCAGGATGGTATTTCAGGACCTTCGGAAAACCTACAAGCACCCGTCGATATGCGTTCCGGCCGCGGCCATCACCCGCGACGACCTGGCCGTTCGGGTGCACAAAGAGACCCACAAGGCGACCATTTATCCAGTTGAGTTGTTCCGAAAGGTGACCGAGGTCAATTTCATCGCACCGATCTACTGGGCGCTGGAAACAGTGGCCGGGATCGCTGAAGACCGTTCCGCGGCGGGTCTGAAACGGTGGACTCCGACCGAGGATATGCAGGGCGTCATCATCCTGATCGGTTCGATCGCTTCGAGCGGCAACAAGGGGCAGATTTCCTACTCGTCGGCCAAGGCAGGCCTGGAAGGCGCCGCCGCCACCCTCGCGATGGAGGCCATTTACCACGGCGTCCGCTGCGGGGTCATCCATCCCGGATTCACCGACACGCCCATGGTCCGCGCCCTGGGCGAAGACTATGTCAAAACGAAGGTTCTCCCACAGACCCAGCTCGGACGTCTGATTTATCCTGAAGAGATCGCAGACGCCATCTGCTTCATGATTGGCAATCCGGCCGTATCCGGCCAGCTCTGGGCCGACGCCGGCTGGCGTCCGTCTGTTTAGGTGCACCTTGAAAGATTGGAGTATGACATGCCCGAATTGTTCAAGGGGGCCTTTTAGAAGGTTACCACCCATTCCCCAATTGACGTGTGGCGCCCCGGTCAGACCAGGGCTGTCGCCCCGTCACCTCTGAAAACGACAACCCCAAGTATCCAACCAACCAGGAAACACCCCATGAAAGAACTCAGCGGAAAAACAGCATTTGTAACCGGAGGAAGTCGAGGCATCGGTCGTGCCATCTGCATCGCTCTGGCTGAGGCGGGCGCAGACATTGCCCTCAACTACAGCGCGGCGGACGATCAGGCGCACGACGTGGTAAAACACCTCAAGGAGAAACTGAAGGTCAAGGCTCAGGCTTATAAAACCGATATCTCCGATGAAACCTCCGTGCGTGCCATGATCGAGGAGGTCGAGAAGAGGTTTGGCCGGGTCACCATACTGGTCAACAACGCCGGAATCAATCGTGACAAATCCTTCGTTCGCATGACCCGCGCGATGTGGGATGAGGTTCTGGGAGTGAACCTGAACGGCCCGTTCAACGTGACCAACGCCCTGCTTTCGGGCATGATCGAGGAAGGCTGGGGCCGGGTGATCAATATCTCTTCGATGGGCGGCCAAACCGGTAATTTCGGCCAAGCCAACTACACGGTCACGAAAGGCGGCCTGATTGCCTTCACCATGACCCTGGCGCGCGAAGTGGCGCGCAAAGGCGTGACCGTGAACGCGGTGTCCCCGGGCTATACCGCCACCGACATGACCTCCGGCATGCCCGATGCGGTCAAGGACCAGGTCCAGCAGATGATCCCCATGGGGCGGATGGGCGAACCCGAGGAGATTGCCTCGACCGTCGCATTCCTGGCCGGCCCGAAATCAAGCTATATCACCGGTCAGGTCCTCTCCGTCAACGGCGGGATGTACATGTGAATGACCGGAAAGTCTTTATGACCAACGAAAACGACCCCCTGCCACTGCGCTACTTCATCAGTCCGACGGCCTCCTTCGAAGAGGCCGTCGCACGAACCCAGGTGATCGCCGCCCAGTGGATCAACTACGGCACCATCTGCCAGAAACTGATCGAGGGCCATCTCGAGACCGTTCAGGCAAGCACTCTGAGCACGATGGAAAAGATCCGGCGCCACTCACTCGAAGCGGCTTTTCTTCAGGAGCCGCCCAAGGCCGAGGCAATCGAAGTGAGCTGAGAGGGCACTTTGATTAATTCGAGACTGACAATCTCCAATTAATCAGAATGCCCTCAAAGGCAGAGGGGCATTGCCCACCCATGCCACGCATCCTCCTCTTCTCCGGAAAGGGCGGCGTCGGGAAAACGACCATCGCCGCGGCAACCGGGCTGGCAGCAGCCTCGACCGGACGGCGCGTACTGGTGCTTTCCCTGGATCTGGCCCACAGCCTGTCCGACGCATTCGGGTTGGAGCGCTCCCTCTTCGACCACGGAGAGGGACGCCCGACGCCGATCAATGAGAATCTCGAAATCCAGGAGATTGACGTCCAACAGGAAGTCGAGCACCGCTGGCATGATTCCGGAAACGTATTCTCGCTCCTGCTGGCAGCGACCGGCATTCAGGACGCCATGGCCGAGGACCTCGTGCTGATGCCCGGCATGGAGGATCTCATCACCCTGCTCTACCTGAATCAGCACGCCGGCGAAGACAACTATGACCTGATCGTCATCGACTGCCCGCCGACCGGAGACTCGCTTCGGTTTATCAGTATGCCCAAGACGCTCGAATGGTATGTGCGCAAACGATACGGCGTAACGCCCGGTCACGATTCCGAAATCCGGTCCGATGCCATGGCCGGAGGATTGGTCGACATGTATCGGGGACTGGCCGGCGTTGACGCCCTCCTGCAGGACCCCGCCCAAACCAGTGTGCGCCTGGTGTCTGCCCCCGAGCGGATGGTGGTCAGGGAGACCCAGCGTGCCTTCATGTATTTCAGTCTCTACGGTCTGGTCACGGACCGCATCATCGTGAACCGCATCCTGCCGGAAGCCGCCGGACTTTCATCCTGGCGTCGAACTCAGGCGGCGGTAATCCGGGAGATGGAGGAACTCTTTGCCCCCGTACCTATTTCCAAAATCCCTTTCTACGGGGAGGAAATGGTGGGCGTGGAGCGCCTGAATGAACTCGCGAAGAACCTCTACGGGTCCTCCGACCCCGCAGCGCCCGGCCCGTCCCGCCCACCGTTCCAACTCGAGGTCGATCGAGGTCGCCCCGTGATCACCGTTCCGGTTCCGTTCACCTCCAGGAGCGATCTGACCCTGCACCGGGAGGACCGGCATGTTATTGTTCGTATCGGCAGCTTCAAACGGCATTTACCGCTTCCGCGTGAACTTGTCCACGCGCCCGTCAAAAGCGCCAAGATCCAGGACGGCGTCCTTCGAATTCTGTTTGAAATCCCGGACAAGACCCGCGAATCCGATCAGGTGACGCCGAAGTAGTCGTCCCAGACCACACCTCTCATCGATCCGGTCTGGAGAAACTGCTGGTGCATGGCATAGGCCGCGGCCAGGGTCTGCGGGGTATGCCCGTCACGGATGTGGTAAAAATAACCCAGGAGTTCGTTCTTGAAGTCCGCGTCCGCACAGCGGTCGGCAATCAGCCAGGCGCGTTCTGCCGGAGACTTGCCCCGAAGGTCGGCCACACCGTTCTCGGTCACGACTACCTGGACCGAATGCTCACTGTGATCCATGTGGGAGACGAGCGGCACGATCGTGCTGATCATGTTCTTCTTGGCCGTGGATGGGCAGGTAAAGATGGACAGGAATGCGTTGCGGGTGAAATCGCCCGATCCGCCAATGCCGTTCATCAGGCTTCGCCCCATCATGTGAGTCGAATTGACATTCCCAAAGAGATCGACCTCGATCGCTGTATTGATGGAAATGATACCCAGCCGTCGGACGATTTCCGGATTGTTGGTAATCTCCTGGGGCCGCAGGACCAGCCGTTTCATGAAGAAGTTCAGGTGATTGTAGACCGTTTCCAGCAGGTCCGTGCTCATGGTCAGGGCCGCCGTGCTGGCAAACCTGACCTTCCCTCTGCGCATCAGAGCGAGAACGGAATCCTGGACCACCTCGGTGTACATATGGAAGGGAGGGATATCCGGGTGCTCGCCCATCGCGCCGAGTACGGCGTTGGCCACGTTGCCCACACCGGATTGGATGGGCAGAAATTCCTTGGGAAGCCGTCCGGCTTTGAGCTCATTGGCCAGAAAATCGGCCACGTTGCTGCCAATCTGCCTGGTCACCTCGGTCAAGGGAGCGAATGTCCCGCTTTCATCCAGGCGATCGGTTTTCACAATGCCGACGATCTTCCTGGGATCGACCTTGATCACCGGGCTGCCAATGCGGTCGGAAGGTGAATAAATGGGGATTTCGCGCCGATGCGGGGGATCCAGCGGCTCGTAGATATCGTGAAGTCCGCGGAGATTCGGAGGATACCGCCGGTTCAATTCGATGATGATTTTTTCCGCCTTGTGACAGAAGGTCGGCGTGGCGCCGACCGACGAGGTCGGGACGATCTCACCATCCTCGGTCACCTCGGCGGCCTCGATCACCGCACAATGAATCGGACCGAAAAAACCGTAACGCACCTGCTGGGGAAGAGCCGAAAGGTGCATGTCAAAAAACCGCACCTTCCCTTCATTGATATTGCGGCGCATGTCCTTGTCGGACTGATAGGGAGTGCGCCAGGAGACCGCATCCGCTCTGGCCAGGACGCCGTCCAGGGAAGGACCGGTTGAGGCACCGGTCATGACTCCGATCTGAAATCGATGGCCCGCTTTCTTTGCGGCCACCGCACGATCGGCAATTGCCCCCGGGACCACTTTGGCCGATCCCGCGGGCGTAAACCCGCTGAACCCGACGGTGTCGCCATCGTTTATGTAGGCGGCCGCTTCCTCGGCCGTGATGACTGGAATCTTACCTTTCATGGACGGAACCCCCTTCCCACCCTCTCAGGTACCAAGAGTGGCGATAAAGTAACCGGCGATGACTGCTGTGCCGATAACCCCTGCCACATTGGGCCCCATGGCATGCATGAGCAGGAAGTTGTTGGGATCGGCCCGCTGGCCTTCGACCTGGGAGACGCGCGCCGCCATGGGCACGGCCGAAACACCGGCCGAACCGATCAGAGGATTGATCGGGTTTTTCCGACTGAAGACATTCATCAGTTTTGCCGCAAGGACACCGGCGGCGGTGGACACCGAAAACGCGACCACTCCCAGCAGGATTATCTTGATCGTCTCATATTGCAGGAATCGCGCTCCCTGCATGGTCAGACCCACGCTCGTGCCGAGGAAAATAGTGACCACGTTGATAATCTCATTCTGCGCCGCCCCGAGAAGTCTTTGAGTCACCCCGCACTCCCTCAGGAAATTGCCCAGCATGAGCATTGCTATCAACGGTGAGGCATCCGGTACAAGAAGGATGCAGACAACCGTGACCAGAAGGGCAAAGAGCATCTTCTCGAGCTTGCTCACCTCGCGGAGTTTCTTCATGCGAATC
>Ga0164313_10001531_pt1 | contig 20412 bp, 22 predicted proteins | sample GuaBasSedimGuay4_FD_113735 | JGI IMG/M metagenome (GOLD analysis project Ga0164313, IMG submission 113735) | Subseafloor sediment microbial communities from Guaymas Basin, Gulf of California, Mexico - Guay4, Core 4569-4, 0-3 cm | ecosystem: Environmental > Aquatic > Marine > Hydrothermal vents... | reverse complement strand
TTCGGAATTCTTCGCTATCTATTTTATCCACGACCATTCTCCTTCAAACTTCCAAAGTAAGACTGTTATCAAAATCGCCATTCAACTGATTAGGAAAGTAGCCTCTAGGATTGCATACCACATCTGTTTCACCCACAGTATATGAAAAACTATTATGGGTATGACCGTGCAGCCACAACTCTGGAGCTTTTCTGTCTTCCGAGGGAAGCATCAAATATTCCAGGTTGGTAAAGTAAGCCCCATTCAAGCTGTCATTTTTAAACATCTCTGGAACTGAAAGATTACTCGGAGCATGATGGGTAACTACCACAGTAGGACCGTCAAAATCCTCAGCCAATTTCTTTTCCAGAAACTTAACTGAGGCATTATGGAAAAGTAATGTATGTTCCGGCTGCATTTTTGGAAGGTCCAGGGAATCGTTATCTGGAGCCTCATTGAGAGATGTCAATAGGTAATCATTCATTCCCCATCGAGCTTCATTCATCACAACAGGATTACCTTTGGAAAAGTCACTCCAGAGAGTACAGCCTAAGAATCGGACGCCTTGTAAGACAACTTCATCATTCTCCAAGAAATATAGTCGACCCTTGAAACCGGCTTCCTGTGCCTCTTTATTCACTCTCTTGGTGGTTGGGCCTTTCCAAGCTGCCAGCATTCCAAGGTACTCATTTCGATACCCTTCGTGATATCCAAGGACGTATACCACATCGCTGAATTCCAACATCTTTAGAATAAATTTGTCGGCTTTGGTCCCCAGATCGACATCACCTGCCAAAACAAGAACATCACGGTTCACATCATCATCCAGAAGTACAAGAGCTGAAGGCCCTCGATCAAATTCAAGATGCAGATCGCTAGCTAGTTGAACGGTAAACATAATTAATATCCTATTCTCTGATGGACGATATTGTCTGATGGACGATTATATCGCCATCCATGTTATAATTCACGGTTAACCCAGCTCGGGCGGCTTGGATTTCTTCAATTCCAACCACATTCTCCATAACTCTATCCGGTATGTCGCCTTCCTGAATCCTCCTGATCTTCTCAAGAAGATTATCAGCGGATTCTTCCATGACACCTTCCATTTTGCAATCAACTCCGATGCTTTCTAAAGCATCGACAATTGCGGCCACTATAAAGGTTTTCCCTGATCCTGATGGACCGGCGACTTTAATTTTTATTTTGTGATCTTCATTGCTCATGAGTATATTATACCCTTATTCGTCCCGCTTGTCAACACCATGTTTGAGGTAATAATTTGGAATGGTGCTTTTTGAAGAGTCCCATATATATTTCCCAGGGAGCAGTCGGTCCAGCAGGTATAGTGGTGAATGGAATATTATGAACCTTCAGATATGAGAGAATTTCTTGAGCTATTTCATCAGCCTCTTCTTCTGTTTGGTTTCGGCCATTCGGATTATATTCTTTGACTCTTTCCAAGAAAATATTAATATTTTCATAACCATGGAATTTTTCCATAACATGATTTCTGAGATGTCTGCTAGCGGTACTATATTTCTCCCCGTATATAGCCGACAATAAAAGAGGACAGTCGGTAATGGCATAGTCAACTTTACCTTGGAGAATCTCCAACTTATGATTTTGTTTAGCAAAGATATATCCCTGGTCTTTGAACATATTATTCCGTTCTGCCCAAATCAGATATTTCGCATATTCTGCCACCAATTCTGATTCTATAGCCTCCAGCTTCATAAGAAAAAATAGACCTGCTGCTGTGGTGCTTTTACCAGTTCCGGGTCCTCCCAGAAGATTCACAACTTTCATAATTTTATTCCTAGTCGCATGGTTAGCTTTTAAACCCAGAGGTATTGGCGAATCTTCACTAATCGAATTAATTGGAGATTGTCCTCCAGATTAGCAGCCTCTTCTTCCTCGCTGCATTTTCGGAGGAATGCTCTATTCTCCAGGACGTCTGGACTATTTTGTATATCCTCATCCGGATGAAATAATCTACCCAATGAGATTTCTTCCAGATCGTCATATCCATCCCAGATAGCCTCATCTCTGACTCCCCGGTCAACCGTCCACCATTGATATAGCTCTCTGATTTCTTTGGCAACCGAAGACATGGCCCTGGTGTCTTCCCAGTCAATATGCTCGAATGGTTCTTCCTTTTCGACATAAGTAACCAACATCTGAAAATTGATATGGAGCATGAGCTCGGAAACGTCAGAATAGGTCCGGTCTAAAGTAGTGGCTTCAACTGTGTTATAGCGATGCCAAACCCTACATTTTAGCCTGTACCAATTCTCAGCGATCCGCCATTTCCAAAACATACTAATCTTAAATGGTACCTGGTCTAATAGGAAATACCGGATTGGATATTTCTCTTTGAGCATTTCATCATGCTCTTCGAAGACGTGGCCCGGAGAAGGCCCGTCAACTTGAGGAAGTTTTATCTTATCCCAAGCCCAGACTAGAGGTTTTATTTTCTTAAATATCCTCTCGGGAATAGAATCTTTAGTATCTATTAGCGAAAGATTTATTTTTAGCTTATGATCGTTGTGCATTAGAGTCCCTCATTTAATCTTCCTCTTATCAATTTCTTGATGGTATCTTCTATCTCTAGAGCGGTTAGCATTGAGTTTTCGTTCATCAGATCCTGTTTTATATCATTGAGATCCAAATCTCCCCATACTTTAGATGTAGTCGTCGTACCAGGGAAAATCCTTTCCCTAACCAACTCCTTCAGAGCATCGTAAACTTGAATATCCCCACTCGCGATCTCCCCTGATATTCTATTCAGGTCAATGGGACGATATGAATGATCGGTGACCATGCCTGTTTCGATGTCGGCTTTTAAAAGATCGACTTTGTTATCCATATCTGACATCTTTTGATTAACCACTGTATCAAAAAGCTCTTTGATAACCTCTTCCCTTAATTGAGCCTTGACCTCATCTACCACAATACTAGATTTGATTGATTTTTTTATCTCTGTCTCGAGATAAGATTTTAGGTCATTGACATCTTCTACTTTAAGATCCAGAAGATTTTTGGGTATGAACCCATTTTCTGTTCTGACTATATCATTAGACAGAGAAATGGCGCTGTTCGTAATAAGACCGTTGCCTTCTATTCCGGCACTTATCTGATGGATTCCGAGATCGCCAGGCTCTGGAATATTACGACCGATTGTTATATTTCGGCCGCCTGGTCCCGAAAGTACGTTAATGCTTGATGCTCTTACTCTGAATGATTTTCCAGCACTAATGGCTGATCCAGCAATGGGATCCGGTTCTATAATATCGCTTTCAACTTTATCGAGGTCAATTACTATTCTTTTGGTATTACTATCGGGGAATCGTCCGTATTTGCTGAAGAGTCTTTCTCCCGATTCACAATCATCCACCATCAGGGTCAAATCTAACGGAAAGTTATTTTTATTCTCATGGATCGGAATAATAATATCTTTATCATCCGCTCCTTCGCCGAAGTATATCTTTCTACTTGAAGTAACCCCTCGATGTCCTTCATATAAATAAAGATCAGCAAACCGACAGCCGTCAGAATCCGTACGAGAGGGAATATTCTTAATCAACATATAGCGAGTGATCATATCTTCATCTTTCGAGAGACTCTCCGAGATATATTCTGATGCTTTCACCGATCCTGTTGAATCAAAATAAACCTCTTCCCCTAAACCCCTGTCATCAGAGCTAGTTCCGTCACTCGATAATTCCTTAACAACTATATCCTTGGTATCCTTGCTCCAAACTATCTTCTGATGACCTTTAGAGGGATCAGCAGTGTTTAAAGCCCTCTCAAAACCACTTCTAGAACGGATAGTAGAGATGTCAAGGTCCGGAGAGAGCGAATTCAAAATCCGCTCTCTCCTTTCCTGTTTTTCTTCCTCAGTCAAGCCGAAGCTCTCTTGTAAATCATTTAATGAAATATCAGTCATATCATCCCTTTACACAAATAACCTGTCGCAATTCAGCCACAATTTCGACTAGATCAGTTTGAGCAGCCAGGACATCAACAACATTCTTATATGCAGATGGAGCTTCATCAATAACATCTTCGTCCTTACGGCACTCAACACCTTCGGTCTGAGCCTTAAAGTCTTCCAAGCTTACTTTCTTCTTGGCTTCAGTTCGACTCATTACTCGGCCCGCTCCGTGACTACAAGAACAGAATGATTCCGAATTTCCTAATCCTTTAACAATAAAGGATTTAGCACCCATAGAACCTGGGATAATTCCCAAGTCGCCGAGGCGGGCACGGATTGCACCCTTTCGAGTCACATATACATTTTTACCATTATGATTCTCCATGGAGATGTAATTATGATGACAATTGATAGCCATTTCATCAAACCGGAAAGGAGGCAGAACCTTCTGTAGAGCCTGAATGGTTCGACTCATCATGATTTCCCGATTCGTCATGGCGAAGCTCTGAGCCCATGAAACAGCTTCAATATAGTCATCGAAGACTTCGGTATTTTCTACCAAATAAGACAGATCCTTATCAGGGAAATACTCGCCGATAAAATAGCGTTCCATTTCTTCCTTGGCAGCATTGATAAAACGCTGACCAATTGAGTTGCCAACCCCACGGGATCCAGAGTGCAGCATAATCCACACTCGATCTTCCAGGTCTAGACAGACTTCGATGAAATGGTTTCCGGTACCCAAAGTTCCCAAATGAGCAACGCTATTAGCCTGACCAATTCGTGGATACTTGTCGACTATCTTTTTTAATCCATCAGCTAAAGTATCATTCCAAACTTTACCAACGTCTCCTGGAATGTTGCTCCATGCCCCATCGTCATCGGCAGCCTTACCGTTCCCGGTCCGACCATGAGGAACCATCTTCTCGATAGCACCACGAACGTGGCCTAAGGAATCAGGCAAATCATTTGCGCTCAGAGAGGTTTTAACAGCAACCATTCCGCAACCAAGATCAGTTCCAACGCTAGCAGGTACGATAGCACCCCGAGTTGGGATTACTGAACCTACTGCTGCGCCGCGGCCTAAATGGCCATCAGGCATCAAAGAAATATGCTTGTGGATGAATGGCAGCTTAGACATGTTGACAACCTGCTCAATCACGTTGTCAGCGAATGGCACTTTGCCGTCGCCGTCCCAGATCTTAACTGGAACCTTCTGGGTGTTTCGATCGTATATAATTTTCACTTTAATCTCCTATTCGATTCGGTTTCTTGATCCGCCAAGGTTGAGGTCCGAACTCGAATATCAGACTATATTATATATCTCTTATCACTAAATGTCAATCTTTAATTAGTGGGTTTTGGTAGGTGAAAGATAAAGAACCCTTACTTCTAGCTTTTCCTGGTAATCTCCGGGGAAAGAATTTGATAGGACCAATAATCTCGAGTCCTAATTTCTCAGAAAGTTCTCTGATATGGCTAGGTCGGATTGGGGCTCTTAGCAGAGTACCACCCGAATCGGAGGAAGAAGTCTCATCATCTAAAGATGGATTTAATTTCACGTAGAGTTTCGCGCCGGGTCTAAGCATCGGGACTATCTTTTCTATTCGCTCACAAAAATCTTCGACCTCGCCGAAATGAAGAGCATTGAGAGAGAGGATAGCATCGAAGTGGGAATCTGGAAAGTCAGAATCTAAGATGTCACAGATAATATCAGCATTCTTATTAATAAGATCCAATCCTATGAGATTGTCAATTAATCCAGATAGAAGGTTTTGACCACAACCAACATCCAATACCCTCTCTGGAGACAGGCTGTTTATTTCGTCAATAATAATTTGGTCTTCGGGTCTGACCTCAGAATTACCTCGGTCCCAGTTCTTAAACCTCTTTATCATTTCTATTTTCTGAGATTCATTCATCCTTTTTCTGATAGACAAAAAAGAGTCGGGAATTGTAGTCGTCTTCAATCTCGCCTACTCTAAAGAAACCTGCTTTTTCGCCTAATGGATCGATATTCTCTCGGCTCCATTTAAACATCTTTAATCTCGGACACTGGAGGTGCGGCAGTCCCGGATTAACTCTCATATACAATAACCCCTTGGGTTTTAAAAGGGATGCAGCCTTTATAAGATGCTTGATAATATCCTCTTCCTCCCCAAAATTGATACTACCTAGGGCCAATGCTATATCGAATGTTTCGTCTAAAAATGGAATATCCATTATGTCGCAGACCACATCGGCTGCTGGGTTGACAATATCAACGCCAACTAGATTATTGATTTTACCCTTTAATTGATTTTCGCCACATCCTATGTCCAGGACGTTTCTAGGATTCTGATCGTTGATAACATCTACTAAAGAATATCCACTCTTTTCGTAGTTCTCGATACTGGACTTCCATACATCACCGAAAAAGGTTTTAAGGACCTCTATCTGCGGCCCGGCCTGCTCGGATTCTATATAATCTACAAAATCCCCAATAGATAGAAACCAGGGCATATCATTTGGGATCTCCGAGATCCCAAAAATATTTTCTGCTTTTATGGAAAGTTCAACCTCATCTAAGAGATCCGCTTTCAAATAGTCAAACGTAGTTTCCCTGGAGAATTCAATCTTGGATTCCTTTACCCAATTTGGGGTAAAATACTCCGTCATAAATTCTATTACCTTTTCATATATTTCATTATTCATTTGGGTCGTAAACACCTATTAATACCTCGTTTATTTTGCTACCCCATGAATCATTAAGATCCTGTGGGTTGGATAACCCCAATTTACGGACAAGAGTATTTATATCGTACGGTTTCAGGTCATAATTCCCAGAGAGATGAAATCCTACGATTCCCTCTGACTCTATTGCTATTTCTCCTAGTATATCATCTCGGTAGAATTCATAGTTGGGGTAAGTAATATCGAAACCCCCAGCTTCCAACCACCAATCCAAACAGTCTAAAGAGGGTCTATAAACTGATACAATTTTACTTTCTGGAAAATGATGTTTGATCCATACTAAATTTCTGGAAAACATATGACTCTTTAGAATTCGAACTCTGCCGTTTTGTGGCTCATCATAAGGCTCGTTCAATTCCTCCAGAACCGATTCTTTGCTCAGCTTGGACATATCTAAAAATTGATCTCCGAATTCCATTCCGGGACCAAAGTAGTTTCCAAAATGAGATTCGTCGCGGTAACTCCTATCACCCGATCTATCCGAATTGTCCACTCCGGAACAGGTACAGATCTGCTTAGCAACGCCACTCCACCTGGAACCCGGAGCTCCAGTCCAGAAAATAAGCTTAGACTCGTCTATAATATTAACCATTTAAAAATCCCATAGAGGTTGATGGCACCATATATGCCATGAAGAAACACCATACTCCATTCTTTCTGTCTAGCAAAAGCTATCACAATGAATATCGCGCCGATGAGAAAGGGAATATATCCATACCCGGATACTTCATTATTAGAGGCAACCATAAATGCTCCGCTGACCCCCATTGCTGCGCCTGTCCATTTAAGGAATCCCATTACCACTCTTTCTGATATTTTCATAACCTAATCTTCTTTAATTGAATAACTTTTTTATCGTAGCTACTTTTGTAGCCTTCACTATTCCAACCTTCCGGCTCTTCTCTTCGGCCACAAAGGCTGACACATTCTTTAGGAGCAGATTCCACTGTCGCCCATGATTCCTCTAATTCATTTAGGGTTTTTGACTGGAGGATCTCAGAGAGATCATTCTTTTTCAGATCCAAAGCATCCCGGTTCTGGTCGAAGAAGCCTCCATTATATGCCCAAGCATTCCCCGCCCAACAGCATGGGATGAATTGACCCTGGGCGCTTATGAATGGTCTAGGTTGTTTCTGGCACCTGGGAAATATTTGGGTCTTTGTTTCATGACCCGGAAACCATATTCGATTCTCATCTCTAGGCTCTAATGGATCTTTCCCGGTTTCATCTGCATACTGTTCGCCGAACAAACCACTACGAACTATAGTGAAAGCATCAAACCCCAGGGACTCTGCTAATTCTTGGGCCTCGACGACATCATCTTCATTATATTTGAACATGATCCATTTCCAATTGACCCATGCCTTGGAATTCGCCATCACCTTCATACCTCTGATTATACTATCCCAATCAGAATTAACCCGGTAGATCTGATTATTTCTTGCAAGGCCATCAACAGAGAAACTAATCAGATCCTCTTCTATTAACAAAGCAGCAAAATCTTCCCACCAACTCTCCTTTCTGTGGCTGCCATTTGTTTCTAATTCAATCATAAGACCTCTCTCTCTGAATAACCTAATAGCATCATGAAAATCCCGATGGTATATCGGGTCGCCGTGGTTTCCACAAAGGTAAACCAACTCTAAGTTACTCAGAGCCGGAGAATTCAAAGTTTTTTCTAAAACTAAAAGATCCAGGTCTTCAGTCTTGAATCCATCTGGATCCATAGTGCGGGAACATCTAGGGCAAGCCAAGGTACACCTGGAGGTCAGTTCGATATGAACTTCTGTGATATTATGATTCAGAAATTGATAGGTCATATTCTTCTTTGAGCCAATCGAAATCATTTATCCGATCCAACCCTAATCCTCCTTCAGCGAACATTTTACCACAGTTCGCCCCCTGAATGCAATAGGTACCGTAAGGTCTTTCCTCCCCTACAGTACACCAAATTCTCAGCCTCTGTGCGGCTTCTTCCGTGTCAATTCTGGATAGCTTAACTGCTTCTCTAAAGGCTGATCGCCAAGTCTCGAATGGGGTTGAGTTGAAGCAGGAGACACTAGCAACGTCCTGGTGTATCTTCAACTTACCAAGACCAAGAATAGAGGTGGTGAAATCCATCTCGCTATTACCTGCGGCCTTCAGTATTTTCCGGGGCCACAGCTTAATTCCTCCCCATCCATACTCTAAGTCATTGACTGCGTTTCGGGCATACCATAAATGTATGAAATCTTTATCCCATTTCTCCGGAACGTATGAAAAATCGAAATTATCATCCACAATAGTATCTGCGTCGATGGTATAGAAGTTTGAGGTTTTTGCTATTCTCGCAGCTTCCTTATGCGCAGCTGGAATTCCCTTGATGCCTTGGACTCTCTTGACATAAGGATGCTTTTCTTGTAGGAGGAGGAAATGATCCTCTGCATTAATTTCGTCGTAAGAAATGAAGATTATATCTAAAGCCATTCGGTTCTCGGGTAGGGGGTAGGGCTAACATCAAGCCCCCTTTGTTAATTATCATATATACACTATATATATATAATATCATAGAAACTTATGAATTACAACCCCCTAAGGAAAAATTATGAAGATTGGTTTTATCGGAGTAGGTAAATTGGGTCTACCTGTTGCAGAGACGATGGCAAGTGGAGGCAAATTTCAGAGTAAGCATACCATTGAAGGATATGACATTAAAGCATTCAAATCGAATCTCATCAAGAAGGTTGAGTCTATCGAGGAGGCAATTGATCAGAAAGAAATTATCTTCATCGCTGTCCCAACCCCACATGACCCAGATTATGATGGGAGCAGACCAACTTCCCATTTACCAAGTAAAGACTTTGATTATAGAATTGTGGCTGGGGTTTTAGAAGAGGTGAATAAGTATGCAACAGAAGATCAGTGTATTGTTTTGATTTCGACCTGCTTACCCGGAACAGTCCGGAATCAGCTGGCGCCTCTCATACAGAAATCCAAGCTGATCTATAACCCCTACTTCATTGCGATGGGTTCTGTTGTAGAGGATTTTATGGACCCGGAGTTCTTTATTATAGGAACCGAAGATGGAGTGGCTGAGAAGATTCAACCCCTCCTCACGTTCTATTCCTCCCTGTTCCATTCTAAAAAGCATATCACAACCTGGGACGAAGCGGAGTCGGTGAAGATTTTCTATAATTGTTTCATCAGCTTCAAAGTTGGATTTGTGAATATGATTCAAGATGTCTGTGAGAAGATGGGTAATATGAATGTTGATAGGATCACTGATGCTCTCTGTGATGCTACTGATAGGCTGCTAAGCCCAGCCTATATGAAGGCCGGAATGGGCGATGGCGGAAGCTGCGTTTTACCATCTGCACAGATCGAGGTGAATGGTAGGATTTTAACAATGGAGGAATTTAAAAGAAAGTTTTCCGATGATGGATTCTATCTGACTCCCTCGTGTAATTGGAGTTTAGAGACCGAGGATGAGAAAAAGGTTTGGAAAGTAATAGAAAGGGATTATGATGGCGAACTGATAGAATTAGATTTGGGTGATGGAACATTTGTCTGTACTGTTGATCACTTGATCCCAGTTCTAAGAGATAGGTCGAAGATTCTAATACGAGCAGGGGAAATAGAGGAAGATGACCGACTTTTCCGGGCCTGATCTATATGGGTGATTGAGAAGGGTGTCATCATATTTTATGATTATTCTATAAATAGATGTATGATTATAGAAGAGTTTCGGAAAAATACATCCAGGAGTCCGACGAAAAAACACTATCGAACCTACCTGAGAATTAGTTGCCCATGCGGAGAGATTCACGAGAGAGAGAAAAGAAATTATCTGAAAATAAAGAAAAATCCGCTATTCGTTGATGATTACTGTAATAAATGCTGGCGCTCAATTTTAAATTCAACAGCCGAATATAAAAAAAAGATGTCAGAATCTATTACGGCGCTCCATTCATCAGCGACGGGGGTAGAACTTCGAAGAAAGATCTCAGCTTCCCTAAAGGGTAAAAATTGTGGCGATAAGAATGCGGCAAAAAGACCAGAAGTCAGAAGAAAAATCTCGGAAACCTTGAAAGTCCTGAGGAGAACCGATGAAGAACGAGATAGGTTTAGAAAGCTAACTCAAAGGGCATGGGCAGATGGAAAATATATAGGAAAAAATACTACCGGAAGGTGTATCTGGAGAGATTTCACAGATTCCTCTGGAATAGTCCATAAGGTCCAAGGAACCTATGAATATAAATTTGCCGAATGGTTGGATTTAAATAATATCAGGTTTAAAACACATACAGGGAGGATCCCATATCAGAACGAAGGAGTAGATCGGTATTATTATCCGGACTTTTGGGTAGGCGAATGGGATAGTTTTGTTGAGATTAAAAGCGACTATTGGTGGCGAGTCGATAAAGAAAAATTCCGGATGATACAAGCGTCAAATCCAGAATTAAAACTCAAAATATTTAAAAACCAAGACTTAAAGGAAAGAGGAATAAATCTATGGAAAGCGTTAAAATAAAAGGTATAAAGAGAATACCATATAAGGGTAAGGTTTACAATTTAGAAATAGAGCCAAATCATAGTTATAAAGATGATCAGTTTTGGGTAGAAGCAGGGTCTAGAGTAGTATCTCATAACTGTCATCCTCGCGACAATATCGCCCTGAGGAACTTGGCAGAAAACCTGGATTTAGGCTACGATTTCTACGGCACCATTATGGAGGCTCGTGAAATACAGGCCAAAAACCTGGCATCCAAAATAATGGAACAGGGAAATTATAGAGTTCTTATTTTAGGAAAAGCATACAAGCCCAACGTACCATATACCGATGGATCCTATAGTGTCTTAGTCGCTCACTACTGTGAGGAAATGGGCGCCACAGTAAAATACGTGGATAAAATGCTCGGGGGCACCGACCCCGGGCTGCAAGCAACATACCTAATAGGACATCTGGATCCGGACTTATATAACCATCCTTTTGCCAAAGGTAGTACAATCATCGATCCTTGGCGAGGCTGCCCAGATATTGAAGGTGTTACAATTATCAGATATGGAGATAGTAGAAATTGACTTTAGTCCGACTTGAAAATTCTAAGAAACTTCTGTCGTCTCTACGGACGGAGAATATATCAGAGATTTATCCAGCCATTAACTACAGATGGGATGGGATTAATACCTACATGTTTCCAGAGGAATTGAGTCCGGTTGGATATTTTTTAGAAACAAGAGGTGAATGGCATTATATAGACTTAAGCCCTCCCACCATTCCAGTGGCAATTTTTCACTCCTTTGATGGCCGTGAAGATAAGATTAAGAATTGGGGTTTTTCCCATCCGACCAATCATTTAGATATTTCTGAGATCGATTTAATTTCTATACAAGACTTACCATATAAAAATACTCTCTTATCTTCGATAGCAACCTATATGTTAGAAAGTAAATGCCTCTTCATGATTTGGGATTCCTGGGAAGTTATGGATCATATAACCGCATTTTCTATTCTAAATATAGTTCACAATTTCTGCGAATCCAAAGGAATCTCCCCGAATAGATTCATCTTATCAGATTCCTCGATCTCCAGTCAGATTCTAAACCAATATTATGAGGTATATTCAAGAGAGGAGAGGGTTAATTTCGTTTCCTTTAACGCATTTGAATATCGAGTGTCTGACTACTACAAGGACAAAGAGATAAAGACCGATGGATTTAGAAATAAACATTTTTTATGTATGAACAGAATTCCAAAATTCCATCGGGTAGATGTCATGGCCTTCTTATTGAAGTTTGGAATATTGGGTCTCAGTCACGCAAGCTTTAATCCGTCGATCAATGGATTATTTAATTTTGAAGATAGATGCTTATCAGATCTTCACTTACATCCAGAGGATTATCAGAAGTTGAAGTCCATATCTCCAATCATTCTTGATGATAGGGATTTAGAAAATAATGAGAACCATTGTTATGGACCATATCGCCCAGGCAACATTGATTTTTTTGTTTCCGATAGCCACATTCAAATAGTTACCGAGAGCATAGTCGATGGGGATTTTGTCTTTTTAACAGAGAAGACCTTTAAATGTTTCCATTTTAAACAGCCCTTTATTTTGATAGGTAATTCTGGATCCCTAAAGGAGTTGCGTAAGTCTGGATATAAAACGTTTGGTCCCTGGATTGATGAAAGATACGATGAGATAGAGGATTACGAAGAAAGGATGAAAGCTATTTTTAAAGAGATAAAACGTTTATCTAGATTGCCCCTCCCGATCCTAGTGGAAATAAGGAGTTCAATGATGTCAATTCTGGAGCATAATTTTACATTTTCATCTTATGAAGAGGTGGTATATAGAAGTCATCAGAGATATAATAGAGTCATCAGCGAGATTGTAAATGCTCAAAGTAAGTGAATTTAACTTAGAAGGAAATCCGGTAGATGTGAATTCCAAGCTTCATGATATGTCCCGAATCGCAGATCTTTTAGAATTACCATGTATTATAATTCCGACTTCTAGTTTATGGCAGTTCTTACGGCGACCAAAGGCCCAGTCAATATTGACAGGTCTTCTATCAAGATACCCGAAGAAGAATATCTATATTGAATGTGGTTTCGAGTCTCAATTCGGAGAGGTGGAAAATGAAATATTCAATTCTATTTCTACAGATCCACGGCTAAGAATAATATCAGGTGGCGCAGATCAATCTAATATCGTAAATAGTTCTAAGATTGTCCGGGTCGAGCTATTTGAAAGAGTAAGCATCAACTCATTCCTTCCGGGAACCCAGCTTAAAACGGAGAAAGAGGCTCTGGTTCGAATTGACAACCGGATCTATACCGGAATTTGTCTGAATAAAAGAACAGTTATCCACCGCTTAGCCTTTGTCGAACATTTACTCTCGGTGAATAACGGCAGGAATCTTATTAGTTGTCCGGATACCTTTTGGGACTTCACAGAACAATTCGGAGAATCCAGAGGTGAATTTTATCTACGGGACTTGGATGAAAAGCTAGATCTTTCTCGGAGCCGCTGGAAATACAATGGAATAGGATCTAGAAAGTTTTATAATAAATTACCCCTATCTATTGATGTCAGGAAACATACTTCCGCTAATCCTCCGATAACTAAAGAATATCAAAATGTAATTTTTGATTACGTAACCGAGACCCAATTTAATTCAAAGATAACATTTGTTACTGAAAAGAGCTACCGGCCGATGGCTAAGCTGGTATTTCCTATTTTTCTAGGAACTCCGGGTACAGTTTCCCTATTACGAAAACAGGGTTATCGGTTTGATGCTTTGGATCATTCTTATGACAAAATATCAGACCACCGAGAGAGATTTATAGAAGTGACAAAATTAGTAGATTGGACCCAATCCTTGTCTCGTGAAGAAGCACAAGGCTTCTATCGAGATAATGTTCTAGAATTAGTTCATAATTATAATATAATGGCAGGTAAAAAATGAAGGTGATCGGAAAGGAAGGTCTATTTGGAATCATTCATCGGCACGGCAGAGCATTAATTTGGCCGACCCTAGACTGTTCGATCCCAGTCTTAAATCAAAGGAATATAGAATGGGCCGAAAATGCCAGGGATCCGATAATAGTCCCCGATGGCTGGGAATTGGAATACACGAAAGAGCTTAACATTTCCAGATTTAAAAAATGGGTTTTCGTGGTGAACATCAATGCTCAGAAGTCTTGGATTCTTCGATCCTCTTTCAATCTGAACACCTCTTATATCTCAACCCTGGATCAATTTCACAATAAAGGGATCAAGTTCTGTTTGGATCAGATCCCCGAGATAATCATCAAGGGTGATGGCAAAATTCTATTAGAAGATTCAATCGAATGGGTCATGGAAGGACAGAAAGAAAAGATTAGAGAATGCGTACAAGAAATCGGAGTTGATTTGGATAGGATTCGGTTCGTCTCCGCACTGAAACTAGACCCAGAAGATATACATTTTGACTCTTTTGAAGCTCAGACCCTATTCGATATGTATGGTTGTGGCGGCAGGAAATCTGATTATCAGCCTAAAATCTCAGACCCGAAGAAAATGTTCGTCTGTCTCAATCGGAGAGCCGATGAACACCGAGCAATAATTCGTCGAGAGTTTGATTATCGGGGACTGATGGATGAATCTTATTTTACCTATACTAATCAATCAGCAGATGAATATATCAAGATAGAAAACCCAATAACCCTGGAATATCTCCAAAGATTTAGTGCTTCTATAAGCGACCTAACGGAACAATCCCAGTTATGGCTGCCCGGCGAACAGTTCAGGCAGCGCGACGGCTGGCCTCGTAATGGATTCACCTCGTTTGCCCGAGGAATATTCAATGACAGCGCATATTATGTTGTGACTGAGACTCATAATTATCGTTGGGATCAACCCTGGATCTTCGTAACTGAAAAAACCTATCGGTCCTTCTTGTATAGGATTCCATTCATTATGATCGGCAACCCAGGACTTTTAAATTATCTGACTGGGCTGGGATACGATGTCGACTTCGACGGCATCGGAATGGCTTACAATGATGACCCAATGAGCGTATCTGGAAGAGTCGATAATATGATGGAACAACTGGATATTATGGAAACCCTAACTAAACCCACCATGGCTGATATTGAGAGATGTGAGAATAACTTCAAAATTTTGACCACTAGAGGGATAGCAAGATCCTGGATGCAAACCCTATCGCTGATAGATGCCTAAGGGGTTTCAACTCCGCATTCGAGAAGAACCTGGTAGAATCCCGGAAAGATTAGTTTGAAACTCTGACCTCTCAGCTTATCCATTTCTCGGGTAAATCGACAAAACTCAGCCCAATGCTTTCCTTCACTGTCTGAATTATCAGCCAACAGATTCTTGATTTCTATATACTTCCTGGGATCTATGGATCCGTTAAGACGATCCAAAATACGAGATTTGACTGATTCTGGGATATACCTTGGGTTGAGGTGTTCAGGTTCATTGACGTAGTTATACGAGTGGTTCACCCCAAACTGATTGGCCCACTTATAAAACTCTGGTAAATAGAAAATATTCATGATTGATATGGTCTGCATAATATCCCATGAAATACCATTTTCTTTTAAAGTCTGGATGCTGGATAGGATCCGGTTCCACTCAGTGGGCCAACGGATATAAAAATTTCGGGTGCTCAAATCGTCAATAGAGGCAGAGATTCTAACATCTTTAAACTCTTTCCAGACCTGAATCTCATTCTCCGGCATCCTAGTCATATTAACGCTGTACCAAATCTTAATATCCTTGGCTCTATCTGCATCGACCAGATCCTGTAGGAATTTCCAATGTCTTTTAATTAAGGTAGGTTCGCCGCCGTTAATATAGATGCTCTCCACGTTCTGAGTCACATCCATTAACTCTTTCCAGAAATCTTCTGATTGAGGCCACTTAAATTCATCAGGTTTGATCCACTCATAATCAAACTTCAGAAAATCTAACTTATTCTTTAAGGCAATATGATCGTCCATCCAACGGCTTGAACTGGCAGGATTACAGCTTCTACATTTCACATTACAGACATTGCCTAATCGAAGCTCAAGAAATCGTAAATCCACCTTTTTAAGAGACCCATCAATATTCGTTGCGTTTCGGCAATCAGAAATATGATCAGAAAATATTTTATTTTCTCTTTCCCTCTTACTACTAACCCCAGCCTCTTCTTTCCGATAACAGACCTTACAGGCATCTGGTTCACATCCGGCAAGCATTTGAGTTCTAACACCATTGAAATAATCACTATTCATGATGTTCTCTATCGGATCTTGACCCAGCTTTAAAATTCGGTCGCCGGTCTTAGCTTGATTCAAACCATCAGTCGGGTCACTTTCACAACAAGGCGTCACAGTTCCGTGTGGATGTGTAGCCAGATGCAAGAAAGGCAGAACACAAAATGTTTTGGAGGGTAGATTACTCATTGAGTCCACCAATTCAGTACGTCTTTATTTATAGCGTAAATTTCTTCTAATGCCATTTTTCCATTCTCCCCGTCTCCGCGCCTAATTGCTTGGCGGTTTTGATAATCCCTATTATTCTTAAAAGCCTCTCTGTATGTATCCGGAAATTCTTCTTCGAATACCGGGCGGTCTTTCATGGCCTCTAATGTTTCTTTTATTGAAATGGTGTTTACAGATCCGGCCTCCTTGGCATGCCACAAAGCTTTATCTAATACCTTATTGAATATATCTCTCGGCAACGCGAATGGGCTCAATACTACGCTTGGATCGAAAGCAAAGATTATCTTAGTGTACACCTTTGAGTTGAGCTCATTAGCATAATCAATAAAATCTCTGATATGCAATAATCCTGGTAGGGTCAAAGTTAAATCCAGGACGATATAGTCATGTCTAAAAGAATTGTCGTCTCTGAATTTGATTCCTCGTCTGAAATTCTGATCCCAGGAATTCCAATCTAGACCAGTGCGAATCCATTCTCCAACCCTTCCGATTCCGTCTAAGCTCGCGCAGATATTGGAGTCCTTAAAATGGATCAGATAATCATCATATAGATTTTTACCCTTCCAATCTATCCTGCTTAGATTAGTATTATACCTCACCAGGACTTCTTTTGCAACCCCATTATCTACCATTTTCTCCATCAGGCGCCAATGGTCAGGCCACATCAATGGCTCTCCGCCAACCCAATACATTTCTCGAATTGTTTTGTTGTCAACCACAGCCTCCAATTCTGATAAGACTTGGGATTCTTGAAAGGTCTGGATTACCTTTCGATTTTCGGGTATCATCCACGGTTCAGCCTTTGGATCCCACTCATCATATTTTCGTTTTTCTGTTTCCCAGGCTGAGCTGAGCTGTTCCCCGCACATCCGACATTTGAAATTACAGTGATTCGACAAGCGATAGTCAAATGAGATTGGCTCCATTGTGGTGTAACCGGTTTCATCGGTTGATTCTAGAGCATCTTCAATTAAGTGAGGGAATAGGTTATCAGTAAAATATGAGCGATATGTATGAAGAGATAAAATCTGATCCTGACACACATCGCACTCTGATAGCTTTTCACCAGAGATCATTCGGCGTCGCACACTTTTCATAGGTTCGCTATTCCAATGTTCCTCTAAGCTTATAGGCTGATATTCTATCTTGGATTCCCCGGGCGTGTCAATATACTGTTGAATATAGGTAGAATCCTCCCTGCTTGCACAGCACAGTCGTCGTTCCGTTTGTGGCGAAGTATAGGTATGGACCCAAGGAGCGATACAGAAATTCTTATTCGGTGCTTTCATTAATCAAGTCCTGTAATTCTGGAAACACTTTAGAAAAATCATTGTTTCTATACGAGTCACCCTGTGAGGTTTTCAATAAGAATATGGGCCAATATTCTGAATTCCAATCTTCGCTATCCATAAAATCTAATAGAGCGGGAATTTCATATTTGGTATATCTCTCTAACCTCTTTCTGACCTCAGACTTGACTGATGGTGGAAGAGCTTTCACATTGTAATAGGCTGCGCCGTGTAAGGTATTCAACCACAATTGGTAATCCTTAAATCCTTCCTCATCAATCCAATTAATCATTTCGGGGAGGTAGTAAATATTAATGGCGCTGACCGTGTGACAGATAGAAGTATTGACATAGGGCATGCTACGGAAAAGGTTTATATTATCTCGGACAGAATCCCAATTGGCTGGATGTCTCTGATATTCAAATCTATCGCCAATCCCATCCACACTAACCATTACTTCTACCGACTTAAAATGAGACCATATTTCTGGGCTCGAAGGGATAGTGGTGCCATTGGTATTGTAGTGTATACTGATATTCTTAGAATACCCAGAATCGACACATTCCTGTAAGAACTCCCAGTGTCGAGCTATCAGAAATGGTTCGCCACCAGTGAAATCTAACTGTTCAATCTCAGCCATATTGTCTGTCAGATAAGACCAAAAATCATCACTCTTTTCGGGCCATTTTCCGAATTTATTATTTAGATATGGCTCTGAAGCTTTCTTGTTAAAATTATTCGGACTTTCTTGAGATAACCAGAATAGCTCTTCGGTAACCCACGAGCTACTGTTTCCGGAGTAGCAGATTCGGCACCTCAAATTGCATAAGTTTCCTAGCTTAAGATCCAGATATGCTGGCTTAACGTCCTTCTGTCCTATTCTGTCTTGGAGATGTTTGAACCTCTCATTATCAATCATTCTCTTGGATTTTTTACCGATCGCCTCGTGTTGCCAACACTCGGAGCATCCTGGTGGTTTCTCTCCAGCAAGATGAGCCCGACGGAGCTCGGTCATTTCTTTACCATTCCAGATTTCCTGAATATCATTAGCAAGCAACTTGTATGGCACTCGGTCAGGCATCGAGGATTTCTTGTATATACAACAGGGTTGCACTTCTCCCATTGTGGTAGTAGATAAGTGGATCCATGGTAAAATACAGGGACTAGATTTCATCGAAAAGATTCTCCAATTCCGGAAATGTCCTCAAGAAGTCTTCATCTCGGATCCTGTCTAGTATTCCCATAAACTGCCTCAGTTTCGGCAAGCCCGAACTCATATCCTGTTGGTTCATAAATTTAATAATACTCCTAAACAAGATTATGGTTTTATCTGAGTTATTAGAGGAAAGATAGTCTTCATACTCAGAGAATTTCTGAGTTATTCTATCCTTCATATACCTCGGCAGAACTTGGGTCCGTAAATGGTCCGGAAATAGCAAGATATTTGTGTGAAAATCATCAATTCCTATTAATCCCAATTCATACCATTCTTTATGAAAATCTGGAATATGATGGACATTCATTAGGCTGATGGTTGCTGAAATAAAGAATTCAACTTCCGGACAGATTTTGATCATATTCTCTCGGTTCTCTACTGTCCGACTCCAATCTTGTTCCTTTCGGATATATTCCCCACGGGCATAAGAACCATCTAAGCTTGCCCCAACATTGACATCCTGGAAATTCTTCCAAATCTCCATCACATCCTGACCTTTAAATTTCATTTCTGAAAAATTAGTGTTATACCTCAATCTGACATGGTGTAAATTCTTATCATCCAGGATTTTAAGAATGCGATAATGTTCTTCCATTATCAGAGGTTCGCCTCCTGCGAAATAGATTTCATCTAACCCCGAAACAATCCCCTCCAACTGTCGCCATAGAACCTCTGGGTCTTCAGTGGGTCTTATAATAGCTGTTTGGTTTTTGAATTTGTCAGGTCTAATTTTAAGCATATCGGAATGCCACCGACTGCTTGAGAATGGCCCACAACTACGACATTTAAAATTACAGACATTCGAGAACCTAAGGTCTAAATATTTTAAATTCATGTCCTCTACTGTTCCGTCCGGTTGGGTAGTTTCTACCACATTGAAATATTGGGCAAAGTTTTTTAGAGAGTCTTGTCGAAGAGTGATTGCTCCCGTTGATTCTAATTCATAACATTTTCTACAGCTATCGGATTTAGAACCATTTAACATATTTAATCGGATTTGACGTAGACTTGAGGAATTCCATAGTTCCTCTAGAGTGTTATCTTTCAGATTTCCGATAGAGCTATCATTATCGGATCGACAACACGGTTTGACGTTCCCACTTATTGAACCATGGAGATGAACAAATGGAATCATACAGAAGGTTTCAGATTTTAGCAGTTTTTCTTTATCCACCTTTAACACCCTCAACTCCATCGAAAATCCCCTTTAACTCAGGGAATGTTTCTTCCAGGGATTCCCCTCTGATTTCGTCCATCTTATCCATGTGCCATTTAAGATCTG
>Ga0164313_10001530_pt1 | contig 20412 bp, 14 predicted proteins | sample GuaBasSedimGuay4_FD_113735 | JGI IMG/M metagenome (GOLD analysis project Ga0164313, IMG submission 113735) | Subseafloor sediment microbial communities from Guaymas Basin, Gulf of California, Mexico - Guay4, Core 4569-4, 0-3 cm | ecosystem: Environmental > Aquatic > Marine > Hydrothermal vents... | reverse complement strand
TTCTCGAGCTCGATCCGGAGGCGGGGTTCGAGATCGTACACAGGAATCACCGAGATGCGGGCTTCCTGACGAGCGGTCTCGGTAGCGGCCTCGTCGGGCAACGTTGCGTCAAAAGGAATCACCAGATCGAAGGTGGCAACATCCCCCGGCTGCCAGTCAGGTGGACCGGTACCGACCCTGGGCAGCATCAACCACGTACAACCGATGACCGCCACCGCAGCCCACAGGATGGGGTAATCGAGCAACGCCCCCCACCAACCCGCACCCTCCTCGAGGCCGCGCTGGATACGGGTGACCGACGCTTTCTCGGCCGGCTGTTTTCCGTTGCCCTTCATGACCGCTCCTCATCACCCGCTCGCACGTTCTTCTCCCAGCGCGAGTAACGGTCCACAACCTTTTGGACCAGCGGATGGCGAACGACATCGCGGTGGGTGAAGGAGATGAACGAGAATCCCTCGACACCTTCAAACACCTGCAACGCCTCGACCAGACCCGACGTCTTCGCGAACGGCAGGTCGATTTGGGTGATGTCGCCGGTGATCACCGTCTTCGAGTGGAAGCCCATTCTGGTCAAAAACATCTTCATCTGCTCATGAGTGGTGTTCTGAGCTTCGTCGAGAATAATGAAGGCATCGTTGAGTGTGCGTCCTCGCATGAAGGCCAGCGGTGCGATCTCAATCACCTGCCGTTCCAACAGTGTCGAGACCTTGTCGTAACCGAGGATGTCGTACAGGGCATCGTAGACGGGGCGCAAGTAGGGGTTGATCTTCTCGATCAGGTCCCCGGGCAGGAAGCCGAGCCGTTCTCCTGCTTCCACCGCCGGTCTCACGAGGACGATTCTTCGTACCTGCTTGTCCATCAGCGCAGCCGCGGCGAGGGCCACCGCGAGGTAGGTCTTTCCCGTCCCCGCCGGACCGGTGACGAAGACATAGTCGTGCGAGTATACCGATTGGATGTACAGCCGTTGGTTGAGGTTCCGCGGCACCACGAAGCGTTTCAGCGATCCCGGGATCGAGGCGTCGAGAAAGAACTCGACGAGATCGATCTCGGGGTCTTCCTCGAGCACCCTCACAGCGGTACGGTACTCATCCCTGGTAATCACACCGCCCGAAGAAAGCATGCGGTCAAACGATGCCAGCAAACGGGCGGCGATATGCTCCGCCGCCTTATCCCCATCCAGCTGCACCTCCGCACCTCGCGCATTCACCGAGATGCCGAGACGCTCCTCGAGGTAGCGCAGGTATTCGTCCCGCGTCCCGAAGAGCTGATCGAGGTTGGATTCGCTGATCGTCAGGCGTTGCATTCAGTAGGCCCCGCAACAAAGGGACGATTGTACCAAGCGTGCCCCAAAATCATCGGCTGGATGTGGTCATTCATCATGAATGCTCCGAGCTGGGATGCCATTCGGTTTCCGAATTCTCGGAACGTACGTTGAGAAAACGGGCAAGCGTGAATAGCGCGTCCGACAACCTGTTGAGGTATCGCAGCACACCGTCGGGCGCCTCGGCCGCGGACAGGATAGAAACACGACGTTCCGCCCGCCGGCACACCGCCCGCACAACATGCGCAAGGGCCGCGCCGCGGCAACCGCCGGGCAGGATGAAGGCCCGCAACTCGGGAAGCTCCGAGCACATGGCGTCGATCCAGTTCTCGAGCCGCCCGACTTCCCAAGATTCCGGCTCGTGCTCCATTCGCCCTTCGGGATCGGCAAGGAACGCCCCCACTGCAAAAAGAGATCGCTGAACATCGACCAGGTGTTGAGCTACGTCGTCCGGGACCGATTCACATAGCAGGAGCCCAACCAACGACGACAGCTCGTCAACCGTACCGTAGGCTTCAACCCGATGGTTGTTCTTTTTCACCCGTCCCCCCGACAACAGCGACGTTTCACCATCGTCGCCCGTTCGCGTATAAACCTTCACAGCGCCATGTTAGACCAGATCGCCCCAGGGGCACCCGGATCGATATGGGATTTCGGATTTCGGATTTCGGATTTCGGATTTGCCGTCCCCCAGCTTGTACCTACCACCGGGAAGCCCCTGTCGGCGTGGCACGTGCGCGCAGCGGGCGAAAAGACGGGCCATCGCATCGTTGTTACCGTAGAAATCGGGCTCCGCGACACAAAACGCGACCGACCTGCGCGGCGGTGGGCCACCGCTGTGCTAAATTTGAGTTAGCCTGTTCCCATCCGGAAACTCTGGTGGGAACTGCGAAGTTCTCGATGCAGAAACCAGCGATTTTTGTGCAAGTTCTAGGAAGACAAGGATTTCCGCGGAGGCGTACTCGAGTACGCCGCACAAGGGAATCCGCAGTCTGACGACGAAATTGCCAAAAAGCGCGGTTTCTGGACGAGAACTAGCCTGTCGGAGCTCGAAGGAGGGTCGGTGGAGCTCAACGAATTACTGATGTTCATGACGAAAAAGGGGGCCTCGGACCTCCATATCAAGCCGATGCGTCCGCCGCTATTGCGGATTCAGGGCCGGCTCATACCGATCAAGGCGGATCCGCTGCAACCGGAGGACGTGAAGAGGATGCTCAATGAGATCCTCAGTCCGGGGCAGCGCACACGTTTCGAGGAGCACCAGGCCGTGGATATGGGATACGGCGTCCCAGGCGTCGCCCGTTTTCGCTGCAACATCTACACGCAGCGGGGAACGATGGCCGGGGTCTTCCGACGGGTGCCGTTTAATATCCAGACGATTGATGAACTCAACCTGCCCGAAATCATCGAGTCCTTCACCGCGTATCCCAGCGGACTGGTCCTGATCACCGGTCCGACGGGTTCCGGAAAGAGCACGACGCTGGCAGCAATGATCAATCTCATCGTCAAAGCGCGGCAGTGTCATGTCGTGACGATCGAAGATCCCATCGAGTTTCTCTTTCAAGACGAGCGGGCGACCATCTCCCAGCGAGAGGTCGGCACCGACACGCCATCCTTCATGGAGGCCCTCACAAACTCCATGCGCCAGGATCCCGACGTGATCATGATCGGCGAAATGCGCGATCTGGAAACCATGGCCACGGCTATCACTGCGGCCGAAACAGGACATCTGGTCTTCTCCACGCTCCACACCAACAACGCCGCGCAGACGGTGGATCGCATCATCGATTCCTATCCAGCCGACCAGCAGACCCAAGTCCGCGGTCAGCTCGGCCTGGTGTTGCGTGCCATCGTGTCCATGCAGTTGGTCCAGGACAAAGATGAAAAACTCCGGCTACCCATTTGCGAGGTCCTGATCAACTCGCCGAAAATCTCCAAACACATTGAGCAGGGCGAGATCAAGGAGATCCTCGAGGAGATGGAAAACTCGGTCAACTTCTACCACATGCAGAGCATGAACCAGTCGTTGATCGCTCTCCTCGCATATGATTGCATTACCTACGAACAGGCCGTCGATGCATCCGCCGACCCCGACGATCTTTCGCTCAAGCTGCGAGAGATGTTTCCGAGCATCGAAGAACGCTTTAGGGAGGGTGAAATGGCACCGTCGCCAGCAGATTTTTCTCAGATCACCGAGCTCCTCGAAACCAAGCGGTTATACGAAGAAATGGAGGAGCGCCACGCGGTCAAACTCCAAGAGAAGGACGAACAGATCGAAAACTTGGAGGCTGATGTCGGGGCCCTCAGGGATCAGATGAACGAGTCCACGGGCAACTCCGATGAGTTCAAGCGGGAGGTAGAGATCGCGCGCTCCGAGGTCCAGCGCGCGCGTGAAGAGGCGCAACAGAAGATCAACGCCCTCAACGAACGCATCCGCGAGCTCAACCAGCAGATCCAGGACGGCGGCGGGGGCAAGGGCTCCACGGGTTTCTTCAAGCGGTAGCGACGGGCAGTTCGAATTTCGAATTTCGAATTTCGAATTTGACGTCCCCAAGCTTGAATCCTCCGCCGGAAACCCACAGTCGGCGTGGCGCTGTCGCGGAGGGCCTCGTCACGAGGCACGCGAGACGTCACACCTTTGAGCGCCTGAGTGTACTCGCCACGCGGAGCGCAACCAGCACCGTCGACACATCACAATCAGCCCTGAAGGCCATCTATCACTCCTACCCCTCGGAAAGTCGCGGCGGGCCCGGCCCGACGTGGCTTTCCGAGGGCGGGTGGGCGGGGGGTGGGGGCGGGAAAATGGAGGTAGACGGCCTCTCTCAGCCCGAATGCAGCCCGCCGGTGCGCCCGCAGGCGCGTTCACCGGAGGTGCCTGGCATCCCGACATGACGTTGTCCTAACGTGATGTCGGCGTGCCTGGCATCCTCTCGCGGTAGCGCCTCTCCGGAGCACAAGCACGAAAACGCGATAACTGCACGGGCGCGGTCGAAGACCGCGGACGGCGGGCTACCCGGTACGCAGACGCGGTATGATGCCCGCCGGAGGAATTGTGTCCGACGAGACCAGCACGCGTGACCTGGTTGAGGAGCTGCACGCGCTCCTCAAAGACGGCGAGGAGGAGGCTCTTCGGATCTTCCTGAGTCTGGTGCGTCCCGAAGACATCGCGGAGTGGCTCGACCTGCTGACGGTGGACGACCGGCAGCGTATCGTCTCGGCCCTCGACCACGACGCTGCAGGCACAGTCCTCACCGATACGACCGCCTTGATCCGCGCCGAGTTGGTGGAGGAGATCGAGCCCGAGCGCCTTGCCAAGATCGCCGAAGCCCTCCCTGCAGACGAAGCCGCAGACCTCATCGGTGAGCTCGAGGAGCCGGACTCCGAACAGGTCCTGCACCACATCTCCACCGAGGACGAGGAAGTTCTCCGGCACCTTCTGACCTACCCCGAAGATACCGCCGGCGGCATCATGAACCCGGAGGTCGTGGCCCTGCGGCCCCGTGAGACGGTAGATGATGCCATCCGATTCCTGCGTTCTGCCGACCCGGACACCGTTACCGCAGCGGTGTATGTCGTCGACGAATCGAACCGGTTGCAGGGCTTCGTCCGTCTTCGTCGACTGGTCACGGCCCAGCCCACCGCGAGACTCGGAGACTTCATGTCGACAGACGTCATTTCGGTGACGGTCGATACCGACCAGGAGGAAGTTGCGGACCTCGTCGACAAGTACGACTTCATGGCGATCCCGGTCGTCGATCCCGACAATCGGTTGATGGGGGCGGTAACCATTGACGATGTCCTCGAGGTCATCGAGGAGGAGGCCACCGAGGATATCTACAAGATGGCCGCCTCGTCGGCCGAGGAGGAGGAGTCGACATCGATCTTCCACATCGCGCGCTATCGCCTGCCGTGGCTGCTGGTCTGCCTCGCCGGGACCCAGCTGTCTTCGTTCGTGCTCGTCTATGCCTCTCGTGAGGTCGGTCTGTACGAGCAGATGTCGGTATTCACCGCCGCGATCATGGCCATGGCCGGCAACACCTCGCTGCAGTCCTCCACCACGACCGTGCGACGCCTCGCGCTCGACACCCTGCCACGCTCGAAGTTCCTGAGCCACATCGTGCGCGAGATCTCCGTCGCCCTCATGATGGGCATCGTCTGCGGCGCCTTGGCTTCGGCCCTGGCAATGCTGTTCCACAATGACCCGCTGATCGGGGTTGCCCTCGGAGTGGCAATGGCGATCGGCATGTCGGCGGCCAGTCTGTTCGGCACGGCTATGCCCCTGGTCCTCGACCTCGCGGGCATCGATCCGGCGGTGGCGTCGGGACCATTGGTGTCGACGATCAACGACTCGCTGGCGCTGATGATCTACTTCTCGGTGGCCACCGGGCTGCTGCTGTGGATTGGATAGACGTTAAACGTTGGAACGTTACAACGTTAGACGTTGAACGTTTTGACGATCGGCCGGGTCATTTCTTGAAGGTCAGGACGTTGGTATTTTTGATCTTTTCTACTGGCTCCGGGAATCCGAAAAAATAGCCCTGTTGGAGCTCGATGCCGAGTTCCGAAAGAACCTCGACTTCATCTTCGGTCTCCACTCCTTCCGCTATCACGATCGACTGGCTGTCGTTCGCAAAGGTCATGATGGCCGATACAAGGTTTCGTTTGATGGGTTCGTCGGGAAGATCGCGGACCAACATCTTGTCCAGCTTGATGAAATCCGGTTGCAGCTCCGCAAGAACGTGGAGCGCACTGTAGCCGGTTCCCATATCATCGATAGCGATGCGGAAGCCGCTTTTGCGCAGCTCCGCCACCCGTTCGCGAAGCCGGTCAGCGCTTTCGGCATAGGTGCGCTCGGTGATTTCCAGAACACACTCAGCCGGTAACCGACCCGATTCCTTGACCTTCCCGGTAAGACCCGGCTCCTCGGACTCGATGAACTCGAGACCGAGCATCGAGAGATTGAGGAACAGAATCGCCCCCTCGGGGAGCTTCTTGGCGTTGGTCAGAGCACGTTCGACGCACAGCATCTCAACCTCGCCAAGCATCCCAGCCCGCTCCGTGAACCCGAACAGATTGTCGGCGGTCTCGAGGTAAGACCCCTCCGGTCCCCGACTGAGCGCCTCAAAACCCAGAATCTTGCGCCACGGCAGCCGCACGATGGGCTGGAAAAGGGTGCGGATCGACTCGTCGCGTAAAATGCGGCGGACCTCGTCGAGACGAGTCTGGTCGAGGGCCTCACCCCTGCGGTGAAAATCCTGTCGTGCGTCCAAAATGCCGTTATAAATGGTCCGCTCAACCCGCAAGGCGGGTCGCATTCTGATCACTCCTTGCCCTACCCGGACTGCGACCGCCTCGTCCTCGCCGTTTTCGTTTGTGATCTTGATCCCCTCGATCAGGGTGTCGTGCAATTTCGCCGCCTCGAAACGGTCGGCCAGGATCATAAGAAAAATGTCACCGCGCACGTTTTCCTGACACAACAGGTTTGCGGAATTGGCGACGGCCTCGAGAAGCCCGCTGAGATGGCCGGCCACACTCCGTAGCACTGCATCGTAGCGCTCCCATCCGACGATTCGTTCCAGGTTCTGTTCGTGCTCGATCCGCACCAATAACACCTGGAGACTTCCCCGTTCATCCAGCATTTGACGCACCCGATCAATAACAACCGGCAGCGTAGGCAGCTTCGTCAGCGGATCGAAGAGTCCCGAACGGTACTGCAGAATTCTCGTCTGCAGCTCAACTGGATCGGCGTCTATGAACCCGTTATTCACTCGTTTCGCCCTGAGGTGCCGCGAGAAGCTGTCGCACCTGGCGCACGAGTTCACGGGGCGAAAATGGTTTGCAGATATAGGCGTTAGCGCCCAACTGAAGCGTCCCCAGCTGATCCTGATGTCCGGTTCGAGCGCTGACGACCAACACCGGGACCAATGAGCCTTTCGGGTCCAATCTCAACAGCTTGAGCAGTTCCATGCCATCGAGATCGGGCATCATCAGATCGAGCAGCACGAGATCGGGCGGCTCCGCCAACAGCCGCGCCAGGGCAGAACGCCCATCGGTATCGGTGTCGACCTCGAAACCATCCGCTTTTAAAATCGTTGCGAGGAGGTCCACCATGTCGGGTTCGTCATCAACCACGAAAACACGCGCCATCACGCCTCCTCCACTCCGTGGCGATCCGCGCCATCACTGTCGAGTCTAACAGATGGCTGACCTGCAATCGGTTCCCGGCGTGTTTTTTCGATGATCGGCAGCCATACGACGAAGGTCGCTCCGACCCCTTCTTCGCTCTCGGCCCACACCGCTCCCCGATGAGCTTCGACGATGTTACGAACCAGGGAGAGTCCCAAACCCATGCCACCGTACCGCCGTCGGGAGCTGGGATCCACTTGATGGAATCGATCGAAGATCCGAACCAGAGCCTCACGCGGAATCCCAACTCCACTGTCCCGAACCCGAACCAGAACGCCGTCCCGCCCCTCGTGTTCGTATGGTTCGGCGATGATCAGGATCGTACCTCCCGCAGGTGTGAACTTGACCGCGTTATCGAGAATGTTGAGAAAGACCCGCTCGATCTGCTCGCCATTGGATTCCAACAGGGGCAGGGCTTGATTCAGCCGGAGAGTGAGATCTATCCCACGCGCTTCCACCCGCGGTCGGAATGTCTCGACGATGCCTTCCAGAAGAGACCGCAGAGCAATCTCTTCCCGCGCCGCGTCAAGGGATGTGAACCGTTCGAGATGAGACAGTTGCACGAGCTCTTCAACCCTGAGTGAGAGGCGCTGGACGTTCTTCCTACAGACCATGACCGCCCGCTGCGCCTCACCGGGAATCGTACCCAGACCACCATCCGACATCAGCTCCAGATAACCGCGAAGGGCGGTGAGCGGAGTCTTGAGCTCGTGGGAGACGTTGGCCACCATGTCGGCCTTGGTCTGGTCGAGGGTTTCCAACTCACGGTTCGCCTCGCGCAGCCGGCGAATAGTATTCTGAAGCTCGTCCGCCATCGCGTTGAAGACCTCGGCGAGCTCTTCAATCTCGTCTCGCGAGCTGACGAAAACCCGTTCGTCCAATTTCCCCTCACTGAGCCGCTGCGCGCCCTTGCGCAGCCGCTCCACTCCCTGCATGATCCCACCGGCGAGGGTCACGGAAACCCAGTGGGTCAGGCCGAGACCAACCACGATGATCAGCGCGGAGAGCCACAGTGACGATCGAAACTGCCGATCGACCCTCTCGTAGCTGAAGGTTCCCACGAGAGAGTACATGTGTCCCCCCCACTGCTGGACAACCGGCGCGACAACCCGGTAGACGTGGGTCCCGTCGGGCTCGGTGACACGAACAGCGGTGGAGTCGAGCCTGGTGATGGCGCGCAAAATCTTGCCGTCGGTTATCGTGGGCGGATCAACGCCGTTACCATATACGTTGACCGTACCGCTTTCGGAGCGGAGGACAATGTCGCCGCGAACATCTACGATCTCGAGTCGGGTCACATCCTGATTGAGCTCGCGCAGAGCAGCCACCTGCTGATCGAGAATTCCTCGTCCCGAAGACCCGAGATACCCAGTCAATCCGGCCAGAGGTTTGCTGACCAGGGATGCGTAGGTGCGCGCCGACTGCTCCATATTCCGCTGCACTGAGCGGTGGCGAAACACCACCAGCACGAGTGCGCTCAACACGAGACTCACCACCACAGCAAACGCGATGTGGCGGGCGATCCTGGTCTGTAACCGGCCGCGTTTCAAGCAGCCCCCCCCCGGTTCAAATCCTCATCGATCATACCGTGGATACAGTACGTCGAGCACCCCGAATTGAGGAAACAACGCTGCGTGCGGTGCATCGCCGGCCACAGCAGGACGCTCGTGAGAAATGTGGGTTCGCTTCATTCGAGATTCTGAACCTGTTCGCGGACCCTCTCCGCAGCGGCCTTGGCATCGACGATCCGCTCGGCGGCACCGAGTTCCCGGCATTTCGAACCAAGGGTGTTGAGCTCGCGGTGAATCTCCTGACACAGGAAGTCCAACGTACGGCCGAGAACCCCCCCGGCACGCAAACGGTCGCTCATGGTTTCGAGGTGGGCCCGCAGACGAACCACCTCCTCTGCCACGTCCGCCCGATCGGCAAGAAGGGCGGCCTCCTGAATCACTCGCTCCGGATCAACCACGGCCGTCGAACCGACAAGGACCTCGACACGCTCCTTGGTTCGTTCGAAAATCCGCTCACGCATATCGGTCATGCGAGGCTCGAACCAGTCTGCGAAAGCCGTCACCTCGGCCAGCTCGGACTCGATCTGACGGCCAAGCTGCGTCCCCTCGGTGACCCGCATCCGCACGGTCGCATCAACTGCTTCGGCGGTCACTTTTTTCAACGCGGATAACTCGCCATCGTCGAGAATCGTCTCCGACGCCGTGACCGAAACCAGGCCCGGCACGGCGAGCACATCACCCAGGCCAACCATGTCGGTAGTGCTTTCGGGAATTTCGATCCGGGAGAGCTGATCGAGGACATCGCGCACCGCCTCGGCGTTCACCGCCACATCCACCGGCGCAGCACTGTGACGCTCGAGATTGACCTGAGCGGTCACCCTGCCACGCTCGAACCCATCCGCTACGACCGACCGCACGACCGCCTCGACCTCTGGGGCCTCCTCGCGGAGGTTTGTGCGGATCTGGATGTCGAGGTAGCGATGGTTGACGGAACGCACGACCACAGACGCAGCGAGCCGATCCGAAAGCTGTCCACGCGACCGTCCAAATCCCGTCATGCTAACCAACGTCATGATAACTCCAATGACACTCGAAGTTTCAGGTTACCCGGTCTCGACTGGGCATTCAATCCTCGTAGCACGCTCTCATGTCAAGATCTGCACCCAACAATGCACCGACACCCTGTGACGAGATCATGTGGGAACCCCACTCGATGATGCCACCGCCTGCTACACACCGGGTTTCGCAGCACAGCAACCTTCATGCCCAAATCCACACCCAACAGTCCGAAAAACAGTCGGGGAAATCTCCTAAACGATTGAATCCAAATCAGATCTTCGATCTTCACGAGAATATGTTACAATTCGCGGCCGAATTGATTTTTGAGGGAGGGTTAAACTCACCCAATGGCAGATCTTTATCAGTTTCAAATCGACTCCGAAGAACCTCTCGATTGTATCTACATCCTTCAATGCAGCGACTCCGATCCGCTCGCCGGGCTGGAGTTCGACGCCAAAGAGCGCAAGGCGCTACGGGCCAAGGCCAAGGCTCTCGGTCCGCGCGGCGAGGAGGGCGAACTCATCTCGGGTGAATGTCCGCTCGACGTGGCCCACCGCGTGACCTTTGTCGGCGTCGGCGAGGAGCGGAATCTCACCCACTCCAAGCTTCGGGAAGCGCTCCACCGTGTCATGCAACAGGCTACCAAGAATCGCGAGTACCAGATCGGTCTCGGGATTCCGGTTGGCGTCTACGATCTGGACGCCGCCGAGTCGCGGCTCTTTGCGCTGCGCGAAGCCTCGATTGCCGACTACACCTTCGATCACTTCAAATCGAAGAAGAACGAGTTCGAGAAGATCGACGGCCTCCACGTTCTCCCGCTGAAAGGCGAAAGCGAGGAGGAGTTGGAGGAGCGTTTGAAGCGCGTACGCCTGCTGCGCACCTCGCAGCAATTAGCGCGCGATCTCGGTAACCGGCCCGCCAACGACCTGACCCCCGAGACCTTTGCTACGGCGGCCAAAGAGATGACCGAGGATGCTCCCAAGCTCCGGGTCACGATCTTCGGGATGAAGGAGCTGCAGAAGGAGAAGATGGGCGGCATCCTCGGTGTCAGCCAAGGCTCGGTCGAAGAACCCCGGGTTATCGTGATCGAGCACCGCCCCAAAAAACCAAAGAAATCAGTGATCCTTGTCGGCAAGGGCGTGACCTTCGACTCCGGCGGAATCTCGATCAAACCGGCAGCCGGGATGGGATGGATGAAGTACGACATGTGCGGCGCCGCTACGGTGATGGGCGTCATGCAGGCGGTCGCGGAACTCGACCTGCCGATCAAGGTTGTCGGTCTGATCCCCGCCGTCGAAAACATGCCGTCCGGAACCGCCACCAAACCGGGAGATATCCTGACCATGTCCAACGGTAAGACCGTGGAGGTGGACAACACAGATGCCGAAGGGCGCCTGATTCTCGCGGATATCCTCCATTACTCAGCGCGCTTCAACCCCGACATCGTCATCGACTATGCGACCCTCACCGGAGCCTGTGTCGTGGCCCTCGGTCACGAGGCTGCCGGGATGATGGGCAATGACGAGGAGCTCCTCGACACTCTCCGCAATCTCGGCGAGGTGGTCGGCGAGCGGGTGTGGCCGATGCCACTGTACGACGAGTATCTGAGCTACCTCAAGAGCGAATGGGCGGATATAAAGAACGCCGGCAGCCGATGGGGAGGCGCTGTTACCGCCGGCACCTTCCTCAAGCAGTTCGTGCCGGAAAAGGTGAGCTGGGTCCATCTTGACATCGCGGGTGTTGCGTACAACGAGAAGGAACACAACGGGCTGCCCAAGGGAGCATCCGGCTTCGGGGTCGTTCTCACAGTAGCCTTCCTCGAGCACCTGTTGAAGTAACCCCGCATGTCTCGCCGGGTTTCGTCGCGAGGAGGGTGAGGTGTCGTTTCTTTTGGGAGTCGAAAAACGCCGCGGTTTCCGCGGCGTTTTCCATACCCGAGCGTCCGAATGACGTCCACCGCCCCGACCCAGCCGGCTCTTCGCATCGGACGCCTCGAGTTGGCGCTGCCCGTCATCCTCTCGCCGATGGCCGGGGTGACCAACTACCCCTTTCGGTCTCTCTGCCGAAAATTCGGTGCAGCTCTGTTCATCAGCGAGATGATCACCGCCAGGCCGCTCGCCGAGGGTCGCGAAAAGACCCTCAAGCTAGCCGACTTCGGACCTCGGGAGAGCCCACGCAGCCTCCAACTCTACGGCATCGACCCGGTCTGGGTCACCAAGGCGGTGCATCGCCTCATCGACGAGGGTCGCATCGACCATCTCGATCTGAACTTCGGTTGTCCGGTACGCAAGGTCACGCGCAAGGGAGGCGGCGCGGCGATTCCAGCCAAACCGCGGCTGCTCGCTTCGATCATCCGCGCCGCGGTGAAATCCGCCCAAAACGTGCCGGTAACGGTCAAGTTCCGGATGGGAATCGACGACGATCATCTGAGCTACCTCGAGTCCGGACATATCGCCGAGGAGGAGGGGTGCGCTGCGGTCACGCTGCACGCCCGCACCGCCGCGCAGCTGTATGACGGGTACGCGCGGTGGGAGGCCATCGGTGAGCTCAAACGGGCGGTACAGACAATCCCGGTGATCGGCAACGGTGATATCTGGGTCGCCGAGGATGCGCTGCGCATGGTCGAGCAGACGGGCTGCGACGGGGTCGCTGTGGGCCGCGGATGCCTCGGCCGGCCATGGCTGTTCCGCGATCTCGCGGATGCTTTTGCGGGCCGTGAGCAGCAGACCCCACCGACATTCGGTGCGGTTGCGGAGATCATGATCGAGCATGCCTCGATGCTGGTCGATTGGTACGGGGAACACCCTGGCATGCTCAGCTTTCGGAAACACGCAGGGTGGTATACCAGGGGATTCCATGGCAGCGCGCGACTCCGCAATCGGCTGATGGCGGTTCGCACACCGGTTGAGTTGAAAGAGGCACTGTCCGATATCGACCGCAATGAGCCCTTCCCCGAACATGGCCACCTGGTGCGCCGCGGCAAACGGAGCGGCACCCAAAAGGTGGTACTTCCCAAGGGGTTTTGGGATGATCCTGACGATCCAACACCACCCCCTGAGGACGCTGGTGCGTTGGTAACGGGCGGCTGACGGATTCCTGAATTCTCAATTCTCGACGCGGATCAGAAATCTGCTGTGTGCTGAGGGGAATTTCTGTATGATATCGATGGCGATTACCTACGTGATCTGGAGGTCCATCGTGAAACCCCTGCAGTTCGTGAAAAGAATGCTGCCGGTCGTGGCCGCAGTCTCCGTGCTGTCCGCTTGCGGCAGTGAGCCCATTGTAGGCGTGCTCCTGCCCATGACCGGATCCGCCAGCACATACGGCCAGTCGATGAAGAACGGAATCGACCTCGCCCTCGACCACGAGAAGGCAATTCTCCCCGATGGGTTCAAGGTGCTGTGGGGCGACACCGCCAGCGATCCGGCGGCCGGCGCCGCCGAGTTGAAGCGGCTTGCAGGCGAAGGCGCGGGGCTGTTCGTGGCCGGCACCACGAGTGACACGGCACGCGCCCTGCTTCCGGTTCTCGACGAGACCGATACGATTGCGATCTCACCCTCGGCTTCAGCTCCCAGCCTGACCAAGGACTCGAAAAGGTTTTTCAGGGTCTTTGCATCCGATGAACTCGAGGGACGCCGCGCCGGGCGCTTTCTCTACGAGGACCGAGACAAGACCTCGGTCCTCATCTTTGCCGAGAATTCCGCTCAGTCCCGAGGCATCGAGCCCCCATTTCGGCAGGTCTTCGAGCAGGCCATGGGGGGCGAAGTGGTCGGCCGCATCGTGATCGATTCGCCCGGATGGGAGCAGGAGTCAGCTGACCTCCTCGCCGCATACCACCCGGCGTCCGTGTACGTCATCGCCTACGGTGACAAGACGATCGACGTTCTGCGCGTCCTTCGCAAGAAGGGTTATGACGGTCCGATCTGCGCGAGCTCCGCCTTTTACACCGGTCACATCGTCGACAGCTACGCCGACCTCGTTGAGGGCGTGTTCTTCCCCCAGCCGGCCTTCGACATAAAGTCCGATATCCAGCCGACGCAGGACTTCGTGGCCACCTATCGACAGCGGTTCGATGATGACCCCGACATTTACGCAGCCCACGCCTACGACGCTATGCGGGTTGCGGTCTTCGTCACCAATGAGGCCACCTCCTTCAGTGCAACCGAGATTCGCAGGGTCCTGGCGTTCGGGATCAGGGAATTCCCGGGGGTCACCGGCATCATCCAGTTCAACGACTACGGCGACGTGCGCCACAACCCGATCATGTTCATCATCAAGGACGGCCAGGTACTCAACTACGAGCGGTACATCGCGGAGGAGAGGGTCAAGATCACCGAGAGGATAAAGAAACTCCTCAAGAACTGAATCGCAGATTTAGCCCGGTCTTCTGACTGGGTTTTGTAGCAAGGGTGGCGAAGGGTAGTCAGATATTGGGTTTTTCGCGAATTGGGCGACGCAGGCGTAATCGGACTACGTTGAGGAGCACGATTTGCGAAAAACACGACAGATGGCTGCCATTCGCTGCCCGCAGTAGAAACCCGGTGAGAAGACCGGGCTAGATGAGGGTTCGTCTCGAGTCCATAGGGTGCCGGCTCAACATCGGCGAGATCGACGCCCTGGCGCGCAGTTTGGCGGTCGCCGGCCACCGGGTCGTGAGTACCGGAGAGACGGCGGATCTGTGCATCCTCAACACCTGCACCGTGACCTCCATCGCTTCGCGAAAGTCGCGCCAGCTCATCCGCCAGCTTCGTCGCGGCAACCCCGAATCCAAGATCATTGTCACGGGCTGCGAAGCCGAGATTGCTCCTCGTGAGATCCGAGCCGCCGGTGTGGATCTGGTGGTCGGCAACGCCGACAAGGATCGCCTGCTCGAGCTGGCCGAAGCTCGAGGACTGCTCGACATACCGAGCCCCGACCCCGACGTCCATGTGCTCTTCGAGCCCGGCGACGCAGCCAGGACGCGCGCCTTCCTCAAAGTCCAGGATGGTTGCGACAATCGTTGCAGCTTCTGCGTCATCACCATCGCCCGTGGAGCCGCCCGGAGCGTGCCGGCGAACACCGTGCTGAACGAGGTTCGCGAGTTGCAGCAACATGGATACCGAGAGGTGGTGCTGAGCGGTGTCCACCTCGGGTCCTACGGTCACGAACTCGGCGATCGACGCGGTCTGCAGCATCTGGTCGAACACATCCTCGCCGAATCCGATATCGAGCGATTGCGGCTGTCCTCTCTCGAACCGTGGGACCTCGACGCCCATTTCTTCGAGGCCTTTTCGAACCCGCGGCTTCTGCCCCACCTCCACCTGCCGTTGCAGAGCGGGAGCGATGGGACTCTCAAACGGATGGCGCGTCGCACGAGCCGCGCGGAGTTCTCGGCGTTGGTCGGCGGCGCCCGCCGGGCGGTGCCGGGGATCGCCATTTCCTCCGATATCATCGTCGGCTTCCCGGGGGAGACCGACGAGGAGTTCGAACAATCCATCAACCTGGTCGAGGCGCTCGCATTTTCGCGTCTCCACATATTCCGCTACTCAAAGCGCGAAGGCACGCCGGCGGCCACGATGGCGGCGCAGGTCCCCGGGCCCGTTGCAAAGGAGCGCAGCCGACACATGCACGTACTCGCCGCCGATCACGAACACCGATTCAACTCACATCTCATCGGCCACACCGCCGATGTCCTGTGGGAGACCGCCGAGGATCACGGCAATGCCCTCCGCTGGAGTGGGCTGACACCAAACTACGTCCGCGTCACCGCAATTACCACGCCGGATGAGGACCTACTCAACCAGATCACACCTACCGAAATCACTGAGGTGGTGCCGGGAGGAGTAATAGGGAGAATTAGGAATTAGGAATTAGGAATTAGGAATTTCGAATTTCGAATTTGCCGTCCATCCACCAGAAAACCACAGAGGCATAGAGACACAGAGAAGGCACAGAGAAGGCACAGAGCGACATCGCAAACACGAAGACACAAAGACACGACGACATCGCAGTTAACCGCAGATCACGCAGATAGACGCAGATGGTCCACGGGGATTCAACGCGTGACGAGGTCCCGGCCATCGTCGGACGACGGCCGGCAAACGCTGGACCGGGCCATCGCTCCGAACGCACGCGTTCGTCACGACGACCCGATCCAGCGGTCTGCGCTCTCGAAGAGCGCAGCCTCGCCACTCCTCGTCCCCTGTCGGCGGATGGACGGTGCCTCCCCTAGCCCGGACTTCTCACCGGGTTTCTGGATGGGAACGGGCTAGAAAAACGGAGAGGGGAGAGGCGGAACCGACGCGCCCCGAGCGCGTCGTCCGGTGGGCAGAACGGCAACGACGGACGCTTGCGTCCGAAGATGCCGTGCTGCCCACCGGGGGCGGCGATCGTCAGATCGCCGATCTGTTCCGCCGCCAATCTTGGCAGTTCAGCATCAAGAAGACTATCTGCGTCTATCTGCGTGATCTGCGGTTTCTTCCGTTGGGTGGGTGGGCGGCCTTCGTGTCTTCGTGTCTTCGTGTCTTCGTGTCTTCGTGTTTGCGATGTCTTGCTCTGTGTTTTCTCTGTGTCATCTCTGTGTCTCTGTGGTTCAACCGGTGAGCAGGCCGGCACGAAGACGGAGACGGGATACACTGGCTTGGAAGGAGGAGCGGTGGATCGAATTGTGGAGTTCTTGTTCGAGGTCGGAATGCTCAAGCGGACGCCGCGGTCGGGTTGGCAGTTCCTCGGCGCGGGGTCGGAGTCGGTCGCCGAGCACGTCTTCCGCGCCGCCATGATCGCATTCGTGCTGGCCCGCATTGACCCCACGGTGGACGCCGACAAGGTGCTGCGGCTGGCGCTGGTGCACGATCTGTGCGAGACCCGAACCGGCGACCTCAACTATGTCAACCAAAAGTACGTCGAGGCCGACGAGGCGCGGGCGGCTGACGACATTTCCCGGGGCCTGCCGTTTGCCGATGAGCTGCGCGAGCTGCTCGCCGAGTACCGCGGCGAAAGCACGCCGGAGGCGATCGTCGCCCACGACGCCGACCAGATCGAGATGCTGCTCCAGCTCAAAGAGAATCTGGACGGCGGTTCTCCGGCGGCAGCCGATTGGATACCGTTTGTCGAACGCCGGCTTCGAACCGATACCGGCAAGGCCCTGGCCAGGCGAATCCTCGAACAGAACTCGGCCTCATGGTGGTTCGACCAAGATTCCGAGTGGTGGGTCCGCGGGGGAAAGGACTGAGCCTAGCGTTCCCCTTGACTCCAGGGCCGAGATCGCCGATTCTCGACCTCTCGACCGCTTCGCAGACGCCGATCGATATTCGGAGGAGGCTGATGACCAGAATCGCGGCACCGCTCACCATCACGGCAGCTCTGATGCTCCTCGGCTGCGGGTCCACAGTCGCTGAATTGCCGGTGCGGGCCGAGTACAGCAAGACAACGAGCTTCCACGAGTGGAAGACCTTTCGATTCACAGGCGAAATCACAAACCGTTACCTGGCGGCCGAAAAGATGGTCCAGCAGGCTCTTCTCGACGAGCTCACCACCCGGGGCTACACACGCATAGAGGATGGCGCTCCAGATTTCCGGGTCACATTCGATCTGGTGTTTCGCGGCGACACGACGTCGCAGATGACCCCCGAAGGCGGCGGAGCCGTCCCCTCGGCGCGTTCCTACGCCGGACAGACTCCGAGCGGTACATTGACCGTCAAAATGCTCGATCCGCTGACCTCGCAAATCCTGTGGTCGGGCACCATCTCGGGAATCAAGATGAACCCCTTCGAGCCGCAGAAAGAGCTCAGAAAGGCCGTGTGGCGGGTGCTGGTGGAGTTCCCACCGATTACGGGATGAGGGTCCCGATCCGATGGAAAACACCCCAATGAAAATGACTCCCATGCTCCGCCAGTACCTCGATCTCAAGGAGCAGGCGGGTTCGGCGCTTCTCCTGTACCGCATGGGCGACTTCTACGAGTTGTTCTTCGAGGACGCCCAGCAAGCGGCGCCGGTGCTCGGCATCACCCTGACCCGAAGACGGCAGAACGATTCGGTGGACGCCCCCATGTGCGGCGTGCCCCACCATGCGTTCGACGGGTATCTCGGAAAGCTCCTCGATGCCGGCTTCCGCGTTGCGGTCGCCGAGCAGGTCGAAGACCCTGCCGAAGCCAAGGGGCTCGTCCGTCGCGAGATCATCCACACCCACACTCCGGGAACCATCTCCGACACCGAGCTCCTCGATGGCAGGGATCGTTGTTACCTTGCAGCCTTCAGTAGCGACGACGATGCTTCGGCGCTGGCCTGGATCGAGATCAGCACCGGAGTGTTTGAGGGCGTTCGCGGCGCGGACGCCGACATGTTGACCGAACACCTTGCGCGGCTGCGGCCGCAAGAGGTCTTGGTCGCCGACGACTGGGACGGCTGGGAGAGCGTCTGGCCACCGGAAATACCCCTTCCGACCGTGACTCCGATTCCGCCCGAGGCGTTTTCTCCCTCGGCCGGAGAAAAACGTTTGCGGAGGGTGTTGGGCGTCCGCTCCCTCCGTGGTTTCGGTTTGGAATCGGGGGAGCCCCTGGTCGGCATGGCCGGCGCCCTCCTCGGCTATGTCGAGAGCACCCAGAAAGGCGCCCTCAACCACCTCGGCGCGTTCATTTGTCGGGACGGCGGCGAGGCCATGGTCATCGACCGCGCCAGCCTTCGCAACCTCGAGATAGAAAGAGCGGCCGACGGCTCCCGCGGCGGCTCGCTGGTCGGCATCCTCGACCAGACGCTGACCCGCATGGGGTCTCGACTGCTCTTCGATCGGCTGGTGAGGCCCAGCATCGACCTCGAAGAAATCGGCGAACGCCACCGCGCGGTGGCTGAGCTGGTCGACGACCCCGAGCTCCTCGAGGGTCTGCGGACGACGATGAAGGACATTCCGGACCTCGAACGGCTGGCGGCCAGAGTCGGCCTGGCGCTCGCCACTCCCCGGGAGGTAGAGGGTCTGCGCCACGGCCTCGATCTCCTACCTGCAGTGAAAGAGGCGGTCGGGAACGCCACGTCGTCCCGGCTGCACCTTCTCACTGAGGCACTCGACCCGATGCCGGACCTCGCTCGAATCCTGCACCAGCGCCTGGCCGACGAGCCCGCCCAGGTCCCGGGGGCCGGAGTCATGGCGGGCGGTTGGGATCACAAACTCGACGAGCACCGCGAGCTGGCACGCGGCGGCAAGGAGCTGCTGGCCGGAATCGAGGCTGTCGAGAGGAAACGCACCGGGATCGGCTCGCTCAAGATCCGTTACAACAAGATCTTCGGATACTACATCGAGGTCAGCAAGACCAAACTCGACCGGGTCCCCGACGATTACGAGCGGCGCCAAACTCTGACCAACGCCGAACGTTTCATCATCCCCGAGCTCAAGGAGCTCGAGGCACGCATCCTGTCGGCCGAGGAGCGAGCGACGACCCGTGATCGAGAGCTGTATCAGGAACTCATCGACGAACTCTCGAACCACGCGCAAAGGATTGCCGCCACCGCCACCACTCTGGCCCGGCTCGATGTCCTCGCAGCCTTCGCCGACCGCGCGCGGCGTTTGGGATACTGCCGACCGGTGATGGCCGAGGAGCCCGGAATCCGAATCCGAGAGGGCAGACATCCGGTCCTCGAGGCACTGCAGCGCGACCCGCCGTTCATCCCCAACGATTGCCGTCTCGATCCGGATTCCTGCCGAGTTGTGCTCCTCACGGGACCCAACATGGGCGGCAAATCCACCTATCTCCGACAGTGCGCGCTCATCACACTGATGGCGCATGCAGGTTCCTTCGTGCCCGCCGCCGAGGCCGAGATCGGTCTCACCGACCGCATCTTCACCAGGGTCGGGGCGTCGGACATGCTGTCCAAGGGTGAGTCCACCTTCATGGTGGAGATGACCGAGACCGCCAATATCCTCCACCACGCCACTCCCCGCTCGCTGGTGATCCTCGACGAGGTGGGACGCGGCACCGCCACCTTCGACGGGCTGTCACTGGCGTGGGCGATCGTCGAGTACCTACACGATCGCGAGGACCACGCGGCCCTCGTCCTCTTTGCCACCCACTACCACGAGCTCACCGACCTCGGCCGCATGCTGCCGAGCCTTCAGAACCGGTCGATGGCGGTCAAGGAGTGGCGCGGCTCGATTCTCTTCCTCCACCGGGTGGTGGAAGGTCCCGCCGACCGGTCGTATGGGATCCACGTGGCGCAATTGGCGGGCGTTCCCGACGAGGTATGCCGACGTGCCGAGCAGGTGCTGGTCAACATCGAACGACACGAGCTCAACTTTGCCGGCGACCCGGTGATGCAGAGCCCCGCCGACGCCACCGCCGACCGTATCAGCCAGCTCGATCTCTTCCG